>Ga0137308_100072_pt1 | contig 174952 bp, 156 predicted proteins | sample Inofrocosms_June_FD_97181 | JGI IMG/M metagenome (GOLD analysis project Ga0137308, IMG submission 97181) | Mouse cecal microbial communities from Vienna, Austria - N-Acetylneuraminic and N-Acetylglucosamine D2O microcosms_June | ecosystem: Host-associated > Mammals > Digestive system > Large... | reverse complement strand
TCCTGTATGTGGGGGATCACGTTCTGTATGTCGGCAATCATGCCCGTCCTGTCCTGCCCCTTGAACACACACATCAAATTGATTTCTTCCACTGTAAATTTATCCATTAGCTCCCTCTCCTTTTCTATGAATTTCCATATAATCAAACTCCAGTTGGTTACTGCATATTCCGCTGCAAATATAACCACTTTGAAATGGCACTCCTTCGGTTGATTTTTTCTCCATGCCAATATAATTTACTCTTGGGCTGAGCCACAACATTTCCACCCGGTTCTGCTTAAACAGCCGAAACCTTTCTTTATGGTCAAATATACCCTGAAAGTTGATAAGCATTGCAAACGGTTTTCCAATCTCATACAGCCTCTCCAACACCCTGCCTTTTTGACTGTATGGGGGATTGCTGATGATGTAATCACATTCTGGCACTTCCATTAAGAAAAAATCCTGCCCTGTCTTTATGTGGCTATAAATGACCGAAAAACCATGCTCCGACAGTATTTTCACAAACTGGCTATTCTCCATATCAAAGGGACACCATACCGTTGTATTTGCTCTCAGACGTTTCATAATCGGATATACCGCATAAGGAGGTGTCAGATATTCGTCATTTTTATTAAACTTATATTGTATCTGTGCCATGCTCTCACATCTCCCTTTCTGAATTTTTCTCTGTCCCCTTCTCCGGGACTTCCTTCCCTCTCTGCTCTACAACCGCTTTTTTCTCCGCCAGCTTCTCCTTTATGGAAATTCTGCCTGTCTGTTTCTCCTCCTTCGGCTTCTGCAAGGCTTCCTGCCTTACATGTCACAGTCAAAGAAAGAGGGCGGGAATTTAACCCCGCCCGAAAAAATTACATATTTTCTTTTTTCTCTTCGATCTTCGCCAGAGCTTCCTTGTATCTCATGCTCACGTTGGCATCTGAGGTCTGAAGCATTGCCGCAACTTCCTTGCCCTTGAACCCTTTAATATGACGGAGATAATAAACGTGTCTCTGCATCGGGGTAAGAAAATCCAGAATCCTCTCCACCATCTCTTCCTCAGATTCGTCCTCATACACCATGCTCACGCTGGCTGCTGCCGTAACCTCGCTCTTATCCAGCTTGTCATCATCGCCGTCTTCCCCGGCCATATAGTCAAGGGAAAAATTCCAGTTTGCCGGATAGGTCTCTCCCGGATGCTCCAGCTCCCACTGCTTCTTCTCAGCCTTCTGCGCTTCCATAAGCGGCGGACGGCTGTTCTTGATGTTGTTGTACACCTCGGCATCATCCAGTGAATGAAGAAGCTTGATATCAGCCTCCGTGATCCCATGCTCACCGGGCTTAAGCTCGAACTTTTCAGCGGTTCCTGCCTCATAAATGTACGTGCCTCTCTTGCTCCATTTTGTCTTTCTGAATCTCATGATTTGTCCTTTCCGCCTGATCTGACGGTTCGGACAATCTGAGATAAATGAAGCCGGAGCTAGGAGTCCCCCCGACCTACAGAGCCTGAAAAGGGTATAGGAAACAAAGGGTACTCACATTGCTTTTTTCGCAGGATCTCTCCTGCTTCCAGCAACATATGTATCCACGGATTGCCCTATACGTAATCAGGCTCATTGTGAAATTTTGTCCTGGGCTTACGCCCGTTTGCATTTATGTAAAAGCGGTCACCCGCGTTTTACCTTTTTCCTCTACTACAAGCCGAAAATAACAACCCCTCTACAATTAAGGAGTTTTTGCAACCCCCTCTACTGCTCATAGGAGATTTGACGCCTGTTTTTCTGACCTCATATCCCAGTCAAAGGAAATCTGTAATCTTAAACCCCTCTACTCTTCTAATCAGGTTTCGGGATCATTTTTCCGATGAATCAGAAAAAAATATTCTCCCTCAAGTCACAGGCAACGAAATACCCCCGTTTTTTAACCCTCCCGAAAAAATTTTTTTCAAAAGTCTTGGTATGAGCCACCTCGTTTTTCCGATAAAAGAACAAAAAAGCCACTTAGATTGCATTTTTCAGAATTCAACGCACGAAAAAACTCTCGTAACATTGAGTCCTGTAAAACGCATCTAAGTGGCTTACGAGTGACTCCGATATTCTATTTTTTGATGCTTCTTTGCGCTTTCCCTGCATATATGGGAATCTTACGATTCCCACAGAGTCGGCAACTCACATTCAGGATTTCTTTTTCTTGAAGCGGTTCTGGTGTCGCAACTGCAAAACAATTGGCACCAGCCGGACAACTTGGAATGTATGGACAACGATATTCGTTTTCATCCCCTTTCTCGAAATCCGCTACAGGCGGCATTTCATATTCCGATCCAAACATCCCAATCAAGTCCTGGTAAGTAGTAACCGGCTTTTTAATAGCCCTCACCTCCTTGAAAGTTCTGTGATATAAACAAAGCCGAAGTCGAGTCCTCCACTACCTGTGAAGAAATCAACTCCGGCATTACGACCTCGTGTTAAAACGGATCTGAGCTCGGCTCATTATGCTGACTTCTTATCTGCTACCATCCGGTTGAAGAATTGGAATAGCTCTCGCTTTTCACTAGAAGTCATATGTTTCCAAACCTGATAAAGGACATCCGACAATTTGATTTTAAGCACCTTGCTATGGTTTTCATTGTCGCTGCATTTCACGCTCAAATACAACGCATCAGGCTCTCTGATCAGATCAAATGTCCTTTTCTGGTCTGCATTTATGATTTCTGCAATCTTTCCCATTTGCGACCTCCTCTCAATCTATGATAGTCGGCAGTTCGTCCTTTTCATCATTAGTAGCATTTCTAATAATCTCGCGAACTTCTGCCACTTCATCTTCACTCATACTCTCACCCATAACCATATAGGATATAACTAATCCTGCTGCCTTTATGGATTCCTTACCTGTGATAACCTTTTTTTTCTTTGCAGGAACGACCAAAATATTGAACCAGAGGGAATTATCCATTGACCAATTCACCTTGTTCAGTTTTTCAACTACTTCACTCCATTCTATGCCCTTCTGCTTTGCGTAATAAGCAACGTGGGCCAGAGCCATGTGGGTCACTGGCTTCATAAGAAGATTATCATCCCTAAGTTGTGATACCGGTTTATCCTCTTTGGTAAGTTCCAGATATTTCTTGTACATATCCATGCCTTCAAGAAGTGCTTTCCAAAACGCCACGTTCTCTTCATAAACTTCATCGATTTCGTCTTCGTTGTCCGGCATGGTTTTCGATGTCCATCCCCTATCTTTAGCCAAAGTCTCTGCTATTGTATATAAAGCACTCACTGTAGTCAGTTGCTTGCTTCTCTGCGACAGAGTATTGCTGCTCCAATTTACCAGCTCATTCTTTCCGATCTTTTCAAGGATCTGACCCTTGCTGAACAAACGCCTTGAAATAATGGCAAAGATATCGTCATCAGCAGTGATTATGTTCTGTCCGCGCCCAGTCTGCCTAGCGTATTTGTTCACCTTATTAAAGATCTTTCTTATCTTAAGGGCATCTTTTCCCTCAACGAAAATCACGCTAATCTCTTCGTCTGCTAATTCGGGATGCGGTTCCAATGCCATCATCTGCGGAGTCATCTTCTTATTCCCAAGCATCGCTGCCGATATAGCACTATTCCCCTTCAGGCAAAGCTTCATAGCGAGGAGCCTGTGTTGTCCGTCCAAAGCTATAAGTCTCTCTTTCCCAGGCAATGCAAGAAACCCGGCATCTTCCATTGCTACCTCATAAGTAAAGTTCACATCATCCTTTACATACTTCGAAATAGGATCAAACCTCATATTCTCATAGCCAGAGTATATATCAATTATCAGACTTCCAAAGAAGCGATCTGGATCTTCAATGAAGTAAGGACAAATCTCATTTACTACCCTATTAAGATCCGGTTCTCTCTGCATCTTTTCATCGGGTGTCATGTCCTTCCACTCTGGAAGTTCTATTGCCAACCCAACCGAGTTAACAAGTTCCTCCAGTTCCATCTTCGCTATGTAATAATCCGTTGAGCCTATTCTGGCTTTCTGAGCCCATATTGTTTTCATATAGTACCTCCATGTTTGTCAAAAACATTTCTCATGTGATTATAATACATCCGATGTTCTGCATTGTCAAGTCATTAGTTAAGATGTTTTTGAAAAACATCGTATGATTGTGTGAAACACGCCAAATACAAAGATATCTTTCAAATATGTTTTTGAAAAACATCGTATAAACTCATGTGCTGTCGCTTAGGGCACAAGGTACTTTCCATCTCTTCTCATGAAGCGGGAATCGTGGGCTGATTCTCTTCACAAACCGCGTATTTTAAGGCATTCCTGCACTTTTCGCCCAAGGCTGACTTCAAGGCGGAAATGTTTTTTCACACTTCCACGCAATAATTTTAGATTTCCTTTTAGATTTATATGGACATCCGTTTCGGATTTTGCTATAATGCATACTGTGGACTTGTGAGTATTATGCGGTATTATCCCGTATTACTTCTAATTAAGGAGTGTTTTGACATGAATCCTGCTAAATTCAGCTTCCCTGCTGTAAAAGGGATACAAGCGAATATGGAATACTATGTTACTATGGTTCCCCTTGATTGCATTCCCAAGCTATTCACATTCAGCGATGAGAATATGCCGCCGGAAGTGCGATCACAGAGAACGCTGAATAAATCCCGTATTCCGGAGATGTGCAACTACATCCTTCAGAATCCAACCTCTTATGTTTTTTCAGCATTAACCGCATCCATAGACGGGGAAGTATGCTTCGATCCGACTAGCCCTGATAATTCCACTGTTGGAACTTTATCCATAGCCATGTCAGCAAAGCTTCTTATTAATGATGGTCAGCATAGGAAGGCTGCTATTGAGGCTGCATTAAAGAAGAATCCAAACCTTAAATATGAACACATTTCCATGGTTCTTTATCATGACATAGGTTTGAAGCGTTCTCAGCAGATGTTTTCTGATCTAAATAGGTTTGCCATCAGACCAACCCAATCCCTGAACATCCTGTATGACACACGCGGAAAGAACTCTATTCTTGTTAAAGAAGTTATTGATGCGATCTCAGGCTTCAATACATTAGTAGATAAAGAACACACTTCCGTTCCAAATAGATCTGTAGCGTTATTCACACTTAGCGCATTCTATCGCGGAACTACCGCTCTTCTAAAGAATTTGGAACTATCCCCGGAGGAGCAACGTGACTTTGCAATAAAATACTGGACTACGGTATATGAAAATATGCCTGAATGGCAGAAGGTTAATACTGGCGAAGTGAAATCCTCTGTTGTCCGCAAAGAATCCCTTTCTCCATTGAGCATCACAATAAAGGCTCTTGGAGAGATTGGAAATTCTTTCTACACAAAGTACCCCAAGTCTTGGGATAAAAAATTGAAAAAACTAAAGAATGTTGATTGGAGCAAAAAAAACAAAAACTGGGCTAACGGCATAATCGTTAACGGGAGTGTTCAATTATCCCGCGCCACTCAACAGGAAATGGTTAATAAAATAGAAAAAGCCCTAACGGAGTGATAAACATGGCAACTGTATTAACGAAGAAACTCTTGCAAGAGACAATCGAAACAATTCAACAGGTTTATATGGAAGACAATATTCCTTGGATCTGTGGCTATAGTGGTGGTAAGGACTCTTCCGCTGTTGTTCAATTAGTTTGGATGGCATTGCAACAACTTCCTAAAGAAAAAAGAACAAAGACGGTGCACGTTATTAGTACTGACACCTTAGTAGAATCGCCGGTCGTAGCATTGTGGGCCAGTCAGTCTCTTAAGAAAATGGAGGTGGCTGCTGATAAAGATCATGACGATCTTCCACTTATACCACATCGTCTGACACCTCAGATACAGAATACTTTTTGGGTAAACCTCATCGGCCGCGGTTATCCCGCTCCCCGCGTAAACTTCAGATGGTGTACTGACCGTTTGAAAATTGACGCATCAAACCAGTTCATTAAAAGCATTCTTGCCGCCGAAAGTGAGGCTATCTTGGTACTTGGTTCAAGAAAAGCTGAGAGTGCAACACGTCGGAAGGTTATGGAAGGATACGAAGAAAAAAGATATCGTGAGCACCTAAGTCCAAACGGTTCCTACCCTAACACTTATGTATTCACGCCTATCGAGAACTGGGAAGACTCAATGGTCTGGCAGTTCCTTATGCAGCATGACAATCCCTGGGGGCACTCAAACAAAGATCTTCTTGCAATGTATAGAGGCGCATCTACTGATAACGAATGCCCTCTTGTGGTTGAAAGCGGCACTCCCTCGTGCGGTGGTAGCCGAATGGGATGCTGGGTTTGCACAATGGTCACTGAAGACAAATCTCTGTCTGCAATGATTCAGAATGATGAAGAGAAAGCGTGGATGCTTCCTTTGCTTGACTTCCGTAACTATATAGCAGGTTACAAACAAGATAGCGAACTCTCTCAAAACGAAATAGACAGAAGAAGAAGAGACTTCCGACGGATGACCGGCAATCTCACCTGGCATAATAACCGCCTGGTTCACGGGCCCTATACTAAAGATGTTCGTGAGGATTTTTTAAGGCGGCTTTTAAAATTGCAGCTGTTTATCCAGAAAACCGGTCCAAAAGAGGTAAAGAATGTTGAATTGATAACCATGGATGAACTACGCTTCATCCGCAAAATATGGCTGAATGAAAAGCACGAGTTTGATGATACTCTTCCCATAATCTATAAAGAAGTAATGGGTAAAGACTTTGAAGACAACAGCATTATCAAAAACAAGTACTTTGGAAAAGATGAATGGGATATACTCTCCGATGTATGTCAGGAACTTTATCCCGACCATAAGCTTCTTCTTGAATTAGGAAGCAGCCTGCTTGATATGGAAGCAAAGAACTCCGCTATAAGCGCACGCAGGAATGTGGTCAAAAATCTTGAAGCGGAAATAAAACACGCTTACTTTAAAGACGAAGAAGACGCAGAAGAAATGTTACGTATGCGCAGGAAAAGACAAGGCCTAGTTGACGACAGTATTTATGCCAATGAAGAGGATTCAGATACTGATGAACCAATAAATACTTCTCCAACCGGTTTAGAAGGGGAGGGCTGCTAAATGCATTTTTCAGAAATCGAATTATACAACTTTGGCATATACAAAGGTCAGCATAACATTGAACTGATTGATCAGCGAAAGAAAAAGAACATAACACTTGTTGGCGGAATGAATGGTCGTGGAAAGACAACCATTCTTGACGCTATATTCTTGTGCCTCTATGGACGCAAAGCCATCGAATATATTGTAGGAAAAAAGGAAGCCTATAATAAAGTTCTTAAAGACAGGATAAACAAATCCGCTGATGATAAAACAACTCATGTCAAGATCACTATGGTCATGGATGACGATGAAGATACGGTCATCTCAATAACCAGAGCCTGGTCTCAGACAGACAGCAAGATTTCCACAGATCTGATCGTAGAGAAAAACGGCATCGAAGATACCTATCTCTCTGAAAACTGGGAATATTATGTAGAAGAACTTATCCCTTATGGCATTGCCAAATTCTTCTTTTTCGATAATGAAAAGATAAGTCAGATTGCCGACGATGACGCATTTGATAAAATAAAGGATTCTATCAAATCCGTTATGGGTGTTACAACCGTTGAGACTCTATGTGCGCACATCGAAAAGATTCGTAAAGATAAAAATGCCAGCCTTAAGAAATCATCAGCTCCCGCATTGACAAAAGAATCTGAAGAGTTATCAACAGCTATAGAAGAATGCGAAACAAAAATACGGAATCTTTATGCTCAACGTGCCGCGCTTGTCCCGGAATTGGAAAAGACTACAAATAAACTGGAAGAAACTGAACAGTCCTTCTGGAAAAAAGGCGGCAATCTCGGATTGAATCATGATGACATAATCAGAGATCAGCATGAATTAAAAGACAAGGAAAATGCACTTAAGGAACAAGCTATCGCCTTGGCTTCCAATCCTGCTACTCCCATATGCCTCTGCAAAGAACTTGCTGTAACAACATACAATGAGATTATGTCCAGCGAAGAATCCCGTGCCGTTAAGTATTCGTATCCGATTGTATCCAAGTTATATAAATCGCTACTCGAAGAATTTAAGGGCAGCTATTCCGCTTCAACAGCTTCATACAAAACTCTTTCAAAGCTTGTGAAGACTCAGCTCAAAAAGCTCGAAAGTGAGATTGGTTCTGAAGCTGTTAATGCTATTACACCTTTAGCAAAATCACTTATGGAAAAGTTCATAAGCGAGGATATAACTCGGATATCGTCCGAAGCGATAAGCATTGTTTCAGAAAACGAAAAGGTTATAACCGCACTTGAACAATTAGAAGTTCACTTGAGCAGTAGTGCCGAAAAGAATGATACCGTCAAGCTACTCAACGAAATAAAGGAATTACAGGCCAAGAAAACCGAGCTTGAAACGGAAATATCCAGATGTGATGATCAGATTCACTCCGCTCAGTTTGAAAAAGAACAAATTGAACGCCAGTTAAATAAGGTACTCTTAAAAATCGCAAGCAATGCAGATACAAGCGATGATAATGTGCGAATAATTGAATATTCAACCATGACATTAGATGTGATGCATGAATTTGTTCATCGCCTGCAAACTCAAAAGGTCGATATTCTTGAAAAAAATATCACCTCTTGTTTTAAGTTCCTTGCTCAAAAGCAAGCCATTATAACATCCATTATCATTGACCCTGAAACGCTTGATATCACCTTAAAGGATTACAAAGGTGGTGTACTTCTTAAGGATCAGTTATCCGCTGGTGAAAAGCAGATGTTCGCTATATCAATATTATGGGGTCTTGCTCTTTCATCCGGCTATAAACTTCCGGTGATAATTGATACGCCTATGGCTCGACTTGATTCTGCGCACAGAAGCAACTTTATCAACAAGTATCTTCCAAACGCAAGCTCTCAGGTAATTGTTCTCTCTACAGACGAAGAGATTAATGGAAAATATCTGGATGATATAAAAGCATATGTCAACAAGGCATATACCCTTATTTATAATGACTCCGAAAAATGCAGTACTATAGAGCCGGGGTATTTTGGAGGTGGATATAATGATCTGTAAACAATTTAAGCTTTCGCAGCCGGAAAAAGACAAGCTGATACGAATAAAATCCAGAACAGGAATCCAAAACTGGAATATAATCTGTAGGTGGGCTTTATGTTGGTCGTTAAATGAAGAATCCATCCCCGGTGGTGTGGACCCCCAGTCAGACAGCAATGTCGAAATGACTTGGCTTACATTTGCCGGTGAATATCATGAAATATATGAAGAGCTCATCCGCGTCCGTTGTCTTAAAGATGGGTTAAGCGACGATACAGAAACTTTATATCGGTTCTTCCGATTACACTTGAATAGAGGCATTAATCATTATAGTTCACGAGATGTTCTCAAAAGCATCCATGATCTTATCGACACCTTGCCAAAGGAGGAATAGCCATGTCCCTATACTTGGATTATAATGCTTCTGCTCCAATTCTCCCTGATGTGTTGGACACCATGATAGAAGCATACAAAAACACTCCCGGTAACGCCGACAGCCGCACACACATATACGGCACCAATGCCCAAAAGCTTGTTAACGAATCAAGAGCATCTATAGCATCTGTGCTTGGTATTGACCCATCAGAGCTTATATTTACAAGCGGCTCAACCGAAAGCAACAATACCGTCATTTTAGGCATACAGGAATATGCAGAGCAAACCGGCAAAAAGCACATTGTAACAACAGCCATCGAACACAAAGCAATTTTGGAGCCGCTGCACTATCTTGAATCTAAGGGGTACAAAGTAGATTTTATTAAACCCGACACATCCGGTCGAGTTTCAGCAAAAGATGTTCTCGAAAAAGTATCTGATCAAACGTGTCTGGTCTCAGTCATGTTCGTCAATAGTGAAACAGGTATTATACAACCGGTTGATGAAATAGGATCAGAATTAAAGAAACGTGGTATTCTCTTCCATGTCGATGCCACACAAGCTCTGGGTAAACTGAATCCTGAAATCCGCGAACTGGATTATGACTTACTAAGCATTGCCAGTCACAAGATTGGTGGTCCTCAGGGAATTGGTGCACTAATCAGAAAAAGAAATACTGATTATGAAAATCCGCCGATAAAGCAGCTTATGTACGGTGGAGGGCAAGAACGAGGCTTTAGACCCGGCACAACGCCCGTTGCACTTGTGGCAGGTTTCGCCAAAGCAGTTGAGCTTTCGGAAAAGAATCTTCTTTCCTCTACGGAAAAATGCAAAGCCATAAAAGCAAAGTTTTTCGAAGCAATCAACGGTCTCGCATACGAAGTTAATGGCGATCCTGAATACTGCCTTCCTTCTACCGTCAACATAAGCATAGATGGCCTTGATGCAGAGGCTGCTTTCTTGTGTCTTGGTGATATGTATTCTTTTTCCAACGGCTCCGCCTGCAATTCATCCTCGCATACTCTGAGCTATGTACTGGAAGCAATGGGGTTAAGTGAGAAGAGAAAATCCGAAGCCATAAGACTTTCTTGGAACGGTCAAAGTGATATCGATTTTAACGATTTCATATCTGTTGTAAAATCCGTAATATAATATCAAGAGGGAATGCCATCGACGGCACTCCCTCTCTTTTTTAGAATCTTACTTTTATCTGTCCTGTCAAATGATTCTCCTTAAGCCAGTCCATAATATGTGGTGACAGATCTGCAACTGTAGCCTGCTGAGTCCTTACCTTTACAATAAACTTCTCCGCTTCTTCATCCAAATGAAGTCCATCAATCAGACCTTTACCGCGCTTAACATTTTCCAAAAAAATATCTATTGCCTTTGCAGATCCCGGAATCGAAACCTTTGCTTTTTGCAAAGCCTCCAAAAGCTCTTCTGCCTCTTGTTTGTTTTGAAGTAACCCTTTCAAAGATGCCAAGGAGTTTTCAACACCATTTGAGAGATCATTTGCAGCTTCTTTCCAGGTAATATCAACATTTTTACGGCATAGCTCTATTGCGTTTTTTAATGCTGTCACAGCACTTACATCTAATGTATGATCATTTGTCTTCTGACCACATGTATCAACAGCATCCTGTAAAGAATCCTTTATCTCTACCGTGAAGACTTTAGATGAAATCTTCTTTTCCTGCATAGCTTTGATAAGGTTCAGTAATTGTTCAAGCTGCGACGTGCATTGACTCAATGCAATCACCTGATCCTTAAATGCCTTTGCAGCTTGTTTGTTACTTGTAGCCTGAACTGAATCTAAAATTGTACTGTTAGCAGATTGAAGTGATTCCAGTATCATACTTACACCTCCATCTCTTCTATTGTGTTACTAAGGCTTTCAAGCTTCTCTAATGCCCCTTCAAGAATTAGCGGATCGATTTGATCAACACCACCCAGCATTTTGCTATGGTTGTCTTTCAGTTTAAGCGCAAAGGTTTCAACCTGTGTTAGACTCGATATAATATCATCCAGTTTTTCACGTGGAGCTTTTGCAAATATTTGGAGCAGCTTCATGTTATCTTTGCTCTTAGAATTATCTTTCAGCAAATGATATAAGCCTATTGCTTCTTTGGCCTGTTCTTTCGGAGTCTTCCTTTCAAATCGTTCCTTTAATGCACTGGTATACACTTCATGCGCCATATTACACGTTGTATAGAACTCAATTATCGCCTTCACAACATTAATATAGTCTTCTTCAGACGGATCCGTTCCCAAAAGATCTTCAAGGCTCTTGATCGTCTCTTTAGCAAGCTTTTTCTCGCTTGTAACTACCGCAGCTACTTTAGCATATAATCCCTGAAGATATGAACGTATATTTTCATACGCTTTGGAATTGTAATCTGTTAATTCGCCACTAATATCCCAGCCTTTGGACTCCAAATGCCTTAATGAATTACACAATTCATAAGTTCTGTAAAACTGAACCTTTCCAGATACAGTATCACCGACAATTCCCATTATTGTGTTGCTTCCAGAAACAAGAGAATTTCTTACTGTACCGCGCATGGATGCCTGATTCGTCAGATAAGTCAGCACATCGTTCCATTCCTTGTTTGTTCTAGTCAAAACATTCTTGCTGCTATTTTCAAGCATTATCTGATGAAGCATTTGTTCTTCAGACATCCCATCAAAACTGGTACCATTAATCAAGCCTTGAATATATTCTGCCGCCACGCACCATGTAATTACTGGATGTTCTTTTTCGCCGACACTATCTCCAAAAAGATTATGGATAAAAGTTTGTTTATTCTTCTCAACCCAATTGATCAACACCATTTGATAATATGGTGCATTTTCAAATTCCCAGTTCCTATAATAATCAAACAAGGACAGTCCCATAAGAATTGTTCTTGCCTCTGAATCTCTTTTCAGGATTACAACGGCCTTGCTCTGATTGGTATCAAGTTTTGAATCCTCTATATCGACAAAACTACCGTTTCTTAGCCTTTGCGTTACAAAATCACCTGGAAGTCCTTCGTCCTGCCAGGCAATTGATTGAACGACAAAGTTTCCGACCCACTTATTATAGTCGGATGAATACTCTAAAGTCTTCTTTTCTTCAAACCAGCTCTCTATGTCCTCTTTCTTTCTATTCAGAGCTACCTCTTTTTGAGATTGCACAGGTTTTACTTGCTCGTTTCCTGCCACAGGTTGCTGGGGTTTCTTTATAGGTGTTACAGAAGAGCCGCCTTCAACTCCTTTAAACGCCCCTAATCCAATTGAAACAAGAAACTCCGCTCTAACTCCACCTACCGTATTCTCTCTTGATTCAGTAGTCTCATCCCCCCATATACTAAACAACACTTTTAAACGTTGCTTATCTGAATCTGAGAAATCAGTATTCTCAACGCTATCTGCATATGGCGGTTGAAGAGTAACAGCAGAAATATATGAAGGAATCTCAGGGAATCTCCAATTATCACCGTACTCCATTCCATCTGCAAAATGAGCAAAGAAATGTTGGATTACATAGGTCAGATAATATCTAGGACTCTTATGTTTCAATTTGTTATAAAGCGAAATCAAGCTCTTTTTATTAAATGGATAGAGCGTATACTGCTTTTTATTGATTTCTACAAAATCCCATTCTATTTCAGGTTTATAAGCCGGATCAGGCAAAGAACCATTCTCCGTGTTTCCATCATACCAATCCTTTACAGCATCTCTCGGACAATAGATAGCATTAAGATATCTCGCTGCAAGTTCCATAAGGAACTCATCATCGCCAAAAGATTGTTCAGTTACCTTTATCTGCTTTGTTACCCTATCCTTGAAGTTATCTCTAAACGAATCATAATATCCGTCCGTAATTCCAATAACAGATGTAACACGACACAAATCGCTGTACTCTCCACCATTCTCAACAGCAAGGGCCGTAATCAGCTCACTCTCGACTATACTGAAAGATGTAAAATCCTCGATAAAGATGGTAAGATTCTTACCTTCCTTACATAATGATTTCCTCAAATTAACAAAAAGGTCTCTTGCATTTTCACTGGTGATATTTGCGCAACTCTGCATAACCCCAGAGGTAAAATGATTAAGGTATGAAACAAGCTTAGCAATAGCATCCTCATCGTCCCTTAAATCATATAAATAATAATTCCTTACTTCTTCAGCCGCATCCTTTTTTATCATATTGGCTACGTTCCGAGGAAATGCAAAGTCTTCCTTATCGAAGATTGTTTCGGTAGAATCCGTAACCATAGTTTTAGCTCCGGATGTGATCATCTGGTAACATCTATCGACCGGACCGCCTGCTCTCATCAAATATTCCTGCACACGTGAATCATAAAGAAACGCTGCTATATTTTTACACGCAATCTGTTTGTATACGGAATTTGACGCATCTGTCGCGACACGCTTTACATATTCACTGTATATAGATGTTTTGAACTCAGATTCATTTTGCGACTCAGCAGCATCGCAAAACCTTGTAAATTTCTCACGTAATTCCTTGTCCTGTACCAGACCTTCATCAAGCATCTGCTGAACAGCACCTCGAACTGTATTACCTAATCGACGTAAGAAAATTACTTTTTCTTTATCCCCATCATAGTTATCTTTATCGTTTATAAAACGATTATGAAGCCAGCAAATCAAATGAGATTTTCCTGTACCGTTCATGCCTCGAACAATAATCATTTGATGCTTATTAGCCTTGTTAACTATGTACTTGTCATAAATCTGCTCTTCAGTCAGATTTATCGGTTTAGAATCCGTGTCTCCGAACTCAATAAATTCAAGCTCTCTAAAAGGAACATGGGTCGCCATGAAGTATTCATTGTCAACCGCAGTGCCATCTTTTTTGATGACATATTGATCCATACGATCCGAACAATCAATCCAATTCATCAGTCACACCCCCCCTGATTATAATTTCAGAAAAGACATTTAAGTCGACTCCTTTGAGCGGATATAAGGATGTTCTGACAGCATCTCTTGTTGAAACAAGCTCTATTACACCCTCATTGTTCAATATCCTTAATCCGTTTGAAATAGCCAGCGGTAATAACGCTTCAGAACAAGCTGAAGCTGCTTCCGGTATATTTTCCTTTATCCATCCCACAAACTGAGTACATGACATCTTTGTATCTTTAGGCAACTCTAATAAAACATCCTCAATCCTTGTTTTCATATTAGGAATCAGCGTTTTATTATACTGATAGGCAAACCCCAGATACCGCATCCAGAATCTCCATCCTAAAATATCATTCTCAGTTACAGACGGAACTCCTTTTTTTGCAGCTGTTGCGGCAAGGTCGGCAAAACTGTTAATCTTCAATACCTCATCAGAATTCTTTATAAACCATTCTGTAAGCTTGAAAAAGGTAGTCTTTTTATTCTTGAACGCAACAGAAGAAACCAGTCTACGAAACTCCTGGGCAGTATCCAAATACTTCTCATCTATTACAAGTTCATACCCGTCTTTATTCTTCTTAATAAAGCCAAGCTCTTCAGCAGAATCGATAGAAGATCTGATTGCTTCATCATTCAAATCAACATCTTCATTCAATGCACATTCCTTGTAGATATCCTGATTTGTATATGATCCTTGACTTATCAACCGGCAAACAGCCAGCACACGTTCAGGTGTAGGCCCCGGTCTCATGTTATCGTTTTCCTTGAACACGCGAATACCTCCTTAAATGGTCTCTAAATTGCAAGTCCTGCAATTGAGGAAATCATGAATCGTTTTATTCCTACTTAAAATCATAGTATCTATCTTGCAGACCCAGATTTTTCTGTAATGCTCAATACCATTCTTATTGGCCACCTCAAAAATCCTGTTATTCTTATTGGCATTGTCTGATAGAATAATGACCAATCCATTTCTCATAATCCATGCAACTTTAGATGCTACCGCCATAAACTCACTATGAGAGAAAAACAAACACCCTACCTCTCTTGTCGGTTCACATCCATCCGGATAAATCACACAGGAAACATTTAGTTTCTTAGCCTTTTCTCCTATCAGATCTATATCTAAATCACGATAATCATTTATAGGAACAAGCAAATCCGTAAGAGGACCCATGTGTCTTTTGAGAAGTCTTGATGGCTCCGACACCTCACAATCAACCTCAGATTCCAGTCTTATTCTTATACTGTCTTCTGTTGCAGAAGTTCTTCCTTCATGCGCTGGACATCCGCTGCATATTGGTCTTGCAAGCGGAAACAAAGAAACAAACTGCCTTCCCCAACATTTCGCCTTTGGATGATGTACAATGTCAGCCATCTTGTGATATCCACTTACGCGCATGTCATATTCATGCTGACGGTCTGAGGCTATCGTTTCCCCCAATCTATCCTTATCATAGAGTAGAGCAACATCAAGCATTTTGAACGTAAAGAAATACGTTTTCTGTTGAGCATCATAAGATGCATGAGTTATTCTGATATACCCTTTCCTATGAAGTAACAACAGTGTATTTGCATTCCAGAACATATTACGCATACCAGCATGTTGAGCTTCATCATCCGTAAATGAATTGGGTACCGTATTTAGATCCGCTACAATTACATCTCCTTCAATCAGTGTTCTCAGGTCTTTTAAGATACTATCTAAGCGGATCAATAGATTCTCTTTTTTCAAAATGCTCTTATTTACCAATCCAAAAGCCACAGACAAATCATTTCTGCCATCATCTTTTGATGTGAACATCGCCATAATGCTTAATGATGGCAATCCATCACGACCACCTCTTCCAACTTCCTGATAAAATCTGCTGAGGTTTTCTGGTACGCAGGCATGAACAATAGTTCTGACGTTACTCTTATCAACACCCATACCAAATGCAGATGTGGCAATCATTACATCGAATTCATTAGCTTTCCATTTTTCAAGCAGTAATTCCCTATCTGTGTCCGACGTATCTCCCGTATACGAGAAAACATTAGTAAATCCCATACTTCTAAGTTTTTTACAATACTTATTAGCCGTATCCGGTTCAATCACATATACGATCAAAGGTTTGGGCATATACTTAATCATCTCTATTACTGCATTTACCCTTTCATCGTAGTTCCTGTATTCTTTTATTATGTATCTTGGTTCCGGTCTTAACGCATCGCATCTATACTGTATATTGTTACAGTCGCTACCAAATAGCGAAAACAACACATCAACTACATCATCCGATAACGTAGCGGAAAGCAGATATGTTCTGATATACTTCTTTGAAGCCTCTTGCAATTCATTCAGTATTACTGAAAAAATCTGAAAATCCGGCCTGAAATGCACACCCCAGTCAGGAACTATATGTGCTTCATCAATTACAATATTATGCAGATATCCATTCTTTGCTGCTTCTCTTATTGCATTATTAAGATATAAACTCTTAATTACTGCTTCAGGGGATGTAAATATCAATCTTGCCGTTTTATTCTTTATTCCAGATATAATGACGCTATTATCCGAGTCTCCACGATAGCAGAAAACATTATTGCAAACCACTTTATCCGTAATACAGCTCTTTGCTTGTAAACACTGATCTTTTGCAAGAGAAACTGTAGGAACTATTACCAAAGTCAATTTCGCTTCAGTAGCCGCTAAAAGCTGAGTTACCAAACTCTTACCACCACCTGTGGGGAGCGAAATCATCAGTGTATAATTATCCGGCAAATCTATGGCACTATGTACAGCCACTTTCTGCTCCAAAGAACGATATTTTTTAAACTTCGTAAACTTGTAGATGTAATCATCTCCGAATGAAGACCGGCCGATCTGCATCCCTGCCTCTGATAATGAGTAGACTTCCTCTATGTATGTCTTGTGTTCTTTCAAATCCTCCGGAATTATAACAGTTGCATCAACAGCACCATCGCCTGCGACGAACAAGCCTATTTTGCTCCCGTCGCGTCGTACAGCATCCTGAATGAGCCTTGGAAACCGAACTCTTCCCACATAAAGGACAAAGTCTCTCAGGAACAGCATCAAATCATTTCCATTTATTTTTCCAGTATTGTACTGACGATACCGAATAAAATAGGTCAGACATAATACTGCCTTTTCATACTCTTTTACTTTTCCAGACAGCAATAAAGCATCCGCTTGTTGTCTTATAAGCTCTGATGCCTTAGAGGTATCTATATCACCCTCTATGCATTTCAGAAATATTTCCATATAATCCATCGTTCTACCGCCTCGATAAAAACATTAAAGATATCGAATCTAACGAAATCACCGGATTGGACAAGGCATAATATACAGCCTCATACTGGGATTTGATTGATTTAAGATTATCCATATCTTTTCCCAAATATATGTATTCAGATTCATATCCGCTAACGATACGATCCATTTCTCGCCTGGCTCCACTCAAATCCGCCAATTCAATAGCTTTCTTCTTTGCCTTATCCCTTGATATTTTTCCTGCTTTTCGCACAGTTTCCTGCCACTCACTCTCAGGGTATGCTTCCATAAATCTCTCTAATGGAGACATTTCTCCCCTTTTACCTGAGCGTTGTCCAATATGATCAGCATTTTGGACATTTCTTTTTTCAAAGATATAATCTATAAGCTCTTCATCAGATACATTGTCTCCTTTTCGTATGGAAACAAATACTATTACCTGTTTCATTGGCAAATACATTCTAAACTGAGACAAGAGCTGAATCGGGATTCCGTTATCATAAAGATAATTTATTTTGGGTTCTACATTGTATACGCAAGCAAAGCCGGTAAAATTAAACGGAGCCATATTTGCAAACACACAGCAACGTCCCCTACCGCTATCTACTGCATTTCCAATAATACTATCAAAAACCGGATCTCCCGGTGCGTAAAACAACAGATCCTCTCTTTTGATTGCCGTAGAACGGTCAAATGTTCCCAGTATCCTACCCTCTTTTCTTACAATAGGAGTATCATCGTATAATGCCCAATCCGGTGGTATAAAGAGCGACTGTATCGCAGACCTTTCCTTAAACATTGATGCTGCAAACTGAACCACCCCTGCTTTTGATATTGAACTGCCCAGACCAACCTGAGTAGCCCATCCAAGCATGGATGATTGAAAAAGGTCGCTTTCACCACCACTATATGTTGATAACATCTGCTTAACCGCTAACGAAAGAGGTCTATAGATAACACTACCCGAATCATATAATTGCTCTTCCTCTACAGCATCGCGTGTCTCTTCCGTCATATCTATGATTTCTGACAATGCATTTTCCAACCCCGTATGCACATCTTCAAAAATGGCATCCGATATTCTCTCATTAAGTTCGGCAGTAATAATTTCAAGTCCACTTAATGATCTAGTAAAAAGATTTAATCCCTCATTCCATATGCGGAATAACTGTTCCTCAATCGTTCCATTCCCATAGAACACCACAGAATTTACCTGCATATGATCCTTATCTCTACCCAGCCTATCCAATCTACCGATTCGTTGTTCGATTGCATTGGCCGTCCACGGTAAATCAACATGGATCACCCAGTCCGCATTTTGGAAGTTTCGTCCTTCACCGCCCGTTGCATCGCAAAGAATAACCCTACACTCTTCGTTATTCTGGAAGTCATAAACACTGTCTTCTAACTCTTCCCTAAGCATATTAGCCGTGAAGCAGACAGCGTTAATATCTCTTTTTTCCAGTAATTCGCCTAATTTCCAAAGCGTCGCTGGAAACTCTGAAAATACCACGACCTTTCCGTTATTATCCTTGGTGATTCTTACTTCCTGTTCTATAAAATCAATTACATGAAGCAATCTACCCTTTATTTCATCGGGATTCTCATCAAGCAAGTAATCTGCCTGGTTAATTTCATCATCACCCTGAGTAATCCACAGACCAAGATTTGCAAGCAGATCCTGATCATCTATTCCCAATTCATCTACAACATCTTTTATCGCCCAAGGAGAACTGAACATAGCCTGAAGGAGCAAATACACTTTATCAGAATCTATGCTATCTTCCTCTATTCTGCTTGAAATATATTCAAGAAGGGCATAATAAACATTCCGCTCAGAATAGTTGTCATCCGCATTCTTTACTTCATAACCATTCTCGTAAATTTCTCTTTGTCCCAGCGCCTCATTTATGTAATCACGCCGGTTTCTTATCACATTTCTCTCAATACGATAATTCTCTGAAATATACGACAATGCCTGTTCAGCGTATTTCTGTCCGCCGTCGTCATCAGAAATATTTATACTACCAATTATCTTACTAAGGTGCGTGTCATCCAGTTCTTCTGCAAGCTCAGTAAGCTTTTCCAGAGTATCCTCTTTGTAATCTTCGTATTGATTCATGTGAGCCAACATTGCATTGACACGCCTCTGTATCTTCTTCTGTTTTGCCAGAATGGATCCGAACTCTTTTACCGTCATACGGCAATACTGATCAGGCTGTAATAAAGACAACAGCTTAAGATATTCTTCTTTACGATCCTGAATAGGCGTTGCACTCAAAAACAGAGCATTAGGTACCCTTTTGCTAAGTTGAAGAACCAATTCATATTTCTCGTCCTGTGATAAAAGCCTGTGCGTTTCATCCACAAGTAGCATATCCCACTTTCCAGCCATAACATCACAGTACTCATCCAAGTCTTCGAGTGAAAGTATCAGATGCTTCGCATATGAAGCCATTGCATCACCAATCGATGCATTTATATTAAACTTATACTTCAACTCATTTGACCATTGCTGTGACAATGCAGCCGGAACAATATATAATACCCTTAAATTCTGCTTCTCCGACGATAATATCTTGATAATCGAAGCAGCCTCTATGGTCTTTCCAAGTCCTACCTCATCAGCCAACATATACCGAATAGGCCTTGATTCGAATGCCCTTACAATAGTGCTTATCTGGTGCGCCATTAAGTATGTTCTGCATCCAGCAAGCTCCTTAAAACCATACACAGTATTATTGACCATGTGCATATTGTTACTTACATGGAGCCTGTTTGCATACCATGTTGGATTCTGAAACTCATATTGCATCATCTGCTTTAATGGCTGATAGTCTGATGCAGAATACTCTATTTCCAAAGCATCCTCGAAATAGGAATTAATCTCCCCGTTGGAAAGCATAACGTAATATTCGTACATTGCATCTTCTGTTTGTTCAATCCTTCTGGAAAGGATCTTGCCCATTCCGTCAGGGGTAACAACAGGTGCCTCTTTTGCCGCGCCACATCTCCTCACCTTATCAATGGCAAACTTACCCTTCTCAAAGGCGTGCGCATAAAACCTCTTACTGTCCTTCAGATCGTAAAGTTTTACATTTACTTCACCCGAAAGATCATTTATCGAGGTAATCTTTCCCAAAACGAAATTGCGCGGAAAGTAATTATCGTTCTCTTCAAACACAATTGGGCATCTCACATATTGTCCGACTTTCATGCGATAACCTCCAAATACAACAATAAGTCCAGCGGATTAGCTTATATCTGCGAAGTAATCCTCATCAATTTTAAAAACTATGTATTCCTTTATTTTTTCCAACCCTACGCTATGTTTTATCATTAATTCAACGAGAGAATCTCCATCAATCAACCTAATGTGCTTTCTGCTTTCAGCGTTGGCAAAATCCAGTGCTTCTCTGGTAAATTTAGATGTGGTAATAAACACGCCTTTCTCAGCCTTTTGCATCGCGCCAATGAAGCGCTGAATCTCTGGTCTTCCTACGCTGTTGCCCTCGTTATATCTCTTCGCCTGAATATAAATCAGGTTTAATCCAAGCTTATCCTCACTTATTATTCCATCTATTCCACCATCATGTGACTTTCCAATTACCTGTCCGGATTTATCATCACATCCATATCCCATTGCAAGCAGCAAATCCACTACAAGCTTTTCAAAGAAACTCGGATGGCATTCCCGCACCTTCTCTAACAAGGAGTGTTTAAGATCTCCTAAATACCTGTGATACGCTTGTACCATTTTTTCTTCTGGCAGTAGTTCATCTTCAATATCTAACACATATTGCAGATTACTTGATTCTTCAGAATCTCTATCTTTAATAGGAGTCGGATTCATATCATCAACTAAGCCATAATAATTTGTATTACGATCTGTGCGAATAATCTTAAAGAACTTTACTGGCGATGCAGAAGGAAACTCCAAATCCTCACAGTGCCTTCTTATTTCACCATGAACCACGGCTTGTGGAGACTTTGCGCCAAATTCATATAGTTTTCTGTCTTCAATCCGTGAATGGATTTCCAAATAGGTTAACCCCTGTTTTTCATCTTTTAAAACTTCCTTTATTGCATCGCATATAGTTCTCTTCTTCATATTGCACACCACCTCTATTTATTCTCTGCCGCATAGGATTCTAAGCATATCCCTTTATTAGGGCAGAATACACACCAGCTTCCTGCTCGCGCCATATTCTCATCAGTATCATTCAGATACTGCAAAGTAGCTTCAATCAATTCTTTCTTTTCATAAGCCGGTATATCATGCAGTCCGTAAATCTTTTTTCCTTCTTCCCACTTCGTTATATTTTCAAATGCCTTGTACGGATGTGCTTCTGGATAGTCTTGACCATTTTCAGCAAACAAAGCATTTCCAAAGTTTTCTCTTAACTGCATATGTGTAGGCTCATACTTGCGAACTTTATTCTCTCCTTCACGAAATACGCTGTGGATCACATAGTTTTCCGCTCTTCTTTCAAGATCAAGAATCTCCGTTTCTCTAAAGAACGGGAAATATGGTTCCATTTTCTTTGATTCCGCCCTTACTACTGACGATAGCACTCTTGTGGCATCATTCATCGGCTTATTAACAAGCTGCTGCCATACATTTGTTATCAGCAAATTCTCATACAATTTCTGGAACAAGAACGTTCCAGAAAATATAGGCTGCGGATTTAACACAAAGTCAAACAAATATCTGTATGGACACAGGAACATATCCGCCATTTGCTCTCGGATATAAGTCATTGAACTAACCGGTTTTGTTTTGACCACAGTAGAAATCTTGCAATCATCCATCCTTTCCCCAGCAGGACCATCAGCTTTTTCAACGCCAATGAGTTTTAGCATCTCATACAGGTCTGTCGTATTATCTCCGTATCTCTTTACGAAACTGATCTTCGATTCGCATTGATTGAAATATAACCCGTAGAACAACGCATATCTCAGGAAATTACTCTTTTCTCCCAAAGCAGCATAGTATACTTGAAACGGCAGCTCTTTAGGATTATATGCTCTTTCAATGAACATCTCCGATAAAGGCCACGGCAACAGTTCATCAATATCTTTATTCATGTCCGCATCGGATACGCACGCGAAATGATATACTTTCTTGAATCCAGGCTTGTTTTGTGCCTTACTGTTTAATACATCACCATCTATCTGTTCGAAATTCTTTACAAACCAATCTGATGCCGGTTCTTCCTTTTGCTTCAAGAAGAAATATAATCCTTTACGAAGATCTTCAAATGTACCCTCATCTTCATCCTCTTTTTTCTTCATCTGGATTATATCCAGTTTGGTGAGAAGCTGAGTTATGAGTGTTTTTTCCTCTTCGCTAACCAAAGTGTCTTGTCTCTCTCTTACAAATTCCTCCAACCGTTCAAAATGCTTTTTGAAATTTATTTTGTCTCCGGCGGTTTCAGTAAACAGCTTCTTCGCTATTTCGTTAATCTCACATATAGCCTTATAAAGATTATCAAAGTCCTTTGCTGTAATCTTATATGTGTTGTATATGTTCATTGCCCTAAGTGAAAAAGCAATCGAACCTTGCTTTGAATTGGATACTTGGGAATACGCATTCTTATACTTTTTGCCAATAATCCTATCAAAATCCTCAACTGTCTCAATATGTTCAAATAGTGGTTGAACATTCATCAATGTTTTAAGCAGAGCTTCCGCACTGTATTTCGAAAGAATACCTGAGTTTACGCATTCCCTCAATGATCCGTAGTCCAGTTCAAGACTTTGGGTATCTGGATTCCACATGGCATAAAGCGCAGCGAAAAACTGCCCTACCGGATAAGCAAGAAAATGTCTGTTTCTGGCGTACTCAGGATGATACACTTGAAGCAGATCATCAACATCCTTATTCGCTGTATATACAACTTCCTGCATTCTCCTTAAAACCGCTGCCGTTCCGGCTTTCTTCTTAAACGGCTTTTCATACAGCGATGTTGTATCGCTCATACTTGCTTCAGCTTCCGTGAACTCATCTGAAATATACCCTGCATACTCCGAAACATTATCAAATTCCTGAACCCTGACATCTTTGTACAGATCATAGTTATCTCGCATCCTTTTATCAGTACGAGATACCGTATCTTCACATAATAATCCAAGATTACTTGCTATGGCATTTCCGGGTCTCTTGAACTGACCTACAGGAACATACGAACCAACATTCCTGTCATGATGCACCGGTGCGTTAAACTGCTGATAAATGTAGCTCCATGACGAATAAACTTCTTTATATTCGGGAACGTAATTGTGTACGAAAATAACCTCAACGCCTAACTTATCCAGGTGGGTAATAAAGCGCAATTGAAGTGGCGTGAACTGATGTATTCCATGAATAACAACGTGTTTACCATCCCAATGATTTGTGCTTTCAATCATACGATTCAGCAGCTTCTCTTCCTGTTCCCAAAGCTTGCTGTCATCAGTATCCATATGCTCATTTCTTATGGTTTCTTTCTCTGCCTTCTCATCCTCGGCCTGTTTCTTAAACAAAGCTATAATCTCAGGCAAATTAGGCATTTGAGGCAGTTTAAAGAGGCTCTCATTCTCGGTCATCTTCAGCATATACGCAAACAGCCTGTGTTCCATACTCATACCGTCTGTTTTTAGCGATGAAGAGTCAATACCCAGTTCAATAAACAACCGTAACGAATCAAGCATCTCATCTTTATTGTGAGTCAATGCAATATAAAGATCATCGGACAGCTTCTTATTCTGATTCCATCTTCGATACACCGCGCTCAGCTCGCTGTATTGAAGGATTCGCACTCCGATGTCATTAGTCCATGTCCTAAAGATTTTTTCGTTCACAATATTATCAAGAGGACATATCAGAGATTCTATATCCTCTCTCATTACACTTATAAGACCATTTACCAATGTTCTGGATGCACACAACTGAGGATAATCTTTAATATGGTCGATGTTGCCATTCCAAAAGTCTGTCTCTCTTATCCTATATGGGTCTGCATAAGTATAGATTTTATAAGCCATTATTCTCATCCTCCCATATAAGATTTTGCCAGCATTTACTATTCTTTCCGCTCAGTGCTATCCACGAAAAGGTTCTGATGGCTCTCGTCATTGCAACATATAAGATACGGGTCTCTTCTCTCATACGTTCACTTTTTTCCATACTTTCATCAAAATAATCGTTCTGGTATCTGTCATCATCGGTCTTAATCTGGTATCCCACCTTTATTCCGGATTCATTCACAACAGAAACATTAATATCGGAGCGTTTCATAATATTGATTGCAGCTGAGCAGTAAGGTAGAATAACCGAACCATATTCCAACCCCTTTGATTTATGTACGGTCACACACTTAATGACATATTCCTGTCCTTTTACATCCGGAAGGCGGCTATCCACATTTTTTACGCTGACTATATTAGCTGTTAATATATCCACAAGAGAATTAATAGACAGCGAATCCATGTTTGCAGTCTTAATCAATTCCTCAAAAAGCATATCTACATTCAGCCGATAGTTGTCTTGCTTCCATTTGCTATCCTGTCCATAATTTACCCATGGCTTCAAGATGCTATATATTTTCCTCATCACCTGAAGAACAGGCATCACCCTCAAAGCTCGGATGATATTATTCCAGTCTTTCCACCGATCACCTTCCGCAACAGACAATTCTCTATTTATCATCATCTGTAACTCTTTTGCCTGAGAAGTATCTTGACTCTTTGATTTCTTCCAACCGGACTTTTTATCGTTCTCTCGAATCTGATACATTCTTGATTTACTCATTCCGCCGCCTATAAAATTGGACGAAACAAAAGTGAAGAGATAATCTGATTCATCATAATGTAAAAGTGCATTCGCCAAAGTAAGCATATCAAGAGCAGGTGCTGACATATACAAATCACCACCGGTATTTGTAAGCACCTCAAAGCCCATCCTTTTCCCTACCTGCTTAATAGATTCAGCTTGCCAGTTTTCTCTTACAAGAATAGCTATCTCTTTATCCTTATCTGACAAAGCTATTCCTTGTTCTTCTATGCTCTTGATCCTTTTTATTATTCTTCTTACTTCCTCAAATACCGCCGGAATCCTCTCTTCCTCAGCAGCAATTGAAATCTTTTTATAAAACTCCGATTGGTTAGTACCCCTATTATAATCGCAGGTTCCAATTAACCTGTCCGTATCGGATCCTGTTCCGTTTTCTTTATATATTAGTAATGGCTCACCGCCCTCTGTCCTGTTTCCCAAATCAGAAAATGTTGAGTGAAACACATCTAATAGCTGAGCATCTGTTCTATAATTCTTATAAAGAGAATATGTTTGCCATTCAGGATTATTATCAGCGCCAAGCTGCTTAAATGCATTTTCCTTGGCACCCCTGAATCTGTAGATGCATTGTTTTACATCGCCTACTACAAACAGCTTGTACTGTAGCAGTTTTGCAATTTGTGAAATAGCATCAATCTGTACATCATCCGTATCCTGAAACTCATCAACAAACATATACTGCGGCCTTCCAGTCTGCATTTTAATAAGTCTTTCGACATTTTCCTTCTTTTCAATGCATAACTGTAGCGTGGACATCATATTGTTCAGATGGATTTTGTTCTGCTTCTTTAAATATGCGTCCAATTCCATCTCAACTTTAGGGATGATATCCTGTATGAGCTTATGGAACTCTCCATCAGTTCCACCGGAAATCATCTCTCCAAAGTTATCAGCCTTCAACTGGCTCACATCTATACTCTGATTGTGAAGGCGCGTAAGAATGTTCAGTATATCTTTGTTAATCAGATAAACTGGCATCCCCAGTTTCTTGACATATGAATCTCCATATTCCTTTTGTTTTTGAGATATATATTGGTCTACCAAATCTGCAATGATCTGTTTTGTCTTATAGTCACCGGAAGTAACGGATACATCGGTTCCATATCCCAATTCAAGCCCAAGAACGGATATGATCTTCTTCGCATAAGAGTGAATTGTGCTTATCTGCATACCCTCTATCTGATTGATAAAGGCAAGGCAATCACCATCTCCCGTAAGCAGATAGTAGTTATTGAAATGCTGCTTAATCTTATCCTCCATCTGATTAGCGGCATCATCCGTAAATGTGATCATGACAATTCTTTTTGCCATTTCCTTCATGGAACAGTTTTGGATATGACATATGTATGCGATCCTTGAAATCATCGTAAAGGTCTTTCCGGTTCCGGCACCTGCCTTGACGATAATATTTTTAGTAGAATCTGCATGTTCAATCTTGTACTGTTCAAGGTTGAAATTGCATACCCTGTCAATATGTTTCATTACTCCAAGCTGTTTCTCGGAAATGTTTTTCCCATCTTTAATTACGAATAACGATTCACCCATATCCAATGGAGATACCGAATATGCCACACAATTAAACACCTGAAAAGTCGTTGCGGTGAAAGCCTTCTTTTCCTTGCTCTGCCCTTCAAGATTGATTTTCAGATTTAATCCATCTGAAATAAGTCCTTTTTCAATAATCACACCCTTAATAGCTTCTGCTATTATCGCCAAATCTCCCTGCTCTTCTGTTATGACATAAAGCTTTGTTCCCACGCTATACGCCTCAGTCAGACTTTTCTTTATGTCATCATTCATGTCACGGTGCGGAATATAGGCAAACAAAGAATACGCCGACTTAATAGGGCTTTCTGTATCCTTTACCAAGTCCGTGTTCTCTATCGTTGTATCCTCAATATTCAAATCCGTTTCGAATATCTGCCGAACCCTATACATTAACTCGGGGGTAAAATCAGCACAATGGCTCAATGCACCCTTATGGTTTTTGATTCCAAGATTCATTTTCTCGTACAATGCTTTCTTAGAATCAAGATCTTCCCTCAGAATCGTAGATTCAAATTCGCAGACTGCTTCTATACCCTTACTGTCGAAATCGTCCTTTGATAGATTAGGGAATGCAACCATATCGTAGACTAAAGGTGTTTTTCCAGTCTTCTGCCTAATTTTGCTACGCATTTTATATACGTAACCTCTGGCCTGAGAAGTAGGATTTTCTATACTCTCACCCTCTTCACCGGTTTCTGCATCCTTCGTCTTAATCAAAATCGAATCGCCGTTTTTTACTTCCTTTATAGTGTCCGGTTTCCATGCCTTAACTTCGAAAATGATGATACCGATTTTGGGTGCCAGAAGGCATACGTCAAATTGAGCACCAAATATAGGACGGTTCCGGTATATCACAAAAGAATCATCAAAGTATTCTATCAGTTTCTTTATCAAATAATCCTCCCCCCAGTTGTCACTCTGGAGATCAGATCCAATAAACTTTGCCATACTTAAGCCTCTCCTTTGAAAGGGTTCTCTTTATTTCTCGTCCGGGAGAATCTCTACCACGTCGTCAATTTTACAATCCAATGCGCTGCAAATCTTGGCCATAACTTCCATGGTCACATTCTCATTATTAGCCAGCTTGGTCATCGTACTGTTTCCTATGCCAGCCATCTCTCTCAGATCTTTTTTCTTTAAGTCTTTATCAATCAGTAGTTTGAATAATTTCTTGTAGGATACGCTCATAGGTCCTCCCGAACGCTTAAACAACGGTGTTTGTCGCTTGTTTGCCAGTTATATATACTTAACCGTACTCAATAACACCTGTCTATAATCTACCACTGTACAGTATAGCACATTCTTCCGATTTTGGGTATAAAATGTTGCGATTTGGGAATTTTTCTTGCTCATACGTTAAAAATAGGGCACCCAACACAGTTTCGTGCTGAATGCCCAAAAGTTTCTAAAATCCATCTATAAGATTTTACACTGATTTTACTTCTTCCTCCCATTCATTTGCCACCGGTCATGGCTCTGGATGCTCTGCAAGGCCTGTTTAAGACTATTTCCACGTCCATGCTGATGGTATGGATGACTGTATTTATGTTTGTGGAAAATAATACAAGCCGCATCCCCAGGAACACCTGTGCAATGTAGATACCAATAGTGCCCTGTATTCTTGCTCATAATCGTCAAATCATAATCCGTAACTGTAATTATATTGAAGTACTGTGGATCTATACACTTTAATTCCTCCGCATCAAACATAGGCAGCCTCCTTCCCGTACTGAGCACCCTGCTCCGCCACGAACTGCAGATGAAGCTTTTCCTTTTCCGCCTCGAATCTCTTCTGCAGGGCTTTCATTTCCTTTTCCATGAAAGCTGCTTCAGCTTCAGCCAGCTTTGCCCTCTCCGTGTCAGGCGTGATCACAAGCCTTCCGTCCTCGCAGGTGACGGAGATATAATCCCCGATATCAAAGCCTGCTGCCTTAAGCCAATTCCCCTTCAAGGTGATCGTGGGAGTCTCCCTGTATTTATATCCGCTCTGGCTGTACACCTTCATGCTTCTGCTTTTCTTTAATTCCTTCATGTCGTACCCTCCTGTAATTTATCCTGTTCAGCCTTCCAGTTTTCGAGCAGGCGGTAAATGATCTTCTCCCTGTCCGCCTGCGAATAATTGGAAGAGAAAAATTTGTCGAGCTTCTTTTCCGTAAGCACCACGGTCTTTGTCTGACCCTTCCCGGTCACGTGGCTCCCCAGGAGCTTTATCAGCTCCGGCTGCGAAATGGACTTCGCATCATTCAGATATTTCCGAAGCGCCGTCACCTGATAGGACTTCACCATTCCATATTCCTTGATGTACTGGTAGAGATTCCTCTGCGTGTTCTCCCCGATGAAAGAAATGTCCACCGCCGTCATCAGCGGGATCTTTTTCTGATCCACCAGCTCCAAAAGCTCCGGGATCAGTTCCGTCAGCCGGATGTACCTCTGAAGCTGCGCCCGGCTTTCTCCCAATTCCTCGGCAAGCTCATAATCCGATCTCACGCAGAAATTTGTCTCATTTTGAGACGCATTTTTTTCTGCCTTGGTAGCCGTCCTTCCGTTCAGGACTTTTCCGCTCTTTCCCGGTCTTCCGCCCTTCCTTTTCACAGCCTCATACCGCATCCGATAAGCGAAGGCCTTTTCGGAGGGAAGAAGCTCTTCCCTCTGAAGGTTGGCATCCACCATAACGATCGTTGCATCATCGTCTTCCAGATTGCGGATGATCGCCGGTATCGTCTCCAGTCCCGCAAGCCTCGCAGCGTGCAGCCGCCTGTGGCCGGAAACCATTTCATATCTTCCGTCCGGCATTTCCCTCACCAGTACAGGTGTTAGAACGCCGTTCATTTTGATACTGTTTACGAGATCCTGCATCTTTTCATCATCCACCACCTTGAAGGGATGACCCTTGAACGCATCGATCTCGTCAAGCCTTATTTCCACGCTCCCTTCATTGCCGCCGCTTCCAAGGAGCTCGTCCACGGTGACAAGCTGTACCGATTCACCTGGTCTCTGCTTCTTCATGACAGATCAACTCCTTTCCGAAACCCATATATGCCGCCGCAACCTTGCCGTCAGGATCATGCCTGAAGATACTCATTCCTGCGGCACTGCACTCCGCCGCCCTTACGGAAAAGGGAATGAAGCTTTCAAATACGCCTACACTGCTGTTTCCATATGCTTTCAGCACCGCATCCATCATATCTCTTGCATATACTGTCCTAAGATCCACCATCGTAAGCAGGATTCCGTCTATCTTCAGATTCCTGTTCAGCTGCTTTCTGACCTTACCGATCGTAGAGAGAAGCTGCTGCAAGCCCTTTACCGGCAGGTACGCCGTGGATGTCGGGATGATAACGGAATCCGCCGCCGTCAAAGCATTGATGGTGATCATACCCAGCGAGGGCATACAGTCGATCAGCACATAACTGTATCTGTCCTTTACGGAATCAATGAACCTCTTCAGGATCTTTTCCCTGCTCATGATGTTCACCAGCGAGACCTCTACGCCGGAAAGCTCGATATTTGCCGGTACCAGATCGATACCCTCTTCATTATGAAGAATCCCCTTCATCGGATCTCTTTCTTCATCATTCACGGTTTCTTCTATAATATTGGCCAGCGTGTAATCCATATCGTCCGGCTGTGCAAATCCGAGGCTTACCGTACAGCTTCCCTGCGGATCTGCGTCCACGATCAGAACGCTCTTGCCCTCTTTTGTCAGTGCCGCCGCAAGATTTACTGCCACATTGGTCTTACCGCAACCGCCTTTCTGTGCCGCTATGGCTATGACTTTTCCCATGATCACGCCCTCCTTAAAACTCTTTCTGGAATATTTCCATGAACTCGTCCATCTTTTCCAGATTCACCAGAACCCTGCGCTTTACCTTGTAGACAGCGTGGGCATCTTCAGCCAGCTCCCTGAAGGTATGCAGCCCTACAGAGTAGATTGCCGCCCCTTCCTTCAGGCTCACAAACTTCTTCACCCTTGCGCCTGTCACCATCTTCTTTAATTCATCAAGATTCGTTTCTGTTCTCTTATTCATGGTCATTAAACCTCCCTTACCGAATTAATCCGCTCCGCTACGTCAGGATGCTCAGCCAGATATTTCTCAATCAGACCGACATCCACCACCGAAGTCTTCCTCATGCAGAAATGCGCTTCCGCTTCTCTTGCCAGCCTCACGAAGGAATAATAAGGAATCCGATACATCCGGGCTCCTTCCGCATAATTCACCAGCTGCCGTTTCTTCCCTTTAAGAAACCTGTCAAGGTTCGGGAATCCGCCCGGACATTCCCCTTCCTCTTCCTCAAAAATCTCACAAAGCTTATCTTTGTCCATGCTTGCCTCCTTAGAACTTTCCGTCTGTGTCCGTCCTGATCTGACCTGCGGACACCCTTTTGACTTTTACAACAATTTTGACAACAATTCTTCTCAGGCTTGTTTCGGCTCGGGACAAAAAGAAGGCACCTCATCACCGGTTCTATTCCGGTAACGAAGTGCCTTAAATTCGCACCTTTGAGGGCTGTTCCCCAAAGTCTTTATTCACTTAGTCTGTAATCCGTGGAAATCCATAAGGTTCCAAGGATGCTTCACACATTAGTCCGACAGAATCCACCGAGCCGTGTTAGGATTGCTGTAAAATCGCGTCATATCGGGATTTCCGTTTGCCTGTCGGACTTCCAGATATGTGTCTCGGATTTCAGCTATTCGAGATGCTCTTCAGTGTCGGGAAGAGCAGCACATCGCGGATCGCCGGGGAGTTCGTCAGCAGCATCACCAGTCTGTCGATGCCGTATCCGATTCCGCCTGTGGGCGGCATACCAATCTCCAGCGCGTTCATGAAATCTTCATCGGTAGTGTTGGCTTCCTCATCCCCTGCTGCCAGCGCCTCCTCCTGTGCCCGGAAACGCTCTCTCTGATCGATGGGATCGTTTAACTCCGAATAGGCATTGCACATCTCGCGGCCCGTGATAAACAGCTCGAACCGCTCCACATACTCCGGATTCTCCGGTTTCTTCTTGGTCAGCGGCGAGATCTCGATGGGATGATCCATAATAAACGTAGGCTGTACCAGATGCTCTTCCACGTACTCTTCAAAGAAAAGGTTTAAGATATCGCCCTTTTTGTGCCTGTCCTCGTAGTGAACGCCTTTTTCATCGGCCAGCTTCTTCGCCTCCGCGGTGTCCTTCACGATATCGAAGTCCACTCCTGCATATTTCTTCACGGCCTCCACCATCGTCATCCGTGCAAAAGGCTGTCCAAGGTCGATCATCGCCTCGCCGTAGGGCACGGTCGTCGTACCGCACACTTCTTTTGCCACATGGCGGAACATGTTCTCCGTCAGTTCCATCATGCCGTAATAATCGGTGTAAGCCTGGTATAATTCCATCAGCGTAAATTCCGGATTGTGTCTGGCATCCAGTCCCTCGTTGCGGAACACGCGGCCGATCTCGTAGACTCTCTCCATGCCGCCTACGATCAGTCTTTTCAGATACAGTTCCAGAGAAATTCGCAGCTTCACATCCTCGTCCAGCGCATTGTAGTGGGTCTCAAAGGGTCTCGCCGCCGCGCCGCCTGCGTTGGATACCAGCATCGGCGTCTCCACCTCCAGAAAGCCCTGACCGTCCAGATAGCGTCTGATGGAGCTGATGATCCTGGAGCGGGCCACAAAGGTCTTCTTCACGTCCTCATTCATGATCAGGTCGGTATATCTTTGACGGTAACGGATATCCGTATTTACCAGCCCATGATACTTCTCCGGCAGGATCTGCAGACTTTTTGACAATAGTGTCACTTTGTGTGCATGGATGGATTTTTCACCGGTCTTAGTCCTGAAAACCTCTCCCTCGATGCCTACGATATCGCCCACATCATATTTCTTGAAATCCGCATAGGCTTCTTCACCGATGCTGTCTCTGGCCACATAGGACTGAATATCGCCCTGCAGATCCTGCACGTTGCAGAAGGAAGCCTTCCCCATGATACGTTTGGACATCACACGGCCCGCGATGGACACCTGCTGTCCCTCCAGCGCCTCGAAGTTATCCTTGATTTCCTGGCTGTGATGGGTCACGTTATATTTCGTGATCTGAAAAGGGTCTTTGCCGTTCTCCTGCAGTGCGGACAACTTCTCCCTTCTCACCTTCAAAAGCTGGTTGATATCCTGATTCTGTACTTCTGCCATACTGACCTCCATCTTGCCGCCCGGCGGCTGTTCAAATACGTTGCTTACTCTCAGCAGCACTCATTTAATGCCTTTATGCAGTAACCATTCCTTCAATTCAATGGCCCGTCGCTGCTGCCTTTCTTTCTTATTAGTTAGACCGCTGAATCTCCAGCACCTTATACTGGATCATGCCGGCCTGTGTCTCCACTTCCACCTGATCGCCCACTTTGCAGCCGATCAGCGCCTTGCCCACGGGAGATTCGTTGGAAATCCTGCCCTTTAAGCTGTTGGCCTCCGTGGAACCTACGATCTTATACTCAAGCTCTTCGTTGAATTCCATATCGAGGATCCTTACCTGACAACCGATGTTGATCTTGTCCAGATCCACCTCATCCTCAACGACTACTTCCGCATTCTTCAGGATCTTCTCCAGTTCTTCGATCCGCGCCTCGATATCGCGCTGCTCATCCTTGGCCGCATCATATTCGGCATTCTCGGACAGGTCGCCCTGCTCTCTGGCTTCCTTGATCTTCTCCGCCACTTCCTTGCGCTTGACCACTTTCAGGTCGTGCAGTTCATCCTCGTATTTTCTCAATCCCTCATACGTTAAGATATTTTTCTTCTCCTGCATGGTACTACTCCCTTTCTGTTTATTCCCGCGGGCAATAAGCCAGACACCACTCCTGCGGGGTATTTGACTGATCCGTTTTCTAAAAATATGTTTTATCCCTTTTCCAGTCAGCAAGCGGGATTCCTTATGTCATTTTAACTTTTCTATCATAACTATTTTTTACCATAGTGTCAAGATATTTCAACGGCGAAACATACGCAACTGCCGGACTTTTGCGCCCGAGCAGCCGCTGCTTGCCGCCATCCGAAACGATATCCATGTAGACGCATTCCCCGGCGGCGATCTTCGGATAGCGAAAGCCCTCACAGTAATCCAGAATCACACCGCCGCACCGTTCCTTCCCACATCGAAGCTGTACCGGACCTGCCTCTTTTGCTGTTTCATTCGCTGTTTCTTCTTTTGCAGCTTTTTCTACCTCTTCCTCTACGCCCTCTGTTGTCCGGCTCCTGCTGTACGGTACAAGCTGGGGCACCAGCCCATACTCATAATAATACACTTCCAGGAATTCCTGCAGCTCTTCCCGGGCATCCGTTCCGGCAGTTTCCAGCAGCTGTGTTTCCCAGTCTGCCGGATCCCCGTCCCTTTTGTCCCACGACGGCTCCTGTTCCTCGTAATAAAGCAGCATCCGGTTGACCCGGGGCAGATACGGCTCCAGAAGCTCCCACGTCATCTCCAGCTGCTGCGCCGTCTCATGGGGCTGTCCCAGCAGCACCGTCACCATGTCGGTCCGGGCAAGCGCCTTTTGCGCCTGCTGCCCCAGCAGGTGTTTTGTCAGCATTTTTACCGTGCTGCCGCGTGGCTGCCACCTTCCCCGGTTTTCCGGTGCCAAAAGGCGCAGAATATCCGGATGGACATATGTGTCCGTCATCCCGGCGGCGGTATGCAGCGCTGCCTCCATCGCCTCGAAAAGGACCGACTCCTTCCAGCCTTTTTTTCTGTAATAAAAAGGGGGCACCGGGCATCCCAGAACACTGAATCCCGCTTCCTCTGCCAGCGTCTCCACCCGCAGCACGGCTTCCTGAAACCAGCGCTTCTTCGCGGCTTCTGTGCTGTTTCTTCCGGCCGGTCCTCCCGGCAGCGGATAATAATAAAGTATCGTCTCCTGTTCCATACCACAGTATATGCACGATCCCGCCGGGACATACACGGAGGCTGCCTGCTCTTTTGCCCTTTCCTTCTCACATCTCCCGCACCAGTTCTTCCAGCGCTGCAAAGCTCTCCACCATATTGACCGTTCGTCTGAGTCTGGCAGAATCCGGCATACCGGCCGTATACCAGGAAACATGTTTGCGCATCTCCCGAATGCCGGTGTACTCTCCTTTGTATGCCAGCTGCAGTTTTGCGTGGCGCAGGATGGTGGCCCTGATCTCTTCTTTCTCCGGCGCGGGCAGCACTGTGCCGTCCTGCAGGTAAGCCCCGATCTGCCGGAAGATCCACGGATTCCCTCTGGCGGCACGGCCCACCATTATGCCGTCGCATCCGGTCTGCCGCAGGATCGCTTCCGCACTGGCGCCGTCCTTAATGTCCCCGTTTCCGATCACCGGTATGGAGAGTTTGTCTTTGACTTTTGCTATAATCTCCCAGTCCGCCTCCCCTGTGTAATACTGCTCTCTCGTTCTGCCGTGTATCATCACGGCCGCGGCGCCGCACTGCTCCGCGATCCGCGCGATCTCCACCGCATTGACACACGTGTCATTAAATCCTTTTCGTATCTTGACGGTGACCGGCTTCTTCACGGCTTTCACCACGGCCGTCACGATCTCCTCCACCAGCTTCGGCTGTCTCATCAGCGCCGATCCTTCTCCGTTGCCCACCACCTTGGGCACGGGGCAGCCCATATTGATATCCAGAACGGAAAAAGGCCGCTCCTCGATCTGCCTGGCCATCTCGCTTAAGATCTTCGGGTCGGAACCGAACAGCTGCAGCGACACAGGCCCTTCCTGCGGATGGATCGTAAGCAGGCTCTCCGTATTTTTATTCTTATACAGGATGGCTTTCGCGCTGACCATCTCCATACAGACCAGCCCAGCCTCCTGCTCCCTGCACAGTAAGCGAAATGGCAGGTCTGTCACGCCTGCCATCGGTGCCAATAGGATATTGTTGTCTAAAGTGACACTTCCGATTTTTAATTGATGCAATAAATCCTTCATATTCTCTTAGCGTATCTTCCCCTGCGCATCCTTTCTTCCTTCTCCCGCCCTGCCATCAAGAGTACGGCGCCGGCGGTGAAATGGGTTATTCCGCCGGTCCCTCCTCTTCCAGAGCCGACCTGTCGTTCAGGATAAACACCCGGTAATACAACTGCAGCGACTCCAGAAGCTCCTGCCTGTTCCTGCGCACCTCACCCACCAGCAGGCCGCTGCCGATCTCATCATAGAGCAGGTCTTCCTCCGCCGCATCCGTCTCCAGCAGGATCGTACCATCCTCGTCAAAGACGATCGTAAAGACACCGCCCACTTCTTCTGTAAAAAGCACACAGATCACATGCAGCTCTTCTTTGATCGATTCGGGAATCCCCGCAAATTTTTCATTGAAATAATATTTCTGCTCGTAGGCATTTGCGCCGCAGAGCACGATTCTTTTCTCTTCCATCATACATACCCGTACAGTCCGCGCACCGAAACCTCGCCCGCATAGACCGGTGTTCTCTCCCCGTTATCCTTCACTACGATCAGTTCTCCCTGCATGTCGATCCCTTCTGCCGTGCCGGTGTATTCCCCGGCAGGATCCAGCACTCTCACCTGCGCACCCATGTTGAGCAGATGCTTCTGATACCGCTCACGCAGGCCGGACAGATCCAGCGTCTCCAGAAAAACCGCATAATTTTCTTCAAACCGCAGCAGCACTTTATTTAAAAGTCTGGCCCTGTTATACTGCTGTCCGGTTTCGATCCGCAGGGAAGTGGCCGTTGGCCGCACTTCCTCCTGAAAGTCTTCCGGCGCCGCATTGTTGACATTGATCCCTGCCCCCACTACCACATACTGTATCTCATCCATCTCCGGCGTCATGGTCATCTCTGTCAGCATACCGCAGATCTTCTTCCGGTTCATCACGATATCGTTAGGCCACTTGATCCCGGCCGCCGCGCCCGTTATCTCCTCTACAGCCTCCGCCACGCTCAGCGCCATCACCAGCGTGATCATGGAAGCCTTATCCGGCGCGAAATCCGGCCTGAGGAGCAGGGTAAAGGCAAGCGCCGTGCCGGACAGTGTCTGCCAGCTCCGCCCTCTGCGTCCCTTCCCCGCCGTCTGGATATCCGCCGTCACCACGGTGCCGTGAGGCTCCCCTTCTTCCCCCAGACGCTTGGCATCGGTATTGGTCGAGCCTGTGGTGTCAAAGCAATACAACTTCCGTCCCGCCCATTGGGTCTTAAGAATGCTGGCGATCTCGCTCTCGGACAGTATATCCGCAGGGCCTTCCACCAGCCGGTAGCCCCGCCTCGATACCGACTCGATCTGATACCCTTCTTCTTTTAACTGATTGATCACTTTCCAGACCGCCGTCCGCGTCACCCCGAACCGGTCACACAGCTGCTGCCCGGACACATAATCCTCACTGTTCCTCAGTAAGGTCAAAATATCTGCTTTATCCGTCTTCATATCCTAATCTCTACCCTGCATTATGTATTCGGGTCTGTCTCCATAGCCCTCTAAACCTCATACTCCCCCAGAGTCACCGCCATCACCGCCTTGATCGTATGCATCCGGTTCTCCGCTTCCTCAAAGACGATGGACTGGGGTGACTCAAACACTTCATCGGTCACTTCCATCTCGTCGATCCGGTACTTCTCATGGATTTCTTTACCGATTCCCGTATTCAGATCGTGAAAAGCGGGCAGGCAGTGCATAAAGACGGCCTTCTCGCCGGCATATTCCATCACCTGGCGGTTCACCTGATAAGGCATCAGGTCGCGCAGTCTGCTTTCCCAGACTTCTGCCGGCTCTCCCATGGAAACCCACACATCGGTGTAGACCACATCCGCACCGCCGGCGCCTGCCGCCACGTCTTCGGTCAGCGTGATGCTGCCGCCGGTTCCGGCCGCGATCTCCTCACAGGTGCGTACCAGCTCTGCCTCCGGGAAATACTCTTTCGTGGTGCAGGCGGTAAAGTGCATCCCCATTCTGGCACAGGCCACCATCAGGGAATTACCCATATTGTAGCGTGCGTCGCCCATATAGGTGAGTTTGATTCCTTTCAGATAGCCGAAATGCTCTCTGATCGTCAGCAGATCTGCCAGCATCTGGGTCGGATGGAATTCATTGGTCAGGCCGTTCCATACCGGCACGCCGGCATGAGTCGCCAGCTGCTCCACGATTTCCTGCCCGTATCCGCGGTACTCAATGCCCTCGAACATGCGTCCCAGCACCCGGGCCGTGTCCGCAATGCTCTCCTTCTTGCCGATCTGGGAAGCCGACGGATCCAGATAGGTTGTCCCCATGCCCAGATCGTGAGCCGCCACCTCAAAAGAACAGCGGGTTCTTGTACTCGTCTTCTCAAAGATCAGCGCCACATTCTTGCCGCGGTGTATGTCCACCGGTATACCCTTTTTCTTCTTATCCTTAAGATCTGCCGCCACATCCAGCATATACGTGATCTCTTCCGATGTAAAATCCAGCAGTTTTAAAAAATGTCGTCCTCTTAAATTCATGTTCTCCTCCTGTCTTCCCTCTCCCTTACAGAAACGGGACGGTTCGTTAAACCGTCCCGCCTCAATCATCCACTTCTATTCGACCCGTTCCCCGATCTGCCAAATGCTGCTGCATGTTATCGTCCATATGCGGTTCCTGCACAGCTTCCAGCGCCCGCACGGTCTATTTCCAGACTTCCCTGACAGAAGTCGCAAGCCCCGCCAGTCCCTGAATCTCGGACGGGATAATGATCTTGGTCGCCTGACCGTCGGCCGCCTTCTCAAACGCCTCCAGGCTCTTGATCTTCAGCACTGCCTCGTCCGCACCTGCCTCACGGATCATGCGGATACCGTCTGCGGTAGCCTTCTGTACCTTAAGGATTGCTTCCGCTTCACCTTCCGCCTCGCGGATCATCTTCTCCTTCTCCGCTTCCGCACGCAGGATCGCCGACTGCTTCTCGGCCTCCGCCTCTAGGATCGCGGACTCCTTCTTACCTTCCGCAACCAGGACCGTTGACTTCTTCTCACCTTCTGCACGCAGGATCGCTTCACGGCGCTCACGCTCCGCCTTCATCTGTTTCTCCATGGCATCCTGAATCGCCGACGGCGGGATGATGTTCTTAAGCTCCACACGGTTCACCTTGATTCCCCAGGGATCCGTGGCGATATCCAGCGATGCGCGCATCTTCGTGTTGATCACTTCTCTGGACGTCAGCGTCTGATCCAGTTCCATCTCACCGATGATATTACGCAGCGTGGTGGCCGTCAGATTCTCGATGGCCATGATCGGATTCTCCACACCGTAAGCGTAGAGCTTCGGGTCAGTGATCTGGAAGAACACCACCGTATCGATCCGCATCGTCACGTTATCCTTGGTGATCACCGGCTGCGGTGCAAAGTCCACAACCTGCTCTTTTAACACAACTCTCTTGGCCACCTTATCAATAAAGGGCACCTTGATGTGAAGCCCCACCGACCAGGTCTGCTGATAAGCGCCCAGCCGCTCCACTACATAGGCATTCGCCTGCGGCACGATCTTGATGCAGGACAGCAGGATCATGACCAGCAAAATCAACACTACTACAAAAGCGATAAGTCCACCCATAATTATACCTCTTTTCTCTCTTCAACGATCAACTTGACGCCGTTGATCCCCAATATGGTAGTCACTGTGCCAACCGGCAGCCTGATACCGTCGATCCGTGTTCTGGCGGACCACTCCATGCCGCCCACGTTGACCTGACCGATGCCCTGCAGATTGTCGATCTCACTGATCACGATCGCCTGACGTCCCACCAGACTTTCCGCATTGGTCCTGACTCTGTCTTTGTTAAAGTACTTGACTGCCAGGGGCCTGGTAAAAATAAGCAGCACGGCGGACACCGCAAGAAACAAAATAACCTGCACCGCCAGCGGCGTTTGAAAGACCGCCGCGATCGTCGCCACAAGCGCTCCGCCTGCAAACCAGACAGTAGTGAGCCCCATTGTCAGCAATTCGATAACGACCAGCACCACAAGTACGATCAGCCAGAACATCGTCAAATTCAAATCCGCTAATACAGCCACAAGACCTCACCTCTTTCCTCTGTCGTCTGTCATACTCTTAAAAATATTCTACTATATTATACCCTGGCCTGCAAGTATCATTCTCCTGTTTTTTATACAATATTTTAGCATTATTGCAATCGCGGCCGTAAAAAAGGCGCACCTGACGTTATGCCATTATTCCGCATAACGTACAGCTGCGCCGCTGTCTTACCAGAATACCTGATTGTCGATCAGGATCCCGTCGTGGTTTCCCGCTCTCCTGAAATGGGTTGCACCGCCTACGTTGGTCTCACCGTTGATGGCCGCCCGGGCCGCTTCGTAGCAGCTGTCGGAAATTTTGCCGTTGGTGTAGACTCTGGCTACTTTACCGTTCAGCGCCGGCGTGAACTGTCCGGATGCAAAGATAACACCCGATACCGTATTTGGATACGCCGCACTTCTCACGCGGTTCATCACCACCGCGCCTACAGCCAGTTTGCCATTGTAGGTCTCGCTGCCCGCCTCGCACTGGATCAAAGCAGCCAGCAGCTTGGTATCGTCACCGCCTACCACCACTGCGCCCTGGTTGGCTTTAAGCTTCGCCAGCCGTTCGGCCTCTTCTCTCTCCCGGATCGCCGCCAGTGTCTCTCCCGCATCAATGTGGAAATCCACATCCACGAATTCCGCAGAGACATATCCCGTCTCTCCTTCGTAGTCTACGCTGATCCAGTCGTCATCTACAAATTCGATCATCTCCAGTTCATCGTCTCCGGCCAGCAGGCCGAAAACATCCGCCTCACCGTCCGGTTCCTTGCGGATACACAGGGTATCCGTCTCGATCATGACGATCAGGTTTCCCACATCGTCGGCCATGGCCTCGGCTTCCTCGCCGAACAAAAGATATTCGTCGCTTGCCCAGCCGATCAGATCGCCGCTCTTCATTCTCGTCCAGCCGTCCCTGCGCTCCAGTATCCTGCCCCCGCAGTCCTTATACAGCACACCGACCTTGTCCGACTCCTCGCTCGCTTCCGCCCGCACATTCATGGCCACCTGTACGTTGACCATCACCAGGTCAGATTCTTCCTCTTTCTGCAAAGCGTCCGCCTCTGACATCTGTGTCAGTTTCTCGAGTTCCTTCTTATCGGCCGACTCCATCGTCGGATCTACGATCTGTGAGATTCCCACGCTCAGGGAATCAAAGTATTCCTTCTTGCCGGATGCCTCTGCATCCAGACGGACCGGCGCCGATAAACTCAGACAAAGAATGAGGGCAGGGAGTAAAATCCATATCCTTCTGCCTTTCAGCATAACAGAATCCTCCATCTTTTCTAAAATTTCTGACAGACTTCCAGTGCTCTCAATAGATATCATACTAAAATATTACAAAATTGTTAACTCTTAAAGTATGGATAATTTTAGCAAAACACCTTGTCTTTGTCAAGTTTATGCGGCTTGTCTTGTTCTTATGCCATATTTTTATGCCGAAAATGCCGGTTATAAATTGTGAAAGAAATGTAATAACTTAACTTTTTTGTCATAATTTACGGGTCTGTTCCACGACTGCCTGCAGGGCATCCATCACGGCGCCGCGCATTCCTTTTTCTTCCAGTACCCGTACCCCCTGAATTGTCGTGCCGCCCGGAGAACATACCATATCTTTAAGCTCCCCCGGATGCTTCCCGCTCTCAAGCACGAGCTTCGCCGAACCGTAGACAGCCTGGGCCGCGAACTCATACGCCTGGCCCCGCGGCATTCCGGCCGCCACCGCCGCATCCGCCATGGCTTCGATAAACATAAACACGTAAGCCGGGGAACTGCCGCTGACCGCCCCCACCGCATCCATCAGCGATTCCGGCACCAGACTGGCCCTGCCGAAACTCTCCATCAGCCGCAGGCTGAATGCGGTCTCCTCTGCGGACACACTCCCGTTGACACAGACGCCTGTACAGCCTGCCCCTACCAGCGCCGGCGTATTGGGCATACAGCGCACCAGCTTTATCTTCCTGCCAAATGCCTGCTCGATCCAGTCCATCGTCTTGCCCGCGGCAATACTGATAACAAGTGTTTTTTCCGGTGTCACTTCCCTGATCTCTTCAATGACCGTCTGAAAAAACTGCGGTTTCACGGCGAGGATCAGCACATCCGCCTCCCCTGCCACCGCCACGTTGCTGTTCCGTGTTCCGATCCCGTACCCGGCGCGTACCGCCTCCAGCGTCTCCCTCGACCGTGCGGAGCCAAAAATATCACCTGTTTGCACAATCTCCATCTGCAGCATACCGCCGATCATCGCCTTCGCCATATTGCCCAGTCCTATAAATCCAATCTTCATTTTTCCTTCCCTGCTCCTTTCTCTACTAAAATCCGTGAAGAATCCAAGTTGTAAAACACCTTATGTTATTTAATCAATCTGCTGATTCATTCATTCCCGACACCGCACATTGCCGACCCGTTTTCTTTCACTGCGACCACTTTTCCGGTTCATTGCAGTGTACGTTCCGGATTCAGCCCTTACAGGTCGTTTTTGTCAAATTTAAATTTAATTCATTCCATCTCCGCAGTTTCTCTATAAAATAACGCGAGATTCTAAATCCGAAAATCTTACTGACTCTTCAGCTCTTAAAACTGCCGCAGCCCTTTTTCGATTCATTTTGCAAGTTCATGCAGGATGATTTTCTCTGATAAAAATCCCTATATTTTCCATAATTTTACCGACTTATACCTGCAAACGATTCTTAAATGAGTTGACACGAAATAACAAGATTCTTCTTTTATGCATCATTTCATGCATGTCCGCTTTTTCTTTTTCTTCCTGTTCCTGCGTTGCGCTGACGAAAATCCATTTCACTAAATCATGATTAAATAATTTGATTCTTCCATTTTCTTCATTACATATTTTTCCGATTTTCGCTCCCTGGACGGGGCTTTTCCCTGCTCCGGTCAGCTTCTTCTCTGCCGGTACGCCTCGTACAGCAGCACCGTCGATGCCGTCGCCGCGTTCAGAGATTCAACGCTGCCTTCCATCGGAATTACGATATGTTTTTCTGCACATGCGGCAGTCTCCTCCCGCAGTCCGTTTCCCTCATTTCCGATCAGAAAGGCAGTGCCTTTGTGGTAATCACAGGCATCATAATCTTCTTTTCCATCCAGATGCGCAGCATAAACACATATGTTATTTTTTTGCAGAATGCGGATCGTTTCACATATATTTTCCACATAGACAAAGGGCACCCGGTACACAGACCCCATCGTGGAGCGGATGGTTTTCGGATTATACACGTCCACCGTGCGGCTGCTCATAAGGATGCCGTCCACCCCCACGGCCTCGCCGGTACGAAAGATAGTCCCCAGATTCCCCGGGTCCTGAATGTCCTCCAGTACAAGGAGCAGCGGTTTCTTTGCCTGTCCTCCGCCGGCCATGCCGACACACTTCCCGCTGCTGCCGCTGACGCAGATCTGTTTCTGTCTTCCCGCAAGCAGCTCCTCCGGCCGGTAATGATACTGCTTTACCAGCGTCAAAATCCCCTGCGGCGTCTTCGTATCGGACATTTTGTCAAAAACAGGATCCGCAACGACCTCGCAGAACACCCTGTCCAGCTTCTCGCCGTAGACTTCCCGCAGCTCCTTCTCCGCCCGCTGTGCAATATACACCCGCGTGATCCGCTCTTCCGGCGCCTCCGCAAACATTTTCGGGCCTTCCACCACAAACAGCCCCTGCTTATTACGCGCCTTTGCCTTCTGGTTCAGGAGGACAACCTCCCGCACCGATTTATTGCTCAAACTTGTGATCATACTCTTTTCCTTCCTGTCTGTGCCATAATATGTGAATTCCCCGCAAATCCGAAATCTGCGGGGAATTCTGAATTCTGTTTTCTTTATACCTGTATATCTGTATCTCTTTCATGCGCTGCGGCACTGCCTGTCCGTTCAAAACAGGAAACGCTGCTCTTGCTCTCCTGTCAGACAACCAAGATACCGCATTGGAGAATACTCCCTGCGCCTTCTACAGCGCCAGTACCTTGGATACTTCAAATACATATTCCTGAATATTCTTATGCATATTCAATGCCTCCTCGATATCGAAATCAAGGAATTCACCGTGCTGGTAGCCTACCACCCTGTTGCTCTTGCCCTGACAGAGGATATCCGCCGCGTAAGCTCCCATGATGGATGCGTAATAGCGGTCCTTACAGGTAGGCGCGCCGCCTCTCTGCATGTATCCTAAAATCGTGGCCCTCGTCTCAATACCGGTGGCCGCCTCGATTCTTCGCGCCATGGAAGTAGAATGCCCGATACCCTCGGCATTGATGATGATATGGTGAGTCTTGCCGCGCTTCCTGTTGGCAATGATGTTGTTGATGATCTGCTGCTCGTTATAGTCATACTTCTCGGGAAGCAGGATATCCTCCGCACCGTTGGCGATACCGCACCACAGCGCTATATAGCCCGCGTTCCTTCCCATAACCTCGATGATGCTGCAGCGCTCATGAGAAGAAGAAGTATCTCTGATCTTGTCGATGGCTTCCATCGCCGTATTGATCGCCGTATCAAAACCGATCGTGTACTCCGAGCAGGCGATATCCAGATCGATCGTACCCGGAATGCCTATCGTATTGATTCCGTGCCGTGCCAGTGCCTGCGCGCCGCGGTAGGAACCGTCGCCGCCGATCACGATCAGACCGTCAATCCCGTGCTTATGGCAGATCTCCGCACCTTTCAGCTGTCCTTCCTCCGTGCGGAACTCCGAGCAGCGTGCCGTGCCCAGGATCGTGCCGCCCTTCTGAATCGTATCCGATACCGACCATCTCTCCAAATCTATGATTTCTTCATTCAAAAGACCTCTGTAGCCTTTCTTGATCCCCTTTACACTGACTCCGTTAGACAACGCCTTCCTGACAACTGCACGGATAGCCGCATTCATACCCGGTGCGTCGCCGCCGCTTGTCAGAACACCTATCGTCTTGATTTCTTTTGCCATATCCACACCATGCCTTTCTATGCTGAATCTATCTGTATTTTACTCTAAACATGCATGTATTTCAATATTTTTTTGCTACACCACTTTCACATTCTCTGCCCCGTAGAGCTTTGTCAGCCGCTCCACAAGCTCCTCACCCGCGTGCACGTTCCAGTTGCGCGGCAGCGCGTTCATCATCTTCGGCTGCGCCACATAGATCACCACGCTGTCTTTTCCCTCCGACTGCCGCAGGGCGTCAAAAAGCTCTTCCTTACGGCCCTCATATTCCTCTTTGGTAGCGAACTTGATCCACAATTTGCGCGTCACGTTTTCAAAGGGCGTGATCTGTTCGCAGATCAACTTGCCGTCCTTTTCCTCTTCCAGCGATACCCGCCCGCGGATGAAGACCTTATTGTCCTCCACGATCTCTTTCCCGAACTTCTCATACTGTCCCGGAAATACGATCACTTCTATGGAACCCAGAAGATCCTCCACCTGCAGAAAAGCCATCACCCTTTCATTCTTGGTGTACTTGATCTTCTTCTCCGCGATCATGCCTCCGATGGTGACGATCCTGCCGTCCTGCGCCGCCACCTCGCCGCTCTCCTCGTCCATCATGAAATCCGCCGTAGTATTGGTGATATTCCGGCGCCACATCTCCTGATATTCCTCCAGCGGATGACCGCTGATGTAGATACCCAGCACTTCCTTCTCGAAGGCCAGCTTCATCTCCTTGGAATATTCCCCCACATCCGGCATTTTCACCTCGAAGTCCTCTTTCTGATCCTCGGACACGATATCAAAAAGCGACATCTGCCCCGCCATATTATTTTTCTTATCATGCTGAATCCTGTCCATAATCTGGATATACACGCTCATAAACTGCTTGCGGGTACCGCCCAGACTGTCCATTGCGCCGGCTTTGATAAAATGCTCGATGGCCCGCTTGTTGACTTCCTTATCCGACATACGGGTGATGAAATCTTCCAGATTGGTGTAAGGTCCCCGCGCCCTGCGCTCCGTGACGACCGCCTCGATCACCGGCCGGCCCACGCTCTTGATGGCCGTCAGCGCATAGCGGATCTCGTTGCCGGACACGGAAAAACCGCTCTCCCCCTCATTAATGTCCGGCGGCAGGATCTGGATGCCCATGCTGCGGCAGGACATGATATACTCCGACACCTTATTCGGATTGTCGATCACCGAAGTCAAAAGCGCCGCCATGAATTCCACCGGATGATAGTATTTCAGATAAGCCGTCTGATATGCCACCACCGCATAGCAGGCCGCGTGGGATTTGTTAAAAGCATACTTGGCGAAATCCATCATCGTATCGTAGATATGGTCGGCCACCTCGGCGCTGATGCCGTTTGCCACACACCCCGGCACCCCTTCCTCCGGATTGCCGTAGGTGAAGTTTTTGCGTTCCTGCTCCATCACATACTGCTTCTTCTTACTCATGGCACGGCGCACCAGATCGCTGCGTCCCATGGTGTAGCCGCCCAGATCCTGCACGATCTGCATGACCTGCTCCTGATAAACAATACAGCCATACGTAGGGGCCAGGATCGGCTCCAGCTGCGGGCAGTCATAGGTGACGGACTCCGGATTATTCTTGCCCTTGATATATTTCGGGATAAAATCCATAGGGCCCGGCCGGTAAAGGGATATTCCCGCGATCACGTCCTCCAGGCTGCGCGGTTTCAGCTCCTTCATAAAGCTCTTCATCCCGCCGCTTTCCAGCTGGAACACGCCGTCCGTCCTGCCGGTGCCGATGGACGCAAGCACCGCCTGATCGTTATAGTCGATGGCGTCAATGTCGATGAAGACGCCCGTGCTTCTCTCCACCATCTCCACCGCGTTCTGAATCACCGTCAAAGTGCGCAGGCCAAGGAAATCCATCTTGAGCAGACCCAGCTCCTCTATGGTGGTCATCGTAAACTGGGTGGTTATGGAGCCGTCGGAGCCCCGCGAAAGGGGTACATACTGGTCCGCCGCATCGGGACAGATCACCACCCCCGCCGCATGCATGGACGTATGTCTTGGCAGCCCCTCCAGCCGTCTGCTCATATCGATCAGCGTATGCACCTGTTCGTCTTCCTGATACAATTTGCGCAGCTCCGGGTTCATCTCCAGCGCTTTTTTGATAGGCACGCCCTGATTCTGTTCGTTGGGGATCATCTTGGCAATGGAATCCACGAAGGAATAAGGCAGATCCATCACGCGCCCCACGTCACGGATCACACCCTTGGCCGCCATCGTACCGAATGTCACGATCTGCACCACCCTGTCCTTACCGTACTTACGGTTGACATGATCGATCACCTCCTGCCGTCTCTCGAAGCAAAAGTCCACGTCGATATCCGGCATCGAGATACGCTCCGGATTTAAGAACCGCTCGAACAGCAGGCTGTATTTGATGGGATCAATGTTCGTGATCTGCAGGCAGTAGGAAACGATACTGCCCGCCGCCGATCCCCGCCCCGGGCCGACCGCAATGCCGTTTTCCCTACAATAATTGATGTAATCCCACACGATCAGGAAATAATCCACGAATCCCATATCCCGGATGATGCCCAGCTCATATTCCAGACGCTTCTGCAGTGTCCCGTCGTCCTGCGGATAGCGCATCGCCATACCGTCCTGACACAGCTTGTTCAGATAACTCCAGGAATCATGCCCTTCCGGCACCTCGTAGTGCGGCACCTTGTATTTGCCGAACTCAATCTCTACATGGCACCGGTCGGCAATGCGCTGGGTATTCTCCACCGCCTCCCAGGCATAGGGAAACAGTCCCTTCATCTCCTCTTCGCTCTTCACATAGTACTGGCCGCCCTCGTAGCGCATCCGGTCCTCGTCCGCCAGCTTCCTGCCGGTCTGCAGGCACAGCAGGATATCGTGAGGCTGTGCGTCCTCCACATAGGTATAATGCACGTCGTTGGTGGCCACCAGCGGGATGTCCAGCTCCTTACTCATTCGCAGCAGCGCCGCATTCACCGTCTGCTGGGTGGGAATCCCGTGATCCTGCAGCTCCAGGAAAAAGTTGCCCCTGCCGAAACAGGCTTCATACCGTTTCGCCACCTTGCCCGCCTCGTCGATCAGCCCTTTCTGAATATAGCGCTGCACCTCCCCCGCCAGACAGGCCGACAGCGCGATGATGCCCTCATGAAATTCCTCCAGCACTTCCATGTCCACACGGGGCCGGTAGTAATACCCTTCCGTGAAACCGCGGCTGACGATCTTCACCAGATTTGCGTAACCTGTATTGTTCTCCGCCAGCAGCACCAGATGATAGTATCTGTCCTCGCCGCCGGTCAGCTCTCTGTCGAACCGGGAACGGGGCGCCACATAGACCTCACAGCCGATGATCGGATTCAAACCCGCTGCCGTCGCTTCTTTATAAAAGTCGATCACGCCGTACATAACGCCGTGGTCCGTGATGGCTGCGCTGTCCATACCCAGCTCTTTGACGCGCTTGACGTATTCTTTGATCTTGTTGGAACCGTCTAACAGACTGTATTCCGTGTGGACGTGTAAATGTGCAAATGCCATGTGGGAATCCTCATCTCTTTCTCTTTTTCCGTTTCTTCCATTTTATCACAAACTGGAAGCGGCGCAATGCTCTTCCCGGAAGAATTGCAAAACGCCGCATGTATGACCGCTTTTTGTCCACGATCTTCTTTTTATAGATTTTAGAGTTATTACAGATATTTCTTCAGCGCTTCCGCCTTATCCAGCTTCTCCCAGGGCAGATCCAGATCGTTACGTCCAAAGTGGCCGTAAGCAGCGGTCTGCCTGTAGATCGGACGGCGCAGGTCAAGCATTTTGATGATGCCTGCCGGACGCAGGTCGAAGTTCTCGCGCACGATATCCACCAGCTTCTCGTCGGATACTTTGCCGGTGCCGAAGGTATCTACCATCACGGAAGTGGGCTGTGCCACACCGATGGCATAGGACAACTGGATCTCGCACTTGTCGGCCAGTCCGGCAGCCACGATATTCTTCGCCACATAGCGGGCTGCGTAAGCTGCGGAACGGTCCACCTTCGTGCAGTCCTTACCGGAGAAAGCGCCGCCGCCGTGACGCGCATAACCGCCGTATGTATCTACGATGATCTTGCGGCCTGTCAGACCCGCATCCCCGTGAGGCCCACCGATCACGAAACGGCCTGTAGGATTGATAAAGAACTTCGTGTCGGCGTCGATCAACTCCTTAGGCAATACCGGATCGAATACATATTTCCTGATGTCCTCGTGGATCTGCTCCTGTGTCACATCCGCATCATGCTGGGTGGACAGAACAACAGCTTCCAGTCTCACCGGCTTGCCCGCCTCGTCATACTCTACGGACACCTGGCTCTTACCATCGGGTCTTAAATAAGGCAGCGTGCCGTCTTTGCGCACCTTCGTCAGCTGCAACGCCAGTTTGTGTGCCAAAGAGATCGGATAAGGCATATACTCTTCCGTCTCGTTGGTTGCGTAGCCGAACATCATACCCTGATCGCCCGCACCGATCGCCTCGATCTCGGCGTCCGACATCTTGTTCTCTTTTGCCTCCAGTGCCTTGTCCACGCCCATGGCGATGTCCGCCGACTGCTCGTCGATCGCTACCAACACCGCACAGGTATTGCCGTCAAAACCGTACTCGGACTTCGTATAGCCGATCCCCTTCACGGTATCACGCACGATCTTCTGCATATCTACGTATGCATTGGTGGTGATCTCGCCTGTCACCAGCACAAACCCCGTACACACTGCCGTCTCGCAGGCTACACGGCTCATGGGATCCTTCTCCATGCAGGCATCCAGGATCGCGTCGGAAATCGCGTCGCAGACTTTGTCGGGATGTCCTTCTGTCACTGACTCTGAGGTAAATAGTCTCTTCTCCATCTTTTCTTCTCCTTTTTGTTTCATACTCTTCTGTTTATGGTCATGATCGCATGAAATGCAAACATTTCAGTGTAAAAAAATCCGCTTATCGAAATAAGCGGACCTGACACCCAGTAATCAAATCCTCTTATTGTTCGATCTGTCATGATGACAGTGCTTTCGCTCAGGTTGGCACCTTCCTTCTCACAAAGGGGTTGCCGTGGCTTCACAGATCCTATGTATCTCCACCACTCTGAATAAGAGAAACTTCTATATATAGTTGTTAACAACTTCTGTAGATACAATACACCCTGCAGACATTTCTGTCAACAGGAAATATTGGCCACGATCATCCGACCTTCAGCTTGAACTTCTGCAGATCCCGCTCCGTAGTGACTTTATCAATCTGCGCCCCCAGTCCCTGGAGCTTGAGATGAAAATCTTCATAGCCTCTCTCGATATACTTAATATCGTCTATCGTTGTGATCCCTTCCGCCGAAAGCGCCGCGATCACCAGTGCCGCGCCCGCCCTTAGATCCGGAGCCGTAATGCCTGCACCTGTATATTTGCCCACGCCGTCTATGATCGCCGTGTTGCTCTCCACCTTGATATTGGCCCCCATGCGGGTAAGCTCGTCCACATATTTGAAACGATTCTCAAAAATGCTCTCCGTCACGATGCTTGTCCCGGCAGACAGGCCCAGTGTGACCGTGATCTGGGGCTGCATATCCGTAGGAAATCCCGGATAAGGCAGCGTCTTAACGTGGGTATGCGCCAGAGGCTTGGCCGCCACCACCCGCACGGCGTCGTCCGATTCCTCCACCTCGCAGCCGATCTCCAAAAGCTTCGCGCTGATGGATTCCAGATGCTTGGGGATCACATTCTTGACCGTCACATCGCCTTTCGTCACCGCAGCCGCAAACATAAAAGTCCCGGCCTCTATCTGATCCGGAATGATGCCGTATTCCGTGCCGTGCAGGCGCGATACGCCCCTGATCTTAACCACATCCGTACCGGCGCCCTTGATGTTCGCGCCCATACTGTTTAAAAAGTTCGCAAGATCCACAACATGAGGCTCCTTCGCCGCATTCTCGATCACGGTCTGGCCTTCCGCCATCACGGCAGCCATCATCACATTCATGGTGGCTCCCACCGATACCACATCCATATAGACGTGATTTCCTCTTAATCTCTCTGTCTCCGTGATGATCAGACCATGCTCGATCCTCACGTTGGCTCCCAGCGCACGGAATCCCTTGATATGCTGGTCGATCGGCCGCAGTCCGATATTGCAGCCGCCCGGAAGCGCCACCTCCGCCTTCTTATACTTGCCAAGAAGCGCACCCAGCAGATAGTAGGATGCCCTGATCTTCTTGATATAATCGTCTTCGATCACCAGATCGCTGATCTGGGAAGCATTGATCTTAACCGTATGTCTGTCCACTCTCTGGATAATGACGCCGATACTCTCCATCGCCTGCATCAGCACATTGGTATCCCTGACATCCGGTACGTTCTCTACCACAACGGTCTCATCCGTCATAATAGCCGCAGCAAGAACAGCCAGAGCCGCATTCTTGGCACCACCGATCTCCACCTCGCCGACTAACGGATTTCCACCTTTAATCGCATATTGTTCCATAAATAGTCCCCTGTATGATAAACGAAATAAACTCTGAATAATCTAAGCAAAAAATGTATCTCTGTTAAAGCAGTTATGATCTCAAGTTATAGGATAATTCAGGATTCCTGAATTCTTAAATTTTTATAAATAACTTTTACAGCAATTACTTAACAGTATACCATAATCTGCACATTTGTAAATGGGCAGTTTCACTATAAACAGGCACCGTATATCACCGCAGGATGTAGTTAGTGTAAAAACAGACAGCGCAGCCATACCAGTACACTGTACTAATTCAGATACTTGAGGGGATTTACCTGCGAGCCTCCTATCAGCATCTCGAAGTGCACATGAGGCCCCGTACTCACACCCGTGTTACCGCTCAGGGCTATCTTCTGCCCCTGCGCAACCTGCTGTCCCGGAGATACCAGGACTTTACTCAGATGACCGTATCTTGTCTGTCTGCCGTCCGCATGGTTGATGTAAACCACATAACCATATCCGCTTCCCCAGCCGGCCCTTACGACGGTTCCAGCCGAAGATGCCATGACGGCCGTACCTACCGGTGTCGCCCAGTCGATACCCTTGTGATAACTGCTTGCGCCTCTGGTGGGCGCCTTCCTCCTTCCAAAGCCGGAAGACTGCCGTCCGCCCGACAGCGGCTTGATATAAGTCGGCGGAATCTTCGTGCCGCGTTCCACGATCTTCGGCACTGCCTCGTAAGTGATCTCCTCTTTCAGTATCTCTCTGGCGGTCTCTTCATTGTTCCGATAGGAAACGTTGGCCACCACGATGCGGTGTCCCGCAGAAGGTTCCTGCAGCGTCTTCATCTCCGTGGTATACCAGTTATCATTATCTACATAAACGATCTCCGCTTCATAATCTTCCTCGTAATACACCTCTTCCACACGCTCTACTGACAGCTCCGGCTCCGGAACCGTGACAATCAGCTCGTCCCCTGCACGGATCATGGAATTCTCATTCTCGATCGTCTCATTCATGGCGATCAGATCCGCCAGCGGGATCTCATTCTTCTCCGCGATCTGGGACAGGGTGTCTCCCGATACCACCTCATAGATCTGCTCCTTCTCCTGATCCTTCGTCACCTCCTCGATGGCGGTATCCAGAGAAGTCAGCTCATAATCCTGAAGGTAAGACTCCACCACCTCCACCGTATCGCCGAACTGCAGCGACATAAGGCCCAGTTCATAGTCGGAAAAGTCCTTCTCTATATCCGGCTCGATCTCCGCAAACATCTCGTCAAAAGCAGCGTCGATCCCCGAACTGGTCATGACCTCCTCCGCAGCCTGCTCTTCTTCCTTCTGTTCGGCGGCCGAATAAATCTGCGTCGTCAGCACATTCAGTTCCCGGTTGCCGTCCAGCACAAGATCCACGTAATACTCTTTCTCATGATCATACCGGTTGATAGAAGCCTGCAGCAGCGCAAGCACTTCCTGTGTACTGGCAAGATTCACCGTATATTCGTTGATCTTGACCGTATAGGAACGGTTCAGTGTCTCCTTGACACTGTTTCTGAGTACGCCTGCCATACTGACGGTCAAATCCGCAGGGTCGTCCACTTTCCCCCAGAGCACCTCGCTTCCCTCATAGCGCAGCTCACTGTCCGCCAGCACCAACTCGTCACTGGTTCCCGCCAGTTTCCTGCGGGCGTCGATCAGGCAGCTCTCCACCTGCTCCAGGTTCCTCACGGTACCTACCTGTGTATCATTCAGATATACCGTGAAAATATTGTCCCCCGTACTTTCCAGCTTCTGCCAGGTCGGGAAAAAAAGTATGCCGGCAAACACTGCAAGTGCCGCAACCTTAATATATGCAATTTTCATTTTTTTATAATGTCTGCTGATTTTTTTCATCATAATTATTTATCTGTTGTCTGACGCGTCTTTAACGTCATTTATCCTTCATATTCTGTAACAAAAATGTAACATTTTATATTCTAGCAGTATTTCCCCAAAATGTAAAGTATTATGCATAATTGTACAATTTTACAATAAAGTCCGGCCGCGGGTTCTCTGCCACGAAATCTGCCCATTCCAAACGGTTTCTTTTCACAAACACCGTACAAACGTTCGTTTTGTAGAGACATGCAGGAATTTCTGTGGTAAAATAAGAATACAGCAAAGTAATCGACTCACCTTTTTTTGCAAAGCAGGAAACCGACATGGAAAGAATCATTTTTCATATAGACGTCAACTCCGCTTATTTAAGCTGGAGCGCACTGGAGAAACTGCATAACGGATCTGATGTGGATCTGCGCACAATCCCGGCCGTCATCGGCGGAGATATGGCCAAACGACACGGCGTTGTACTGGCGAAGTCCATTCCGGCCAGGGCTTACGGCGTCGTGACCGGAGAACCCATCGTCAATGCACTGCGCAAATGCCCCGGGCTGACGCTGGAGCCGCCGGATCATAAGCTGTACAGCCGCCGGAGCCGGGAACTTATGACACTTCTGTCGGATTTCAGCCCGGATCTCGAGCAGGTCAGTGTGGACGAGTGCTATCTGGATTATACGCCGCTTTGCAGGCAGTATCCCTCCCCGGAAGAGGCCGCTCATCTGATCAAAGACCGGGTCAGGCAGGAACTGGGCTTCACCGTAAATGTGGGCATATCCGACCGCAAGGTGCTGGCAAAGATGGCCTCCGATTTCAGGAAGCCGGATCTGGTGCACACACTCTATGCCAGCGAGATCCGGCATAAGCTGTGGCCTCTGCCGGTGTCCTCGCTCTTTATGTGCGGCCATTCCAGCGTGGAGACGCTGCGCAAACTGGAGATCCTGACGATCGGCGACCTGGCCTGCGCAGACCGCAGCGTGATCTCGGCCCATCTAAAGAGCCACGGCGTACTGCTCTGGGAATATGCCAACGGCATTGACGACTCCGGGGTCGTGGTCGAACAGGCGGAGGCCAAAGGGATCGGCAACTCCACCACCTTAAGCCAGGACGCAGCAGACAGGGAGACCGCCCACCGGGCGCTCCTCTCTCTGTCCGAATCCGTGGCCGGACGGCTGCGCAGATCCGGGCAGTCCGCTTCCATGGTCAGCACAGAGATCAAATACAACACCTTTAAGAAGGTTTCCCACCAGACCACGCTGCTTACGCCCACCAGCCAGACGGATATCATCTACCAGACCGCATGCTGCCTTTTTGACGAGATCTGGGACGGCACACCGGTACGCCTGCTGGGCATCCGTTCCTCGAAGCTGACCGCTGAGGGTGAACCCGTGCAGCTTTCCCTGTTTGACCTGCCCGTCCCCGCGCAGAACGGACCGGCAGAGGCCAGTCTGTATGCCGGCCGGCCCGCCTCACGCAGAAAAGAACAGCTCGACCAGGCGCTGGACGCCATCCGCAGCCGTTACGGCGCAGACGCCGTTGTCCGCGGCAGCCTGCTCTCCGGCCGGTCCGCCCCTGCGCAGAAAGCAAAAAAAGAACAGCCGGAAGGAGACGGCTGAATCCAGACTGCCCGTCTGGTCATCGTTTCCCGGCTGTTTTTCTGCGCCTGTCTGTATATTTGTGATCGTTGTTCTTCGTGTGCTTCGGTTTCTTCCGCACGCTGTAGCCGAAAGTACCCAGTTCCCTTCCGATACCCAGATACCGTCCGTGGGAATAGACCAGGGGCCTGGCGGCGTTCAGGCGAAAGCTGCCGTTTTCGTCCATATAGGTTTCGTCCACATGCACCGCCAACACTTCTGCCAGAAACATGTGGTGGGTGCCCAGTTCCAGCTTTCTGGTCACGCGGCACTCCAGATTGACGGGACTCTCCGCCACCATGGGCGCCTGCACGTGCTCTCCCTTAAGCGGCGTCAGCTTCATTGCACCCCATTTATCCACATCCCTGCCGCTTTTGACCCCGCAGTAGTCTGTAGCGCAGGCCAGCGCCTCCGTGGTCAGATTCACGACAAACTCCCCCGTCTCCTCTATCATATGATAGGAATAACGCTCCGGCCTGACCGAGATCGAAACCATGGGCGGATCCGAACAGACCGTACCCGTCCATGCCACGGTAAAGAGATTGGCATTACCCTGCCTGTCCGCCACGCTGACCAGAACCGCCGGCAGGGGATAGAGCATATTGCCCGGTTTCCATACCTGTCTGCCCATAACTGCCTCCGATATTTATGCATATTTTATTCATTCGCATTCCTGTTACGCTCTCTTGCGCCAGCCGGACACATCAGAAAAATTTGAAATTCATCATGGATAATACCTGCAGCACAATATTCGCGGCCACACCGATCAGGATCAGAACGGAGATTGGTATAAGCGCCTTATGGCCGTTCCCGGACGGCTGGCTGCTCTTCAACTCTTCCGTCTGCTTCTTCAGCTCTTCCACAAGCGCCGCCTGCACATTTCGGTACACTTTGACATTCTCCTTGTGCATGAAATCCTCGGACTGCCGGAACTTCTCTTCCAGAAGGTTCTTGATCTCCGTCAGCGTCTCCTGTTCCTGCTCCGTCTGACTGCTGTCCGCCTGCAGGGCATCCAGTTTCTCAATGCAAGTCTCCAGCGCCTTCCGAATCTCCGCCACATTCTCGACCGTCTTCAGATTCACCTTCCGTATTTCCTGCATCAAACCGTCATTGGCCTGCATCTGGTTCTGGAGCTGTTCCATCTTCGCGGCCTCGGCCGTCATATTCGCTTTGATCATCTCCTGCGCATTTTTCTTCTGCGCCAGTTTATCTATAAAAGTATCCATCCTTTTTCCTCCGACTGTCATCCTTGTCCTCTCATCCCTGTCAACTGTTTCCCGCCGCCGGCGGTTGAATGTATTTTAACATCTTTCCACACTTCTGACAACAGAACCTTTTTTGCATAATAATTCACTTTTTATGCATTTCGTACAATCTTTGGATTATTTCCAGTCTTTCTTTGTAAATATTAACGATAACTTCACATGCCGTTCACAGTTTATTCATAATTTCATCGTATACTTTATTCATAGCAACAAGCAAGCATGTACTACCTGACAATACGCAAATAGATAAATTTTTTTCATAATAGCCCAGGCGCCGTAAGGTGTCTGGGCACTCCTCATTTTATGCGGGAAACTTATAGTAAACGACATAACAAATTTCTGTTCCCGGCTCTTGCAGAAGCCATATACGGTAGCTTCTGCAAGGCCGAAAACGAAATTTCTAATGTCGTTAACTATAGTTAATAACATTACGCCACATACAAATACATGAACACGAAATGACAAATGCTCCCTCCCATCACAAACAGATGGAAGATCTCATGGGAACCAAAATATTTATGTCTGGCATTGAAGATCGGCAGTTTCAGTGCGTAGATGACGCCGCCTGCCGTATAGACGATCCCGCCTGCCAGCAGCCAGAGAAAAGCGCTGTGCGGCAGCGTATTCCACAGCGTCCCGAAAACCGCCAGGCACACCCAGCCCATGGCGATATAGACCAGGGATGAAAACCATTTCGGACAGGTGATCCAGCATGCCTTGACCACCATACCGACAACGGCGATCCCCCATACCACCGCCAGCAGCGTATATCCCATTCTGCCGCCCAGAACCACCAGGCAGACCGGCGTATAAGAGCCGGCGATCAGCACGAAGATCATCATATGATCCAGCTTGCGGAACACTTTCAGAATATTCTCCTTGACCGTGACACTGTGATAGACTGCGCTGGCGCCGTAGAGAGCCACCATACTGCCGATAAATACCGTCATGGCGACAAGCGCCGTCATATCCGCATCAAGCGCCGCCTTTACCAGCAGCGGCGCGGCCGCCACAATAGCCATCATCATCCCGATAAAATGTGTGATCGCACTTCCGGGTTCCCGAATTGTAATTTGCATAGATAACTCCCTTCTTTCCGCCAAATACGACGGAGCAGTAAAATTCATATTGCAGGCTTTATTACATAGCATTCATATTTCATTATGTAGTTTTCAATACTACATATAAGATATAACAATACTACTACGTATCATATGCCACGTCAATAGATTTATGCATTACAATTTGAGATTTTTATGCCGCCTCTCATACTAGTCTTCTTCTATGACATGAATTTCCAGATAATCAAAATCAATGGTCTCGATAAAATTATCCTGCGTGAATCTGGTTTTATCATGGCGCTTGAAATCCCGGACCGTAGCATCAAGCCAGATCGGCTTTCCAAGATCGAACCGGTAGCATACTTCATCCAGCGCGCGGAACACCTTGTGCGTCCGCGTATCCTCCCCGGGATCTTCGATGACGGTATCTCTGATCAGATGATTATTTTCAAATACTTTTGCCCACAAACGGAACATGGCCGCACTCCTTTTTTGTATCCTGTTGCCTGCTATACTTTACTATACAAATCCCCTGTCGAAATGTAAACACTTTTCCCTTTTTCTTTCCCTGCCAAAATGATACACTGTAACTGTGATACCGGAAACCACAGGGAGAAATGTTGACATGTACAATACCGAGAATACGCATAAAGATCATAAAAATAAAGAGTTCCGCAAAAGAAATCCGGAAAAATCCGCAAAAGCAGTCATATCTCTGGCACTGTCCGTCATAAATATAAATTTGGCGGCATCTTTGGCGCTGTGGACGAAGTCATGCGGACGTCTGCCTCTGGTGCTTTTTTATGGCGGCGGCACTGTCGTATGCTTCTTTCTGCTGTGGCATTATCTGCAGATTGCGGAGCGGCGGCTTAAGGTGCATTCCCTGTTATGGGGCATTCCCGTCGCGACGGCCCATGTACTGGGCTGCCTGCTGCGGCGGGACGGCACGGCGCTTCACAGTCTGTCACGGCTGCCCTGGCTGCTCATGCAGATCCTGTGCCTGGCGGTACTGGCGGCCGCCTGCATCGCGCCCTGTCTGCGCTTCTGCCAAAATGCAGGCAGAAAACAGCAGACAGACCGACAGCCTTCCGAAGATCACCGGCCGCAGCCGGACCGACAGCCGCGCACCGGCCGTCCTGCATGGCAGATCTGGCTTTGCTCCACCGTCCTGATCCTGCTTGGCTGGATACCGGTCTTTCTGGCCTACTATCCTTCGGTGTTTGCCTATGACGCGGAAGGGCAGCTGTACCAGGTACTGGCTCATGATTACAGCACACATCATCCGCTGCTGCATACACTGTTCCTGGGAGCTTTTTTCCGGCTGGGCGGCAGTCTGCCCGGCTCCTATCCGGCGGGCATGGCAATCCACTCCGTTGTGCAGATGCTCCTGATGGCGGCCGCCTTCGGCTATACGCTTGCGTGGCTGGCAAAAAGAAATGTGCCCTTTGCCCTGCGAACCGGCCTTTTGCTGTTCTACGCCCTGTTCCCGACCAACTCGGTGCTGGCGCTGAGCACCACAAAGGATGTTCTGTTCTCCGCGCTTGTTCTGCTCGCCACTCTCTCAGTCTGCGAGATGGCAGACGGCACAAAAGACAGCTTTCAGCGCCGGGACTGGATCCGCTATGTCCTTTTTACCACGGGTATGCTGCTGTTTCGCAATAACGCCCTCTACGCACTGCTGCTCTCCCTTCCCGTCCTGTGCTTTCTGCTGCGTGCAAAAAAGAAGTCGGGACTTGTATCGTGGCGCAGCTGTCTGGCGTTTACCGTCCTGGCGCTTGTTTTGTCCGTAGCCGGTAATCTTGCACTGAAAACTACTCTGGGCGCCCAAAACGGCAGTCCCAGAGAAATGCTGAGCATACCCTTACAGCAGATGGCCCGCACAAGAGTAAAAGCGGAAGAGTCGCTCCCGCCCGAAATGCGGCAGACGCTGGATCGATATATCCCTTCCGAATGGGTTTTTGCGGCCTACAATCCTTATCTGGCCGACCCGGTAAAAAACAGAGCGGTAATCCACGACGATCCCGCCGGCCTGATCAAAACATGGATCCGGCTGGGACTGGAACATCCGCAGATCTATATCGATGCTTTTCTGGACACCTCGGCCGGCTACTGGTTCCTGGAAGACCGAAGCCATGCACAGATCTATGGTCTCGGCTCGGAAAGCGGCTTCGGCTATCTGTCCACCGATACCAGAACGATGCCCGCCGGCTGCGAGATCCCACAGCAAAGCCTTCTGCCCGGACTGCGGGCCGTGATGGAGCAGATCGTATCGGACAACAGCTATCAGAACATACCCATTCTGCGCCTTCTCTTCGCACCCGCTTTTTACTGGTGGCTTCTGTGTCTGTATATGGCCGCAGTGATCTACAAAAGACAGTATACGCTCCTGCTGCCGGCAGTTTTTTTGGTGTGCTACTATCTGACGCTGCTTCTGTCCCCGGCGGTACTGGTCCGCTATATGTACCCATTTGTGGTGACGGCTCCTGTGCTGTTCTGCTGTCTCTTTCGCAGACCCCGCACAGGCGGCAGCATCCATGAAAAAGTGTGAACGCCACGGCACAAAATATACAATAAAAATTAAATATTTATGAAGTTTTTGTGTAAAATATACGTTTTCTACAGGATATATGGTATACTTTATTCTAGATAACGACATTAGAAATTTCGCTTTCGACTATGCATACACCGCCCTATACGGCTTTGTTTTGACAAGCGTCGGAAGCAGAGATTTATTATGCCGTTTATTGCAATCCGTATTGCCTGGCGGCACGATCATCAACAGCCGCCGGTACATATGGGGCTGCATCATCAATATTGTAAAGGCAGGTGGTCGCGGCACAGTCCGGGACCCGGGGTAAAATAATGGAAGTAAGAATAGACCGAGACGGCGACATAGACAGCTGGAAAGAAGTGACACTGATCTATAATTCCGCGCTGAAACAGATCTCCACGAAGCTGGAGATCCTGAATGACGAATTTCAGCATGTACACAGATACAACCCGATCGAACACATCAAATCACGTATCAAGACACCGGAGAGCATCGTCAAGAAACTGAAGAAGCATGGGTATGAATCAACCATCAACAATATGATCCGCTATGTCAACGATATAGCAGGCATCCGCGTTATCTGTTCCTTTTCATCGGATATCTACCAGATCGCGGAGATGATCAGCAACCAGAGTGATATCAAGGTCATCTCCGTTAAGGACTACATCGTCAATCCGAAGGCCAGCGGCTACAAGAGTTACCACATGCTGGTGACAGTGCCCGTATATCTGTCGGACCGCATTGCGGACACCAAGGTCGAGATCCAGATCAGGACTGTAGCCATGGATTTCTGGGCCAGCCTGGAGCACAAGATCCACTACAAATTCGAAGGCAATGCGCCGGAGCATATCAAAGATGAGCTTGTGGAATGTGCGCAGATGGTATCGGATCTGGATGCCAGAATGCTGGCGCTCAATGATGAGATACAGCATATCGGACAGCAGCAGCTGGCATGATGCCGGCGCTCAAAAGCACTCAAAAAAGGATGCAGCGTGAAAAGCATTTCAACCTTTCACGCTGCACCCTTTCTTTATTTTATGCAGGAATCCGTCCCCTTCTTTCGCTCTCTGTCATGAATCCGCCGGTGGTCATCAGTCCTCATAACCGTTCGGATTATTGCTCTGCCATCTCCAGGAATCGGCACACATCTCCCGGATGCCGTACTGTGCTTCCCAGCCAAGCTCTTTCTTCGCCTTATCCGCATTGGAATAGCAGGTCGCGATATCACCGGCACGTCTCGGTTTGATCACATAAGGAACCTTCACACCGTTGGCTTCCTCGAAGTTCTTCACCATATCCAGCACGCTGTAGCCTGTGCCTGTGCCGAGGTTATAGATGCAGAGTCCCGCTTTCTCCTCGATCTTCTTAAGCGCCTTCACATGGCCGAGCGCCAGATCTACTACATGGATATAATCGCGGACGCCCGTGCCGTCATGGGTATCGTAATCATCGCCGAAGACACCCAGCTCTTTCAGCTTGCCCACTGCAACCTGTGTGATGTAAGGCATCAGATTGTTCGGGATACCGTTCGGATTCTCACCGATGGTACCGCTCTTGTGCGCGCCGATGGGGTTAAAATAACGAAGCAGGATCACATTCCATTCCGGATCAGCCTTCTGCATGTCGGAAAGCACCTGCTCCAGCATGGATTTCGTCCAGCCGTAAGGATTCGTACACTGGCCCTTCGGGCACTCCTCCGTGATCGGAATGATGGCCGGATCGCCGTATACCGTTGCGGAAGATGAAAAGATAATATTCTTCACGCCGTTCTTACGCATCACGTCCACCAGCGTCAACGTGCCTGCGATATTGTTCTCATAATACTCCCAGGGCTTCTGTACGGATTCGCCTACCGCCTTCAAGCCTGCGAAATGAATACAGGAATCGATCTTCTCCTGTGCAAAGATCTTCTCAAGCGCTTCCCTGTCCAGAATATCCGCCTTGTAAAATTTCACCGGCTTCCCTGTGATCTTCTCCACCCGCTCAAGAGATTTCTCACTGGAGTTGGACAGATTGTCCACGACCACCACTTCATACCCTGCGTTTTGTAACTCTACTACCGTGTGGGAACCGATATAACCGGCGCCGCCTGTTACCAAAATTGCCATTTTAATGTACCCGCCCTTTCTTTTCGTGCCGCCTTGTGAAAATGTTAAATTTCAAGGCATTGTCTGTTCCTTATTCTACTGATAGTGTACACTTAAAAGTTTGGTTTATTCAATAGGAGAATGTTATTCAAACCTGTCAAAATGTTTACAGCTCGATTCCGTTCTCCTGACACAGCACTCTTGCGCTCTCCACGGAGTCAATCCCTGTCTCATTCTTGATCGGCGCAAACTCACGCTTTCTGACTACCTCATAAGGCAGGCAGGAATCCATCTCATGCACAAGGTCAAGCGCCAGCTGCTCGAATTTATAGCCGTTGGGCTCCTCCGGCTTCACCGGACGGCCCTGCTCATCCAGATGGGGGATCTTTTTCTCCACGATATGCAAAGGCAGCCTTCCCGCCGCGATCTCCCACAGATCCTTTTGTCTGAACAGATAATTCAGGATCACGCCATAATCATAAGCCGGTTCGCCCTTCTCATCGACAGCGTCCATCAGCTCCTGCGTCATATCATAATATTCCACAATGGAGGGCCTGCCGTCTTCTAAGCAGATCGCCCCTACCCGCTCATCGGGAGCGTTCTTTTTCACCACTTTTGCCCCCGAAGCGCTGCCCGTGGCAATTGTCGCGCCTACGAAACAGGGATCGGCAATACGCTGCAGCACGTTGTCCACCGCGAACACATTCAGCCATTCGACGCCCGCTTCCTTCACCTTGTCTGCCACACCCCATTTGATCATGGACAGAAACCACCCGGCGTTGCCGTTGGGAGACGTGGACATCTTATACTTCTCTTCCATATATACTCTGCCGTTATAATCGGAAGCAGGCGCCATATCCTGCATGAAAAAGGTCACATACTCAGGATTGTAACCGAAATACTCTTTTTCTTTAAAAAAGGCCTGCGTCACCTCATGGTTCTTGTCACTGGTCATCACATAGAGCGGGATCCACGCCCCGGCCTGGTGTACCACATCCAGCAGATTCTCCACCTGCCGCTGGAAAATATAGACCTCTTTCGTCAACCCGATGTTATAAGTTCCCTTGGGGACATCGGCACCCAGTCTGGTGCCCATGCCGCCCGCCAGCATGACCGCCCCCACCCTGCCGGCACGGATGGCATCCAGTCCGGTCCTCACGAACTCCTCCCGCCGCTCTTCGATCCGGGACAGCTTCATCACCTCGATCGGTGTAATCTCTCCCCGCGGATTCAGTTCCTCCTTATGACGACACTGCTCCAGCACCGACAGATCCGTATCCATGATCTGCGCAAGCAGCGCCTCCTTCTGAGCGTCGCTCAATTCCTCGTAATACTGTAAGACATGCAGCTGTCCATACTTCTTCAGTTTGTCGTATGCCTCCTGATATCCCATGTTCTTCTCCCTTTTTACAGTTTTCTTGTTACCCTGCCGTTGACCGGTTCACGTTCTTTTCTTTTCCTGTTTCTTTCGTAAAATATTGTTCCGCATAACAGTTTTCTATATTCTACCATGAAGCACATTTTGTCTCAATCCATAAATACTGTATTTTTACCCGATCCGCAGCATTCCTTCCGCTTTCTTCCGCACAAAGAAATACGCCGGAAGCAGAAACAGATCCGCAAAAATCCACGCCAGCGGGTTCGCAAAGCACACCGCGGTAAATCCAAACAGCGGTACCAGCACGAAACCGGCCAGCCCCCGCGCCAGCATCTCAAAAGCCCCGGCGAACACGGCCAGCCTGCTGAATCCCATGCCCTGTATCAGAAAGCGGACAATATTCACCATTGCCAGCGGAAAATAGAATATCACATTTCTGCGGATGTAATAGCAGGCATCCTCCAGGATCGCCCCTTCTCCTGCCTCCAAAAACAAAAGCAGAAGCTGTCTTCCCGCCACGAAGACCACCGCAATGGCAATAAAAGAATAGAGCAGACCGAGTATCGTGCAGGATTTCAGGCCTTTTCCCACACGTTCCAGATTCCCCGCTCCCATATTCTGTCCTCCGTAAGTCGCCATTGTAGACCCCATGGCATCAATGGGACAGGCCATCAGCATACTCAGCTTGCTGCCCGCCGTCACCGCCGCCACGGCATCGGAACCGATCCCGTTGACGGCGCTCTGCAGTACCACGCTGCCGATCGCCGTGATCGAATACTGCAGCCCCATGGGAATTCCCATATTGCACAGCTTAAGCGCATAGCCCCTGTTCCATCGCCAGTCGTTCTTTGCCAGCTTCAGGATGGCGTACTTTTTCTTCATATAAATAAGGCAGCATATACCGGCCACAGCCTGCGACACCACCGTGGCCGCTGCCGCTCCCGAAACACCCATATGTAATACGATGATGCACAGCAGATCCAGAAAAATATTCAGCACCGCCGACAACACCAGAAAGATAACCGGCGTCCTGCTGTCCCCCAGAGAGCGGATGATAGCCGCCGTCATATTGTACAGATACGTGACCGGGATTCCGGCAAAAATAATGATAATGTAGGCGTAAGAGCCATCGATGATATTCTCCGGTGTCCGCATAAGCTGCAAAATCGGCCGGCAAAGCAGCACCACCACGATCGTCATCGCTACCGCGAAGGCCACCGACAGGCGCACGCAGTTCCCCACAAATATGCGCAGATCATTCTCATGCCCCGCACCGAATTCCTGCGCGATCGGGATCGCAAACCCGTTGCACACGCCCATACAGAATCCGATGATCAGGAAATTCACAGAACCAGTCGCCCCCACTGCCGCCAGCGCATCCACACCCAGATAATGCCCTACGATGATGGTATCCACCATACTGTAGAGCTGTTGAAAAAGCAGGCCGAACAGAAGCGGCACCGCAAAGCCGAGGATCAGCCGCATAGGGCTGCCTTTTGTCATATCCTTTTCCATAATGAAAACCATGCTCCCTTCTCGATGTGCAGATCAGTGCCTTCAAACACAACTCTGCCATCGGAAACTTTATCGGCCAGTCAAAAAAGCCGGCCGCTCTAAATACATTCAAAACACCAACAACATAGCACATTCACTGCGAAACTGCAATCATTATTTTCCCACTGTTACACAGCACCTTTTTTATGCAGACGATAAAAGACACCCCGGTGCAAAAACAGTAACATCCGGGGTGTCCTTTTCTATGGTAAAGCAATAAGGAAGAACTATATTTGACAGGCAGATTTTATCTGGCAAGGCGTATTACATTCCAGCTCTTCTTTCCGAAAACGGTGTGCAGCACGCCGTCTTCCACTCTGGCGTTGCCGCCTGCCTTCGGAACGACACGCTCAGGATCCGCCTCCGTATTCACCGCTTTCAGGTCTTCGTTGTGCATCACGATGTGCTCCTGTACCCGATAGCCCGCATACTGCCTGAGGTCCAGCGTCACTTCCATGTCCTCTTCCAGATCCTTATTGACTGCAAAAACTACCACTTCTTCTTTTTCGCCGTTGTCTACGACCACACAATCCAGATACGGCGCCTCACCGTGCTTCTTCGCCTCATAGACGGGAGACTTCACGATGGTGTTCAAAACCGTGCCCTGTCCCAGCGTCGCCGCATGCATATAAGGATAAAAGATGGTCTGTCTCCATGCTCCGGTATCGGAGGTCATGATCGGCGCGATTACATTGACAAGCTGCGCAAGACAGCCGATCTTCACACGGTCCGCATGTCTGAGCATGGTGATCAGCATACTGCCCACCAGAAGCGCATCTTCGAAATTATAGACATCCTCCAGCTGGTGCGGCTTCTGGATCCATTTCTCCAGCTTCTTGTCCGCCTCATTGGAGTGATACCATACATTCCACTCGTCCAGTGAGATATTGATATTCTTGCTTCCATGATGCTTGCCTTTTACAAAATCACAGATGGATACCACCGTAGTGATAAAACGGTCCAGATCTACGCTGCTTGCCAGGAAACTGGCGGAATCATTGTCCGCATTGCCGTAATACTGGTGCATGGAAACATAGTCCACCGTGTCGTAACACTCGTCGAGCACCTTCGCTTCCCAGTCGCCGAAAGTCGGCATATGGGAGTTGGAACTGCCGCATGCCACCAGCTCGATGGAAGGATCCAGAATCTTCATGGCCTTGCCGGTCTCATTGGCCAGCCTTGCGTATTCTTCCGCCGTCTTATGGCCGATCTGCCAGGGGCCGTCCATCTCGTTGCCCAGACACCAGGTCTTGATATTGTGCGGCGCCTCATACCCGTGAGACTTGCGCAGCTCGCTCATCTGCGTGCCGCCTTTGAAGTTACAGTATTCCAACAGCTCCTTCGACTCCTGAATGCCTCTGGTGCCCAGATTGACCGCCATCATAACGTCCGTGCCGGCCTTCTTCGCCCAGTCGGCAAACTCATTGAGTCCGAACTGATTCGTCTCCACAACCTCCCAGGCAAGATCCACCTGGCTGGGGCGCTTCTCCTTCGGTCCCACGCCGTCTTCCCACTTGTAACCGGATACGAAGTTGCCGCCCGGATAACGCACGATGGGCACACCGCACTCCTTTACCAGCGCCAGCGTATCCTTGCGGAATCCCTGCTCGTCCGCAAAAGGACTCTCCGGCTGATAGATGCCCTCATACACCGCTCTGCCCAGATGCTCGATAAAAGAGCCGTAGATCCTCTTATCAATGCCGCCCACGATATATTCTTTGTCGATGATCACTTGTGCTTTCTTCATTTTTTCCTCCATTCCGAAGCGCTTTGCACTGAAGACGCGGGCAGAATTTCAAATTCTGCTCTGCTCTTCTTTATTTCCGCAGATCCCGGTTTCAAACCGCTGCCGCTTATGCCGCAGACAGCCAAACAGGCTTTTATGCCGTTCCTGCGGTATCCGCTGTAACAATAACCTCATTCTATCAAAAACAGCGAAAATTGCCATATCTTTTCTTCCGCTCTATTTGACTTTTTTTCCGATTTTAGATACCATAAATGTAACACTGCAAGGTACGTTGATCCCGGACGTTCCGTTCTCTGCGTCACCTGGCTCATCGCACGTGCAAACCACCGCCAGAAAGGAAGCCCCGCCATGTTCTATCCCGGCTACTGCGACTACAACCGTTCCAATCCTGACTATGACATGATCAACCGCCCCTCCGGCAGCGGAGATTATCTGTTCCTCTATCTGATCACACCCATGAGGATACAGCTTGGTACGGAGACGATCGTTACAAAAGAAAACGCTTTCCTGCTCTACACCCCGGGAGAGGCACAGATCTATCAGGCAGTCAGGCGCTTTAAGAACAGCTTTGTTCATTTTACATGTGATAACGGGAATTTTCTGAAAGATTATGACCTGCCCGCCAACCGGGTCGTCTACCTGCCCGATCCGGGCGCCATGAATACGGTGCTGCGAAGCATCTATATGGAAAATGTGTTAAAACAGGATTTTTACCCGGAACAGGCTGATATGCTGCTGCGCCAGCTGTTTATCCTTTTTTCCAGACAGCTGCACACCTGGCCGGACGGTTCCGGCATTCCGGCCGACCTCTACGAACAGTTCCGCAAGGCGCGGATCGAGATACTGACCCACATCGACAGGCCATGGACCACCGACAGCATGGCCGCCCTTACCAATCTGGGCGTCAGCCAGTTCTACAACTATTATCATCTCTTCTTCAACCACTCTCCCAAGGCAGAGCTATTGGAGGCCAGATTGGAACGCGCCAAATACCTGCTGCGTGTGGAAGCTATGCCCGTAGGGCAGGCCGCCGCCCAGGCCGGCTTTGCGAACCTGTCCCACTTTGCACGTTATTTTAAGAAGGAATGCGGTATGACGCCCTCGGAATATGGCCGGCCCTCTATCAACTCCACACAGAATATGAGATCTATGAAGTCATAAATCTCATATTCTGCATCATGGCAGCCCCATCGCAGAGTTATAGATATCACCGGAATCTATTTCTGCCATTGTTCCGAAATGCTCCTGTGTCCAAAGTCAGCCAGAGATTCTTCACGCCATATTGACAAAATCCCCGGCGCAAGAGTATCCTTATATAACATTGCACAAAAGCAAGGAGGTTTTTTCCTATGAATATGAAAACGAAAGGCCTGTTCTCCAACAGTAGATTCTATTCCCAGATCTTTCGGCTGGTGGTACCGATCATCATCCAAAATCTGCTCAGCGCGGCGGTCAATTCCGCAGATGTCGTCATGCTCAATTACGTGGGGCAGTCCTCGATCTCGGCCGTATCGCTTGCATCCAATTATGCAAGCGTTCTCTTTATGGTCTTCTACGGGCTGGGCACCGGCGCCACGATATTGAGCGCACAGTACTGGGGCCGGAAGGATCTGCAGGCAATTCAGGTAATCGAAGGAATCGCGCTGCGCTTTTCCCTGCTGATCGCGCTGGCTTTCTCTGGCTGCGCCCTGCTGATACCGGATAAAATGATGCGCATTTTTACGACGGATGCGGAGCTGATCCAGATCGGCGCCGGCTATCTGCGGGTGATGTCCGTCACCTATCTTTGCTGGGCCATCGTGGAAGTTTATCTGTCCATCCTGCGCAGCATCGGACAGGTGACCATCTCCATGGCACTGAATATCGTCGCCTTTTCACTGAACATCCTGCTGAATGCCGTCTTTATCTTCGGCCTGTTCGGCGCACCGAAGCTGGGAGCCACCGGCGTGGCCATCGCCACCGCACTCTCCCGTATCGTGGAGCTGCTGGGCTGCTTCCTGGTATCCATGTTCAGCAAAGACCTTAAGTTGAACCTGGCTTACCTGTTCATCCGCAATAAAGTGCTGCTGAAAGATTTTATCCACCTGTCGCTGCCGGCCCTGGCTAACGATATCTCCTGGAGCGTGGCCTTCTCCATGTATTCCGTGATTCTCGGGCATCTGGGCACGGACGCGGTGGCTGCCAACTCTCTTGTGGTGGTGGTCCGCAACTTCGGCACGGTGCTGTGCTTCGGCACCGCCAGCGCAGGCGGCATCCTGCTCGGCAACGTAATGGGGGAAAATGACATGGAGCGCACGAAAGAATACGCCTCCAAACTGATCCGGCTGACCATCCTCACCGGCGCCATCGGCGGTGTCATCATCCTCGCCATTACCCCCTTTGTGCTGCATTTCGCGGCCCTGACGGAGACGGCCATGCATTATCTGAAATACATGCTGCTCATCAACAGCTACTATGTCATGGGAGCGGCCGTGAATACGACGCTGATCGCCGGTGTATTCCGCGCCGGGGGAGATACACGCTTCGGACTGATCTGCGATACGATCGATATGTGGTGCTACGCGGTGCCCCTTGGCTTCATCGCCGCCTTCGTATTCAAACTGCCGGTGTTAGTCGTCTATTTCCTGCTCTGCACCGATGAATTTGTGAAATGGCCCTGGGTCATCAAACGCTACCGGAGCGGGAAATGGCTGCAGAACCTCACGCGAGATAATCTTTTTACCGAAGAAAACAGTGGAACCGGATCAGAATAGAAACCAGACGAACGGATAGAGTCGAACTATAGTAAACGACATAACAAATTTCTGTTTCCGTCTCTTGCAGGAGCCATATACGGTAGCTCCCGCAAGGACGAAAACGAAATTTCTAATGTCGTTAACTATAAGAAAGGACACCTGACATGCTATACTACGCAGCGCCGATGGAAGGCATCACTACCTACATCTACCGCCGGGCGCACGCACGTTTCTACGGCGGCATTGACAAATACTTTACGCCCTTTATCGCAGGCAAAAAGATGACCACCCGGGAAGTGAGGGACATTCTCCCGGAAAATAATGCCGGCGTCGCGCTCGTGCCACAGATCCTTACCAACAAAGCGGATGATTTTCTGGAGATTGCAAAACGGCTTGCCTCTTACGGATATGATACGGTCAACCTGAATCTTGGCTGTCCCTCCGGTACCGTCGCCGCCAGGAAGCGGGGAGCAGGATTTTTAGGCGAACCGGAAGCGCTGGATGCCTTTCTTTATGAGGTTTATGAAAAATGTCCCCTGCAGATTTCCATCAAAACAAGGCTCGGCATCTCGGATCTGAAAGAGTGGGAGCGCCTGCTGGACATCTATGCCAGATATCCGGTGCAGGAATTGATCATCCACACCCGTCTGCTGCAGGAATTCTATACGGGTGCACCGCATCCGGAGGCTTTTGCCATGGCTCTGTGCCGGCTGCGCGATACGGCCGGTGAATCAGCACGATCCGCCGAAACTGCACTTTGTTATAACGGAGATATTCTGTCTGCGGAAAGTCTGTCGGATATACAGGCCAGCGTCGCCGCCTGGATCCACGGTCCCGGCCAGCGTGATGAGAATAACAAAAATAACAGGACCGGCGAAGCAGCTCACACTGCCCTCGGCACTCCTGTTATGGATCGTATCATGATCGGCCGCGGCCTGTTGCGCGACCCTGCCCTGGCCAGACAGCTGCAGGCTGGATGCCTCCCGGACGCCGCTTCACAGACAGCTTCGCCAGACCCGTCCGGCACAGGACAGGCGGCTTCTGACTGTCACCACAGCAGTCAAGACGCAGAAACACTCCGCGCCTTTCATGACGTCATTCTGAACGATTACCGCGGGATCATGTCCGGCGATCTTCCCGTCTTATTTAAGATGAAAGATTTGTGGACCTATATGATCACGGCCTTTACGACTTTCACTCCCGCGCAGTCCCCGGAAGCCCCTGACAAACGGACGGTGGAGAAGCACCTGAAGAAAATCCGCAAAGCCGACCGGATCCCGGAATATCAGATCGCCGTGGACGGCCTTTTTCGGGAATGCTTCGTCCGTTGACAGATATGCGCAGGGATGAAAAGCACTTTCACCCCTGCGCATATCTGGTCAAAAACTGTTTCGTCCGCTCCTCCTGCGGCTGGTCGATCACCTGTCTGGGATCGCCCTGCTCCACGATCACACCCTCATCCATGAAAATCAGCTGATCGGACACGTCTCTGGCAAAGGCCATCTCATGCGTGACGATGATCATGGTCGTCTTCCGGTCTGCAAGGGAACGGATGACTTTCAGCACCTCCCCCGTCAGCTCCGGATCCAGCGCTGATGTCGGTTCGTCGAAGCACAGAATATCCGGCTGCAGCGCAAGCGCCCTGGCGATCGCCACCCTCTGCTGCTGCCCGCCGGACAGCTGATGCGGATAATGGGACATGCGCTCCGCCAGGCCCATCTGTCGAAGCAGCTCCACTCCATGCTCTTCGATCCGTTCATAGATCTCCTTTCTATTCTGCTTGAAATCGGGTTGTTCTTTCGCCAAAAGCTTCTCGGAAAGCGTAACATTTTCCAATGCCGTATACTGGGGAAACAAGTTGAAAGACTGAAACACCATCCCGAAATGCAAACGCTTGGTGCGCAGCTCCTTTTCCTGTTCCCTGCGCGGCATGGAGGCGTCAAAAAGCAGCTCACCCTTCACGGTAATGGAACCCTTATCCGGCGTTTCCAGGAAATTCAGACACCGCAGAAGCGTCGTCTTCCCGGAACCCGAAGAACCGATGATTGCCAGCGCATTCCCTTCTTCCAGCGAAAAGCTGACACCGTCAAGCACCTTCGTATTGTCAAACTGTTTCCCGATATTTCTCACTTCCAAAATCGCCATGATCTTTCACCCTTTCCTCATTCTACCTGAAATAATCCAGCTTCCGTTCCATATAGTTAAACAGCAGCGTCAACACGCCTACAAAGATCAGATAGAACACGCCCGTGTAGAACAGCGGCCAGGTCAGGCCGTTGCTCTTCATAAAGGAATATCCCGCAAAAGTCAGTTCATAGGCCGCGATCATCCGTGCCAGCGAAGTATCCTTGACCAGCGTGATGACTTCGTTGGACAGCGGAGGTACCACCCTTTTTACCATCTGTAAAAGCGTAATGCGGAAAAAGATCTGGCATCTGGTCATGCCCAGCACTTCCCCGGCCTCCCGCTGTCCTGCCGGAACCCCTTCGATCCCGCCCCGGAAGATCACGGAGAAGTAGCAGGCATAGTTGATGCTGAATGCCACCACAGTAGCCGTAATGCGGCCGCTCTCATTGCCGCTCCATATATTGTGCCCCAGCCAGAGTCCCGGCCCGTAGAAAATAATGATCAGCTGCAGCATCAGCGGTGTGCCGCGGATGATCCACACCAGCACCTGGATCAGATACCGCAGCGGCCTCCACCTGCTCATGGAACCGAACGCCAGCACCAGCCCAAAGGGCAGCGAGAACAACAATGTAAATAGAAAGATCTGAAACGTCGTCAGCAGACCGTCCAGCAGAACCTGTGTCACATTCCAAAACATAAAAATTTCTCCTTTATTCCGCAGGTACCACGATGACCTGCGCATTGTTGCAGTAAGCGTTGGTGCATTCCATCGCCGACGTAGTCTCTGAAGTCAGCGTCATGCCATTCCATACCACATCAATATTTTTCGATTCCAGCTCCATGATCTTGTTGTCCCAGTCGATCACTACGAACTGCGCCTCTACTCCCAGCTTCTCCGCTGTCAGGCGAGCCATATCCGCATCAAATCCGACCCACTCTCCGGACTCGTCCTGATAATCCATCGGCTCAAACTCCGTGATCCCTACGATCAGGCTTCCTTTTTCCTGAATATAAGCCACATCGCTGTCTTCCGCAGAAGCCGTGAACTCCGCTTCGGCCTGCTCCACCAGCGCTTCCTGCACCCCGTAGGCCGCTGCCGTCTCTTTCATGCTGCCATCGGCGTAACTCTCTCCAAATACGGCATTGATATAAGAAGCCAGGTCAGAACCCTTACGGCATCCCACACCATATTCCTCCGTCGTCAGTTCCGTTGTGTGCGTCAGTCCCGGATAGCTGGTGCCTTCCCCGATCATGGCGCCTGCCATCAACAGATCAATGATCGCCGCATCGGATGTGCCGGCCGCAACCTCCATCAGCGCATCGGCCTGGGAAGCTACCACATTCGTCTGCAGGCCGTTGTCCTGCGCTGCAGCTTCCCCTGCGGAACCTGCCTCTACCGCATATACAAGGCCCGTATCTGCAGAAGCCCCGGCGCCGGCTGCCGCCGCATCGCCATCTGTGCCGGCTCCGTCTGTCTCTGCCGCTGCATCCGTACTTTCTGCCGCTCCCGTTTCCGCCTCCTGCGCCGCGTCTTCTGCCTGTGCGCCCTCCGCCTCGTTCGCCTGTGTGTCTGCTGCTTTACCTGCCGCGTCGCCGCATCCTGTCAATACCGTACCCACTGCCATGGATACCGCCAGCATCAGTGCAAATTTCTTTTTCATAAGCTCTCCTCCTCTGGTCTGCGGTCTTTATTTTAGTATGTTTCGTCATGCCGCAAATCCGACTTGTATTTTATCATGGTAGCGTGCTAAAGTAAAGAAGAATTTTTATCTGTTATTAGAAATAAAAGGATTCTCCCCTTATTGTGTTGAAAAAGAAATTTTTATGAAATATAATAGATTATAGTTAACGACATTGGAAATTTCATTTTCGGCCTTGCAGAAGCTGCCGTATATGTCAAGAAATTCAAGGCAGGTATCTCACAATGACAATGCAGAAAGAACACCCCCTCAAACAACCAAAACACAGCCGTGAAAATGTCCGCATCACCCTGAACATTGCATGGCCGTCTATCGTGGAGTCCTTTTTCGTGGCCTTTGCCGGGCTGGTGGACTCGCTGATGGTAAGCTCCCTTGGCTCTTACGCAGTGGCCGCCGTAGGCCTCACAACACAGCCCAAGTTCGTGGGCTTATCAGTATTCTTTGCCGTCAATGTGGCGGTCTCGGCTCTGGTCGCCAGGCGGCGCGGGGAGGAAAAGCCCGCGGAAGCCAACCGCATCCTGAGCACGGCGATCGCTTTTATCCTTGTGGTGTCGATCATCTTAAGCGTCCTGCTGGTGACATTTGCCAGCCCGATCATCCGCCTCTGCGGTTCCACGCCGGAGACCCATGACAGCGCGGTCGCCTATTTCCGCATCATCATGGGCGGTATGATCTTTAACTGCATTCAGATGGGCATCAATTCCGCACAGCGGGGCGCCGGCAATACGAAGATCACCATGCGCACCAACGTAACCTCCAATACCATCAACATTATCTTCAACTATCTGCTGATAGGCGGACACTTCGGCTTCCCCGCCCTGGGGATCCATGGTGCGGCGCTGGCGACGGTTCTCGGCACCGTTGTCGCCTCCGTCATGAGTGTTCTCTCAATCCTGAAACCAGACGGCTTTATCAGCATCCCTTATATCCTGAAAAACAAGATATGGCCGGCGGCCAGAACCTTACATAATCTGATCCATGTAGGCTACAGCGTTTTTTTCGAGCAGATCCTGATGAGGATCGGCTTTATGATGACGGCCATCATGGCAGCCAAACAGGGGACCGATGCCATGGCAGCCCATCAGGTGGGCATGAATATCATGGGCCTGTCCTTCTCCTTCGGGGACGGCCTGCAGTCTGCCGCGGTGGCGCTGATCGGACGCAGCCTGGGTGCCGGTGACGAGAAGATGGCCAGGGAATTCGGCAGCATCTGCCGGATGTTCGGCGGCTTCATCTCCGTCGTCCTGGCCGTACTCTACTTCTTCGGTGCCAAGCCGCTGCTGGGCCTGTTTTTCGAGGAGGCGCATATCGTGGCCATCGGCGTCGGCATTATGCGTGTCATCATCTTTGTAGTCGTCTTTCAGATCAGTCAGGTGGTATACATGGGCTGCCTGCGCGGCGCAGGAGACACACTCTACACGGCGGCCGCCTCTACCATCAGCGTCACCTTTATCCGCACCCTGGCTTCCTGGCTGGGCGGCTATGTGTTCGGCCTTGGCATTGTCGGTATCTGGCTGGGCGTGCTTGCAGACCAGATCTCCCGTTTCCTCTTTGCATCCATACGGTTTAAGCAGGGGAAATGGACACAGATCAAGATCTGACCGTACACAAATGTGCATAGCTTTCGGAGAGCCGCCGCGGCATCTGCCGGAAGCTGCGTCCTAAGGATGAACCTTTACCGGAATTTTACATGTCACACATGCCCCATGCGTCACCGGGTCATTTTCCAAAAGCAGCTCCCCGTCATGCCGGCGCACAATGGTATCGACGATATACAGTCCCATACCGTAGTGCGCCTTTGCAATCGTGCGGCTCTCATCCTCCATATAGAACTGTTCCTTCCCCCGCTTAAGCGCCTGCCCGGAAAACCCGGGTCCCGTATCCGATACGGTAAAGATAAGACTGCTTCCGTCTTCCGCTGCCCGGAAAGAGACCGTTCCGCCCCGGGGCGTGTATTCCACCGCATTGTCCACAAGGTTCAGCAGCGCTCTTACAAGAAGCTCCGGCTCCGCATACACCTCCCGCTCCCGCAGCTGACAGTCCCACGAAAGCTCTACCTGCCCGATACGGCAGAGTCGTTCTGCCTGTTTCCTGACTTCCCGAAGACACAAAGTAAGATCCGCATTCCGCCTGCAAACGGAAGTTCCGGGTACAGACCTGGTAAACCCGATCAGCATCTGCACATAATTCTGCATCTGCACGGCATTCTCCATCACGCAGTCCGCATACTCCTGCTGTTCGTCCGTCAGCGGCGTATCGGCAAGCAGATCGGCATTCCCCCGTATAAGAGTCAGCGGTGTTTTCAGATCATGCGCCAGTGCCGAGATCTGTTCCTGCTTCCACTGCTCCTGCTTCCACTGCTCTTCCAGCGACTGCCTGAGCGCGGCCCGCATGTCCTCCATCGCCTGCAGAATCGCATTGATCTCCCGGATTTTGCCCTTTTCCACCGCAAACTCCAGATCCTGCTTCTGGATCCTGTCAGCCGCCGTGATCAGGGGCTCCATCTTCCGCCGCATACTGCGGCCAAACCGGAGGGCCGTGCATATGATCAGCACCGACGCCATAAGGAAGAACACAAGCAGGATCAATATCTCCGGCGGCGGCAGGTATTTCCTGAGTACCGCAGACTTATACTGCGCCACGATCCGGAAACGCAGCACGCAGTATTCCCCCTCTCTCCGGATGATCTTATAGTATTGTCCGCCGATCTGTCTCCCCGGCTTCGAAAGATTCCCTTCCACTGCCTCCCACGCCTTACCGGCTGCCCGTCCCTGCAGATCTCCGTCCAGGATATGTCCTTCTTCGTCGAAGACCACATACCGGCACAGCTCCGGGATCAGCTCTTTGCTCACTGAATCCGCCTGTTCTATGAGCGGGGTCGCCAGCTTCACCTGCTCTTCCGCATAACGCGCCGGATAAATCCCCTCATTCGACCACATCACGACAAAGAGGGCAGCTGTCAGCAGCACGATCAGCAGTATTCCGGCAAAAAGATACGCAAAGTATTTCAGGTAAAAAAGGCTCAGCGGGATTTCATGTCCCGCATTCTGTGGCTCCCGTTGTTTTTTCCTGTTCTCTCGTTGATATCTCATCTGCTTATACATCCCATTTATACCCGATTCCCCATACAGTTTTAATCGGCGCATAGTCATATTTCTCCAGCTTGCCGCGGATATTTTTGATATGGGTTGCTATGGTCGCCTCATCGCTCTCCCCGTCAAACCCAAACACCTTCTCATAAATCTGTTCCTTCGAAAAAACCTGCCCGTGATTGCGCGCCAGAAACTCGCAGATGGCATATTCCGCCCTGGTCAGCGGCATGACGCTTTCCTCCACCAGCAGCTGCTTCGAGGAAAAATTAAAGCGGGCCTTTTCAAAGGAAATCCCTGCAAAATGCTCTCTTCTCTCCCGCCGCAGATGGGCCGCCACCCGGGCCCGCAGCTCCGCCGCCCCGAACGGTTTGCAGATATAGTCGTCGGCCCCCTTTTCCAGCCCGAATACCAGACTGCTCTCCTCGGAACGGGCCGTGAGAAACAGGATCGGACAGTCCACGCGGCATCGCAGTTTCTCACAAAGCGTAAACCCGTCCGTCCCCGGCATCATCACATCCAGCAGGATCAGATCGAATCCGCTAAGCTCCATCTGTTCCACGGCACCCGAATCGGCATATACCGTCACCCTGTGTCCGTCTTTTTCCAATATTCTGCGTATCATTGTCAAGATGGCCTTATCGTCATCCACTGCCAGAATCTTTGCCATGGCCTCCTCCTTTTCTCCGTCCGAACTGGGGGAATCTCTCCACTCATTCCTCTCCGCACACACCGTCCCAGCCCTTCGCCCAAATCATAAACGCAAGCAATGATATTAATGTCACAATACTGCAGAGCGCCACAGCCCTGCATGGATCCACCGCCGGCCCTGTCACCGTACTATAGGCAAACATCACATAACCGGCCATCCGATTGGCCCACACCGCCGGTACATAGATCCATACGCCGTCCCCCAGCCCCGTCATAAGCACTGCCGACAGCAGGCTTTCGGCAATGCCCAGACCGATAGTCACACCCTTGTTGAAGCGCATCGCCAGAAACAGATGCAGGATGTAGAGCAAAAGATTCCCGCCCAGCATAATCCCCGCCGCAATCCAGTAAAAGGAATACGCCACCACCCGCTCCTCCATCCAGTAATAGTACCCGCTCCCGAACAATACCGATGTGAGGATAACCGAAAATCCGCCAGACAATACCAAAAGCAGCAGCTTGCTGAAAAAAACCGTTCCCCTGTGCGTTACGGCCAGCATCGACTGATACCTTCCGGCAGCCAGTTCCTGCTCTGCTATTATGGCACAAAACACGCCGATCAGGAAGGGGTATCCCATCCCCATGACCTGAAAAAATGCCTGCACCTTGCCGAAACTGTCCCACGGGGAAATTTTATAATAGAGGAGAAATGCGCCCGCCATTACAAAAGGAATCGCCAGATGCGCCGCAAAAAGCGCGGTATTTTTTATTTTCAGAAAATCTGCCCGCAGGCAGCGTAACACTGTCTTCATTTTGCCCCCTTCTCTCCCTTCCATAAAATACGGCCCGCCGCTGCTGTAAGCACGGCAAACCAGAGCAGACTAAGCACGATCCCCGGCAGCACCACTCCCGGATCCCAGAGCGGACTGTCCGCCGGCACCGTCAGGCCGTTTGGCAGAATCCCCAGTACCGGACACATCAACCGCACGGGAATTGCCGCCGGACACAGCCACCACAGTCCGGAACCGGCCAGCATCACCGTTGCCCCCAGCGTCAATACCATACAGGAAAAAAGGTTCACAAAAACGCCGAAGCGTGCACTGACCATCAGGAAAAAGGGAATCTCCCACAGCGAGCAGATGCTCAGCAATGCGGCCGCTGCAAGAGAGTTAACCAGCGGAATGCCGCTTCCCCAGACCATGCCTGCCGCAAGCGTTCCAAGTGCAAGAAGCAGATTCGCCAGACAAAGCGCCAGCGTACAGTACAGAATCTTGCCAAGCAGGCAGGCAGACGGTGCAAGCGGGGAAGAAAGCAGATTACAGTAGTGCAGCTTCTTTTCCCGCTTGATTACCAGATAGCACAGAACCGCCAGCATCCCCGGCAGCAGCATGGTATACCACCAGTTCCATGCGCTCACGGCAAAATATATCCCGGGCGCAAAGCTGAACACAAGAAACAGGGCCATCAGTGCGGACGCCGCCGGCAGAATCCGGACAAAAGTATGCTTCATTTTCAAATGCTCTGCGCGTACCAGCGCCGGCATGTTACTCTTATTCTCTCTCATCACACGGCCTCCTTTCCTCTGCACTCCTGCACCACTCTCATAAACAACGCTTCCAGATCCTCTTCGTGATCGATCTCGCCGCTGTACCCCAGCCTGCCCCCGGCCATGATCCCGATGTGGTCCGCGATCAGCTCCACTTCATTCAAAATATGGCTGGACAATATGACGGTAATACCCTGCTCCGGAAACGACCGGATCAGCTCACGCAGCTCCTGAATGCCCAGCGGATCCAGGCCGTTCGTCGGTTCGTCCAGGATCAGCAGCTTCGGACGATTCAGCAGCGCCAGTGCGATGCCAAGTCGCTGCCGCATTCCCATGGAAAACTGCCCCGCTCTTTTCCTGCCCGTTCCGGTCAGATCCACCGTCTGCAGCACCTCATCGATGCGCGATTCCGGAAGGCCCAGCATGATGGTCTTCACCCTGAGATTATCTCTGGCAGTCAGGTTATCGTAAAGCGGCGGCGTCTCGATCAGCGCACCGATCTTCCTCAGATCCTCCCTGCTCCATGTATGCCCCTCGAAGCTGATACTGCCGGAAGACGGCTGCAGCATACCGGTGATCATCTTAAGCGTCGTAGATTTGCCTGCGCCGTTCGGCCCCAGCAGCCCATAGACAGAATTTTTTGTAACACCAAAAGAAACTTCGTCAACCACGGTCTGCTTTTTGAATGTTTTGGTCAACCTGTTGATTTCCAGAATTTGTTCCATTTCTTTGATTTCCTTTCCTGTTTTTCATATGATTGGATCGGCCTTCCGGGGCAGCGCTCAGACAAACCTCCGGGATCATGCTTCCGCATCCGGCCATACGCCGGCACGCCTATCCGCAATGACCATACAGGCTTCCATGGCTTATCTTCCATATATGCTGTTCCTACATATATTGAGTTGCTTTGCCTGATTGATCGTTAAAAACAGGATACAGGGTAATTTTAAAGATTTGATAAAGATTTGCGACTTTCTGATACAAATTACGGCAGGGAAAAGGGCCGGTGTATCGACCGGCCCAATCCAAAAAACGTTTAATCCAGGAATTCAACTTCTCCGCTGTCAATATGATAGAGAGCGCCGCACACCGCAAGGTCCCCTTTCTCCACCATATCCTTCAGGCTTTCTTTGATAACGTCTACACTTCTGCGCACATTGAGGCAGCTTGCCTTGGTCTCGTCCTTCTCGTCCCCGATCGCTCTGCGGATCTCGTCGGTTATGTATTTCACAAAACCGCTGGGATCATGATGCACTGCCGCACCTACCGCACCGCAGTTCGTATGGCCGAGTACCACCACCAGTTTGGTTCCAAGATGATCCGCCGCGTATTCCACGCTTCCCAGCTGATGATGATCCATCACGTTACCGGCCACGCGAATCGTAAACAGTTCACCGATGCCTGCACAAAAAACGGCTTCCGGGATCACCCTTGAATCGGAACAGGTTATCACGGTTGCATAAGGACTCTGCCCGTTTTCACAAGTATGCTGTCTGATCGCGGGAGAGACATCCCCCGGATTCGTCTCAGCCTTCAGAAAACGCTGGTTTCCTTCCTTAAGTTTCTCCAGCGCTTCCGCGGCAGATAATTTTTGTTCCTGCATAATTCCATTTCCTCCATTTCCGGCGCTGTATCAGTCTGCGGCAAGCCCCGCAGCCCGCACAGATACCCCTTCTTTATAATTCCAGTATAAAGCACCCCGCCTTCGGATGCAATTACTTGTTTACACACATACTCATAAAGTTAAGCCTTCGTGTTACAGTTCACGGCCTTCTCACCTTACTGCTCTGTGAAATCAATCTCGTACCATGTTCCGTGATCGGCCAGGGAACCGTCGGTCAGTCTGATCCGGAGAATGCACGTGTTAGGATCGCTTTCATCCGTATGCCCGTTGTCATACCATTCCGCAAAAACAACACGCAGCTTATCGGCTATCTCCCTGTTCTCTTCCTTAAGGATATGTCCCATATTCTCCGCATTCCCATGCCCCACAAACCACTCGCCGCACACCGCAACTTCCGGATGCCTCGCGATCTGCTGCATTTTTTTGGACAATGCATAAGTAATGATATAGAAGGAACCGTCTTCGTAAAAACTGTCCACAGTGCGCACATAGGGTCTGCCATCCTCAACCGTGGCAAGGGCCAGCAGCGTATCGCATCCGAAACGCTCCTCCATGATCTGTTGTGTCTTGGGTGTTAATTTTTCACTCATACCGCAGTTACCTCTTTTCTCTGATCTACATAACCGGATTTTTCTGTACTCCTGTATTTATAGTAAACGACATAACAAATTTCTGTTTCCGGCTCTTGCAGGAGCCATATACGGTAGCTCCTGCAAGGCCGAAAACGAAATTTCTAATGTCGTTAACTATATTATAATCTTTTGTGATACGAAATCAATATCCGGATTTCCATTTACAGGATCATTACCACTGTTACAGTTCACGGCCTAACCGGCCGCAAACTGTAACGCATCCAGCCCATTCCAAGCCGTCTCTGTCTGCGGTTTGTCAAAAATGCACAATACCACATCTCGTATTTACAGCCGTATCATTTCAGATCTGATACAAGATATTCTATCTGCTTCTTTTCTGTGTACTGCATATGCTGTTGTTTTTCTACAGTCTTCCATCCACATTTGTATTGTTTTTCAACTAAATCCATGGTATAAACAAATATAGTCAACTAACACTTCTATTTGCAGTATCATTTACTTCCGCTCTACGCTCCAAAAAGCGGAACGATTCTAACCGAAAGAAAGGACACTTCTATGACACAGATCAATTCATGCACCCAATCTACAACCTTCACTGGCACAGACTGTATTTCGCCGTCTCGTCCGGATGCCAGCATGCCGGAATTTACTTTTCCTGCTTTTGGACCGCTGCCGATCCCCATGACCAATGATTACCTGTTTCGGGCACTTCTACAGAGAAACAACAAAGTACTGAAAGGACTTGTCTGTTCTCTTCTTCACCTTGCGCCCGAACAGCTGCACTCTGCGGAAATCACCAACCCTATCGAGTTGGGCGCTTCTGTCACCGACAAGACTTTTATTCTGGATATCAAGATCCTCCTGAACGATCAAACCGTACTCAACCTGGAAATGCAGGTCATCAATCAACATAACTGGGTAGAGCGTTCCCTGAGTTACCTTTGCAGGGACTTTGACAGCCTGCAGTCGGGCGAATCCTATCAGGCCATCCGGCCAGTGCTGCAGATCGGTATTCTGAACTTCACACTTTTTCCAGAACAGCCGGAGTTCTATTCCACCTATCAATTTTTAAATGTTAAAAATCATTCATTATATAGTGACAAACTACGTATTTCCGTGTTAAACTTAACACAGATAGAACTCGCAACGAAAGAGGACAAGTCCTGTCAGATCGATGCCTGGGCAAACCTCTTTAAAGCCACCACCTGGGAGGAACTTACTATGCTGGCACAAAATAATGAATACATCAAGGAAGCAGCGGATACCATCTTCCGTCTCTGCCAGGACGAACGCGTCCGCATGGAATGCCAGGCCCGTGAGGATCATTACCGCACACAGTTGGGCATTCAGCAGATGATGGACCGGCAGGCCGCCGAAATACAATCCCGGAATGCAGAGATCGAAGCGCAGGCCGCCGAAATACAATCCCAGAATGCAGAGATCAAGACACAGGCCGCCGAAATTGACAAATTAAAAACCTGGATAAAAGCACACGGATACGATCCGGCAGATATCTAAGACCCATATCCTCCTTCTGCTTTTATGCCAGACCAGACAGGCCGCAGAGCAATCTGCTGCCTGCCGCAAAAGATAAAACCGATGCGGCGGAACCTTATATCGCTCTGCCGGGCATCGGTTTTATTTCTCTTATACTTGTTATTTCTTTTATTCACTTTTTTGTAAAACAGCTGTCATATATAGCTGTATAAACCACGCATGCGGCTTATTCTGCCGTAACTGCCTCCGTATACTGTACGCCAAGATCGGAGATCGTGCCGTCTGCCAGCTTCGCTTCGATGGATTTGTTGATCATATCAAGCAGTGCTGTGTTGCCCTTCTGCACGGCAACGGCATATTCCTCGGACTCGAATGCGGAAGCGTCTTCCACGATCTTCAGCCCTTCGTTGTCGTCCACATATTTCTGTGCGGTCGCAGAGTCGATCACCACTACATCACATTTACCGTTAACCAGCTCCAACACTGCCTCGGTACCCTTCTTGAACGCCTCATAGGAGTACCCCATATCGTTGACGCAAATCTCACCGGTGTACCCCTGCACAACACAGATCTTCTTGTCGGCCATGTCTGCCGCTGCCGCGATATCGGAATCTTCCTTCACGATCATAACCTGTGTTGCTGTGTAATAAGGCACGGAGAAATCAACCGCTTCCTTACGATCCTCTGTCACGGTCATCGCCGCGATCGCCGCATCGATCTGACCATTCTGCAGTGCCACCAGCAGAGAATCAAACTCCATGTTCTCAATCGCCGCCGTCATCCCGTTATCCTCTGCGATCTGTTTCGCGATCGCCATATCAATACCGTCATACTGATCGATCACACCTGTTCCCGCCACGAATTCAAAGGGCGGAAACTCTGCATTGGTGCCGAATGTGAGGACGCCTTCTGTCTTTGTCGTAACTGCTCCGGCTGCCTCTGCTCCAGCCTCTTCTTCACCGGCCGCTGCCTCTCCCTCTGCTGCATCTGCCGCCGCATCCTCCGCTGCCGCATCTGTATCTGCCGCTGCGTCTGTGTCCTCTGCCGCGTTTTCTTCAGATGCATCCGCCTCGGCGCCTGCTGCTTCCGTATTCGCCGCATCCGGTGCTGCGTCTTTTTCACCTCCGCATGCTGTCAATGTGGATACCGCCATAGCCATGGCCAGTATCAATGCTGCTGCCTTTGTCGCTTTCTTCATAATACTCTCCTCCTGTCAAAAATATTGTTATTGCTCCGGACTGCTTTGCTGCTGCTTTCACAGTCCTCTATATCAAAACCCTGCCTTCTGTCTATCCATGGCACCTCACCTTTGGGCCTGCACAGCTCCGGAACAGATACTTCCACAGCACAGGCTGCATTTCATACAGGATAGAACAGACAGCCGGTCCGATATCACATGTCACGCCTTTCCTATAACCGCCGGCAACTCCACTGCCGTCCGCCGCGCTCTCTCAATGCAGTCATCTCGATGAGGCGGCCTTTGCTGCGGTATTTTGCCTGCAGACTATCTTTACAAAACCTTACTTAAGAAAAGCTTCGTCCTGTCATTGGACGGATTGCTGAATACTTCCTGCGGTGTGCCGCTCTCCATAACGACGCCCTGGTCGATAAAAAGCACTCTGGACGCCACCTCTCTTGCAAATCCCATCTCATGCGTGACGATTACCATGGTCATGCCGGATCTGGCCAGATCCTTCATAACATCCAGCACCTCTCCCACCATCTCCGGATCCAGAGCCGATGTCGGCTCGTCAAAGAGCATGATCTCCGGATTCATGGCCAGCGCCCTGGCGATCGCCACACGCTGTTTCTGCCCGCCCGAAAGCTGGGCCGGATAGGCATCTGCCTTTTCCGCCAGATTGACGCGCTCTAAAAGTTCCTGCCCCCTTTTGACCGCCTCCGCTTTGGTCATCTTTTTCAACAACACCGGTGCAAGTGTGATATTGTCCATGATAGTCAGATGGGGAAAAAGATTAAACTGCTGGAATACCATCCCCATCTTCTGTCTGACCACGTTGATGTTGACCTTCGGTGTATTGATCAGCTCGTTATCCACATAGATCTCACCCTCCGTTACATCCTCCAGCAGATTCAGGCAGCGCAGAAAAGTACTCTTGCCCGATCCCGACGGACCGATGATGACTACCACCTCTCCCTGCGAAATATGTTCGTCTATCCCGTTTAAAACCGTCAGCCCGCCGAATTTTTTATGTAAGTTCTTCACCTCGATCATAAGATACGCTCCTTCTTGTGCTCCTGCTGTCAGCAAACATGTATCATTCACTGCCAGTTTGACCGCTTCCGCTATCCGCTGTTCCACCATGCTGTCAGCAAACATGTATCATTCACTGAGACTGAGCACCGCTCAACTTCTGCATGCCTGCGCCTGCTCTTTTTATCCGGCATAATACCGGCACGGGCGGCCTACCTGGCATCCGATTTCCGCAGATGATTCTCCACCTGGCGCAGCGTCAGCGTCAGGATCTTGATCAGCACGTAGTAGATCACTGCCGTTCCGAACAGCGGCATACCCGGTTCATAAGTTGCACTCTTGATAAAGTCGCCTGCCTTCTGGATATCCATCAGGCCCACATAACCGACGATGGCCGTCTCCTTGATCAGCACGATAAACTCATTGCAAAGCGCCGGGAAAATATTCTTTACCGCCTGCGGGATCACGATCCTGGTCATCGTCTGGAACGCGTTGAGTCCCAGCGATCTTCCGGCCTCCGTCTGCCCGTGATCCACGGAAAGGATACCGCCTCTTATGATCTCCGACACATAGGCGCCTGAATTGACGCCGAAGGCAATCGCCGCAATGATCCACTTATTCAGATTGACTGACGCAAAGAAAACAAAATAGATCACCATCAACTGGGTGACGGAAGGCGTACCGCGTATCACATCCGTATAGATGCCGCCGATCGCCTTGAACAGTTTATTCCTGGAAAGATTGCTCATCGCCACCAGCATACCGATCAGAATACCGATCAGCACCGCCAGCAGCGAGACCTTGATCGTGACGCCGACACCACTGACTAACAGCCTGTAGCGGTCATCCTTGATAAAACATTTATAAAACAAGTCGCAAAAATCAGCAAACCATACGGAAATCCCTGTCATCTGTCGTTCATCCTTCCCGTTACGCCTCCATGCGGCATAAACATTACACTTATCCTATCATAAACCCTCATCATGCTCAACCTGCTGCTTTAGCGGGCCGCATGGCCATCCACGCTGTGAAAGTCGAAGACTTTCACAGCAAACGGCATAACAAATTTCTGTTTCTAATGTCGTTAACGATAGCTTTCCCAAACAACTCAACCCGCATTATAACACAAACAATGCGGGTTGAAAAGCATAAATATAAGTTATTCTATGAATAAAACAGCTGAAAGCACAGATGCAGGACTGCCGCTTTATAAACCTGTCTTTCTCAGAAATGCACCTCTGTGCCAAACAGCGCGCCTTCCGCGATCTTCTTATCGTCCCCTTTCAGTTCATCCATAAACTGCATATAATCGCATACATATACATACACCGTATCCGTATTCCTGCCATAAGTGGAAAAGACCTCCCCATTCGATCCCTGATTGTCTAACCGTTTGCCGTCCGCATCCAGGATCGTAACGATATAGTCATAACGCTCTACGCCTTCCGGCAGGATAATCTGTGCACTGATCTCGAAAGCCGTCTTCTCCACAGAAGCAATTCCGATGCCGTCCTCATTGGTCTTGTTGACTTCGACTGTCTGCATGTCCTTCAGGTTCTTGTTCACTTCGATCTCAAAATTCCAGGTGCCTTCATAGTGTTTCCACAACGGCTCCGGCAGGGTCACCATCTCATCCGTTTCCGGATCGCGGTACTGTCTTTCCTCATACTCCAACAGTTCGCCGTAAATATCGGATATTTCCAGGTAGTAGGTAAACTGCTCCGGCAATGCCTGCTTTTTCGACGGATCGCTGCACAGCAGATCCTCTCCCAGAGAAACCATGATGATACCTGTAAAAGTCCTGCTGTCCGCAAAATTTCCTTCTATATAAGTGGGCGTTGAAAATCCGTTGGCGGCAGCATCGCTCCTCTCTTCTTTTCCCATACCCGGCAGATCATAATAGCTTTCTGTTTTCAGATTCAGAATGTCATAATCCAGGATATATCCCTCCATATTCTTTGTCTTGATAAAATCCGCCGGAAAATCCTCTTCATTTTCAATGCACAGCCCCAGATACAATGCCTGACTGGTACAGTTCGCTTCGGAAACCGTGACCGTCAGCCCATTGGAAGTCTGTACATAGGTACCGTCCGCCGTTTTCCCGGAAAGTCCGTCAGCGCTCTCGCCTGACACATCTGTCATTTCTCCATTCTGTGCCCCTTCGCCGGCTCCCGATATATCTTCCTCCACAAAGACTTCCGCATTATCGCTGAAATCTCCTTTATAGCTGAGCTTATCCTGCACCATCGTGAAAACCCGGCCGATGAAAGGCAGTCTGGCTGCCAGGGAAGGTTCTGATACCAGCAGGACGCCCGCACAGACCACTGCCAGCGTTGCCGCCGCGGTCGTACCATAACGCAGCATACGTTTGTTTTTGTTGAGCCGTTTCTGTTCCCTGATCCCTTCCTGTATACCGGCCTTTACAACACTGCCCAGCTCTCTCGGAATCGGGATTGCGTCAAATCTCTCATTTTGCATAGCGTCTTTCCTCCTTATATTCTGCTTTATCAGCTTCCAGCCACCTGCGCATCTGCTTCTTGGCCCGGTACAGATATACCTTCACACTGCCTTCCGGAATGTCCATGATCTGCGCGATCTCCTTGATTTTCAATTCCTGGAAATAGAAAAGTATGACCACGGTCTTATACTGCTCCTTCAGGGAGTCAATAGCATCGTAGAGATCCACCTTCTCCTCGATCAGATAATTCTCCACGCCTTTTTCCCGGTATTCATCCAAAGATACTGTCTGCGTCCTCTTCTGATCCTGCCAGATGCAGTTTAACAGAATCCGCGTGATCCATGTCTTAAAATATTTCGGTTCCTTTAACTTTTCAATTCCCAACAGTCCTCTCGTCACACATTCCTGCACCGCATCCAGCGAGTCCGCCTCGTTCTTTACATATAAAAAGGCTGTCTTATATAAGTAAACCTGATACTGCGCGATCAACTCACCGTAAGCGGCTTTGCTGCCCTTGATGGCTTTTTTTACAAGCCTGATCGTATCCTCTTTCACTTTTGTTCTTTCCTTTCGTATGATCTGCCGGTATGCGCGCCTGCATGATCGCCGTCCCAAAAGCGGCCGTGGACGGTAATTCATTATCTTACCGGTTTTGTTTTACATAGATTAGACTGCCTGCAAAAGAAAAAGGTTACACTTCAACAAAATATTTTAAAAAAACGCCCTCACCCTACTTGCATCATTGTTGCATCATTTATCCGGGCGGCCTTGTCATTTCGGCACTGCCGTGTCATACTGAGTCATGTTCCTGTTGTACCGGATATCTGGAAACAGCTTCGCCGCCTGTTATGGCTGATGCCGGTTCACACGATCCCATATGTGACCGGGCGGCCCGAAACGTTTCTTTCGACAAAATCTGTGAGACTATACAAGGAGGTCCTTTATGAAAAAGAAAATAAAAACACTACCGTTAAAATCGCTCTGCCCGCTGCTGCTGTGTGCGGCGCTCTCCGGCAGTCTATGCGCCTGCGGCACTGCGTCCGCCCCCTCTGCTCCATCCGGTTCCGGCACTGCCCAAAACGACACCGCCGGGGAAGCAGCCCCGCAAACAGAACAAGACACCGGTACAGATACAGGCGGGGATACCATATCAGGCAAAGAAGACGGGCAGACAGCTGAGGATACCATATCAGGCGAAAAGGACGGGCAGACAACTGAGGATAACGACACCGACGCAAACACCCTGCCGGAAGGGGCGTCTGCCGCTGATCCGGAAATTGACACAACTGTCAGTACTTTCCCGTCTCCTGTCCGGATCGAGATGCGAAGCGAGGAAGAGGAGCTGACCGCCGATGACGGCACACTCTTATGCACCACAAGCTATGCCTGTCCTGTTGTTTCCATCGAGGACAATGCAGATGCCGCCGAAAAGATCAATGCGGACATCCGCTCCCGGATCGATTCTTTTCTGGCCAACACGGAAATCGAAGAATGGGCCATGGAAGGCTATGAATACCATATCTCCGAGGAATTGGATTATGCATTTCTCAGCTATTATGACGATATGTCTTTTGGCGTTCAAAGATCTGACAGTAATGTCATCTCTTTCACGATAACCTACTATACATTTTCCGGTGGAGCACATGGCAACTACAGTACACAGGGCGTGAATTACAATACACGGACCGGAGAACTGATCGCCTTCTCAGACTTAAGCGACGATGCCGATGCATTCCACGCGGATACGCTGGCCTATAATCAGAATCTGGCCGGGACGGAAGTCTATCAGATGCGGATGTTTTCTGAAGACCTGCTCGCGGGCGTTTCTCTGGAATCCGTGCTGTACGCCGACGATGCATGGTATCTGTCTGCCTCCGGCCTCACCTTTATCAGCGATCCCTACGCACTGGGTCCTTATGTCGCCGGAACGATCGAGTTTGTCATTCCCTACGCCGACCTGGCCGATATGGGGTTTGCCGCAGGCTACGCCTATGCCGACCGGACAGTCAGGGAACTTCTGAACGACGCCGACGCGGCTTTTGACTTAAACGGTGACGGCGCAGAAGACACCATCCTCTTTTCCCCGGAAACAGTCGTCAATGAGGACGAATCTTACAGTACGATATCGCACCTGATCATCAACGACGTCGATTTCTCCGACCGGGATGACGATGCCGCAGGGCAGCAGCTTAACGGAAAGATCTGGAGTGAGCTCGCGCTGTTCGACCTGAATGTGGAAGACGACTATACAGAACTCGTCCTGCTCTCCGGCGAAAACATTGGCGACAACTACGTCTACAACAGCCATTTCTTCCGCTATACGAAAGACGGCAGGCTTCTCTACCTGGGAGAGGCCGCCGGTAATGTTTTAGACCCGTCAGTGACCTTTTCCGCGTTGGAATGAGATCTCATCTTCCCGAAAGGACAGGAAAAAGAGTGCCGGTGATATCCGCCAGCTCTTTTTCCTCCGAAATAAAAAGTCTTGCCGAAGCCTCCACCGCAATCTCACTCACCCGGTTATCCCGCAGAAATGCAATCTCCCGCTCACTAAGCTGCCCCATCTTACAGGCATTGACCGCCTCGTTGACACCACTGAAATAGTGCAGCAGATCTTCAAACTGCCTGAGCCTGTCAATCACACTCTCGCCGTATGCCTGCCGCTCCAGCTCACAGACTGCGATCACCTGCATGGCCAGCTTTAATTCCCCGGTGATATCCGAGGCTTCCATCAGCACATCCGGCCTTTTCTCCAAAACACCCAGAAAATATGCCTTCGCACCCGCCAGATCTCCCTCCCGGAAAAATTCTGACAGCCGTTCTTTCATCTGCCTCGTCTCGTACTTTTCCGTGGTCATACCCACCTTGCATTCACAGACTTTCAGTCCCTTCACTTCCACCCAGACATACAGCAGGAACTCCGAGATAAAGCCGAAGACCCGCTTATGGTAATCATCGTACTGTGTGGCGTCGATCTTCTTCTCCACTTCCGCAAAGATGGAGAAAAGCCATGCCGCATACTCGTCATACAGGTCTTTGGACGTCACCATCATGTTGCCGAAGAAGGTGCTGTTTCCATGCACCAGCCGTTCAAAGGCATCATAGTATGCCGGATACATCTGCCGGATCACCTCGCCCGTAGTAACCAGGTCGAAGATATTATAGTCGCTGGCATAGCCGTCAAAATAGGAGTAATTCAGCTTCAATCTTTTGGAAGTGATGATATCATAGTCCTGCAGGATGGACAGATAGTCCTTTTCATTCAGGATCCGTCCCTCCTCCGTGCAGAAATAGCGCCTGTAATGGCAGATGCCCACATAATCTGTAGTGCGCACGTTCTTCCACACCCAGTAGACCCCCGTCAGTTCCCCGTAATAGCAGTTTTTCGCCGATATATTATCGCCTGTGTCGTCGCCTGCATAGCCGTAGTCCCCGCTGCAGGCACGGCCTACGTGCAGCGGCACATAAATGGCGTCTTCCGGCTCCTTGAATTTCTTATGTGTCATCGTAAAGATGGTTACTGTCATGTCACTTCGCCCCTTTTCTGGAATTATGATCTCATCTGTAGTAACTATTCAGCCTACGGCTTCCTGGTTACGGCATCCGGCCTGTTCCGAGTTTGCCTTCGGCAAAGAGTCCGGATTCTTCTCAACCTTTCTCCTCATTATAAACGACCACTCCCAAAAATGAAACCGCTTCTTTTTTACAAAGTGTGTTGACTTTTAAATTTATTATGATATCATAATAATATCAGATAAATTTCAAATCATAGCAACGAAGACAAAAGATGCATGTCCGTTCCCAACGCTGCTTCTCAGCCGGCGTTTGCAAAGGGTACGGCAGGGCACAAGAATGGAGGTTTCCTATGCAGGAAAAAAATGTAGAAGAAAAAATCATGCAAACCAAAAAGAACGGGCTCCCCGTGCTGCTTGGCCTCCTGCTGATGTACGCAGCGGCTATCCTTGGCGTCGTGATCAGCGGCGTCACACTCGATCATCTGGGCGGTTCTTCCTCCCACCTGCCGCTCAAGATCTTTTTTACGCTGACCATGGTCCTATGTATGCTGGTCATCGCCCTCGGCTGGATCCTTTTCTGCGGACTCAAGGTATTAAGACCGCAGGAAGCGCTGGTTCTGACGCTGTTCGGCAACTATATCGGAACGCTCAAAGAGGATGGCTTCTACTTTGTCAATCCTTTCTGTTCCAGCGTCAATCCCGCTTCCCATACGAAGCTCAGCCAAAGCGGGGATGTCAACAATGTAAACGGTGCAGGCGCAGCGGCAGCCACTACACAGGAAGCACCCAGCAAGAAGATTTCCCTGAAGATCATGACCCTGAACAACAGCCGCCAGAAGATCAACGACTGTCTGGGCAACCCGGTGGAAATCGGCATCGCCGTGACATGGCGCATCGTCAACACCGCCAAAGCCGTATTTAACGTGGATAACTACAAGGAATTCCTTTCCCTGCAGTGCGACAGCGCCCTGCGCAATATCGTCCGCATCTATCCGTACGACGTGGCTCAGGGTGTGGACACTACCGGGGACGGCATCGCAGACGAAGGCAGCCTGCGCGGTTCCAGCGAGATCGTAGCCGCCAGGATCCGCGACGAGATCCAGAACAGGGTACAGGAAGCAGGTATCGAGATCATCGAAGCAAGGATCACCTATCTCGCCTACGCGCCCGAGATCGCCGCGGTCATGCTGCAGAGACAGCAGGCATCCGCCATCATCGACGCAAGGAAGATGATCGTAGACGGTGCAGTGGGCATGGTCGAAATGGCGCTTGAGAGACTGAACGAACACCACACCGTAGAATTGGATGAAGAACGCAAAGCAGCCATGGTCTCCAACCTGCTGGTGGTACTGTGCGGCAACCATGATGCGCAGCCGGTGGTCAATTCCGGCAGTCTATATTAACGAAAAGCGGAGGTCAATATGGGTGATACAGGCAAGAAACAAGTACCCCTCAGATTATCTGCCAAGCTGTATAATGCCATCGCCGCATGGGCAGAAGACGATTTCCGGTCTGTCAACGGACAGATCGAATACCTTCTCACGGAATGTGTAAGACAGCGCAAGAAGAACGGAAAGTATGTTTCCGACGAGATCGATGTGCCGCCGGAGCTGGATCTGTGATCAGCCGCTGCCACGAAATTTCATAGAACAGAAGTGTGCCAAAAACGCCGTGCCGGAAGAGTTTCTCATCCGATACGGCGTTTCTTTCTATTCACAGCCACTCAGAAAAGCGACAACTGCTCATACCCTTTGTTTTCCGGAAACTCATGCAGATATTCGAACAGCTGTCCCCAGTCGCTCACGATACTGCGCTCTGCGCAAAATGCATGAAAATACTGCATCAGCTCTTCTGCCCTGTCGCTTTGGATGTCGTAGGCATACCCGTATCTGCGGTGATACTTCTCACGCAGTCCCGGAAAATGCCTGTCCAGAGCAGCATAGTAATACTCCCGATCCCCCTGCCTGAGCGTCATCCCCATGCCAAAGCAGATAATCCCGTACACACCGGCCTGCGCACAGTACTCCAGGATTCCCTGAATATTTTCCATCGTATCATTGATATAAGGAAGGATCGGCGACAACCAGACCACCGTAGGAATGCCGTTCTCCTGCATCGTCTTCAGCACTTCAAAACGCCTTCTCGTCGTACATACATTTGGTTCCACAATACGACACAGCTCCTCGTCGTAAGTAGTCAGCGTCATCTGCACCACACATTTTGCCTTGCGGTTGATACTGCAAAGCAGATCCAGATCCCGCAGGATTCTGTCCGATTTCGTCTGTACAGCGACCCCGAACCCATAAGCGTCGATCAACTCCAGACATCTGCGTGTCAGCCGCAGCTGTTCTTCACAGTGCATATAGGAATCACACATGGATCCGGTGCCGATCATGCATTTCTTCCTCTTGGAGCGGAGCGCCCGCTCCAACAGCTCCGGTGCATTCTGCTTCACCTCGATATCCTCGAAAACATGAGTAAACTGATAACAGGCGCTGCGGCTGTCACAGTAGATACAGCCATGGGTACAGCCCCGATACAGATTCATACCGTTATGGGAAGACAGAATCCCCTTGACGTCCACAAAATGCATCCCCATGTCCTCCACTACTCGAGTTCCTGTTTTCCTTTCCACAGGCGGTTGACGATGGCTTCCGCACCATAACTGATCAAAATTCCACTGATCACCCCGAACAGTACATCGCTGGGATAATGTACCCCCACATACAATCTGGACAACGCGATCAGGATCGCCAGGATCAGCGCCGGAACACCATACCGCCCCGGCAGCCTGCGAAACATCACGCAGGCAACGGCAAAAGAACACCCCGCGTGCCCTGACGGAAAGGAATAATCTACCGGCTTTCTTACAATGTAAGTCAGCCCCTCTATCACCTCATAGGGCCTGGTTCTCGCCACCAGATTCTTAAGTATCATATTATTCACCAGCAGCGTTCCGAGAAGCGCCGCCAAAGCCATGCAGCCTGCCTTCCTCGTCTTCGGTATACACAACAGCAGAATCGTCAGCGCGATCCATACGGCCCCGCCGTTCCCCAGCGTAGTGATCAGCCTTAAGATCGGCGTCATCACCGGATTCCGCACATTCTCCTGCAGGAATAGCAGGATACCGCCATCTAAATCCAACAAAAAATTCAACACAAACCTTCCCCCTGCCTGTTCCACATTTCGCTAAATATCTGCTGCCGTCTGCAATATATGCCTTCTTTGTATTCCACTTTATTCTATTTTAGCATATCCTCTTTGCAAATTCTATCTGAAATCTTCGTATCGCAGCCCGCACAATGATCCCAATTACCTGATTAACCTTTTACCAGCGAGAACACCTGCCGCGCCTTCATCGCCACCACAAGTGACGCCGCACCCGCCGCCAGTACCACCACGGCTTCCCGTCCCGCACACAGTTCAAACAGGAAGCCGTACATAGCATTGCCAAGCGGCTGCGCACACATGGCCAGCATCATACACACCGAGATCACCTTGCCCACCAGATGCTGTGGCGTCTCCGTCTGCACGAAAGCCATGATCTGTACACTGAAAATCGTAGCCACCACCATGATCACAAAACAACAGCCCGCCAGGATCAGGTAAGCCGCCATTGCAGACTCCGTCAGAAGAAGCGAAAACCCCACCGGAAATAGACACAGGGCAGCGATCAGAAGCAGATTCCCCACCTTACTGACCTGCAGTTTCTTCGCCAGGATACCGGCGCCAATGCCGCCCACAATACCGCCGGCGGCCAGTGCGCCCTGCGCATAGCCGTACAGCCTGTTGGCCAGCGATGCCGAGAAGGGCAGCACTTCCGTCACCAGGTAAGGCAATCCTATATTGATCAGCGCAGAGAAAAAGAAATTTACACAACACACCATCACAAGTCCCTTGCCGATCACCGGCTTTTCCCTGCGGATAAAGTGAAAACTCTCCCGAAGATCCTGCCGCATGATCTTCCAGATACTGCCCTCCGTCTCCTGTTTTTCAAAAGGGATTCTGATAAAAATTTCCATCACCGCGGACAGCACGAAGCAGACAAGTCCCACCTCCAGAATCGGCAGAAGACCGTAAAGGCTGTACAAAACACCGCCCAGCACCGGTCCCAGCAGCGACGCAAAGGAGCTGACCACATTGATGACCGCATTGGCCCTCATAAACTCTTCCTGCTGCACAAGCGCCGGTATGCTCGCCTGCACCGCCGGCTGATAAGCGCCCGCTATGCCATATAACAGCATCAGTGTCAATGCCAGCAGGAACACCAGGTTTACTTTGCCCTGCAGCACCATGAAAGCAAGAATCAGCCCCGCCGTGGTAAAATCAAGCGCCACCATGATATTCCTCTTGTTCACCCGGTCGGCGATCATCCCGCCCACCGGTGACAGAATGATCATCGGTATAAAGGCACATGCCATCACCGTGCCGTACAGCGCCGACGAACCCGTCTGATTTAATAAGTACAGAGGCAGCGCGAACCGGACGACCGCATTGCCAAACAGGGAGATGATCTGCCCGATCACCACCAGCGTGAAATCCTTCGTAAATAATCTGTTCTCCATTTTTTCATGTTCCATAAAGTTTTTTTCCATAAAATTTTTCATGACCCTTTCTTCTTTTTTATTCGGCCGCCTGATGACTCTGCCGGAGACCTGTGCCGGCCGCTTTGTATCATCATAATGAGACCGGCCCGGTTGCGCGACCAACTCTGGGTGTCACGGCCGCTACTATTGGTTGCGGGCCGCATTTCATGCATATTCTTCCACTCTTAAGAAACCATTAATTATGTCGAAAGTCTATTGATTTTTTCCCTGCAAGGTGTTATATATAATTGCGTATACCTGTGCTTTTACAATGGCCTGTTCACGGCACTGCGCACCGGCAGCAGATCCTGCCGCCAGCGCATGATCTACATGATACAGTACGGAATAGACGGTATAGAGACGGTAACGAACCCCCATCCATTATATACAATATAGAATAGACGGTAAATGCGGGTGTTTCGGAATGGAGAAGAAATGTTCAAGCAAAAGAAACCTGTCGAACAGGGATTGCAGATCATCATCGTCGGCTGCGGCAAGGTCGGACAGACCCTGATCGCCCAGCTGATCAAGGAAGGCCACAACATCACCCTGATCGACAAGAACCAACAGAAAATACAGGAACTGACCAACCTCTATGACGTGATGGGCGTTGTCGGCAACGGCGCCAGCTTCAGCGTCCAGAAAGAGGCAGACATAGACCATACCGATCTGATCATCGCGGTCACCGATTCGGATGAATTGAATCTTCTGTGCTGCACCGTGGCGAAGCGTGTCGGCAACTGTTCCGCCATCGCCAGAGTCCGCACACCGGACTACAGTATGGAGGCCAATTACTTAAGAGAACGGCTGGGCCTTGCCATGATCATCAACCCGGAGCTGGAAGCGTCCCACGAGATGGCGCGCATCCTCTACCTCCCCACCGCACTGGAAGTGGACACCTTCGCTCACGGCCAGGCGGAAATGATCAAATTCAAAGTACCGGAAGAAAACCTGTTGGACGGCATGATGGTGGCCGATCTGGGCAAGACCGTGGGCAGGAATATCGCCGACAACGTGCTGATCTGCGCCGTGGAACGAGACAGCGAGATCTACATTCCTTCCGGTAATTTCCGTATCCTGCGGGGCGACTGCATCTCCTTCGTCTCCACCAGACGGGATGCCAAATCCTTCCTCGAAAAAATCGGTTTTAAGACCCATGCGGTCAAAAATACCATGATCATCGGCGGCGGTAAATCTTCCTATTATCTTGCCTCCCAGCTGCTCCATATGGGCATCTCGGTCAAGATCATCGACAGCAATCCCAAACGCTGTGAAGAACTGAGTATCCTGCTGCCCAGGGCCGTAATCATCAACGGCGACGGCACCAACGAAGAGCTGCTTCGGGAGGAAGGGATCGAATACGTGGAGTCCTTCGTTCCCCTGACCGGCATCGACGAGGAGAATATCCTGCTGACACTCCATGCCAGACACGTCTCCCATGCCAAAGTCATTACCAAGATCAACCGCACCAACTACAAAGGGGTTCTCGGCGGCCTGAACATGGACAGCGTCATCTATCCGCGTTATATCGCTTCGGAGGCGATCGTGGCTTATGTCCGCGCGAAGAAGGCTTCCATGAACAGCAGCAATATCGAAACCCTCTACCATATGTTTGATTTCCGCGTGGAAGCCATTGAGTTCCGTGTAAAAAGCGAATCGCCCGTGACAAACATTCCGCTGGCACAGCTTTCCCTGAAAAAGGGCCTGCTTATTTCTTTCATCAACCGCCGGGGCACTATCATCATCCCCAGCGGCCAGGATTCCATCCAGATCGGCGACACGGTCATGATCGTGACCACACATACAGGCTTTAAAGTGCTGCAGGATATTTTAAACGACTGATCCGTAAGCATACCTGTACCCCGCTTTCGCCCACGCCCGCGAAAGCGGGATATCAATACGAATCTGAGAATTACACGAGGTAACCATGAACAGTTCGATCATTCGCTATATATTAGGATGTATTCTAAAGACAGAGGCGGCTCTTATGCTGCTGCCCTGTCTTGTTGCAGTTTTTTATCAGGAAAAAGAAGGGCTCTGGTATCTGCCGGTAGCTGCCGGCAGTCTGGTTCTGGGCGTGTTGATGAGCCTGCGGAAACCGAAAAACAGCGTCTTTTATCTGAAAGAAGGCTGTATCGCCACCGCTTTGAGCTGGATCTTTCTGTGCTTCTTCGGCGCGATCCCTTTTTACCTGACAGGCGAGATCCCGTCTTTTACGGATGCGCTCTTTGAGACGGTGTCCGGCTTCACTACCACCGGCGCCAGCATCTTAAGCGACGTGGAAGCGCTCTCCCACTGCTCCCTGTTCTGGCGCAGCTTTACCCACTGGATCGGCGGCATGGGCGTTCTGGTGTTCCTGCTTGCAATCATTCCCATGAGCGGCGGCTCCAACATCAATCTGATGCGTGCGGAAAGCCCGGGCCCGTCGGTAGGCAAGCTGGTCCCGAAGATGAAAGACACCGTGAGGATCCTCTATCTGATCTATGCCGGTCTGACCGTAACGGAGGTCGTTCTTCTGCTGCTCGGCGGCATGCCCTTTTTTGATGCGCTGTGTACCAGTCTCGGTACGGCCGGCACCGGCGGCTTCGGCATCAGGAATGACAGTATTGCCGGCTATTCCCCCTATCTGCAGTGGGTCACGACCATATTTATGATATTATTCGGCATCAACTTTAATGCCTACTGCCTGCTTTTGTTCCGCAAGATAAAAGACTTTCTCCGCATGGAGGAAGTGCGGTGCTACCTGCTCATTATTTTCGCTTCCGTTGCGTTCATTGCCGGTAATATATTAAAAACCTGTACGGGCATTTTTGACGCCGTGACCAAAGCGGCTTTTCAGGTGGCATCCATCATCACCACCACCGGCTTCTCCACCACCGATTTTCAGCAGTGGCCGGAAAGCAGCAAGGCAGTCCTGGTACTTTTGATGTTTGTCGGCGCCTGCGCGGGCAGTACCGGCGGCGGTATCAAGGTATCCCGTTTTGTGGTATTGTTCAAGACGGTGCGGAAGGAATTCTTTTCCTACATCCACCCGAAGAGCATCAAGAAGATCAAGATGGACGGCAAGCCCATCGACCACGATGTGGTTCGTTCCATCAATGTCTATATGATCACTTTTATGGTTCTTTTTGTTCTGTCCGTATTTCTGATCTCCTTCGAGAATACGGACCTGGTGACCTCTTTTACCGCCGTGGCGGCTACCATCAACAATATAGGCCCCGGTCTGGAACTGGTGGGGCCTACGGGAAATTTCGGCTTCTTCTCGCCTTTTTCCAAGTATGTCCTGATGTTTGACATGCTGGCCGGCCGTCTGGAACTGTTCCCGCTGCTTTTGCTGTTCCATCCGACGATCTGGAAGGATCTGTTCGCCTACAAGAAGACCGTCTGGAAAGAGCATCACAAGGCCAGCCGGTTAAACCGACTGGCGCACTGACACCGCCTGACCTTTCCTGTACTACATACAGTATGGCAGTCCCCTGCTGCCTCAGATACCTTCTTTCAGCGGTTCGACGATCACTTTCCACGCCTCTGTCAGGCGTTCTAACGAGTACCCCGCATTGGCCGGGCTGGTGGAAGGCAGCAGATACGCCTCCCGCCCGGTAACCGGGAATATATATTTCTGATACAGCTGATTGGCCTTGCCGCCGTTTGTATAGATGGCCCGGATGTCCGCACCGGAGAGAATGCGCGACAGGTCGTTGGGCTCCACATCCCGGATACTGGCATCGGAAGAACCCGTGATCTCACAGCTGGCGATCACGTCCCAGACCGCGATATGGTGTTTCGTCAGCATGGCCCTCTTCTGGGGGATATCTTCCGGCACTTTGCACTCCAGAACCTGCGCCAGCACTTTCCAGAAACGATTCTGCTTATGTCCGTAGAAAAACTGCATTTCCCGCGACTTGACAGACGGGAAACTGCCCAGAATCAATATTTTAGACTGCGCATCATAAACCGGCTCAATCGTGTGTACCATATCTGTCCCTCCTGTATCCTTTGGCCCTCAGCCCTTCATCTTATTCTTAACTCTGTCTGCCTCTTCTCCATAATTTTTCCCTTAAGAAGCATTCCCAGCGCTCATGCCCTTTCATGTAGCCGAAGCCCTCTTCCTCCAGAAAAAGCGCCTCCAGCCTTTCCTGCATCTCTTCCCGAAACTCATCGGAGACCTCCCGGAACGACATGTGTTCATACAAAAGCGCGTCCCGGAAAGACGAGATCTCTCCGACATATGCAGCCAGTTCCTCCGCACAGCGAAGCGTCTCTTCAACATCCTCCCTCGCCTGCGCCATCTCCAGACTCACAGTAGCCTCATGATAACGCCCCATCTCAAACAGTCTGATCAGCTCTATCGTCTTTTCGGCCAGATAGTCCGCCTTTTCCAGCTCCTTCGCCTGCAGCCGCATGGAAAGCATACTCTGCAGCACCGTATTCAAAAGCTGATAACCGGAAAACAGAAGCTCCTCATAAGCCTTATAGGCTTCCTCCACCTGTCCTCTGCGCGCATAAAGAAGGGCCTGTTTCCTCTTCCGTTCGGGATTCTGGGTGGAAAAACAGGCCAGACACTCCTCCGCCCTGTCATACTGTTCCTGCTGTATGTAATACGTGTAGAGGCACTCCGCCGCAGTCGTCCGCACGTACTCCTCGCTGCTGCCGGACAGTCTCCGGAAAACAGAAAGGAAAAAGTCCTCATGGCCTTCGGCCTCAAATCCGGTAAGCCGATATCCCATCAACTGAATTGACATCCACAAGAGCAGATGCTCGCAATCCGGATACTGCTCCATCTGCTTCTTCGCCCACGCAAAAGCATCCTCAAACCCTTCCGTTTTCAGCTTTCCGTTCAGGACCGCGATCAGTTCATTCACTTCCCGGTCTGTCAGGTCCCCCTGAAAAGTCAGCAGCGTATCCAGAGAAATCCCCAGCAGACGCGCGATCGGCGCCAGCAGCGTAATGTCCGGCAGCGAATTGCCCCGCTCCCACTTATTGACCGCCGGCGCCGTCACCCCGAGACGCTCCGCCATTTCTTCCTGGGTCATGTTTTTGCTTTTTCTGTATTTTCTGATGATCTGTCCGATCTGCATATAATCTCCTCCTGCTTATACCATATAAGTTCCATTTTCCTGTTTGTCATGACAGTTTAAGCATAGCAGAGGTTTTTATCATGCACAATTGAATGATCGTTAACTATTTTTCAAAAAAATTGAGTGTTGCTCATAGTTTGATTCATTGTAAAAAAGGCGTCTCGGATCACATCCGTTCACGCCTTTTGTTCTCCCTGTACTACTGTCTCTATTTCTTATCCACAGCTCCTGCTTCCTCCGGCTGGCTGCCGCTCTTCTTCACCGGACCGTCTGCCTGTGCAGCCGTCATCGTACATCTTCCGTCGAAGCTGGCATCTTCGTCGATCACAAGGGATCTGGCGGAAATATTGCCCACCAGCTTACCGGTGGAGAGAAGCTCCAGTTTCCCCTGCGCGGCGATATCACCGTCCACTCTGCCGGAAATGATCACGTGCTGTGCGGAAATATTGCCCTTCACATGACCGTTCTTCCCGATGATCAGCTCCTTCTCGCAGGTGCAGTTGCCGTTGACCGTACCGTCGATCCTGACAGCCTCAGGCGCCTTGAAATCTCCCTCAAAAACAGCGCCATCCCCAAGTATGGTGCCCACTTTCACTCTCGCCTCCATGTCGGAAGCACTACTTTTGTTCTTGCCCAGCATTCCTGTTTTCCTCCTTTTATCCTTTCGCTTCAAATACGGTAAGCGGATCGATCGCTTCTTCCTCGAAGAGGATCTGATAATCCAGCTGCGTATCATCTGTCAGTACCGTCAGCAGGATATCCCCTGCCTGTACCTGTGCGCCTGCCTGTATCTGTGTCTGCGCCTCCTGACGGCACATGTAACGCGACTTGTAGCCATTGTTATGTTCCACCTCGATGATATGCGCGTAAGTATCATCCGATTCTACCGTCACCACCATGCCGTCACCCGTGGCGACCACATTGCCGTCCAGATTCGTGTTCAGTGACAGATAAGGCTGCTCCGCCGAATAATCAGACAACACGGTACTGATACCGGTATAGGGATAGCGCCTCGGCACGGAAGTATCCTTCTCCGGTGCACTCTCCGTCTCAGCTTCCGTCCCCTCTTCCCCGGTATTCTCCGCATCCGGCGCCGTCTCATTCTGCATCGTCTCCAGCTCGGCCAAAAGCGTTCCCTTCTCCTGCTCCAGTGCCTGCATCTGCGCCTCCAGCGTCTCAATCGTCTCCTTCTGCTGCGTCACCTGTCTGCGCACGTTCTCCTGCCGGGTGAATTGAAATCCCGTCCAGGCTGCCGCCCCTGCGACCGCCAGCAGAAGGACCGCCAGTACGCCGACACCCAGCCGGAAGGAGAACCGTGATACATGAAACTGCCTGCTCTTCCCGCCCGTATTCGGAATGAGGAGTACGGAAAAGGTTTCTTTATGTTTATGTCTCTGCTTTTGTCGTTTCATATTCCTCTCCATTCCGCCGCAGTCTCTGCGGCAAAACATAATTTACCAGACATCCGCCGATCCGGTACGCCGCAGTCTCACAAAACAGACGGCATATCAGGCGGCAATGCCACACGACACTTCCCTATCTTACCAGACTTTGGCCTTTTTTTCAATCCAACTGCTCTTCCAAATTTTATTTCTGCCTGTAAAATATGCCCTTTTTTGCCAGAAACAGACTTTTTTCCTGTAAATCAATCTTTATGCAATTTTTCCAGCTCTCTTTCGGTCTAATAGGTGTAAGGTATAGTAAACGGCATAACAAATTTCTGCTACCTTACACGACGCCCGGCCGGCGCTGTCACATAACAAACTGACCGAACAGGAAGACCGGTCAGACAGATCCGCGCATTTACCGCGCTGAATCGTACCGAAACTATACTGCCTTCAATATGACAAAGGCCTACACGCCTTCGCGCATGGAAGGTAAAATTTACTGATCCAAAGAAAGGAGACAACACAGGTGGAACTTCTTGTAAAGAAGGCAAAAAGGGGTGATGCCGAAGCCTTCATAGAACTGATCGAGAAAAACAAGCTGAGCATGTACAGAGTTGCCCGCGGTTTTCTCAGGGAAGAAGAGGATGTGGCGGACGCCATGTCGGAAACCGTCCTGACCTGCTACGAAAAAGTCGGCTCACTGCGGCAGGACGCCTATTTCAAAACATGGATGATCCGTATCCTGATCAATCACTGTAAGGATATTCTGAAAAAACAAAAGCGCAGCATTTCCGTGGAAGATATCCCGGAAACCGAAGCCCGGGTGCCAGACAACGAAAGCCTGGAATTCCAGGAGCTGATCGAACCGCTCAGGGAACAGGACCGCAGCATCTTTACCCTGTACTATGTCTACGGACTGAAAGTCAAAGAGATCGCGGCCTGCATGGAAATGAAGGAAAACACCGTGGCCACCCGCCTGAAACGCGGACGTGAGGCGCTGCGGGAAGAACTGAATGCCGATCATGTGAAAGGAGGGCGTCGATGAACACATACAGGGAAGAAAAACTCCCGCAGGTGGTGGAAGACCGGCTGCAGGAAGCATACGATATCATACGAAAAGAGGAACGAAAAAAGATGAGCAAAAAGAAGGTTACAGATTCCGACACACAAACCCGGACAGCCGGAGGAACTTCTCACACCATAAAGAAACAGCCAAAAACCTACAGAAGATGGATCGGCGCGGCGGCCGCCGTTGTCCTGGCCGTAGCCATACCGTCGGGCGTATATGCGGCAGTATCTTACTTTCAGAGAAATGTACAGGAGGAGGCCGACAGCCTCACTTATGCATTTGATCTCAACTATGACCTGATCCCCGGAGAATATCAGGTAAAGGCCGGCTATCTGCCGGACGGCATGAGCGACGACGGCTCCGGCCAGTACAGAAGTCAGACGGATAACCGCTGGATCACCGTTATGCCCGTCTACACCATGGCGGAACTGGACAGCATCAACGGCCAGATCGTCGTGGAACACATAGACCAGGTGGAACATACGCAGATCGGCGGCATGGCAGCGGACGTGATCACCTTCAAAGAAGCCGATAAATACCGCTCCGCCACCTGGCTTTTCCTGTTCAACGAACATGCCGGCTACGTCCTCGACATCCGGGCCGACTATTCCGTTCCCCGGGAAGAACTGCTGAAATTCGCCGAAGCCCTGCAGATCGACCGGACCGGAGACGGCAGCTATGAGACGGTGGAGGATAAAGAACTCAGAGAAAAGGAGGAGGCTGCTGCGGCCGCGGCACAGACGGATGCCGCCGGCAGATGGGACGACCTGATGCGGCAGGGTATCCCTGCGGAAAAGATTCACCCGCTGGGCGAAGAGCTGCGTCTGTATGACGGTTCTTTCGGTTACAGGATCACAGACTATGCATTTCTGGACAGCATTGCGGGCTTTGACAAAGAGGGCTTCTTCGACTACACCAGATTTGACGGCTGGCTGAATCCCGACCAGACCCTGCGCCCTTACACAAGACAGCACTACGACAAGAACCTGCAGCTGCTTTCCGAAGAGCGCACGAATCAGGAGATCCTGCGCGTCGATGTGGAAGTGACCTGCTACGATGACGAGGCGGCCGCCTTGGAGGCTCCCCTGAACCTTGACCTGACTTATGTAGAGCAAAACCCGGACGGTTCCTTCACCTGGGCCGAGGATTCCTATGAAGCCGTTCCCGCCGAAGAATATTATCTGCAGATGGATCACAGCGCCGTCTATATCGACAGTGCAGTCCACACCGAGGGCGAAGACCGCAGGTCCTTCTTCTATCAGCAGGTGAACAAAGGCGAGACGCTGCGCTACACCCTGCTCTTCGTCGTCGATCAGGACAGAAAGGACGACTTCCTGTTAAGCCCCATAGGATACAACAGCAGCCTGTGGCAGAGCGAGTCCATGACAGTGCAGGAGATCCAGGATTCCCTGGACGGCTATCTCCGCCTGCAGTAACCTCATACGCCCCGCCATGATTGAATAACACAATAAGGCCGTTTTCGTTACGCTTCCCTGCAATGGGAAGTGTAACAGAAACGGCCCTATCCATATAACAGGCGCAGCCCTCTGACCTGCTTTTCCGGCAGCTGTTATACATTTCATTCGCTGAAAGGATATGCGCTTCGTGTCAAAAACCCTTTGACAGGTACAGCACCAGATCGTCGTCATTTTCACACGCCGCATACGGTTCACACACCGCGTCCCTGTACCAGACGCCGGAACCGTCCGGGACATATCCCCGCTTTACGTACATTCTCTGGGCACTGCCGTAACCGCTGTGCAGCCCGACACCAAGATAGACCACATCCGCATACCCGGCCGCGATCTCTTCCGCAACGTCCATCAGCCTGCGGTACTTCTCCAACACGCCGAAATCCACGATCTCCGCATATCCTCTGCCGCCGAAAGCGCCCCATTTAGAATCCGGATAGACATTGACATATCCGGCCACGTTCCCTTCATATTCCGCCGCCAGTGCAATGACCCTTCCCGCGTCCTGATCCTGCAGTCTGGTCTCATATTTGTCCGCGGACGCCTGCCAGCCCTGCGCCAGCTCCTCCCGCACGATCACTTCCACGTCCCCCGGCTCCAGATTCCGGATCAAAATACCCTCATTGCTATAATATGTCATCGCCCCTTCTCCCATTTCATCTGTATTTGACAAAAGCATACCATAAGTACAGCATCGTAACAAGTAATTGAAATTTTCTGAAAAAATAAATTGAGATATCTAAAAAGAGTGTTTATAATAGAATTAAGAGAAAACTAACAGAAAAAGGGGGAATTATTTATGTATAATATCGTAACGATCGAACGACGGTATGCCAGCGGCGGAAATGAGATCGGCCAGAAACTGGCGGAAGCTCTGGGTTATAAACTCTATGACAGAAACATCCTGATCAAAGCCGCCAAAAATCTGGAAATCCCTTACTTCCAGATTGAAGATCTCGACGAGAGCACTGCCGGCGGTATCCTGATGAACCTTGCAAAGACAGGTCTCGGCGGTCTCTCCGGCAACCGGGAGCTGCCCCTGGCCGACAAGCTGTTTCTCGAGGAGGAACGCATCATAGAAGAAGCCGCAGCGAAAGGAAACTGCGTGATCGTCGGCAGGGCTTCCGGCTATATCCTGCGGGAACACGTGAACGCTTTAAGAGTATTCGTCTACGCAGACAAACAGAAACGGATCCAGAGAGCTATCGAGCGGGAAGGAATCCAGCAGTCCGAAGCCGAAAATGCCCTGAAACGAAATGACAAACGAAGAGGCGGTTTCTACAGTTCCGTCACCAACTGGGAGTGGGGTGCACCGGAATACTACGACCTGTTTTTGAACGCCGGAGAACTCGGAATTGACAGATGTGTCAGAATTCTGGCAGAAGCCATAAAATAACGATCAGACCGATGTACAAGAAGCTATACCATGCAGTATCATCTGTCATCTGTTCTGTCCAATACGGGGAGGCCGTCACGTCTCCCCGTATAATATTGCATTCTTACCTCCCTACGGGAGCATTTTCGCGGCATTCTCCAAAGAAAGATTGCCGAATCCATGCACCGGATCTCAACTTCGTCTCTGCGATTCCGAATCTACGGTCCGGACACCAATCCGTAGTGAAAAAGTAATGCTTTAGTATAAACTGTCAGCTTTCAGCCGCACCGCCATATCTGCCACCGCACACTGCAGATACGCACACAGGCCCGCATCTCCTTCAAAATATTCGACGCATAATGCCTCCACCGCCTCTTCCAGCAGCTGTCTTAAACCTGCCGTATCCGTCTGACCGCATATAGACTGGATCCGCAGGTGATCCTCCTTTTCAAGCCTGGGTTCTGTCAGCGGCTTCTTCGCCAGCATATGCTTAAGCACCGACAGCAGCACCACTTCACAGAGATTCTCTATCATCTCCATATACATGCTGGTATGTTCCTTTAACACCATGCGCACATATCCCTGCGGAAACCGGCCGAGAAACCGCTGCTCCAACCGGACACATTCCAGAAATGCACTGATCCTGTCAATACCCGTACAGGCAGACAGATCCGTTATCACCGGATAGTCCAGCGTCAGGATCGTATTCTGCGGCTCCAGCAGACAGTCATACCATTTGAAAAATTCCGGCAGTCCTTTTACGACAGTATCATGCAGACACTGATTGCCGTACCAGTTGAATTCCGGCAGCATCTGATTGTACATCTCCAGCGTCCGTTTCGTCTTCTCTTTGACCAGCTTCGCTCCCGTCTCATACGCCTGCTGTGCCGACATGCGCTCTGCCCTGCCTGCCATCACCACCTCAGCCTGCTTTTGTCCTTTCTCACTTTTCTGTTTCTGCTCCTTCTGTGTTTCCTTTCCTTCCGTCACCTCATGGATACAGTACAGGACGGCTCCCATCAACTGCTCCGCCTTTTCATACGTCACCGACGAACTCTCCCCGGCACAATACTTTTCCGCCAGCCAGCCCACGATCGGCACCAGTTCTTCCATTGTATACATGGCACGCCTCCTCCCCGGATACTTCCATCCGACACAGTTTTCCCTGTCATGGTCCAGCATCAAACCCGACACTGCCCTAACCCTCTGCCGCAAATCCGCTGCTGTCACAGACTCTTCACCGTACCGAAAGCCTGCCCCTGCTTTCAGCTCAGATCCCGCAGCGTCTCCAGATACAGGTCATAGTCCCACCGCTTTACTTCATCGAAGGCAGACGCCTCTCCGTGTCCGGCCGTTGCCTTATATCCGCTGTACCCTGCCCGGACCGCCTGCGCAAAGTTATTCAGGCACGTACCTTCCAGATAATCCAGATCGCCGAAGCACAGCTCCTCGAACTGCTCCTTCATCAGATGCAGAAGCTCCTCATCGGATATCTCATCCAGCATCTCATTCTTATACAGATAAAAAATCTCCTGCAGCCGGACGATCGTCTCCACATAATTATTCTGGTCGATAAAGTCCGAGTCACAGAATTCATAGATGATCTTTGGCGTAACGGAGTCCCCGAACTCGACCCGTTTCTGTTCCCGCAGTGTATCCGTCCGCTCCCGCACGATCAGCTTCGCCTCCTCTTCGGTCAGCGCAAGCCCGTACTGTGCCGTGGCACGGTTTGTCTCTACCACCTTCCCCACCTGATTCTCCTGCAGTAAAACCATCCAATCCTGATTCAAGAGCATCCCTCCTTGTCGTCTACTATAGGATGCCCTGCAGCGGAGTGCAGAGCACCGTGAACAGTGACAATCACTAATATAGCATCACCCTGCCGGCAGTGCCAGTCTTGAATTTTTACCACTTTTGTGCTATTATAATAATGGAAAAAGGCCAGAACAGCGCATGTCTCCCATCACGCTGTCCCGGCCTTTTCTTTTGTCTGTTACTTTTTACTTTCTATATCAGATCAGAATATCAGAATCTCTTGATCTTCTTCGTCGTATTCTTCTCAAACTCGACGTCACGCACCTTCAATTTGAAGACTCTCTTGTAGAGCGGTGCGGTCTTATTATAATCGTCGATAACAGACTGCAGCTGTGCCTGCAGATCCTTGATCTTCTTCTTGGACGCATACTCGTAATCCGGGAAGATTTCCGCCTCGATCACGCCTTCGCTGTCACGCACCAGCACTTCCTGTACCAGCCGGTGGGCGCCGATCTTGTTCTCAATCTCTTCCGGCGACACATTCTCGCCGTTCGGCGTAATGATCAGATTCTTCTTACGTCCAGTCAGGAACAGGAAACCGTCCTCGTCTATGTACCCCAGATCTCCCGTCTTCAGCCAGCCGTCCTCTAACGTCTGCTCCGTCTCCTCCGGCATCTGGTAATATCCCTGCATCACGCTGGTGCCCTTGACCCAGATCTCCTCGTCCACGATCTTCACTTCACAGTTGGGCAGACATCTGCCGACAGAACCGGCCTTGAACGCGCTGTTGGAGTTGGCGCTGATGACCGGCGCGCACTCCGTCATGCCGTACCCCTGCAGAATCTTGATTCCATACTTTTTAAAAAGATCGATATAAGCCGGATTCAGGTAGGCGCCGCCGCTGCAGATGGTATGGAACTGCTTGCCAAACACCTTGATCTTCACCAGCGGGGCGGGGATCAAAGATGCTTCCTCCAGCTTCTTGGCTAACGTCTCCACCATCAACGGCACCATCAGGATCATATTCGGCTCGAAAAGTTTGATATTCTTAGCCACCCGTAGCAGCGAATCGTTGATGCAGATGACCGCTCCCACGGAAGTCCCTTTCAGGATATCCATGCTCAGACAGTAGGCGTGATGGATGGGCAGTACGCTCATCAGCACCGTTCCCGGCTCATAGCCCATATCCAGCGCCGTCGCATTCTCCGCCAGATTCCTGTGTGTAAGCATGACGCCCTTGCTTTTTCCCGTAGTTCCCGAAGTAAACATGATCATCGCCAGGTCTTCCGGCTGCGGCTCGAAGGCCGGCCGCTGCGGCGCCGCTGCGATCAGGTTCCACATGGAAAGGGCATTTGGCACATCCGTTTCCTCTTCCATCGCAATCAGGTGCTGCAGCCTGGGACATTTCTCCGCCGCCATAAGCGCCACATTTTCCTTTGACGCATCATAGAGAAAAGTGGTCGCATCCGCCCTGTCGATCAGCTCGCACAAATCTTCTGCCGGCAGATTGGCATCCAGGGGCACCGCCACGCTGCCGCCGTTCACGATCCCGTAATACCCGGCAATCCAGGAGTAGGAAGTAGCTCCCACAAGAGCGATATGCTTCCCCTGCTCTCCCAGCTTATTCAGCGCGGCCGAGAAATGTTCGCTGTCCTGCCGCAGCTGCGTGTATGTCTTTGCAGCCACCTTCGTTTCCTTTTTGCCGCCGTCTCCGGCTTCTTTTACCTTATACCGGATGGCATCCAGCGTGCCATATGCTTCCTGTGCTTTCACAAGCAGCTCATAGATCGTACTGCGCAATTCATTCATAGCTTTTCCCTCTTTCTTCGTAACAGTTCAGCCTTCGGCTTCCCTGTTACGGAATCTGCCCATTCCTAGTCGCCTTCGGCGAGGGGCAGATTCTTTTGGCCCAATTTACATATTCTCACGGCCTTTGCAGTAAATGCAAAGGCCTGGATTGAACTGTTACCTTTCTTCCCTCTGCGTGCCCTGCACGCCTGTCTCGATGACGGTTCCTTACGCCAGCTTCTCCAGATAATCCACCGCTTCCTGTACGGTGCGGATATCCACCACCTGCTCCTGATCGATCTCGACATCCATCACATCCTCGATCTCACCAAGCATACTCATAAAGTCAAAAGAAGTAAATCCCAGGTCTTCGATAAAACGTGACTCCGGTTTGATATCTTCCTTCTTCACTTCCACATAATTTACAATGATATCCTTCAACTGTTCTAACATATTCTCTCATCCTCCTTTATCCCTTAACCCCGATTACACAAGTCTGATAATCTCTCCAATCTTCAGATCCGGATTCTCAATGCCCTTAAACATGATCTTGCAGATATAATAATAGAAATACTCCAGCTGCTCCTTCGTATAAGCCTTCGTCTGGTGCTCAAAGCTGAAATCCAGCCCGTTGTCTTCCGCTCTGTGCATCACCGTCAGATACAGCCCGTCCGAATAATATCCGTTGCAGTACCGCTTTGTCTTGTAGCGGATGCCGCCTAAATCCGTCAGTCCTTTTTCCCGCAGGGTGGCCGGCTGATAGGTGAGGGACACCGTCTCATACCCCATCCCGCGCGGCAGCTTATACAGCTGGCTCCTGTAGCCAAGATACTCTCCGGGGTTGAAATTCACATACCGGAACACCTCATTCTGCTTATCCCTGATCTCGAAGATCCCTTCCAGGAAGGTCTTATCCTCGGGAATAATCGTTCTGAACGGGAAACAGTGAATCCTCGTACCGCCCGACTTTTTCTCCTGTAAGGTAGCCCGGCGCGCATAAGCGATCTGCATGGACACATCGTCGCACGTGTTGATCTTCTGTAAATAGGTACGGATGCCCATCACCAGCAGACACTGCAGGGAAATATGCCGCTGTTCACAGAAAGTCATCAGTCTTCTGGTAGGCTCTTCTTCCAGATGGAAAACGTCGATAGCCGCCGCGAAGCTGTCCGATCCGGTGGGCGCTGCCCGCAGATTCGGATTTCCTGTCGCCGCCCTGGCTTCCTCCAGCTTCTTCGGCCCTTCGATCCCGTTGTAGATCGGCTCCGACTCCTCGATCAGTTTGTGGAAATAAGCCCGGTCTCTCGCCTGCGCCCTGCTGCCTGCCTCATAGGCCAGATCCTTCTCCACCTGTTCGATATAGGAACGCATATCCGCCGGATAAGGAATCCCCTCGAAATTCGCGTTACAGTATAACTCGATCACATCCTTCATAAAACCGATCAGCGACTGTGCATCGAGAAATCTGTGGTCACCCACAAGGAACATACCCTCAAAACCGTCCGGCGTCTTGATGATAACGACCTTGTTCATCGGCGCATCTTCCTTGTCAAAGGGCACCCGCGTCCACGCCGTCATCTCCGCCTCCGCTTCCTCCATGGTCTTACCCGTGAAATCCACATACTCTATCTCGCGGTCTTCTTTTTCCACGATATACTGATACCATTCTTCCTCTTTCCTGTCATACACAAGCCGTGCACGCATGGACTCACAGCGTTCATACGCCTTGTAGATCGCCTTGCGAAGCTCGTCAATATTCAGTTCAAACTCTATCGTCAGGCTCGTGCCCACATTCAGGATCTCTTTGCCCGGACAGTAATCCGCATAGTAAAAGTGGAACTTCTGTGCCACCGTCAGCGGATATGTCTTATACCCTTTTCTAGTCTTCATATCGTAATTCCTTCCATACTTTCTCTTATGCCGCCGAAACGGCACAGATCCCGCCAGGCCTTCTAAAAAATCTCCCCGGCAAACTCATCCAGCGTCTTCTCATAAAGCGCCATTTCCTTGTAGTAGCTCTCCGCATGGGCTGCCCCCTCGACGATCAGCTTCCGCTTCGGAGAACGGCAGTTCTCATAGATCTCATGACACATGCTGCAGGGCACAAAGGTGTCCGCAGAGCCGTGTATGAAAAGGATCGGCACCTTCGCCTTCTGCACCTCATACTTGGCATTGCACTCGTCCATGCCGTAACCCGCAAGTTTTCTGTTGATCAGATCCGCCCCCTGAATGGCCGGGAAGGCCGGCAGATGATACATGGTATTCAGCACATGGGTAAATACTTCTTTGGGAGAGGTAAATCCACAGTCGGACACGATCCCCTTCACGTTGTCCGGCAGCTCCAGGCCGCTTGTCATCAGCACCGTAGCGCCGCCCATCGAAGTACCGAAAAGCATGATCTCCACATCCTCGCCGCACTCCCGGATCATCCAGTCGATCCAGCCCTTCGCATCTTTCCTGTCCAGACAGCCGAACCCGATATACTCCCCCTCGCTCTCACCGTGCGCCCGCGCATCCGGCATCAGTATGGCATATCCGTGTTTGAGGAAATAATCGGCGATCGCCATGTGGTTGCTTAAACCTTCGCCTGTATAACCGTGAAAACAGATCACGGCCTTGTTGATCCCCGACTCCTTCCGGTACTCTTCCAGCGCCGGAAAATAAGTTGCATGCAGACGCAGCCCGTCAAAAGCGGTCATATACACGTCGCTGTGCGGCTGCTCCATCACGAACCCTTTTCTCTCCTCCATCAGCGGAAAATACTTCTCCCAGTCCGTACCGGACATTTTCGTCGTCCGCTCCGTCTTCGCATTCCCCCGCTTCATGGTCCTGTTGTAAAAGTATACCGTCTCTCCTATCCCTGCCGCGGTCAGAATCCCTGCTGCCGCAACGATGTTTTTCAATGCTCCCATCGTTATATCATCTTCTTTCTTTATGGTTTTATGCTCTTAAATGTTTTGGCTTCCTGCTCTTCTTGCTTTACGCTCTTAGTGCTTTGCTTTTTGCTTTACGCTCTTAAATACTTCTGCTCTTACTTCTTACTCTTCTTGCTCTCTTTCTCCACTACTTTCCTGGCTACGGTCTTCGCAACTGTGTCTACTACCTTATCTGCCGCCTTCTTCGCCAAGCTCTTCTCCTGCGCGGCCTTCTTCATTTCGATGATCTCTTTCAGCCGCAGCGCCTTCTCGATATTGCCTTCCACCCGCAGCTTCTGCTCTGTAAAGGCAGCCACCGGATCCATCGTTCCGTCCGCGATGGCAAACAATACCTCGGGCGCACAGATGAACATCGCGTCCCTGTCATAGTACTCGTAAGGTTCCACATAAAGCACGCCGTCCTTCACTTCCACATAGAACGCACCGCCCGCTTCCTCGTCTTCGATGTTGAACTGGAACGCAAGATGCTCATGAATATCACTCACATCGGCTCCCATAAATTTTCCCTTGATCTCATAAAATAAATCTGCGTAAGTCATTTTTCTTTATCCTCCTTTTTCTCCCCTCATAGTGTAACATCGCTTTGCGGCAGTGCAGATGTCTCTCCTGCCGCACCGTTTCCTGTCTTATAGGATGCGCCGTTGTGACTGACATGATGTATACGCTCCATAATCCGCGGCATTTCGACCGATGGTCGAACTCCTCTAAACAAACAGTACCACACTTTTCGACCATCGGTCAACTACATTTTTATCTAATTTACACATCCGTTTTTCCGGTTTTTGTGGCACTATTTATAATTGTATGGAAATCCCGTTTATGATATGATTGCTTATATTATTCGAGAAATATTCACAGACGCGCTGTGTGTTCCAGAGAATATCCGTGCCGGAGACAGCAGGGGACGCGTACGAAGTACCAGGGAAGCCGAAGGCTGAGCTGTTACAGGGGCGCAGATACGCCATGCACGCAGATATGGAGGTTAACTATGCCGGATACAAAGAAATATGACAGAATCTTAGATGCACTCCACCAGCTTCTGGAGGACGAGACAATACAGAATATCTCCGTCAGCGATATTGCGAAAAAAGCCGGAATCGGCAAGGGAAGCATCTACTACTATTTCCCTTCCAAGGAAGCAATCCTCGACGCACTGATCAAAAGGAACTATGAGAAGCCGTTGAAAACGGCCAAAACCCTGGCCGGACAGACAGAGATCTCTCCCTTTACCCGCATGGCCATGATCCTGCAGGCGTGCCGCAACTCTTCGGACGCCTTCTTAAGCCAGGACAACAGCGCCGCCGTCATGGCAAACGCCCAGGAAAGCGCTTTTCTGCACCAGAAATACATGAATCATCTGATTTCCGAGTTGAAACCCAGCCTGACCGAGATCATCAAGCAGGGCATCGCCGTCGGCGATATTCAGTTCGAATACCCGGCTGCCCTTGCCGAGATCGTCCTGATCGTGCTCGCCGTCAAGCTGGACAACACCTTCCTCTCCGCCACCGCCGAAGACTCGGAAGGTACGATTCGCGGGCTGGTAGCCCTGCTGGAACGGGGTACGGGCGTGCCGGAAGGAGCGCTCAATTACCTGACGCTGCCGGTAACGAATCTCTGATATTATCCTGTCTCCCGACTGTGCGCATCCATCCGCCCCCGCGCCGGGAGCAGGATAAAATACTCTTGCTCCGTTCAGTTCCCACATCTTTTCCAGACAAATATTTTCCCCTTTTACCGCTTTCCGAATCATACTCTGTGACGGGAAAACTCAAGCCCGTGCACGACATTCTAAAAAAAACGAAAAAATCTGTGACCTTTGCATCGTCTTTATCATCTAATTATTGTAAAATGAAACGGCCGTTTCATAAAAACAGGCAAACCGCCTGCAATTTAACGATAAGGACTATAAAAGAATGAACAAGAAACAGTTTACGGCACAGGTACTTGAGGCTGAAAAGAGCCTGTATCACATCGCAAAGTCTATTCTAAAAAATGATGACGACTGCGCCGATGCGATGCAAAACGCAATCTTACATGCTTTTGAAAAATTACATACCTTACGGAATGAGATGTATTTCAAGACATGGCTTACCAGAATACTGATCAATGAATGCAACTATATTATCCGTTCCAGAAAAGCGCAGGTTCCTTACGAAGATTACTACGAAACAGAACCTTACTATGAAAACAGGCCGGACAATACGGGCATTTACTATGAAGATGTGAAGGCTGCTGCAGGGCAGGAGGATTACCCGGATGTGTTCGAGGCGGTCATGGAATTGGATGAGCATTACAGAATTCCCCTGGTACTGTTTTATGTGGAGGAATTTTCCATCAAAGAAATCTGCCGGATATTAAAGCTGTCACAGGGTACGGTAAAAACAAGGCTGTATCGGGGCAGAAGACTTTTAAAAGAAAAATTAGAGGGAGTATATGGATATGAAAAAAAAGAACTGGTACGATGAATTTCCCGAGGTGCCGGAGCATGTGCATCAGACTGTATTAAGTACCCTTGCCGGGCTGGATGACAGAAAGGTGAAAAAGGTGAAACGGATGAAAAAGAATAAGATCATTATTTTAGCGGCTGCCATGACAGCTGTGCTTGGAATGACTGTGAGCGCGTCAGAGATCTTTAAGTGGAACAAACAGGCGCAGGAGGTCTTTGAGGCAGACGAGGAACAGCAAAAAGAGCTGGTGATGGATCAGATCGCACAGGAAGCGTATCAGACGATATCGGATGGCGGGCTTACCCTGCAGGCGATACAGACCATTCAGGATAATAACTGCTTCTACGCGCTGTTTGAAATAACGGCAGCGGATGAATCGATCCAGATCACACCCGGCCATAATATGGAATTTACTATTGATTACCCGGACGGCTCCGATCCTTTCAGTATGTTAAACTGGAATTTTGTAGACGAACACAGACAGGCCGTCTCCAACAGCAGATACTTTGAGATCACAGGGACGAAACAGAATCCCAGTGAGGAAGACCTGACTATGAAGATTCAGTTTACCTCGCTGACTGCGCCGGGAGAAAAGGCAGTCGCCGGTGGTCCTGTCTTAGAAGGAAACTGGGAATTCGCCCTCAATCTGCACACTACAAAGCCTGTCCGTTATGAAATCAACAAAGATTACCAGATCGCGGGCTGCGCAGTCACGGTTAAAACAGTAGAACTTACCCCGATCAGCGTGAGAGTAACCTGCGAGGAAGAAGATATCCGACAGCTGGAAACACTGGAAGGAATCAATCTGGATCAGGCGGACACCCTGCGTTCTTTATTCGTCAATGGAATCCGGTATGAGGACGGCACGGTTATAGAGGAAATGGGATACCAGGAACTCACGGCCGGATACAGTGACGGCGATTATACGAAGACAGCGCGATTCTCCAACGTAATTGACGTGGACAAGGCCAGCGCGCTTTTAGTAGGCGATGCCATGGATGAGATCCTGCTTCCGTGAATATGCCGGAACAGCATACCACAATGATAAGAAAGAGACCGGTCCTCCCACAAACGGTTCGGTCTCTTCCACTCTAAAATCTTCTATGCAGTTCAGTACTGCACAAGCACCGTCTTCTGGGGGATATCGTTATGCCCTCCCATACAGACAATGCACGCCCGAAGCTCCGGAAACAGACAGACTTGGGGAGAACGGTAGAACATCTCTTCTCTGTCATCCTCAATCACTTCTTTATGCAGTAAGGAGAAATCCGACGTCCGCCAGACCGCAATCTCCATCCGGGTCGTATCCAGAGCCGCCGTTGCATAGACCGATCCGTCATCGGAAAAGAAAGGTCCGCTTACCGGCAGTGAACTTACCTTCTCCGTATTGTACACCGCCTTTCCCGTTTTCGTATCGATCACACCCATTCCGCCCCCAAAGAACAGGCTGTCCTCTCCAAACAGCAGCTTTTTGCCGCTGTACCCTGTCGCCGTGCCAAGATCATACTGCATGATATGATTTTCATAGCCTTTGCCGTCTATGCCGACCAGCCCCCATGACGGAACCGATGTGCCATTCTGATTCGTCTGACCGCAAAACACAATATGACTGTCGTCTTCATCAAAGAAGAGCGCTGAAGCCCCCAAAAGATCAATGTTGTTTTCACTCGTCCACAAATCCGTCACTTTCTGTTTCTTCCGGCTTCCTATATCGTAAAGGTTCATCCCCTCCCAATTATCGCAATAGGCAAGCCGTGTTCCGTCATGTGAAACAGTCCATTCAGCCAGCGCTGCGGTCGATACAATATCATTCAAAACCATTCTCCGCGTCTCTTTCAGGACATTATCGTAAAAAACACACAGACATTCCATCTCCCCTTCCTCCCCTTCAAAGCTGAATCCCACCATCTGCTCCCCCTCTTTCTCCGCATCCGCATAGGGTAATCCGCTTTTGGGTACACCGATCGCACAATATCCATCCTTATACGAATAAAAGTCAAGCATATCCCATTCTTCGGTCTTCGTCTGCGCCACAATCTGTGCCGTCACCGCGTCATAAAGATACAGCACATCTTCCTTTAAAGCCAGAAGCGTATTTTCCTTTCCCTTCCAGATCTGTATGCTCCGGCCGTCGAACAATTCCCCGTTCAGAGCCGCCGCACGCTTATCCTGTCTTCCCTTTGACACAGCCTTCGTTTCCGCAGACACCTTTTCTGCCAGATCCTGACCGGACTCTGCCTCCTTCGCCATCACGCCTTCCGAAAGCGGTCCTGCCGCATCCTTCACCCCGCATCCGGCCATGCAGACCACGGCCAGTGTCACCGCCAGTGTTTTTATCCATTTGTTCTTCATAACAGTCTCCTTTTTATCAATTTTCTGCTTTTATAGTTATAGTAAACAAAATTTCTAATGTCGTTAACTATAACAACATTAGAAATTGTGCTTTCGGTCCTGCAAAAGTTTCAATAAACGACTTTTGCAGGAGCCGGAAGCAACACTTTGTTATGTCATTTACTGTACCTACGGCCACGGAATCCCAAGTTTGTCCTTGGCATTCTCCAGCCAGACGGGATTGATTGTTTCTCCCACTTTTCCTGACGTGAAATATCCCCCGACCCATGCCGGATTTTTATTCTCATCATACAGAAATTCCGCATAGCTGAACGTTTCCGGATCGCCGCCCAGAATCAGATAATGCTTAATCCCCTGGCCGTCCCGGTAATCATAAATATACGCCTGACTGTCGGAAATCTGCTCCGTAATGTCGATATTTTCTCCGTTCGCCGTAAACCAGAGACGGCCATCCTTATAGACTGCCGGCGCCGTCGCATTTGCCGTGTCAAGCGTGGCACTGGAAACCATATTCCCCTCTTCATCCACCGATTCCGTAAATATGGCATTGTTGGCAAAAGATAAAATCCGGCTGATGATCCCCTCTCCGGTATATGCATATGCGGTTCCGTTGACCAGCACCAGCAGCAGAAGCGCTGCCAGCGCGACTGCCGGCCCCGGAAACCGTCTGTATCCCGCCGGATCTTTTGATGTGTCCGCCTGCTTATTTCGCTGTTTATTTCGCATTGCCTCTTCAATACGCTGGCTGCACCGCTCCGGCATTCTGATCTGTCCGTATACTTCTTTCACTCTGTTTTCCATCAATCAGACCTCCTCCTTTAACGCTTCCTCCAATATCCTCCTTGCCCGCGACATTCGTGTTGTGACAGCACTGTCAGAAATATGTAGTATCTCTCCGATTTCCCGGACCGTATATCCTTCATAATAGAAAAGATAGACAACGATACGATATTTAGGTTTCAACCTGCCGATACATTCCCAGACATCACTCTGTGCGGGCTGTTCAAACACTATCTCTTCCCTGTGTGCTTCTTCAAACGGCCCCGTCCTTTTTCTCCAGACAGAGCGCAGGAGACTCCGGCACTGGTTGGCCGTCACCTGCATCAGCCATGCCTTCTCCCTGCCGGGCGTCAGGCCGCTCTGCTCCATCAGTTTCAGAAAGACCGTCTGACAGACATCCTCCGCATCCTGGATGGAATGGGTGTAACTGACCGCCAGCCTGTAGACATCATCCTTATAGAGACGGAACAATTCCATCACGTCATACATGAATGCATCTCCTTTCTGCGTTGTTATGTAAGTTTGCTATAGCTTCCGTGTGATGTTGCAATCTTGAGATCTCATAGATAAGACGCGCCAGCCCCTCCTTTTGTCACAAACTATTTGTAATATTTATTTGCTTCTTTATTTCCCCGTCTTCATACGGTATAATTTTTTTGTTACACATTTATCAAGGAAACGGGGACGAAAAAATGCAGTCATTCAGAGCAGACAACTCGCCAATTACTTATTATATCAGCGGACGCGACCACAGGGAATGGGTTCTCTTTCTCCATGCCGCATTTGTGGATCACAGAATGTTTGACGCACAAACAGCATATTTCAAAGACAGCTATAACGTGCTGGCAGTCGATCTCATCGGGCACGGACAGTCAACAGACACCAGAAGGGGCGACAGCATCAATAAAATGTCCCTCTGGATATACGATATCCTGAAAAAGGAAAAGATAGAGAAAGTGCATATCGTCGGCGTTTCCCTGGGAGCTGTCCTGGCACAGGATTTTGCAAACCGGTATCCTGCCGCGGTAAGTTCCCTTGCCTGCTTCGGCGGCTACGATATCAATCATTTTGACCCCGGAATGCAGAAAGAAAATTTCGCATCCCAGATGCTGATGATGCTGAAAGCTCTGGTCTCCATCAAATGGTTTGCCCGGGCAAACAGGAAAATATCCGCCTATACGCAGCAGGCACAGGATCAATTCTACGCTATGAATATCCGGTTTCCAAAGAGATCCTTTCAATATCTGTCCTCTCTGGGCAGTATGGTAAACAGACAAGAGACGGCACCCAGAACATATCCACTGCTGATCGGGTGTGGGAAATACGATCTGCCAATGGAACTGAGCGCCGTAGAGATGTGGAAGAAAGCAGAGCCGCAAAGCAGGATGGTCATCTTTGATGATGCCGGGCACTGCGTGAATATGGATGTACCGCAGAAATTCAATGAAGTGCTGCAGGATTTTTGGGAGGAGCACAGTATTCTCCGCAGGTATTAGAACCAGGATATTTTTTCCAGAAAACATTGATATTCTTCTTTTGGTATCGAAGAAACCTTCTTCCGTTCATAAATGGCTATATTGAGCGTGTGTTTACATTCCGTACAATGATAGATCAGCCAGACATCCAGTTTATTGCCATTGGCATTGATGCGGAATTTATTTGTGTTTCTATAATGCATCTTTCTGCTGTAATCCATCTGTCATTCTCCTTTGCCCGCTATTAATATCGTTGCGTTGCCATCCAGTACTTTTTCGATCACAAATCCTGCGCTTTGCAGCAATTCTTTTTCATGCGCCAGCGTCAGGGGAATATCAAAATGCACGTAACAATCGGCCGGTATTGCCGACCGTTTTCTTTTGTCCAAATACACAGTGCGCAGAAGCTCCTCTTCTTCGTCGCAGCAGGCAATGTAATCTCCCACGATAAAAACGCCCTGTTCTTTCAGGCTGCGGCAGATCTTCCGGTACAATTCTCTTTTGCGTTCCGGCAGGAAATGATGCAGGCTCTCAAAGGATATGACGGCATCCCATTTACCATGACCAAACTCATATTGAAAATAATCCTCACATATTGTGGTGAGGGGCTTGTCATGATGTTTCGCAAGCAGTTTGTCCAGCATATCAGCACACAGATCTACCCCTGTCACTTCAATCTGCGGATTTATCTGCCAGATCTTATCCAGTTCCAGACCGGTTCCGCACCCCAGGTCTAAAATGCTTTCGCATCTCAAAGGCAGGTTTTCGGCAAATATCCGGTAAGATTCCTCCCAGTTCGACATATGTTCTTCGTAATCGTCCAGCCGCTTCGTAAAGAAATCTGACATTTCTTCCAGCGGCGTATCTGCCGTGTCCCGAAGCCATTGCTTTAAATTCTGCATGTATTCTTTCGATGATCCCATCATGGCATGTTGACCATAGAATCCTGCTCCGGATTCTATGACAGTTCCTCCTTCCACAACTCTGTTGTACGCAGGCTGCTGTTTCCTTTGTGGTATAGCGTAGCATATTTTCATCCTGTCATCCACCTCACACATTTTTACAAAAAAAGATGAGCCGCTTCCATATGCCGGCTCATCCTGTACGAACAACACGCTATCCGACCAGGGATATGCCCGTTGCTTCCTTACTTTTCAAGAATACTTTTGTATTCTCAAGATACGCTGTATGCTTTTTTCTGACAGATAATATTTGCAGGCCAATTCCCCAACCCTGCTTCCCGCAAGATACTCCTCGTAAATCTGTCTGTCACGCCGCAAAAGTTCCTGCCTGATCTGTGTACCGGTTCCCCATCCCTGCCTGTTTGATGTCTTGCGCGGGATATAGATGCTGGTTCCGTCAACATACTGCTGTATCAACTCTATTATCTCATTTGGCAGAATTTCTTCTGCTCTCCTATAGCCCATGTCTGCCTCCCTGAAATTTATTGCCGGGAATAGCATTGGCTATAACAACTCTTTGCAATAGCCAGTGCTATGCAGACATAACATATCTTCTCATATATAAATCCCCCTTTCCAAGTTCCTTCCTTTCGTATCCTATAGTACCACTATCCAATCCCAATGGGAAGACTTGCTTTTTCCGCCATCATTGTTACTGCATTTAAAACTGTTTTCCCTGATAAGGGAGCGCTCTTCGTTACAGCTGCTTAATTCGAGGCCAGTGAAAAGAAACAATCACATTTTCTCCCCGCATAGGTTTCCGCTATGCTATAATAGTGCAAGGAAATTACGAAAAATTTATACCATAACCCTGCAAATCTGCGGACTTTTACTAAACAACATAAGAAATTTCTTTCCTGATATCATAAACAACAGGAAAAAGAAACGGAGACTACAATGAGACAACTACAGACACAGGAGATCAAAGCAGTATGGGAAGCGCAGCCGGATCGTTTTCCGGATTTTCTGGCAGAAAACGCCGACCTCTTTCCGCACATAACACCGGCGCAGAAAAAAGAAAATGAAGCGCTCGTACAGGACTTTTCCCAGAAAATGCAAAAGAAGCTGCGCCAGAAACCGAAAGACAAAGCAGCGCAGGATGCACTGGAACAGGAACTGGAAGCAGATCTCATGGAACTTCTGGAAAAGGAAAAAATCCTCTCGCTCTATAACTGGATGGACCGTCAACAGCTGGAAGCCTTCAAACGCGAGGCAAAACACTTTACAAACAGCGTTAGAGCCTTCGACGAATCCCTGCGTCCGGCACAGATCTGGCAGACTCTGCGCAACTATTTTATCTACGCCATGATTCTGGATATGCAGGGAAAGGAACAGCATGCCGGGGATCCGATTCTGGCGTACAGCCTGCTCTATCCCTATACCGACAATTATATTGACGACGCCCGGATCACCCGGCAGGACAAAGAGCGGTACAACCGGATGATCGCCTCCAAATTAAGAGCCGAAGCCGTCACGCCGCACAATGCGCTGGAAGAAAAGACCTGCCGGCTTTTGGATATGATCCTGACGGCATATGAGGGTTCTGCCAGAAAGAAGATCACGGAAACATTGCTGACGCTTCTGGAAGCCCAGAATAACAGTATCCGGCAGCAGAAAACTGCACTGACGGAAGAACAGATCCTGGAAATCTCCATCCGCAAAGGGAGTACCTCCGTATTGGCGGATTACCTTTTTGCCGCCACAGACTGGCGGGAATATGAAGAGAACTTCTATCTGAAATTCGGTTTTCTCTTACAGCTGGTGGACGATCTGCAGGATATTGAAGAAGACAGGAACGCAGGAAGTCAAACGCTGATGACGGGAGCGGAAAGCCGGCAGCGGCTAGAACAGTACACCAACCGCCTGCTTTGGTTCTCCTGGCATGTGATCCGGGATTTCGAGCCGGTCAATCCCGGACTGAAAGGATTTGTCCTGAAACACTGTGTGGAAATCTCCCTCCTGACCGCCGCCGCGAATCAGCAGTTCTTTTCCAGAGAATATTTGAAGGCGCTGGAGACGTATCTGCCGTTTTCGTTGGATTTCCTGAAGAAGATGAAAAAGCAGATGCTGCAGAGCAGGCAGAAAATGAGCTGAAAAAGTTTTATTGTATTTCTACCCACATTCTACTCATTCTAACCAAACGTTTGACAAGAATGGTTAGAATGTGGGTAGAATATACTCAGGAGGCGGGCAGATAATTCCTTTCAAAGAAACGTTATATTTGTTGTGAAAATGCACCTCATCAGGCACGACGGAGCTGTTTTTGAATCGGTAAAATGTTTATCCACCACTCTTTATTCAGCGCCTTTCAGCGCATAAATCTGTTTCAGGTCATCAATGGCCATCTCAACATCAAAAGTATGAAAACCGGACCAGCATTCATTCATTGTTTTGGCATCCGCCGTCTTATAGATTTCACGACTGCTCTCATTCGTATAGTAATGCCAGTAGCGGTAAGTATATCCCGCCCAGTACATTACTTCCTGAGAATAGGTTATGCCGGCTTTCCCTAGTCCTTTCACTTCATCGTCCAATTCTTCCAGAATATATTCTTCCCCTGCCCATTGCAGGCGGTCATAGACATCATCAAGGGCAGCAGCGGTTTTGCTGTTCATAAAAGCTTCTATAAAGGCCGGACAATCTAACCCCGTTTTCAACGCAAGTTCAAACAATCGTCCCTGTATATCGCAAAGCTGGCGTTTTTCAAGCGTAAGACTTTCCATCTTTTCCTCCATTCCGAAGCGCTTTGCGCTGAGGACGCGAGCAGAATTTCAGATTCTGCTCTGCGATCAATAGAATTTGTGACGCTTCGACACAAATTCTTGGTTGAATAAATTGCTCATCAGAGAATTTATTCAACCTTATTACCATGCCTCCTTCTCAGCGAATACCTTCCGTTACTATTTCATCAAAAAAACGACCTTCCCGACGATATCGCCGGCAAATCTCATCTGCCATTGCGATGCCTTTAAAGCGGTTGGCTTCACTGTCCTGTTTTAATTTCACACGATTCTCTTCGGTAAGCGCCTTTTCCTCAAGAATTTTTATTTTTTCACATGCCGTCGCTGTTAACGCTACATACTGTTTACCAAGTTTCAACGCCGAAAGGCTGTTGATAAGCGCCAGATCGGTAATCTCCCCGTTGAAAAAGCGATCCAGAACGACAAACATTCTGTCATTGGCAATATAACCGATGATCATATCACATCCTTTGCCCAAATTCGCGTATCGCTCATAGATCTCCGAGTGCTTTATGGATTCCATCTTGCCACGATGATATGCGATAAGCAACGCCCAATCCAACCCTGCCTCTACATCAAGAATTCGTAAATCCGACAAATCAACCTCTAACGTGTATATTTTGGCGGCCGGATAATTACAGATCAACGTCAGCGGCTGGCTTCGATCCGTTCCCATATAAAAACCTTTTCCAAAATCGCAGCGTTCCCGGCTTACCGGCGCAATAGCACCGTGGATTCCCGACTTTGAACCATGATAAAGCGTTACCAGTTCATTGGTACTGATAATATGGCAGGAACAGATTTCCTCTGTCATTTCGGAACTTTTCATAGTATTCTCCCAAATTTACATTATAACATTTGAATATTTTGATTATACCATGCGAAAAAACAGAATACAATACAGCGCCACGCCCAGTTCGTTTTCCCGCACCGGGATCACATTGGTCCTGCTGTTCACATTCCAGAATACCAGCTTCGGCATCCGGTAGCCATGAGCCGCAAAACGTCTGCCGATCGTATCGAAAAGCGTTCTTTTGCCGCTGCCGCTTACCGCCATGTCAAACTCCATATCCGAGATGACAAGCACCGTCCCCGGAAGTTCCTGCTGGCTCAGGCGGCCTCTCACCGCCGTCTGCAGGATCAGTTCAAAAGTCGCCTCTATATTCGTATTGGTACAGTCACTGTGTGCAAGCGCCAGTTCCAGCTCTTCCCGAATGCGGGATTCCGGGGAAGACGTATTGTTGCCCGGCATCCACTTCGCACACAGGGAAACCTTCCCTGTCGTCTCGCTGTTTATGACGTCCTGTTCCAGCTGCCGCATCAATGCCGTCAGCGCCGCTTCCTCGAGCGGCGTATCAAACAAGACACAACAGATCGTCGTATCGTCCGTACTCCGCTGTCAGATCGATCAGGCCGCCTATCAGTTCCGGCGCACTTTCCGCCAGTTAGCGGATGATAATACGGAAACTTCTCCGCTCCCCCAGGCCGCCCTTACATCCCGCAGGAAAAACAGCCACTTGATCGCCAGTAATCTGTCCATAAAGTTCATGCCCGCTTCCTCTTTCTCTTACATTTTGCCAGCCACCAAAGACAGCCTTACCGGGGCAGGATTCGAACCTGCATAAACCAGTTTGCATTGCTGTGAAAGCCTTTTGCAAGACTTATTTCTCCGCGCTCTACCAACTGAGCTACTGCGGCGTCCCCCTTCGGATCGTTTTCCTCTGTCTGTAAACAGAATACAGCATTCCGGCAGAAGAATCATTTCAAAAAAGTTGCGAAGGTGGTACAATAAAGCAAACTGATAACTCCACTCTCAGGCGGTGATCCCATGTCAGAATTCCATGAACTCATCAAATCCTTTGCCAAAAGCAGAGAATACGTCCGCGACTTCTTCGTGTACGGTTTTAAAACCCGCGACGAATTCGGCGGCTGGAGCGGCCGCACCTACGATAACGAACGCCGCCGGCTGGAAAGCTGGCTGTCCGGCTATGTCAGGCAGGAGTACACCGGCAGCGGAACGGCGAAGGGCAAGAATATCTTTCTGTCCATTGACAGCAACCTTCTCGACACCAACCCGCTGTATCGGGTATGGAAAGCCAAAAGTTTCACGGACAACGATATCATGCTGCATTTCTATATCCTGGACTATCTGCGAAAATCCCCCGACCGCACGGCCGACGAGATCACCGACGGTCTCCTTGCCGATTACGGTAAAATATTCGATCCCCAGAGTGTCCGCCGCAAATGCAACCAATATGCCGCGGAAGGTATGCTGGTCAAGGAGAAAAAGGGCAAAGAAGTGCTGCTTCCCCTCCTGCAGGCAATGCATGCACACAGAATCAGAAACAGGATCCGCAGCGGCATGGTCACCTGCAGACCGATCCGGACCTATAGTAAACGAAATTTCTAATGTGGTTACCTATAAATCCGACCGCCGATTTACGCTTCTGCCTCCAGCACATAGATCCTGGATTCAAAATCCGTATAGGGCTTCACCCCGGCCGGCACCTGCCCGGCTGTCTCGTCGCTGGTGATCAACCCCGCCTGCATCAGTTCATCCCCAAAATGCGTTGTGCCGCTGTACACATTATGGTAGCGCCAGGACGGATTCAGACCCTCCAGCCGCACCCTCGTATATCTGCCGTTGACACAGTTGAGCACACGATACCAGCCCACCAGCGCGGTCCTCTGGTCCTCGCTCACCGCCATCCATACCGTCTCGTTCCCCTCGAAAGGACTTTTCAGCCGATAGAACGTACCGTACTGCAGCACCTGCCTGTATTTTTTCATAAAGGCGATCTGTTCCTTCACTTCCTCGTTCTCTTCGTCGCTCAGCTTATTCAGATCCAGTTCATAGCCAAAAGTACCAAAATACGCTACATTGGCTCTCGTATGCAGCGGCGTATCGCGGAAAACCTGATGGTTGGGCGCCACAGACACATGCGTGCCCATGCTGCTTACCGGATAGCACAGGGAAGTGCCATATTGAATCTTCAACCGCTCCACCGCGTCACTGTCATCGCTGACCCAACCCTGGGGCGCATAGTAGAGCATTCCCGGATCGAACCGCCCGCCGCCGCTGGAACAGGACTCAAAGAGCACCTGCGGAAATTCTGTCGTCAGCCTGTCATACAGATCGTACACACCCAGTATATACCGGTGATAGATCTCTCCCTGCCGGTCCGCCGGCCATCCCGCCGAATAACACTCCGTAATGCTGCGGTTCATGTCCCATTTGATATAAGAGATCTTCGCTTCTCCTAAGATCGCCGCCATCTGCTCATAAATGGCATCCACCACCTCTTTTCTGGAAAAATCCAGCACATGCTGATATCTGCCGTGGGATTGGCTGCGCTCCGGCGTCGCCAGGATCCAGTCCGGGTGTGCCCGGTAGAAATCCGAATCCTTGTTGGTCATCTCCGGCTCGAACCAGAGTCCAAACCGCATCCCCATTGCCTCGATCCGCTCCGCCAGCCCGATGATGCCGTTGGGCAGCCTGTCCCTGTTGGCCTGCCAGTCTCCCAGACCGGCCCTGTCGCTGCTTCTTGCGCCAAACCACCCGTCGTCCAGAACAAAAAGCTCCACGCCGCATTCTTTCGCCTTTGATGCGATCTCCACCAGACGTTCTTCCGTAAAATCAAAATACGTCGCTTCCCAGTTGTTATTGAGGATCGGCCGCACCCGGTCACGCCAGTAACCTCTGGCCAGCCGTCTCTGATACAGCTTATGGAAGGTCTGGCTCATATGGTTCAGTCCCCGGTCTGTATAGACCATAACAGCCTCCGGCGTCTGAAAAGATTCCCCGCTCTCCAGCTTCCACTCGAAAGTCTCCGGATCGATCCCCGCCAGCAGCCGCAGCGTATCATGCGCATCCACTTCCGCCTGCAGTCTGAAATTGCCGCTGTAGACAAGAGAAATGCCGATAACCTCCCCCTGCCGCTCGTCGGCGTTCGGCCGTCTCAGCACAACAAAAGGATTATGCTCATGAGAGGAGTTGCCCCGCATACTGCCAATGGCTGTGATGCCCGGCTCCAGATTGCGGGTACGGATATGACACTCTCTGGCCCAGCAGCCGGAAAGCTGCTGCCACACATACTCTGTATCCGGCAGATCCAGACACAGACTCATGGCCCGGCTCAGGCGCACGGCCTGTATGCCGCCGTTGCTGATCCGCACACTGCGCGCCAACACGCCGCCTCTGGCAAAGATCGTATAGTATAGTTCCACCTGCACCCCCGTCACCGCATCTTCTAACATAACGGTCAGCGTCTTCGCCTCCTCGTCCGCCTCCGTATAGGTCGCCGGCAATCCCTCCAGAACAGGCTTCCCGTCCGTGATCACATGGCCCTTGTAGCAAAAGTCCGAGATGCGGCTTCCATTCTCCTGCCGCACCTCCACTGCCGGCTGCCGGTAATCTGTAGTGCCAAATACCGGATATTCCTGCCGGATATGCTCCAGCGAAAAGCTCCTGTCATTCTCATAAATACAAGACGACATAGGCCGCTCGCTCATCTCCAGGAAATAAGAAAACTCCTCCTTGTCCCGGATCTGCTTCCCGAAGTACAGCTGCCCCAGATGGCCGTTTCGCAGGATCGTCATAATGTAGCTGATCCTGTCATTGTACAGATGAAACGTTCCGGTACTTTCATGATATACGATGTTCATAGATATCCTCCTCGTCAGCATTGTGTGCATTTAATTTTCATGTGCAGTGCCTTCTCCAGTGTTTTCTCAGGCAGGGCAGGCACTGACCCCAAATACCATTATCCCAAATGGATACGCCTGTCATTGCATATCGGCATAATTTCCTAATATCCTATGTGAATTTTGTACAATACATATATGGTAGTTATCCCATTTTAAACGAAATATGTAATACTATATATGGTATCTGTTGGTTTTATTCACCCCATAGACGGCCTGATTTTTCTACGTACTGCCGCTCTTCTTTCTATTGCCTTTCATACCGCCCTGTGCTATAACCTATCTTAAAAGAGTTGTACCATTCTTTCAACACTTTTTATCAAATCTATGTAACTTCATTTACCTCGGTTCTGCAGCACTGCAGCCCCGGACACATCTTACCAAAGAAAGGACATTTCTATGACACAATTCAAATTTTCGCATCAAACATTTCCCACCTCCGGTCCGCTTGTCATTCCCATGACCAACGACTATCTTTTCCGCGCTCTTCTGCAACGCAATAATGCAGTATTAAAGGGCCTGATCTGCTCTCTTCTGCACCTTACCGCAGAAGAAGTCTCCACCGCAGAGATCACCAATCCCATCGAACTGGGCACCTCCTTCACGGACAAAACCTTTATTCTGGATGTCAAAGTCCATCTGAATGATCTCGCCATCATCAATCTGGAACTCCAGGTGATCAACCAGCATAACTGGGTAGAGCGTTCCCTGAGTTATCTTTGCAGAAGTTTTGATACCCTCCAGGCCGGAAAAGACTATCGGGATGCCAGACCCGTTATTCAGATCGGTCTGCTGAACTATACCCTGTTCCCTGCACATCCGGAATTCTATGCCACTTATCAGCTGTTAAATGTTAAAGATTATACATTATATAGTGACAAACTACGTCTTTCCGTGTTAGACTTAACTCATATAGAACTGGCAACCGAACAGGATAAAGCCCTTCAACTTGACTGCTGGGCAAGACTGTTCAAAGCAACAACATGGGAGGAGATCAATATGCTCGCACAGGAAAATGAAGCCATAAGAGAAGCCGCCGAAACCGTCTATCAGCTTACCCGGGAAGAACGCATCCGCATGGAATGCGAGGCGCGGGAGGATTACTACCGCACACAGCGGGACCTCCAGAATTTCATAGCCCAGCAGACTTCCGAAAAAGAATCGCTGATCCAGGAAAACAAAACCTTGCTGGATGAACGGAACGCTCTGAATGATGAGATTAACGTTCTGGCCAATGAGAAAAATGCTCTGGTTAATGAGAATAACGCTCTGGCCGATGAAATAAAAGCATTAACCGACAAACTCAACCGCCTGCAAAAGTCACTGGAAGCACAGGGTTTAAACTTCGCCGACATGTAACAAACCTCTGTCAGCGGCAGGCAGGAATGCCATGGGCAGCCCTATATACTGCACCACGCTTTTCCTGCCTGCATTCCACAAGATCAATGGGCAATCGAGAAGAAATTGATCAGGATTTCCTTAATATGCTGATACCGTCTGGCATAGGAATTTTCCACCCGGATCAACTGCAGGTCATGTTCGTCGCAGATGGCCTTCTTCTTCCGATCGCGGTTTTGCACTACCTCGTCCTCGAAATGCTCTTTGCCGTCCAGTTCGATGGCCAGGATCGGCAGCTCCGTCGTCCCGTGCTTCTCATACACCACGAAGTCAAAGCGTCCGTTATAAAAGAGGTCATTACAGCATTCACTCCCCTGAAAGACATGCGCGATGGCCACCTCTTTGTGGACCGTATAGCGGCTCTGGGTCAGCCAGATATTCCCCAGCGCATGATTCAGGTTTTCCAGAAAAGCCTCTTCCGTAGCACTGCTGAAAGGCTTAACGCCCAGCGCCCGGGATGCCGTCTGCTTGGGTGTCACCGCAGAGGTTCCGTTGGACCACACATACTGAGCCAGTTCATACAGATCATCTTCCCCTTCCTTCTGGTGCAGACGTTCCAGATGCTGCCTGCTGGAAAGGACGATCAGCTTGTCTCTGGCCCGCGACGTTGCCACATTGATCAGCTCCTTGTTGTTTTTCAGCCACTCGTATGTGCCTGCCTGGGTCTGCTCCGTGATCGCCGTGGAAAAAAGAATCACGTCTTTCTCGTCCCCCTGAAAGGCATGCACCGTTCCGCAGGTCACATTGTCCACTTTCGCCCGGGCCAGCGCTTCCTCGATCAACTTCTTCTGGTTGACAAAAGGTGTAATGACACCGATATTTTTATCCTTGTTCAGCGCGGCATATCTGGCAATCTCACCGGCCTCCGCCGGCGCCGTATTCTTAAGCTCCGAGAAGGTATCCTGCATATCCAGATAAACAAGGGGCTGTTCCTCCCTGCTCTCGGACAGGATGCTGAGTTTGGAATGATAATACTTACGGTTGTTAAACCCGATGATATTCTTATGGCACCGGTAATGGTTGTGCAAAAGCGTCTCGTCGCTGACCGCGTCACAGGCCAGATACGTCTTATAGATGGAATTTTTCCGGTAGTCATATTCGTCGGACACCGTATAACGCTTCCGCAGTTTATTGTTGGTCAGCTCATCCAGCAAAATCACCGGATTGAGCTGCTGCGGGTCACCTACCAGCATCAGGCTCGTCCCCCGCAGGATGGGCACCAGCGAAACCGCAATATTGCACTGGCTGGCCTCGTCCATGATCACCATATCAAACATCGGCTCCGGCTCTCCGAGACGATGGGCCGAGATACAAGTGGTGGCGATGATCGGAAAGATTTTCTGCAGCTTTAAGATATTCTCCTTTTTCCTCAGATACCTGCCAAAAGCCTCCAGCTGCTTTCCGTCCTCCTCCATTTCCAGAATCTCCAGCAGGTCGGCGTTTTTCTGCTGCCCGATCTTCTTGATATAGCCTGCCGAAATATAGTAGAGGTACTTTTTCAGGTCTTCTATATTATCATCCAGCAGGGAAAGCGCTTCCGCTTCCGACACCTCTCCCGTGACCTCGATCTTCCTGCGAAGCTGTCCGCGCTGCCTGACCTTCAAATCCTGCTCGAAGGCCATTGTCTGCAGCAGAGCGCCCTTTTTCTCCTCATATTCCAGCACCCGGTCTATGGTCTCCTCCCGTTCCCGCAGATCCAGCAGCTCCTCATACCGTCTCAGCAGCTCCGACAGCCGTCTGGCCCGCTTCTTCCGGTCGTCCTTGTTGCGGTCCAGCGTATCCTCGAACACTTTCACGTTCTGTACCTCCCGGTAAAGCCGCCTGATCGTCAAAAGCGCCTCCTTCACCTTCTCCTGGTTGCCCAGCCGCAGGATCGGGAAGGGAATCGTCTTTCCGTTATACTCTATGGTGGAGAGTTTCTCGTAGACACCGTTGATCGGATGGTTATTATAAGACGCAAACAGCACCGTGCGCTCATTGAAAAAGGCCGTCACGATGGTGTTGATGATGGTATTCGTCTTCCCCGTGCCCGGCGGTCCCTGAATATAGGCTACCGGATACTTCATGGCGTTGTGGATCGCCAGCAGCTGATCCATATTGATGTTCCGGTTGATCAACGCAATGGGATAGGCGGCCGTCCTTCTGGGCCGCTCCAGCAGATCTCCGAAAAAGGCCCGGATCGGCACCGGCACTTCCTTTTTCCGATACAGCTTCATAACGGCCTGATATTCTTTATGCAGATCCAGCGCAATATCCGCTTCCAGCCCGATAATATACGGCATGTCGTCCACATTGCAGCTGCCTCTCGGCATCCGCCGCATGATACAGTCCTTGATCCGCTCCTGATTCGCCTCGAAATCGGCAAGCAGCTCGTACTCATCACCGTCCAGAAACCGACGGATGCTCTGTTTTGTCACGAGCTCCACAGGACGCCGTCCCCGCTCCTCTTTGATCCCAAACTCCGTACAGATCGTGATCTCTTCCTCCGGCTTTAGCGCCCGCTGCTTCACGTCCAGATGCAGCTTGCGGTAAGCCAATACGTACAGCCCTTTCGTCATATGAATACTTAAGACATTCATCGCCAGCTGTCTGATCTGCAGCCGGCCATCCTCCCGCCCGTCGGATTCCGACTGATACTGGAAATTCCTCACGATCTCCCGGAACTGCTCCGGACTCAGCTGGTACAGCTCTCCTTTGATCGTGTCATGATCAAGATAGCGCACCAGACTGAAATCCGATTTGTACGGCACGCAGTCCAGACGGTTGCACATCTCCAGATACCCGAGGATCTTTAAATTGGCAGTGTTGTCAAACAGCGCTGTATACTTGTGGGGATTTAAATAAATATCCTGAACCAGCTTTTCATTGACGGGGCAGTAAGAGCCTTCTATGATTCTGGAGGACTGGATGGCATCAATCCGGATCCTGTCATAAGACTCTACCGTATACTGCCGCAGATGAAGACCGTCCACCGAAAGGGTACGGCTGTGAACGTCCAGATCACGGATGCCGATCCAGTATTTCGTGATCTGATCTTCTCTGTTGTGGTATTCGATGCTCATCCATTTTCCCTCATGGATCGCACGGAAGATATCCCGGAAAACCGCGTTCATAGTCCTCTCCATTTCAATTCCCTGCATCATTTTCTCATGAAATGTGCAGTTCGTGCGCATTGCAAGCCTCCTGTCACGTTGATACGTCGCATCAAAACAAATGTTCTTCCTATACATTCTACCACAGATTACCAAAATGTAATATCATTAGATAAAATTACTGTATCGCCATGAGTGTGGAGGCACACATCCGCCATACAGGCGCTATACTGCCAAGTTTTTGTTTTCCATAATAACACGGCTAAATATTCTGCCGCAAGCACAAAAACCGCCGCACACAAATCACTTCTGTACGGCGGTTTTTTGCTTATTCACCAGGCAAATCATTATGCGACCGGTACGGGCTAAAAGCATTATCCTTGCAACGTCATCTTAAACAGTCTGGCGGTCTTGTCCTGCGGCATATGAACCGATAAAATCCCACCCTCCACTTTGTATTCGCAGTTTCCTTTCTTCGGGTAAATCACTTCCGCCTGTCCGGTTTCTTTCCCGAACGTCAGAGGAATCTCCACATCTTTCGTTCCGGGCGCAAACACGGCCAGATACACCGTGTCACCCTTGCGAAGCCCGTAAGCTAACGCATCCTGTCTGATATTGCCAAACCCCAACGGGAAGAACGGTACGGCTTCTTTTACATCGGAGCGGATTTCCTTATACAGCGCAATGCCCTCCTGCATCAGCTTCATACTGTTATCACTCAGCTTCCAGACCATTCCGCTGACATAAGGACGCAGTAAAAGTCCGTTCACCATATTGTAAATCACATGTTCTTCTTCATCCTCATAAGGATATACCCACATGCCCGCCTGCTCAGGTGTCACCGCACTGGCCACGTTGGCCGCAATGTAGGAATTATAGATATAATCCGTCTGGTCACTGGTGGACTGTAAACTTAAGAGCTTCAACATACCGTAATCCATACGCTGCCCACCGGAGCCGCAGTTTTCAATAACCAGGTCCGGATACTTTTCAAAAATTTCCTCATACCACTGGTAAAGATATTTGTAATGTTCCATAATCGCATCGGAACAACTGTCGGAATGCAGGTCGCTTCCATGCCCCACAGTCACATTATAATCTACCTTAAAATACCCTACCCCATAGTCTTTAATTAAACGATCCACCACATCACTGCAATATTCACGCACTTTAGGGTTACGGAAATCGAGAAGATATCTCTTATTGTCAATATGTCTCTTACCATGGCGGCAGATAAACCAGTCGTCAGGCAGTTTTGCCGCCAGTTCACAGGCAACTCCCATCACCTCGATCTCGAGCCAGAGACCCATGACCATATTCTTTTTCCTGGCATATTCGCAGACAGCTTTCAATCCGTTGGGGAATCGCTCCGGGCATTCCACCCACTCTCCTACTCTGTCCCACCAGTAGCCTTTATCATACCACCCGCAGTCTAAACAGTAATACTCACAGCCCATCGCCGCGGCCTTGTCGATAATCATCCGCTCCTTCTCATCGGTAGGGTCCCCCATCAGGCAGTTCATATAATCGTTAAATACTACATTCAGTTTCTCGTTATCGGCGTTTTGCCTGCGAATTTTTCTGCGGTATGCCGTCAAGGCCGCAGCGGCAGCGCTCACATCCCCCTGCACCACGCCAAAAGCCGCCGGAACAGTGGCAAAAGACTCGCCTGGCTTTAGGTTCTTCCACCAACCGTTCTCCGCTTCCGTAGGACCGCTCAGTGCAAGATAAAGCCGCTCCCCCGGCTCTGTGCCGTATTCCACATGCCACTGCCCGGAATGCTCAATCTGGAAGCAGTAAGTCTCCCCTGTCTCCCTGTCATGAGCAAATCCCATGGGAAGGTACTCACAGGACGACCAGGAACTTCTTCCGCCATAGCAATAACGGTTATTTCCAAAACCCGGCTCATTAAATCCATTTACCGTCATACCCGGAATGTTTAAATCCCGGATATCCTCCTTCTTCCACTGCGCCTCGCAGCTCCATCCGTTTAAGGGCGTATAGATATCAGTCTTTTCCCCGTAAGGCAGTTTACCGGCTCCACACAAGTTCTGGTAAATAAAAGAGGACACATATTCTAACCCAATCTCTTCCCTGCCCTTGTTGTTTAACTGCGTCCACACCTGAACCACCGCAACGCCGTCAAAAAATTTCATGTGGTACACGGCCTCCAGACCATATTCTGTGTCTAAGAAAATCTGCAGCTCTTTTCCCTTCTCCCACTTCTCTAACTTATGCTCCCTATAGTGGAAATCCAGGGAAGCGCTGCTGGAATTATGCTTATACGCATGCATCCCTCTCGTACTCTTACCCGTAACCTGCACCTCCACAAGAGGACTGACAATCTTAACATCCTCTCTTGCCTTGGGACTGACGTCCATCTCAACCGGGCTAAAACCACTAAGTTCCACAACTCCATCCTCCCGGACCTGGAACTGCACCGACAGCCCGCCTTCCCTGACTATAATATTTTTATCCATCTATGTAATACTCCTTTCGTATTTTACTCCGTCTCTGCGCTGCTTTTGTCTCAACTTTTGTTGGAACAGCACATGAACCGAGTTTATGGCAAGCGAGTTTTTTTGTTTTATCCTGTTCTACTTATTCCAAATACCACGGCAGCGCATCTTCGTCCGTATATTTCTCCCGCTCCGCCGCCAGGTATCCCCACAGCACTCTCTCAATCAGAAAAGAGGCAATATAGACATATACCCCCGGCAAAACAGCCAGGAAAAAAGGAAACAGGTAAATCATAAATCCCACCGCCAACAGCATGGTTAACAGCGCAAATGTGGTCACACAGTGTCCCACCGACATATGCAACACATACTGCAGCAGGCGGCTTACCTTAAACTGAAACCTGGACAACACCGGAAATATATAAGGCAGCGTGAATAAAAACGGCGCCGCAAGTATGATTCCACCGATAACGGTCGCGTAACCGCTTCCCTGCGCCTTATCGTATCCTACAAAGTAAATATAAAACACAAGAAGCGCGCCATATACCATATAAAGTAACGTAAGGCCAATTCCCTGCTTAAAATTCAGCCTAAAAGCATACAGAAACGACTTAGTGACAGTCTCCCTCTTCCTCCTGACCACCTTCACAACCGTATAATACAGGGCAGCGCTTGCCGGCCCTATGGTGACCACCGGCACCGAAAAGACAAGCCACAAAAATCCCGCCACCAGCAAATCTGTAATCTGATCGGCAATATGAAAAACCGGGGAATCCATCGAAAATTTCACTTTTACCTCCATGGAGTTATATTAACCTTTCACGGCTCCTTCTACCTGACCCTGTATGAAATATTTCTGCAGGCACAAATACACAATCACCAGGGGCATCATGCCGATTACCGCCGTGGCCGCCGCCGCACCGTAATCATTGGACACGGCGGAAAAGAACGTCTTGATAACCAGGGTAATCGTCCGCATAGACGTCTTTTGCAGGAAATAATAGGAATAAGTATACTCATTCCACACGCCCACCCCTTGCAGGATGATGACCGTGACCGTAACCGTCTTAAGCTGCGGCAGAATAATCCGGAAAAATACCTGCAGATTGCTGGCCCCATCGATTGCCGCCGCCTCATCCAAGGCCACCGGAATCGAAGAAATAAAATTCGTATACAGGAAAATAACCAGCGGCAGGCCGAAAGCACTGAGTACCAATACCATTCCCCAATAAGTCGATGTGGCATGAATCGTGGACATCGTCGAATAGATGCCGACCAATATAGTCAGTGGCGTAATCATCATGACCGACATAATAAGGCTTCGCACAACTTCATTTAATTTTGACTGGTTACGAGCCAGGGCATAGGCAGCCATACATCCCACCACAATCTCCAAAAGTAAAACAAGCGCAGTAATAATCAAACAGTTCTTGATACCCGTGAAAATCTCGCCGCTCTCGATAACCTTATTGAAATTATCCCAATATATAGGGTTCGGGAACTGGATTCTCGATGTCGTGTCGCTGAAAGAGCGCAACGATACATTGATAATAATGTAGAATGGAAACAGATAGACAATCAGCAGGAACACGCTGATAAAGTATTTCCACCAGTCCCTGGCCCGAAGCGGCATCTTCTCGTCTTCAAACATAGAGGGCTGTCTGTTTTCTCTCAATTCTTTTGTCTTCGCCATTATACCTCAACCTCCTTTTTCCGGAAATACGCATTCACGATCATGGAAATCACCATGATCATAAGGAAGGAAAATACGCCGATTGCCGCCGCATATCCGGCACGCTCCGCGTCAAAGTATCGGTTTGCAATATAGGTCGCCAGAGAGTGAGTCTTCTTGGCGGGCCCGCCGTCCGTCAAAGCGATAATAACATCGTAAAGTTTCAAACCGCCGATTAAGTTATAAATCACGGACGATGAAAGCGCCGGAATCAACAAAGGCAGGATAATATAGCGGAATCTCTCCCAGGGCGAAGCGCCGTCCACAGTGGCCGCCTCTATGTAAGACTGCGACACGCCCTGGATGCCTGCCAAATAGATTACCATACTGACACCCACAAACTGCCATGTATTGATGAAGACAATCACCGCGATTGCAGATGCACCGTTACCGAGCCAGTCATAACCCGCCATGCCAAGAGACGCCATAATGTCGTTGATAACGCCGCCTTTAAACTGAAAGAAGAAGTACATAATATATCCCATAACCAGGCCCGATATCATAGCCGGCATATAGATAACCGTCCTGACAATGCCTCTGCCCCTAAACTTCGTATTTAAAAACATCGCCATGGCAAGCCCGATTATCTGCTGCAGAAATGTACACACAAAACCGTAGACAAGCGTATTGCGCAAAGACGAAATGAATACTTTATCCTTAAACATCGAAATATAATTTGAAATACCTACAAAATCTTTATTCACGGAATACCCGTTCCACTTAAAGAAAGACAGATAAACCGCATAGCACAAGGGATATGCGATAAATGCCAGCATAATCACTACTGCCGGTATGTAGAACCAGTTTAGTTTCCTTTTTCTTGTATTAGTCATAAACACTCCTATCCGTATAGGCGAAAACACCACCGCAAACGTTGTGTTCCCTACAAGAGAATATAAAAGGAGCTCCGTCCCCGAAAAAGACGCCAAGCGTTCCTGTCCAAGTACGGAGTCCTTTTACATATCTATGCTATACTGTTGCCCGCGCTCCTTAATTGCCCATTAAGTCGCTGTAATTATCCTGTACCATGCCCATAGCCTCGGCTTTGCTGCCTTCCGGATCGCCGTCTGCAAGCAGTGTGCCCAGAGAATCACCCATTACACTCCACATACCGCTGGGAAGATACTCGCGGTCGAAAAAGTTGTCATAAACCAAATCGCCGTCGAACTGCGCCTGCGCCTCTTTGAAAGCATTCGTCGTGTAGGCCGCCTGATCAGTCTCTTCCAACACGGTATCTGTCAGGCCAGGGATACCACCATCAATCTTAACAACCTGCACTGCGATTTCAGGACGTGCAAGATACTCAAGAAGCTGCTTGCACTCGTCGGCATACCCGGTGTCTTTCCAGATGCCGAAGCAGCTAAAGTTTCCTTCGCCTGTACCGAAGTATGACGCCGTGCTGTCGTCCTTAGCCGGAACCGGAAGAATACCGATATTAGCTTCTGCATTATAAGCAAGAATAGAAGGAATCATCTCTGTAGAATACAGTGCAAATCCGCCCTCTGCGTTTGCAAGCGCGCTGCAGATATCGTCTTTCTTGCCGCTCACGTAATCTTCGTTAAAATAGCCTGACGTGAACCAGTCACTTACCATCTGGAAGCTGTCTGCCCCATCTGTGGTAAAGTCAAACGAACCATCCTGTAAAGCCGCAGCTTTATTGTCGGCAATATCGGTATTGGAGTAAAGTGTCGGCCAGATAACCTCCAACATATATGCATCAAAAGCATCCCCTAAACAAAGTTCAATGGGCGTTGCCTCAGTCTTGTCCGCGATAGCCTGACATGCCGCATTGAAATCATCCCATGTGCGGATTTTGGTAGGGTCAACACCTGCCGCTTCCAGTACATCTTTGTTATACATAATCGCTGCCACTGCCTGCGTAATCGGCAGAATGAAAAGCTCGCCGCTGTCGTTGGTGATAACGTTCTTAAGTCCTGCATCAATATTTGCAACCCAGGGCTGGTCGCTCAAATCCATCATGTACTCGCTGTAACGGATGATACTCCATCCATGTGTCACCCACATATCCGGCAGGTCACCCGAAGACATACGTGTCTTCATAGCAGACTCATAGTCATCACCACCATTGTAAATCGTTACGTCAATTCCTGTCTCCGCCGTAAAGCCCTTAATCAATCCTTCAAAAACAGCGAAATCCTCTGTTGCCAGGTTGTAAGCAAGTTCCAGGCCGCTTCCGTCACCGCTGGGAGCAGCGTCGCTACCTGTCTCCTCACCAGGCGCTTCCTCATTGGATGCTTCCTCACTGCCCGCATCCTGCGCTGCCCCGTCGGAAGAACTTCCGGTATCACTCCCAGAGCCACCACATGCAACAAGCGACAGAGTCATCGCCGCACACAGCAGTCCGCTAATTAATCTCTTTTTCATATTATCTCCTTTCACAGACCGAACAATTATATTGCCATTGTCGTTCGTAATAGTTGCACATTTACCACTCTTTTCCTGCGCATCAGAAAATATTTCGTGCAAACTATATAGTTTTCATCTACTCCCACTGTGGTTACTTGACATTATAACAGACTGCATTCTATAATAATTCATATTTAACTTTTAATACCACACAATTATTGCTGAGGTTACTGCTTATGTTCTATGAAAATAAACCGGAGTTTTTTATTTTATATAACGAAACGACAGCCTTGCAGTACCCGCTTCACATTCATTCTTATATTGAATATGTCCATGTTATCTCAGGCCTCGTAGGGATGCAAATCAGCGGTGAGGACTATCTCTTAGAACCAGGGGACATCGCCCTTATCTTTCCCAATGTCCCCCATAAATACCAGACGCTTTCTACTGTCGGCGGTGTCCAGTTCTACATTATGAACTCTTCCGTTGACATCCTTCCCATGCATAAAATGGACTTGCTTGGCAAATATCCCCGTGTTCCGGTAGTACACCCGTCACCCTTACACGAAGATATCCAGTATGCAGAAAAGCGTCTCTTTGAACTGGCAGCAAAGCCAGAAAACACGCAGATGATTTCGTCCCTGACTTCGCTCATCCTATGTCATATTTTCCCCATGCTGCAGCTCAATGATTTTGAAAGTACGCCGCCTCTGGACCTCACCAGCAAAATTATTGCCTATATTGGAAGCAATTTCCAGGACGAAATCACCCTTCCCCTGTTAGCCAAAAAATTCGGAGTCGGTAAGTATACCCTCTCGCGCATTTTTTCTAATGTGCTGGGAATCAGCCTGCCCGCCTACCTTAATTCACTCCGCATGGATTATGCCACCTATCTTCTGCTGCGCACAGACATGGATATCATCAATGTAGCCATGGAATCCGGTTACCATAACCAACAGACATTCAACCGGATTTTCAAAAGCACGAAAGGCTGCACGCCCAAGGAATACAGACAGGTGCACAGACAATCCGGTTTTCACCAGCCGCCTGCTGCCATTATCCCTGCCATGCAGCAAAGCTGTGGATCGTTCACCCCCTCCCCTACTCCATACCAGGTCTCCCCCCCCCGATGGACTATAGGCGCCTCCACTGCCAGGCGGCATAACGGGCAGCTCTTCGGCATTTACGAGATGTCCGCTTTAAACCGCCTGTTTTCCTGTCTGCAATTCTCCATCGCAGGTTGAAACCAGAATGGCATACTATATCTGGAACCTGGAATACCCTTCACTCTTTACATATCTGCGGAACTGAACGGGTGACATACCCATATGCTTCTTAAAGACCTTCTGGAAATAATTAGCGGAAGAAAACCCGCACGCCCCGCTGACATGCGCAAGCTGCACAGAAGTGCCTGCCAACATATCCACCGCTTTCTTAAGACGCAGCTTTGTCAGATATTCGCTTGGTTTCACGCCAGTCACTTTACAAAATTCCCGGGACAGATGACTCTGGCTGACATGACAGGCAGCCGCCACGTCACTGATGCCTACAGGCTCCATAAACATTTCCTCCATGTAAGTTTTTGCCCCCACAATCAGCGGTGACTCCGCTTTCTCTTTTTCCTTTCCAACACCACATAAGGCACACAGGAATGAAAACACCATAGATCCCAGCAGAAACGGATTCTGGTTAGTGCGTTTCGCCTGGGCATGAAGTTCAAATATCCATTCCACCGCACCGCTGTAGACCGGCAGGCTAATTATCCTGCCCAGATGATTCTCTATATACCGACAATATTCCACCGCCGTGCCACATTCAAACAATATGTAGATAAACTCCCACGGCCCTTCATTGTTTTGTTCATCAAAATAGTAGCATTCCGGGCCAGGCATCTTGAGGAAAAAGCCTTTCCCCTTGTCCACAATCTTCGCTTCACCGTCAATCTTCACCGTCCCGCTGCCATTTAGAGTATACTGAAAAAGATAACATTCCGGTCGGTTTTTGTTGTCCCAGAAATAGTCGCCGGTACTGCACCGCTCTTTCCCCACGGCGTTTAAACGTACCACCGGATGCTCCACATCATTGAGAAAATGGAACGCATAATTATCTTTAACATCTTCTTTTCCCTGCATATTCGCTTCTCCTTCCAGGTTTTCTTTTGCACACAGCTCAAGGTGCAGGAAGGTACTGCCTGCACATCAAAAATTTACCCTTTTAATCAAATAGTTACCATTGCAAAACCACCACACCTTATCTATGATTAGAGCATAACCTGCTTATGCGGCTCATAGCTATCTGAGCATATCACAAAGCAGGCAAAAAATGAACAATCAAAATTTTACATAAGGAGGACAATTTTATGTCATTTAAAGTAGCATTTATCGGTGCAGGAAGCATCGGTTTCACAAGAGGTCTTCTTACAGACCTTCTGTCCGTGCCGGAATTTCACGATATCGAGGTAGCGTTTACGGACATCAATCCCGACAACCTGCGCATGGTGACACAGCTGTGCCAGAGAGATATCGACGAGAACGGCCTGAACATCAAAATCCATGCAACCCCGGACCGCAGGGAAGCATTTAAAGACGCTAAATACGTTATCAACTGTGTCAGAATCGGCATGTTGGAGGCTTTTGCAACAGATGTCGAAATTCCGTTAAAATATGGTATCGACCAGTGCGTGGGCGATACCCTCTGCATCGGCGGCATCATGTACGGGCAGCGCGGTATTCCCGCATTGCTTTCCTTCTGTAAAGATATCAGGGAAGTAGCTGCTCCCGGCTGCATCCTGCTCAACTACTCCAACCCCAACGCAATGCTGACCTGGGCATGCAACAAATATGGCAAGGTAAAAACATACGGACTATGTCACGGCGTACAGCACGGACATGAGCAGATAGCCAAGGCCCTCGGCAGAGATAAGAAGGATGTTGACATTATCTGCGCCGGATTAAACCACCAGACATGGTATATCAGCGTCAAGACAGACGGCGTAGAGCGCACGGATGAGCTTTATGAACTTATGAAAGGGGCAGAGTTTGCCGGGGACGAGAACATCCGTCTGGATGTGATGAAAAACTTCGGCTACTATTCCACCGAATCCAACGGCCATCTTTCCGAATACCTGATGTGGTACAGGAAACGCCCCGAGGATATGGAAAAGTGGATTAATTACAGCAACTGGATTCAGGGCGAGACCGCCGGATACTTGCGTGTCTGCAAGGAAAGCCGCAACTGGTTTGAGACGGACTTCCCCAACTGGCTCAAAGAACCTGCGAAGAAGTTCTCTCCGGAAACCCGCTCCAGCGAACATGGCAGCTATATTATCGAAGGTTTGGAGACGGGACGGGTGTACAGAGGGTGCTTTAATATTATGAACGAAGGCACCATCACGAACCTCCCAGACGAGTGCGTCGTGGAAGTTCCCTGCTATGTGGACTATAACGGCATATCCGTTCCCAAAGTAGGCGACCTGCCTTTAGGGTGTGCGGCCATCTGCTCCCAGAGCGTATGGGTACAGAAACTTGCCGTGGAAGCCGCAGTCCATGCAGACTTGAACCTGTTACGCCAGGCCGCCATGCTGGACCCTTTGACAGGCGCCGTATGTACGCCTGACGAAATCAGGCAAATGGTAGACGAAATGCTTGTGGCAGGCGAACAATGGCTGCCTCAGTATACAGAAGTAATCGAAAGCGCCAGAAAACGGCTGGAAAACAAGACCGTACCTTACCGCCCGGTCAAAGGATTTACCTTAAAGACAAAAACCGTGGAAGAAATGGCGGCGGAGAAAGAAAAATACAGGGCTATGGCCTCTGCTGCTGCAAAAGAAAATGTGAAATAAAGAAAGAAGAATCCCCCTGCTGCTTATCAAAATATAATTGGCGAAGAGTCTGTAACATGGTATAATTTAAACGCTATGTCCAGACTCTTTTAAAAATTGCTGAATGTTTACACCGAAGGGAGATGCCATGAGTAAATTATTAGAAGAATTTCAGGAGTACCTGAAAAAGATGAATCAGTATGAGCATGTGCTCACGCTGCTGTACTGGGACATGAAGACCTGCACCCCGAAGCTGGGACAGGAGGGTCATGTGGAGGCGCTGACCCACTTTTCCACAGAGGTCTTCGCCATGTCCACCTCCGAACAAATGGGGGAAATGCTGACCGAACTGGCCAAACCGGCAGAATATGATGCCCTCACGGACACATGGAAATTTATCGTCACACGCATGAAGCGTGATTTCGACCGCAATAAGCGCATTCCCGCCGATCTGTATAAGACCTACGTGCAGACCCAGGCAGAGGCCGGCAATATCTGGGTGGATGCCAAGGAAAAATCCGACTTTAGCCTGTTTGCGCCTTATCTGCAGAAGATGATCGACCTGACTGTAGAGATGGCCGGCTATACCGATCCAGGCGTGGAAGTCTACGATGCTCTTCTCAACCAGTATGAGCAAGGCATGGACTCCGCCACCATCGACGGCCTGTTTGAAGCGCTGAAAAAGGATCTGATCCCCTTCGTAAAAGAGATCCTTGCAAAGCAGAAACCGGAAAATCCGGCCTTCAAAGGCTATTTCGATCCGGACGGCCAGCGGAAGGTACAGGATCTTTTGCTTGATTATATCGGCTTCCGCAGGGACGCAGGAAGTGTCGGGGAGACAGAGCATCCTTTTACCCTCAACTTCTGTTCCAAAGATGTGCGATTGACTAATCACTATTATGAGAATAATCCGCTCAGTTCCATCTTCTCCGCTGTCCATGAAGGCGGACACGCCATTTTTGAACAGAACATCAACCCGGAATATGACAACACCGTAGCCGGCAGCTGCGGTTACATGGGGCTTCACGAAAGCCAGTCCCGGTTCTATGAAAATATTCTGGGACGGAATAAGAACTTCTGGCTGCCCATTTACGACAAGCTGGGCGAACTGCTGCCTGCCTTTAAGGAAATCCCGTTAGAAACTTTCTACCAGGAGATCAATCACGTGCAAAACAGCTTTATCCGTGTAAACGCAGACGAAGTGACCTACTGCTTCCATATCATACTGCGCTACGAAATGGAAAAGGCAATCTTCAGAGATCATGTACCGGTAAGTGACCTGCCCGCATTGTGGAATCAGAAAATGCAGGATTATCTGCAGATCACACCCGCAGACGACGCACAGGGCATCCTGCAGGATATGCACTGGTCGGACGGCGGCTTTGGGTACTTCCCTTCCTATCTGCTGGGCAGCATTTACGATGGTATGCTTCTGGATACTCTGCAGGAAGAACTGGGGAATGTGGACGAACTGCTTAAGAACGGAAAGATTAAGGACATCACCGCATGGCTGAATCAGAAGATCCACTGGTACGGCAATACACGCAAACCCAAGGATGCGATCAGGACAGTCTGCGGCAGGGAAATATCCGCTGAGCCGCTTATCCGGTATTTTAAAGAAAAGTATTCTGAGATCTACGACATTCAGATCTGACTACTGACACAAGACAAGGGCTGCACTCATACTGCAGCCCTTCGTTACTCGTATCGTTATAGTAAACGACATAACAAATTTCTGTTTCCAGCTCTTGCAGGAGCCATATACGTAGCTCCTGCCTTCATCGTATACAGACAAACAATCACCAGAGCAAGAAGTCTCGCCAGCTTTTTCACACTTTCCACGATCACTTCCGATAATTCCCGTTCTCCAAACTCGTCAAACATGTCACATCTCCAAAAAACCTGCTCCCCTGCTGCACCTACTGTGCTTCTTTTTTCCTCAGCAGCACGCAGATTCCCGCAAGCAGCACTACCGTCACCGCAAGCCCGCCTTCCGGTCCGAATGCGCCGCCGTTTATGATATCCCGTCCTTCCACCATCGTGGTCCTGAATACGGAACATTCCGTAGCACCACCGCTGACGCTGAGTCCCCAGAAATTCCCCTGCACCAGATTCCAGATGCTGTGAAAGGCACCGATTCCCCAGATACTGCCCCTTTTGATAAAATAAAGAGAAGCAAACACGCCAAACAGCGTCAGATTACAAAATGCCAGCACGCTGATCCCATGATTCAACAGATGCAGCGCCGCGAAGATAACCGCGTTGGAAAAGACTGACACCCACATCGGATAACGCCGGCCGACAGATACCATGAGATAGCCGCGGCACAGCACTTCTTCTCCCATCCCCTGTACCATATAGCCAACCATGAAAAGCGCAAAGATACCGCCGCCGAAGGTCCCGGAAAGCCCTTCGATCCTGATCGTCCCTGTCAATACACAGAGCAGGATCACCGCAGAAAAGGCGACAAATCCGGCCGCCAGACCGATCAGATACTCCCGGCCTGCTCCCCTTTTCACAAATCCAAGTGTATCCGGCCTGCGCTTCTGGATCAACCTGCAGAATAAAAGCGTGACCGCCGTCATTGCCACAGTCGAAAACAGCGCCAGCACCATGTACAGATCCGAGCCTCCCAGCAGACGCAGCGCCTCGGCCATCCCCTCCAGATCCCCGGCCGCCGCTGCCGCCTGATAGTCTGCATTCATGGAAATAAGCATCAGTTCCCCCGGCAGGGTGACCAGAATCTGTGCAAACATGCAGACAAAAAACACCGGCACAAATACCAGCATCTCCAGAAACCAGTTCAAACCTTTCTGCTTTTCCTGCGCCTTGATGACCGCTTCCGGCCGTTCCAATTCAAAATTCATTTTGCCCTCCATCCTTCCGCTTCACGAAATCCCCTTTTTTCACTTCATTATTCTGCGGCTGCCAATCCCTTTTCTTCCTTATTTATCTCCTGTAATCCTTCCTGATAAAAGGCTCCCTGATCTCCTCCGCCACCAGCAGACCATACTTATGAGGATGGCGGTAGGCATTTCCGTGTACTTCCCTGCTCCGGTAATCACGTATCTCATCCATCGGAAAATCCGCTATAAAGATCCCTTCCGAACCGTCGGCCTCCATAAACAAGGTATCCCGCGAACCCGCATCCTGCGGCCTGTAGGCAATCCCGTCAAAGGCCGTGGAATGGCCGTTGCAATCCGGCTGCTGTTCAGGATAATTCACGGTGGCGATGCCGATCATATTCTCATAAGCCCTGCCCCGCAGCTGCGAGATCCGATTGATCTCCATCGGGCAGGCGTTTGGCACAAGCACAAGCTCCGCACCCTTTAACATCAGGATCCGGGCACTCTCCGGAAATTCCCTGTCGTAGCAGATCATACTGCCGACCCTGACCGTTCCCTTCTCCGTATCCAGATCGGCCACATAGAAGTCGTCCCCTGCCGTAAGCCTGCACTCCTCCCCGAAATCGCAGGTGTGCACCTTGGCATATGTGTAGGCTTCCCTGCCGTGCCGGTCAAACAGCGTGATCGTATTCCTGGGCAGCGGCTCCCAAGCTTCCAGATATGTGATGCCGACCGCCATCTGCAGCTCTTTCGCCAACGCCTGAAATGCCAGCACAAAGTCACCGTCCCGGGGAACGGCCAGCGCTTTCAGCCTGTCAGTCTCTTCCGGAATCTGATACCCACTGCTCCACATCTCCGGAAAAAGCGCGATATCCGCTCCCTGCTCCTTCGCCATCCTGCAGTATGTCCTGCCCTTTTCCAAGTTGCCTTCCACCGAACCCGTTGGTGCGATCTGTAAAAATGCCACTCTTAGGTCTTTCATTTTCTTCCCTCTTTTCTACGTTAATCTCCATAATCCTACTCTATATGCCGCTCACAATTCCTTGACGAAAATGATCTCCAACGGCTCTCCCGGCAGCAGCAACGCCCCCGCATCCACATAGTGCCTTCTGCGGTAAAAGTGCTGGGCCTCCTCGTTGGACAGCGTGGACGTCATGACGCATTCATATCCCGCCGCTTTCATCTGCTCTTCCCAGACAGAAACCATCTTTCCCCCAAATCCCTGCCCGCGATATTCTTCCAGCAAAAACAGCATGTTCATAAAAGGCGTATTGTCCCAGAACAGATTCCATCTCAGCCATCCGGCCAGTTGCCCGTTCTCTTCGGCCACCAGGACTCTGCCAAGCGATATTCTGACTTCCAGTTCTTCCGGCCTGATGTGTCTGTCAAGCCGTGAAAGCATTTCCCTGTCCTTCCTGTGTGCTGCTCTGATCTGCATCCTGTCGGCCTCCTTCTTTGTGGCAAAACATGCCTCTGTTATTTTCCGTTTTAAAGCATCCGGTCATTCTCCATGACAATATAGGTTCCTGTTTCCATATCATAACGGACATCTTCTATATGAATCGACTCATACATATACTGTTTCACCTGCTCCACCGTTGAAAACCTGGTTGCCTGATAAGGCGACTGCGGATTCGTCTTTTCAAGCAGAAGATATGCGTCCCCATCCTGAACCAGCACCGCCGCATGTGCCGCCGCTGTCTGCGCTTCGTACTGCGTCCAAATCGTGATCAGCGAAACCCTGCCTTCCGCAAAAGATATCCCCCGCCTTTGCCACTCCTCTGAAATACATGCAGCCATCTCTTCCGCCGTGCAGCCGGGCGTGATCGTCACCGGATTATAAACCGTATAGTAGAGTCTCTGCTGTTTTTGGTCAAAATCAATGAGCGGATTGTTACTGATCGCGTCATTGTCACTGCACAGCCATTGTGTATCCTGCCAGCATTCCCACAGTTCCTCTTCGATCAGCGCTTTCGCCGTGATCTGATCCTGCATCAGCAAAAAAGCTGCGATCCGGCAAAGTACATCACCGTATTTTCTCTGATTCGTCTTAAACCATGCTGTAGACATCGGATAGTAGTCGCCGTAATCGACGACCGGGATATCCTCCGTTACAAACCCGTCTATCAAATGAAAGGTCTCACATTTGCTCATGCACTGGTTAAAATCATTGACCCATAGAAACAGCATATCCACATATTTTTCCGGAATACCGGCAGCCAGCAGGATCTCCTCCACTTCGCGCTGGGAGTGATCCCCGGCCAGATTCGAGTAAGTCAAAGTTCCGTCCTGATAGTCCGGCTGTACAGGAGATACGGAAACCGGCATCTCCTTCTCCATACCGCTGCTTTCCGGGACAGAAGCCCCTTCTTTGCAGCCCGCTGCTGCCAGCGAAACGACTATTGCCACCAGCAGGCCGCCAATCCTTTTTTTCATAAAAATCCATTCCTTTCTCTTATTCTGCAAATTTACAGTTTTTGCCCTCCAGCCCGGCCAGCTCCCGCATGACCATCGCCTCCCGCACGATCCACGGCGTCTTCTCCCTGTCTCCCGCCTCATTCTTCCGGATCATCTCCTCCAAAGTCATCCACACAACCTGATAGCCATACTCTTTCTCATAATCGTCCAGACTGCGCTCATACACCGTTTCTTCAATATCGCAGAAAAAATACCAGGAGTCCATCTCCAGCCAGTCTTCGGGATTGCCTTTTCGCCGCTCATGCACAAGCAGGTAGTCCCCGATGCTTTCCGGAATGACCCTGCAGCCGGTTTCTTCCTGCACTTCCCGCAGCAGGGTGTCTTCCAGCTCTTCCCCGGCCTCTCTGCCGCCGCCCGGAAATTTATAATCGCCGTACTTACTGTAGATTGCCAGATATTTGTCGTCACGCCTGATGATTCCTCTGGCGGCAATTCTTTTATAAACGCTTCCTGCTCCTGTGCAATCTCCCAGGTTCAATGTCAATTCTCTGATACACTGGCTCATAACCGCCTCCTGAAATCTCTTTTGCAGTTTCTTTCCTGATTATATTAGTATCTTCATTTTCATCTTTTTCCGTTTTGGTTCATTCGTGTCTATTTTATCATATCCGGGCTGAAAAGCACAGTTGCATTTTCATTCGTACACTCAAGCGGATTTTCGCATTCGTCAGCTTATTATTTACGGGCCGAAGGCCCTGTCCCGAGAAACACCCGGCAAAGCATTATTTACGGTCAGCATCAGGACACGGAAGTATAAATTTTGCAGCCGCCGGACGCAGTGCAAGCCCTAAAGAAACCGCCACTATGACCGCAATGACCGAGGGCCTCAATGAAATGTCCGTTTGAGCTGTTATAAGCTCTAAAACCTTTATATTCACGCTCTTTTCTTTTCGGACATCATTTGTCCTATTAAAATCTTTGTTGTTTGTAACTGCCGCAAACTTAACTGTAATATCATCTCCAAGAATACTATATTCAGGAATCTTAGCACCAATCAAATCACATTCTTCATATATCTTCTGTATGCCACGTCCCCATGACTCTATATATCCGGCTCTAAAAAAGGTGTTTGCTAAATCCGGATTATATGGTCTGGAATTATGGGTTTTCATAAAATTTTCTGTTGTCCAGTCACTTGGAAATACACATGCATTGCTAATGTACATAAACTCTTCTTCTATTCGAATTTAAATCGGGATACCGTCTTCCCATTTACAATGTATCAATGCATTGTATACCGCCTCTCTTACTGCTGCCCGTTTCAGTTTTCCATCAACAATCAATCCCAACTTATTACACAATTCCTTAATTATACTTTAATCAACATATCACAGGAATGCACTTTTAACAATCAAAAAACGTTAATTATCCGGTTAAATTTCCGAAATATCGAACTGAAATTTCTTTTATGCGAAACAGGCAATAAAAATACGCCATACAAATTCTCTTAAATCGCATGGCGTATTCTTTATAAACAGATCATTGCTGTATAAAGATTTCTAAAAATTTTGAGAGGATTGTGTCACTCCCCACAGTAAATCCGGATCGCCTCGGCCGCGAACGCGGCCGTTCCGCTGCCGCCTGCTCCGTCAATATTGGCCGTAAACTCTCCATTCTCAGTATACATCTGTCCCAGGCCCCGGAGAATCTCATTAGAACATTGATAGAAATGCTCCGTGATATAATCCTGCAGCTTCTTCACAAGGCCCTGCACAGCAGCGGATTCCGGCGCAGCATCCTTGTGTTTCCCAAATTCTGCGAAAATCTGCATGAAATTTTCCATCACCGCCTGCTCCTCCTTACTGTTTCTGCCTGCCGCCTTCTGCACAGACTCCTCATACGCAGCGGTATTGCCCCACTGCTCCTTCGCCTGTTTGGCGTATGCTTCAATCTTTCGCTTATCAAATGCTGAAAAATCCATTGTCTTTCCTCCTGTCAATCGTATTCCACGGGCAAAAGCGATCAGCTGTTCCAGGTGTTCTTTTTTCATAGTCAGCAGCGTGATCTGCTGCTCCAACGCTTTGTCCCTGTCAAAGTCCGGTTCAGACAGGATCCTGCGAATCTCCTTCAGCGGAAATTCCAATTCCCGAAACAGTAAGATCTGCTGCATCCTTTCCAGCGCCGTATCGTCATACAGCCGGTAACCGGACTCCGTATAGTCAGCCGGAGCCAGAAGTCCGATCTTATCGTAATATTGCAGAGTGCGTATACTCACTCCCGTCAGGCCGCTTACCTCCTTTACTGTCATCATTGCCATGAACCTGCCTTTCTGCCCGGAAGGTTTTCCGGTTACGTTTTCCCGTGTAAGGATACGGTAAACTATTACGTAGCGTAGGAGTCAAGTCTTTTTCTCCATTTTTTAAAATTTCTTTTTTGTCTGCTCTGACAAACGTCACATGCCATCCTCTTTTCCAGTATCTTGATCAGCGAAATATCCGCCGGCAGCCACGGCACCTCATACAGCTCGCTCCCCGTCAACCATCTGGCTGCCTGTGCCTCTTTAAGAGTCAGACTGCCCGCCGTCACTTTGGCCAGAAAACAGTCCATGGAAAGATGAAAAGCCGGATAATCATATTCTATCGTATGGATCAATGCTCCCACTTCGATTTCCGTATCCAGTTCCTCCCTGATCTCTCTGACCAGCGCTTCTTCCGCTGCCTCTCCCGCCTCGATCTTGCCGCCGGGAAACTCCCACTGCCCCTTGAACTCTCCGTATCCTTTGGCTGTCGCAAATATCCTCGACGGATTATCCATATCATCACAGATCACCGCCGCCGCTACCCGTATCGTCTTCATCTTACCCTCCATAACTATCGCAGATCCGGCGCCCTGCCGTCTCAAAATCTCTTTCTTCTGTTTATGGCCTTACTGTAACGTGGGGGACTGGATACTTTCCTGCCCCTCCCCGGGGAACGGGACCTGGAACAGCCTCAGCATCTCCTTCTGGGACTCATACTCCCGCTCTGCAATGAATTCCATGAAATCCCTGTCATCCCTGTGTGCCCGCTCCAGCAGGGACACATAATCCCCCCGCAGGATGGGCGGCACAATGGCGGGCAAGTACCCGTCCTGGATCAGCGCCAGGTTCATAAGGAGCCTTGCCACCCTGCCGTTCCCATTCTTGAACGGGTGGATGAACACAAACCGTTTGTGGAGCTGGGCGGCAAATTCCACGGGATGGTATCCGCCCCGCTCCTTCTGCACCCAGGCGAACAGCCCGTCCATCTCCTTCTGTATCTTCTCCGGAGCCGCCACGGGATACTGCGATCCCGTGATCAGCACCCGGACATCCCGGTAACGCCCGGCATACTCCGGCTCGATGTTCCGATAGAACAGTCCATGCATCTTCAGCACCGTCTGCTCATCGATCCGCCGGTCCCGGAACGCGGAAAACATAAAATCATAGGCTTTTGCATGGTCCACCGCCTCGAACACATCCCGGAGCGGTTTCCCGCCTACCGTCAGGCCGTCCTCCAGGAGTACCTTCGTCTCACTCTCCGTCAGGGAGTTCCCCTCCAGGGCGTTGGACGTCCACGTCAGTCCAACCCGGTAATAATCCTGTATCTGTCCCAGCATCCCGCCCTCAAACGGGCGCAGCTCATTGATATCTTTCTGGAAGAGGTCTATCTTATTCAGTATTTCCACCTTGCCACCATCCTTTCAAACACACTGCCATCATACCACAAAACACGCATAAATGATAGGATGAACACAGATCCTGTCCCGTTTCCTTATCAGCATAAACTGCAGCCATTTCCGGTCGGAATACACCGAATGGGTGACCGCTTCCGTCATCACCTTCCGCATAACATCTGACCTGTTATTTTCACACAAAAGCGCTAGCTGCGTCTCCTAACCCAGCCAGACGGATAATAGATTCCTGTTTTTTTAAATGCAGACAGGAGCAGCTGAAACCATGAGTCAAAGCGCTTGCGCTACAGCAGCCAGGCCCCGCCAGCCTCCGGTCCGCCAGCCCCAACGCACCCACAGGGTACACATCAACGCGTTCGCAACGGAAATCACGCCATATATGACCAATCAAAAACTCCTGGAAACCGGCTTCTCCTATGGAATACATCATGCCAAAAAGGATATAAAATGCTCACATTACGCTTTATACTGATTGCATTCTAAAAGCTCTCTCACTATAATTTATAATATACCTGCTGAAAATACCGAAAGGAGTCCACACACATGACAGCATTTACCCCGGAAACCAGAAACAAAATAACCATCACATGGCGGAATGCGATGAAAGAGAAAGGAACATTGCTCCCCGCATCCGAACAAAAACTGCTGGAAGATCCCTGCCTTTACATGATTCCCGAAGACATGTGCACCCCTTTGGAGCAGCTTTTATATGATGGCAAATACCGCACACTGGGCGAACTATACCGGAAACAGTTCCCGAATCTGGTAAATATCTGCGTGCGGAAGGCATGGCAGGATGATTTCTACTATGCACTGGATCAGATGAACCAGTACCAGATGACCGCCGGGTGGTTCCGCCGCAGTCTCCGTTCGAACAGCTACGCCCCTTTTGCAGCTGCCAGCATACGGCTTCTGTACGCCTTCTCGCTTCTGGATTTCTACGATGCAGAACTCGCGGATATCCTGACCGGCAATGCAGCGCCGGAGTATTGCGATCACGCCCGCAATGAACACTTCAACTACGCCGGCATTCTGGCGGCACAGCTGGATCGGCATGACGCCAGAGCCCTGCAGGCCGTCCGGGACATCCTATTCGGAGAAAACAACACGCTCATGCTCAGCCATGAGCTGGTCCTGGGAATCGTCCGGAGTAAAAATAAAGAAAGCTACGAAGCACTGGGCGCCTTCCTGCTGGCGGCAAGGTTGCAGGAAGGCGCCCGGCAGGAGATCTGCGAAACCATGGACGCCGGGCAGCCGGAAGCCTTTCTGCACCTTCTTTCCGTGATCGAGAACAACAATCTGATCCGCTATACTGCCGTCAGACGTGCGGTTTACACGTGGACCGGCATCTGGGATGAACGGGGAAGCGATAAAACGCTGCGGCTGATGGGGCAATGCCTGCGGGATGAAAGTTTTCTGCAAAAGCAGCTTTCATCCAATGACATCACAGCGATCTGCTGCGCTATCTGGGCCAAAGGTTTCTATGACGCGCAGGAGGCCATAAATACCGTTATCACCCTCGTCAAAAACGGCACAAAACACCAGAAAATGACTGCCTCATATTTTATGCATTCTCTGCAGGAACCAAATCTGCGGATGCAGCTGTCAAAAGAAGTCATCCGCGCTTATCCGGATGATCTGGAACTTGTGGCCTGCTTTCTGCCGGGCTTCCTGGGTTCGGCAAAGGATCAGTTTCTTAAGCTCAGTCATTGGGAGCACACTTCCTCAGGAGAAATAAAGATCCTGAAGCCACATCTTTTACCACTGGAAAAATATTTTCAGGACAAAGAAGAGGCCGCAGCGTTTTACGACATCCTGAAGAATCTATTAAAACAGCTTCCCAAAAAGGGACTTACCCTGCCGTCCCGTATTTTTCCATTCCATTATGTGTCTATGACCCAGTCCGACATTGCACTGCGGCTTTGCCTGATTGCCTGGATACTGCAGCAGGACCGGCTGCTTGACGAGGCCGCCGGACTGATCTCTCTGATCGGTCGTATATGGCAGGAAAGTGACTACTGCTACAGCACAGTGCGCTCCTATGTGGCCGAAGTGCTGCTCTACCGTCCTGCCACCGAACCACGTAAGAAGGCACTTTTTGAACTTCTGCACAATGCCGAAGAGGATACCAATATCTCCGCCCATCAACTGGTGGAGGATATGCTGCTGACCCCGGAAGACTACCGGGCCATCGAGGAGACTGTAAAATATAAAAGAGGCCGTACCAGAACGCTTGCCCTGTTAATGCGGCAGGACAAAGAGGACCTCATCGCCTGCATCAACCGGCTGCTCACTGCAAAATCCGAAGAATGCCGCATGGGCGCCCTGGATCTTGCCCTGCAGCTGAAAAAAGAAGATATGACGACCTTCGCCCGCATCCTGCCCTCACTGCGCGCTTTCCTGACGCCTTCCAAAAAAGAAAAACTCCTGTTGGATGAGCTTCTGGGCTCGGAAAACGGCGCACTGGAGATTCTGAATACGCCGGGCTACGGGCTGTATGATGTAACAAAGGACTGGATCCTGCCTCCTGTAACCGTCAATGCCGACGATGCATCCACTCTCTTTACCTACGATGATGAGACATATATCCGCATCATGCAGAAACTGGATGCCCTGATCGCCGCCAATAAAGAACGTGAGTACATCTCAATCGGCAATGAAGAAATGCTGTTGGGCAACCGGCTGTCACACGTCCAGAATATCCACAACGATCCGAACGCCCAGCCGTTGGATGCCTACCCTTTTCGTGAACTGTGGGAACAATTTTATGAGCAGGAGGTCAAAACGCCCCGGCTTATGATCGAGCTGGAGCTTTACCGCCAATGTCTGCCGGAGCAGGATCTCTACCTGCAGCATGTATCCCTTTACCAAAAGGTATTGGGCCGCGCCCGTTTTCAGGAACCGCCTTTTACCAACCTGACCGTCAGCCTCTCTTTCCACCCGCAGGTAGATTCTATCCTGTCCACACTGTTTTTGCAGTATGTCCCGAAATCCCTCCGGGTTTCATTCGGACTTTGCGGAATTGCCAGGCTGCTGACGGTCCTGGATACCTCCAATGACCTTTTACCCGTACAGGAAAAGCTCTTGGGCGGCACAGTCAAACCTGCCACATACCGCCCTCTGCAAATGCCGGTCTTTTCCACTCTGTATCGGTGGATCATGCAGAACGGAGAGGAAAGCTGGGAGAGTTCATTCGCCCTGCGCTTCCGCCTGCAGCTGCACTATTATACATACCATACGCAAAAAAGAGAGCCCTCCTCCTACCTGCGTAACAACGAGAACGACTACATATCTCTTTCCGACTGTGCACAATGCTATATGCGCGGCATCTGGGATAAGGACTTGTTCTACAAGGCAGTATACACCTTCTTCCGTCTGGACGATGTTATAACCCCGGTCAGCAGCCTGGAAGCCAAAGGCAAGATGCCTTACTGCTGGAGCGCCACTTCCGCTCTTGAAAGCTTATTTGGAAAGAATACGATCAAACCAGTAAACGACAGATACAGCTCCGATACGATCTATGAGGAAATGCCGGAGATGGTCTTTGCACACAGCCTCTATCAGGAGATACTGCACGTGGTGCTTACCGTGGAATTGACACGTGGTGAGCAGCCCACACCCTTTTCCGATGCTGCCAAAAGCATCCGGCTGATCTACGGTATCGACCATATGATCCAGATTCTGACTGCCCTTGGCAAAGCCCCTTTGGATCGAGGCAACGGTTACTATTATGAATCTTTGGACCGTCAAACGGTACTCAGCCATCTGTTAAGGGTCTCCTGGCCCAAACCGGAAGAAACCGCCGCCGATCTGAAAAAAGCCTTACAGGATACAGATATCACGAAAAAGCGTCTTGTAGAGCTTGCCATGTACGCCCAGCAGTGGATTCCCATGCTGGAAGAGTATTTTGCGCTGCCCGGTTTCGCCAGCGCCTGTTACTATTTCATGGCCCATACACGCGACCTGTACAGCGAGCGGGTATTGTCCGCCATCGCCAGATACACGCCCCTCTCCCCGGAAGAATTGAGAGACGGCGCCTTTGACGTACACTGGTTCTTCGAAGCCTACGAGAAACTTGGAGAGAAGAATTTCAATCTGCTCTATGATGCCGCCAAATATTCCTCCTCCGGCACCGCCCACGCCCGGGCCAGAAAATATGCGGACGCCGCATTGGGTAACGTGACCCTGAAAGCATTGACGGCACAGATCGAGAAAAAGCGCAACAAAGACCTGCTGATGAGTCTGGGTCTGCTGCCCTTTTCCGACAATAAGAAGGCGCGGGAAGCTGAGATATTAGAGCGCTACTGCTTTATCCAGAAATTCAAGAAGGAAAGCCGCCAGTTCGGCGCCCTGCGAAGAGCCAGCGAAGGCCACGCCGTAGAGATTGCCCTGCGCAATTTAAGTGTCAATGCCGGTTTTACAGACGTGACGCGCCTTGTGCTGCGCATGGAAGGCCAGATGTCCAGACAGTCCGCGCAATATTTCGACTGGCAGCCGGCCGGTGAGATCGAGTTGATGATAGCCGTGGACGAAAACGGCAAGTGCAGCCTGAAATGCCGCAAAGACGGCAACCCTCTTAAGTCCGTCCCCACCAGATATAAGAAGGACGAGACCGTGCAGAACTTCCAGACAGTCACCAGACAGCTCAAAGAGCAGTATCGCCGCACAAAGCAGATGATGGAACAGGCCATGGAGGATCGGACCGCCTTTGAAGTCTGGGAATTCCTGGAAATGTACCAGAATCCGGTAGCGCGGCCGATCACAGAGCGACTGGTGGTGCGTACCATAACGGATGCCACAGACAGGATCGTTTCTGCCGAAACGCCAAATATGACAGAAGTGTCAGAATCAGCTCCTGTAATCGGCTTCCTCACCCCGGACGGTATTGCAGACTTCTCCGGCGCCATCCATCCGGTGGATCCGGAAGACCACATCCTGATCGCGCACCCTTTCGACCTGTACAAAAGCGGCCACTGGCACGAATACCAGAAGCTGCTTTTTGACAGGCAGATCAAACAGCCTTTCAAGCAGGTCTTCCGGGAACTCTACGTGAAACTGGACGAAGAACTGGAAAAAGAAGCCTCCATGCTCTTCTCCGGCAACCAGATCCAGCCTCGAAAGACGGTCGGCGTCCTGCGCAGCCGCCGCTGGGTAGCAGACTATGAAGACGGCCTGCAGAAAATTTATTACAAAGAAAATATTGTTGCGTATATTTTCGCTATGGCAGACTGGTTCAGCCCCAGCGACGCGGAAGCGCCAACTCTGGAGTACGTGGCATTCACTGACCGCAAAACGGGAAAACCGCTTAAGATCAAGGAGATTCCGGACGTCATCTACAGCGAAGTCATGCGGGACGTGGATCTGGCGGTCAGCGTCGCCTACGCGGGCGGTGTGGATCCCGAAACCAGTCACTCCACCATCGAGATGCGAAAAGCCATCGTGGCCTGCAACCTCTCCCTTTTCGGTACAAAAAATGTCCGTCTGGAAGGTAATCACGCCATCATCGACGGCAAACTCGGACAGTACAGCGTCCACCTCGGCAGCGGCGTCGTACACCAGATCGGAAATGCCATGCTCTTTGTCCTGCCCGTCCACTCCCAGCGCAGGGGCCGTATCTTCCTGCCCTTCGTGGACGACGACCCGAAGACCGCGGAGATCATGTCGAAGATCCTTCTCTTCGCAGACGACGGGAAGATCAAGGATCCGAAGATTATACGGCAGATACAATAAAAAAAGAGGAGAGTACACTATGATCATCAGCGCAAGCCGCAGAACCGACATTCCTGCATATTTTTCCGAATGGTTTCTCAACAGGATCGAAGCGCAGTATGCTTATGTGCGCAATCCCATGAATATACGTCAGGTCAGCAGCATCAGTCTCAGCCCTGAACTCGTTGACTGTATCGTCTTCTGGAGCAAGAATCCCCGGCCCCTTATGGACAGATCAGAGCAGCTGCATAACTATATGTATTACTTTCAATTTACCCTGAATGCCTACGGCAAAGAGATTGAACAAAATCTTCCCACCCTGGATGAAAGAATAAACACCTTTCAGGTATTGTCGGAGAAAATCGGCAGACAGCGTGTCATCTGGCGCTATGATCCTGTGCTTTTAAACGACCGGTATACGATAAGCTGGCACGCCGAACAGTTCGACTATATAGCCCGTAAACTGTGCCGCCACACAGACAAAGTCACCATCAGTTTCATCGACCTGTACAGGAATATTACAGGCGCAGCAAAAAAGGAAAACCTCCACGAACTGTCTTCTGTACAAAAAGAAGCCATCGCAGAAGCGTTTGCTGCGACGGCTCATGCCTGCGGGCTGAAAATAGACACCTGCGCCGAAGACATCGATCTGTCCCGCTGGCAGATTGCACATGCCCACTGTATTGACGGTGAACTCATTTCCAGACTGCTTGGCTGTCCTGTCGATGCAGTCAAAGACAAAAACCAGCGTCTGGAATGCGGCTGCATGACAGGCATTGATCTCGGCCTTTATAATACCTGCCAAAATGGCTGTATCTACTGTTACGCCAACCACAATCCCGCTGCCCGCCTCCGGAATTTACAGGCATATGATCCCGCCTCTCCGCTGCTCTGCAGCCGGCTGACAGAGGCAGATAAAGTCACGGAGCGCAAAGTGAAAAGTCTGCAGTGCTCCTTTTTTGACAGCATCAGGATACAGTGAGAATCTTCCTGTGAAACAGTATATGTCGACGGCCGGTCATCGGCTTGAGACTCGCTGATCTGTACCCGGACCTGACTATTCCTCTATCCACCACTTTTCAATCCAGCCGCTTCCGTCCTGCTCCCACAAAAGCAGAAACCTGGCAATGCCTACACAATGTACATTTCCACCCTCGCCGCAGAGATACTCGGACACTACCAGGGCATCCCTGCCTTCATATTCTGTGCCGTATGCTTTGCAGTACCCTCCCACATTGTTACCGACTATGCGGGTTTCCCCCGGTTCAAATATATTTTCTGCTTCAAACGCAATGGTTTCATCAAGATACGGACAATACGCACTATACATATCCGCCTGAGATTCCTGTGTGATCTCAATGTATATCCTTCGGACGTCACCCTCATAAGTTTCAGAAGGAATTTCCATCCTTTCCATACTTTGATCTCGATATTTCAACATCCTGAGATGCCAGTCGCCAGGGCCTCCGCAGCCAGTTCCCGGGGCTTCGAACACGATTTCTGTATTGCCATCGTTATCAAAGTCTCCCGCCGTCACATTAAGTTCATAGAAAAACGGAAAATCACAATCTTCAAAACGGTACGCCTCATCCTCGTTCATATAGAAGTAAATAGTGCCTTCTCCATAAAGATAAAGCTCCCCGGTCTGCACCATCACGACCATGTCCTTCTGTCCGTTACCATCCAGATCCTCTATCCACAGCGAACTAAACACTCCTGTTCCGTCTTCAAAAACATTGTCCGCGCAAAGTCTCTCATAACAACGGGCGGCTTCCGCTTCCTCTATGTCAAATGCTTCCGCTTTCTGATAGAATGTCAGCTCTGCACTCGTCTCATCTATATCTTCCTGTGCCTGGACAGGCTCTGTCTCTTCTGGTTCCGACACATTTTCGGGAACCTGGCCATTGCTTTTTCCATCTGCCTCCGTCCCCGCCTCTCCACATCCCGTAAGCATCATCCCACAGCATACAATGACCCATGGCAGTGCAGCAGGTCCTCGCTTCTTTGCTCTGTCCGCCGGGGTGCCCGCCTGTTTCACCCAAAACTCATACGCGTTATATTCCCATGCCTTTTTATTCTGCATACTGTACGCTTTCATTCATCCCCTCCAACTCCCATACCGACACTATAACGCAAATCCGCATAACGGTCAGTTGTTTTTGTTTTCCACGTTTTTTTGCATTATATTTTTGCGTTTTTCTTTATGACCGGATAAATGATCAGACAAAACAACACGGCCAGAGATATCAATTCGCACAATCTCCAATACCACGGTTCACTAAATCCCACTTGAATCGTTCCGTTGTAACCTTCAGGAATCAGCACAGATATACGATTTGCTATTCCTGATGTAATCTGCAGTTCATCCCCGGTATCGGTCAAAGCATGATTACCTTTATAATTTATCAGCGGCACCTCCACCTGCTGTATCTGATCTGAATGATTTACCAGAGAAACAAACACCTTTCCGTCATCTCTGTGCCAGTCCGATACACTGACCGCATCCTCCTCATACGTTAGCTGATCTTCATAATGACTCGTATAATCTGCAATTTCAAAGTCTTCTCCCCAGTCAATGATCAAATATTCACCGAACACGATATCCATCGTTGACAGTCCGCCATTTTGAAAGATGCGGCAGCTGGAAGCTTCATTCAATACATCGCTCATATAGGAAAGACCCTGCCAGAAAGCTATGAGAACTAATACGCCTGCAAATACTTGTTTCTTTTTCTTTGCCAGCCATTCTTTCCGTAAAATAATGCATAACAGCCATGCGAGTAATACTCCCGCCACTGCATAAAGTCTCCATGAAAACTGTAAACTGTTTACGGTCATTACCATAATCGGGAATTTGTCTGCAATAAGGGTATACGGGAAGAAATATAATGTCATTCCGAGACAAAGTACCGATAAAAGCACTGCCAGATATTCTTCTTTTCTTTCTCCCCTATCACGTTCTTTCCCGCTGCAAAATACGAACCATCCCGCCAAAACAAGCATGGAAGCCACACCAACAGTCAACGGCATATCAGCTGCAGCTCCTGTGCCAGTTCCTGTAGAACCCTGCATAACAGAATACCTGTTCATAAAGAGCTGTGCAGGAAAAGTCCCTCTCAATTCCAGCTTATATGGGGTATATCTGGAAATATCATTAACAACGTAAGTTCCACTTATCATATAATCTAAGAAAGGAACTAAAAACCAGATAGTCAGCAGCAAAGTTAATACGGCTGCCTTCATTAATACAATAAATGTTTTCTTACGAAAAGTTTTTTTCCAAAGAATAAGCGCCGTAAGAATCATAAAAAAAGCTGTCATTTCTGTTGATAACATATGGGAAAGAAAAATTCCAACACAGCCAATTGTCAATGGTATCCAGCTTCTCCCATGCTCTTTCGACCCTTCTGGAAGCATATAGACGCACCACATTCCATATAATACCAATGGCATAAACATAATGGCAGTATATTCTCCCACTGCTGCTCTTGTATAAACATCATAAAGCCGAAAAATATTTAACGAAAACACTATTGTACAGATCAAACCCGTTTTCGCATTATGCATTTTTGAAAAGCAATAATAGGAAATAAAAACAGTTCCTATATTGATCATCAACACATAATAATGATACGCGGACTGTATAGATACACCAAAATAACGAAGTATCGCCGGAATATATAATAATACATCCCCATAGAAAACAGAAACAGGGTAACCATGTCCATGCAGCCAGTAAGTCTGCATCTTTACAGGGAAATTACCATTTAACAGCTCCTCTTTAATGCCTTCGATCCTCGTCAGATGAAAGCGCAGGTCATGTGCGCTATTAAAGAGATAGTTTACCATTAAGGGAATGCTGATGACCACTGTCAATAAAATCAGTATTTTGATATGCGATCTTATTTCTTCACTGATCCTGATATGTTCTTTGCAGCATATTCCCAAAAGCAATATATCCAAAACAACAAAAAAAACAGCTATGTGGAACAGCCTGTTTCTGACAGTTATCGGTGAAGAGACAATTCTAATATTTCGCAGAAGAATGTAGTCACCTTCCTCCGCATCTCCGCCCATCCTACCGCGGACTTGCATCGTTCTGCTTCCGTACCCAACCCGAAAATCACAGGAAAGATCAGAGAAATCCGAAAGATTTACCGCATCACTCACATTGGGATCAACCTGCCCGTCCGAATATACTACTTCTATTCTTGCTGAACCTCTGCTTTCACATTCCGCTTCTAAGGTATAAAATGCCCCCCGGTAAAATAAATTCCGGAGTGAAGATATATTCTTCACTATAGGACGTATCCAGATAGAAGCCCGCTTCACCCGAATCATAGACCAAATCATCCTGTGTATACACCAGCTCGACGGGAGGACGCTGACGCAGCATATAAAATACCGTTCCCCCAAAAAGCAATTCAAATATTATAATACATAACCAAATTTTTTTACATAATATAACACTTCACAAATTCCTGTCAACATACAAATCCAGATGCCCGTATGCGGTTAAGAACAGTCTCTGGCCGCCCGTCTTTTCACGGCATTCCTTCCGTGCTCCCTGCGCATAATAACCGTCCTGATTTTTAAAAGCATTTTGCTCTAATCTATCTATTTTATGATACTACCTTCAAAAATCACACAAAAAGGACAAGTTCTTGTCTTCACTGTTTTTGCAGACTCTCCGGCGCAGGCTCTTATTGTCAAAACTATTCAGGATGAAATCACCGCTGGCTATCGTTTCCAGGACCAGCACGGTCTCTTCAGACAGCAGGTTGAATCTTGAATACCTGCGCTTGCCCGCTTCTCACTGAAAATCCGGCATTGACCAGAAGCGTTTCCAGTTCATCGCGTATCAGTTTGTCGTCTTCAACCGACAGAATTTTATGCATTGCGACCCTCTTTTTCCAAGGGCGATCGGCTGCCCGAAACACTATAATAACACCGCCACTTCATCGAATCTGTACGCTTTGGCTCTGAGCATCACCGTCTGCTCCCTGAAAATCTCGTCGATGATCCGGCGTTCCAGATTCTTTCTGTGCTCCAAATGCGCCAACAATCCCGCAAGCCCGCTCAGTCCGCAGGCCTTCCCGTGGGGCGATTCCTCCAGATAACGCAGCATCATCGGAAACCACAGCTCATTTCCCGCATCATCGGACCGTTCCTTTCGGATCACGCCAATCGCTCCCGCAATGTCCTCCACGTCCAGATAGAGGATTCTATACGGTCTGCCGTGCAGGATCTTTTCCAGCCTCCTGTAAAAATCCAGAATCTCCTCATCTTTCATGCCAAGGTACAGGATCTGGTTCTCAATAATATTCTGAAAAATCGAGCACTCAAAGATCTGCCCCTCGCCATTCCATCTACCGAACCGCTCCAGAACCACCGCCTCAAAAGACTCCCTGTCCAGATTCCCGTTGTAAATCTCCAGTTTCTCCAAATTCCTGTGAAAATCCGGCACATCCGTCAGAATCTGCGTATAACAGATGATCCTGTGCTGCCCCTCCGTGACCGTTTTGGCCCTGATCTCTTCCGCAAGCGACGGATACTGCTCCAGCACGTTTTGGTATTGCGCCTCTGTCGTATAGGTACACCACGCCAGCTCCACAGGCGAGTAATCTCCTTCCCGAAAAACCGTATGCTCCGGTAAATGCGCCGAAAGTTTCTGTATCAGAGTGCTTTTGCCTGCACCCTGCAGACCTTCTATGAAGTAATTGTCTTTTTGCATAGTCTGCCCTCACCTTTCCCAACTGCCCGCCGAAACGCATCATGAAACTCCGCCATCGTCTGGTACCGTTTCTCCCTATCCTGACTAATCGCCTGTGAAACCACCGCATATGCCTCCTCGCACAGCTCCCATCGTTCTATCCTGCACGGAAAAACCCTGCAATACCGGTATCTGTCCTCGATTTCTTCCTGTGTATAGGTGCCGAAAAAGCCGAAGAGCAATGCTCCCACCGTAAAAACATTCGTCCTCTCATCGACAACCGCACCTAAAACATACTCCTCCGGGGCTTTCAGCCTCTTACTTCCCCAATACTCTTCACCCATGTCATTACATGTAGGCTGTTTCCGAAACAGGTCAATATCGCAAAGCATCATCCGATCATTCCCGAAATCATAAAGCAGGCTTCCATCGTAGAGATCCACCGCCACATAGCGTTTGGCGGCCACCACTTCCATAAAGGAAAAAATGCACTCCACGGCAGACAGCTTTTTGTCCGTCGACAGATTATGAAACCGCACCGAAGGCCTGATCAAATCCGGCTCTTTGTCATACTTGTCAAAATTCCAGTAATCAAACAGACACTCCCCATCTGCCCACCGAAATACTGCGACATAATACTGCTCATGTGGATAGTGTTCGATCAGTTCCACCAGTGCCGGGTGCTTTAATATGCGATATAATTCGGCTGCATTTTTCAAAGTTTCCACCGATTCCGCTGGTGATATTTCCGCATCCACTGTATCTACACCCGCAATTTTAATAAAATACCTGTCCCGGCCGTTCTCATCTGCCACGCCAAAGCTGATACAACCTGAACCGGTCGCATCGATCACGGAAAAGACTGTGCCATACTTTTTCACCCATGTCAGATCATGACAGGTTTTTAAGTGAAATTTTATGTTGTCGATCTCATGCTTTATCATAGGATCCTGCTTCTTTCTCCTTGTTTTTGTTTCTCCACTGTCTTCTTTTCACCGGAATATGCTGTTTTCCTGATACTTTACCTGCATCTTACATGCCCCTTTATGTCCTGATTTTATCATGCATACTTCCGCTTTTCCACCTTTCTTTTTGCTTCCGCGCATTCCCCATTCCCGTGATCACATTATGCCCAGAACAAAATATGAGTACCATTCTTTCAGAGCGCCATGTTATAATGAAGTATCAAATCCGCGGAGCGAACCCATGAAATACAAAAATGCAAACGACATCCTTCCCAAAAAATTACTTGTATCCGGAGGATCATTGCAAGACAAAAGGGGAAACATCAAACTATGAAAAAGACAATAGAACAGCTTCTGCCCTTATGGGGCATGAAAAACAGACAGGTAACACAGATTTATCCTTCCGCCTGGGAGATCGTGCCTTCCCATGTGATCAAAATATATTACGACAAAGATCAGCTGGAAAGGAATATCAGGATTTCCTCGATCCTGACAGACTGCAGGATTCCGGTCGCACAGATCACGCACACCCAAACAGGCGAACAATACGCCACCGCACAGGACGCCTATTTCCTGATGTCGGAAAAACTGCCAGGAAGCAATCTTTTTGATCTGCAGGATAAAAAAACTGCTTACGAAATGGGACGTGCCATCGCAAGGCTTCATCTGGCATTTGTCCAATGCGAAAAAGAAATGGAATTCTGGGACAACAGTCTGCTTGCGGAGATGAAAGGCTGGATTCCGGAAACTTTAAGCGCCCATAATTGGCCGCATATAACCGAATCGGAACACGCCAGATTCGTATGTATGCTTGAAAAGGTATCCGACCGCCTGCCCAGACAACTGATCCACCGCGATGTGCATTTCGGAAACTTCCTGTTTCATGAAGGCCGCTTATCCGGCTACATTGATTTCGACCTGACCCAGAAAAATATACGGATATTTGACCTCTGTTACTTTCTGGCCGGACTGCTGGCCGAAGAGACTGAAACGCCCCTGACAAAAGAGCAGTGGCTGGAGCTTGTCCATGCAGTCATAACCGGCTATGAAAGCGTAAACAGACTATCGGATATTGAAATCCAGGCTGTACCCTGTGTGATGGAGTGTATCGAGATCCTGTTTGTCGCCTATTTTACCGGCACGCAGGATACAAAGCACGCCCAGGATGCCTGCCGCATCTTTCATCGGATACAGGATTATGAGGCGGCTATTGAGAAAACACTGTCTGCCGGACGGTTCACCTGAAACATTTCACGTCCTGAAATCCCGCCCGAAACAAGCCTGCTGATCAGCCAGATTTCTTGATCAGCAGTATTTCTCGATCAACGCCTCCGCCGAGAGTCTGTCCCTCTTCACCGCATACAGGCTTCCGTTCTGTTTCCGGTCGATCAGAAAATAGTCATACATCTCGCGGCGGAGCGTGGCCGCATCCCCAAACGTATGCAGACCGTTCAGCACCTCATTAAATTCGCGCTCCGTGTACTCCCGGTCTTCCGGAATGCGGTCTGCCAGATAGGCCAGCACGCAGAGCTTCTTTTTCTTCTTCGACGGCATCTGCGTGACACAGCCGTCTGCATCCAGATATGCTTTGATCGTTTTCGTATCCATAAGGGTATCCTCCACTTTCTTCCATTCTCAAGAAGCGGAGCCTGCAGATTTTCTCTTAAGCGCTTCACCACAACAGAAAACAGAAAAGTATTATTCCTTTATTGTAGCACCTGCATGGCTGCTTGTGAAGGTTCCCCCACCCCTGATTCAAGTAACATGCCGGCACGAATTTTGCCAACACATAGTCTTTTTACAGTAAATGCCAAATCCTGAGCTGAACCGCAACAAATAACTTTCCTGCTCCCGGCTTTACATTGTGTCAGCCTATTTTTCGTGTTACAATAACTACAATAAAAAGTCCTGCTCCGCCGCCACTACGTGATATGCCTACACGAAGAGGAAATACTAAGCATGTATGAATATTTTGATCTCGATTATAAAAACACAATTTTTGAATGGGATGACGAAAAGGCAGTTTCCAATTTCAAAAAACACGGGATACGTTTTGAAACTGCCTCAAAAGTATTTGCTGATGACAATAAGCTGATACGATACGATGAGGAGCATCCCAAGGAAGACCGATACGATATCCTTGGCAAAGTCGGTAAAGTTCTCTTTGTAGTCTGTACCTTTAAAAAAGGGAATATAATCCACATCATTTCTGCCAGACGCGCAACAGAACCCGAGAAAGTGAGGTATGAATATGGCGAAAGTTACGATGCATAGTTTACCAGCAAATTTAACAAAAGAAGAAATGGCTGAACTTGAAGCTGCTGAAAAGATGCCGATCATTTTTGATGATGACTGTCCGGAAATGACAGAAGAAATGCTGAGTCAATTTCACAGAACTGACATGGTCACTATTCAGATTTCACCTGTTAACATGAAAAAGGTCAAGTCCTTTGGCGCAGACTATTCAAAAATTTTAAGTCAGCTTCTGGATTTGGCTCTTAATGACGCCGAATTATTAAGAAAATGCTTGTAAATCTCCTGAAAGGGTATATCCTCAGTAGAACGGATGTCTTTCCCATGCACTAATGTATCCGTTCTACAGAGGATATACCACCGCCAATTTGACGCTCCCCTCCCTGTCCCTGCTTCCATATTTTTTGAAAAAATATTGTACATTTCCCCATATCATTGCACGGATTCCAATGCCGGAGAAAAACCGGAGAAATGCGACACACTCATGTCATATTCCCACTGCTAAACTATCACAAACACCATCACAGGAAGGAGGCATCCACAATGCCATTTACCGAGATATGCATTTACCAGGTCAAGCCGCAGAAGACGGAAGAATTTGAAGCGCTGATGCTGACGGCAAAGAGTTTTCTGGACGAGCAGGAAGGATTGCTTGCGCTTCGTCTGATCAGGCGGGGCTACCACATCGACCTTGCGCAGATCAAAGAAGGGCTTCCCCCGCTGAAACTCACCCGCATCGTCAAGAGCGTCAAATACATGCTCTACTGGGAATTTGACACGAAGGAAAACTACGGCCTGGCACAGAAAAATCTCTACGACAGCTATTGGAAGGCCATCGAAAAGTGCCTGGTCGTTCCTCATGACAAATATTTAGGGGAGGTGATATTTTGATGATAGACAGACTGATCCAGATCATTTTTCTACGGCGACGGGCTCTCCTTATTGGAGGGCTTCGCCCTGGACAAGTCCTATTTCACACAGGAAGAACAGAGTAATATCATCCAGGCCCTGCAGATCTTAAAATCATCCCATTACCCGGACGCAGACAGGACCCTGAATAAGGTTGCCGGGCTGTTCAGTCACACACTGCAATCCGACTGGCTGGAGATCGATTTTTCCTATTGGGGCAGCCCCGAAAAGGAACGCCGCAATATGACGGCCTTAGAGCGCGCGGTCATCAATAAATACGTGATCAAATTCACTTACTATAACTCGGAACTGACCATAACCGAGCAGACCGTGGAACCGCCAAAGCTGCTCTTCAAATCCCACTCCTGGTATCTGATCGCCTTTTCCCTCACTCCTGCCTATCAGGAAGAATACAACATCCCCCTGTTTAAACTGCGCTTCTCGGAAAAGATCGCCTATAAAGTCTATGATGAATTTCAGGAGGAATATATTAAGAAGCTGGAGGACGGTACGCTGGAAGTAACTTTCAGATATCAGCTGAGCGACTGGACCTTCCTCTACCTGCTGTCTTTTGGCGAATATGTCGAGATCATTGAGCCAGTCGAGGCCAGAATGCTCCTGAAAGAAAAAGCGCAGAAGATACTCGCTCTGTATTGCTGATTTCCAATGTTGTTATAGTAATTGCATTCTAAAAGTTCTTTCACTATAATTTGATATAGTAATTACAGATACTTTTCCCAGGCGTAATACGATATCTGCGCAGGACCGCAAAGGAGATCCCATGGCATTTACAATTCAAGTCCGCATGAAAAAACTCGGAAAACAAAAAAGTCAAGACTTACAGCCCGTTCCTTTCGAGCTTGCCCAAAAGCCCGAAACCGTCCGGGAGCTGCTCACCAGTCTGACCGCACTTGGCGTCAAAGACTATAACACAAGAAAGGATGAGGGCCAGGTTCTCCGCTTTCTGACCCGCGAAGAGATCGCAGACCAGGCCGCACGCGGCAAAATATCCCCGGGCCTGCGGGGCGGCGAAGATGCCGTGGAAGAAAAGGCCGTCGAGAACACCCTGCAGTGCTTTGAGGACGGCATCTTCCGCGTCTTTGCCGGGGAGAATGAATTGACGGCCTTGGAAGAGACGATCCCCTGGACTGACGATATGGTCTTTACTTTCATCAGACTGACAATGCTGTCCGGCTGGTAAAAATTGTCAGGAAAGGAGTCCCACATGGCAGAATTCACCTGCCAAACCAGAAGAAAATTAACCGAAACATGGCTGAGCCAACTGTACCGGAAGCAGTTTCCAAATCTGGTGGATGTCTGTGTGCGGAAAGCATGGCAGGAAGATTTCTACTATGCGCTGGATCAGATGAACAGCTACCAGATGACTGCCGGACGGCCGCAGGCTTTCCTGCATCTTTTTTCCGTGATCGAGGACAACAACCTGATCCGGTATTCTTCCGTCAAACGGGCGGTCAGCACGTGGATCGGTATTTTCGATGAAAAGAGCATCGACCGGATCAGAGACAAGCTGCTGCGCCTGATGGGACAAAAAGGACGCTGAAAAACCCATTGACGGAAGATTAAAAGAAAAGCGGGGGAACTTGAAATGAAGCATATTTTAATAATTGATGATGACATTTATATAGGGAATGTAATTGAAGAAGCACTTATCAAAGAGGGTTATCAAGTATTGCGGGCTTATTCGGGGACAGAAGCAATATATGTGCTGTCTGCGTCAACTCCCGACCTTATTTTGCTTGATTTAATGCTTCCCGGTCTTTCTGGTGAAGAAGTACTGTCACGAATAAAGGGTATACCTGTTATCGTTGTCAGTGCAAAAATTGATGTTGATGATAAGGTTGCTCTTTTGCTTGGCGGTGCAACGGATTATATTACAAAACCTTTTGAAATGAAAGAACTGCTTGCAAGAATTACGGTTGCACTCCGAGGCAGCGTAGTTTCAGCTGATTCCATTTTATCTTTTGATAATCTGCGGCTGGACATAACGACACATGAAGTCTTTGCAGGACAACAGGGAGTAAATTTAACAAGGACAGAATATGCAGTCTTAAAAACTCTTATGCAGAACCCGTCACAAGTAATAGCAAAATCCGTACTGCTTGAACGCATCAGCGAGGACACTCCCGATTGTACGGACAACTCATTAAAAACGCATATCAGCCACTTGCGAAAAAAGCTTCTGGATATTGGAGGAAAAGAATATATAGACACAGTATGGGGTATTGGCTTCAAAATGAAGTCGGAATAAATCTCAACTAAATCTCAACTGTTTTCTTAACTGTTTTCTCAACTATTTCTTGTTACAATGCCAACATCAAGCACGAAATACCTGTGCAGAAAAGGAGGCTGAATTTATGGATTATGTCCTGACCACAAATGCTTTGTCTAAAAAGTATGGAGCATTCAAAGCATTGGACGCTGTTTCCATGCACGTTCCAAAAGGGGCTATCTATGGTTTCGTTGGGAAAAATGGTGCTGGCAAAACAACACTGATTCGCCTGGTCTGCGGATTGCAGACCGCTACTTCCGGCGAATACACGCTGTATGGGAGGAAAAACACGGATAAGGAAATTAACAAATCACGCAAAAGAATGGGGGCTGTTGTTGAAACACCATCTATTTATCTTGATATGACGGCAGAAGAAAATCTAAAAGAACAATACCGTATTCTTGGTCTGCCCTCTTTTGACGGGCTGAAAGAGCTATTAAAGCTGGTTGGTCTTGAAAATACCGGAAAAAAGAAAGCGAAGAATTTTTCTCTTGGTATGCGGCAGCGATTGGGAATTGCAGTTGCACTTTGCGGTGATCCAGATTTTCTTGTATTAGATGAGCCGGTAAATGGTCTTGACCCACAGGGTATCATTGAAATGCGGGAATTGATTTTGAGGATTAACCGTGAACATCAGATAACGGTATTAATTTCCAGTCACATTCTTGATGAGCTGGCAAAACTGGCAACACACTATGGATTTATTGACAATGGAACCATTGTAAAAGAAATAAGTGCGGCTGATTTAGAATCTGTGTGCAGGAAATGTGTGTTTATGGAAGTGAGCAACACAAAAGCACTTGCCTGTGTACTTGACCGAATGAAAATCGAGTATAAGATTTTATCCGATACAACTGCCAATGTGTTCACAAAAATTAAAGCGTCCCTGTTGATTTCTGAATTGACAAAAGAGAATTGTGAAGTGATTTCCATGCAGGAACGCACCGAAAGTCTGGAAAGCTTTTATATCAGCCTTGTTGGAGGTGAAAAACATGATTAAACTTTTAAAAGCTAATTTAGCAAGGCTTTGGAAAAACAAAGTGTTTTGGTTGGGATTTCTGGTGCTGAATGTTTTTTGCATTATACAAAAAATCAGCATCATTCAAGATACGGTAGAAGTACATTTTTTAGAGGAAGCATTTTGGATACAGGCATATGTGATCGGTATTATACTTTCCGTCTTTATCAGCCTTTTTATAGGTGCTGAATATGAGTATGGCACAATCAGAAATAAAATTATTTCAGGTTATGACCGTTCAGACATTTATCTTGCAAATATATTTACCTGTATTATTGCGGGATGGATCATGTGTATGGGGTGTCTGATTTCTGCACTTTTGGTTGGCATTCCATTTTTGGGATTTTTCCATATAGAACTTTCGGAGATTCTTTCACAAGGGATCTGCGTGTTTGCCTTGAGTGCGGCTTATACAGCAATTTACTGTTTTTTTGCTATGTTAATTCATAATCGCACGATTACAGCCATTACCTGTATCATATTTTCATTTTTGCTTTTGTTTTCCGGAACTGTTATTTCAAACCGACTGGACGAATCAGAATATTATTATATTCCGGATGCGTCCTTGGGGACAGGTGAAATTGACGATGGAAGTCATTCTGAATGGATTCGTAATCCCGATTATTTGGAAGGAACTGAACGTCGGATTTATGAAATATTTTTTGAAGCTATTCCCGGAGGACAGTCATTACAGCTTAGTGGAATGTTAAATGAACACACCAGTTATATAGAGATGTTTTCGGCTTCATTGGTGTGGATTGTTTTATCATGCGGTTATGGAGTAATACTGTTCCGTAGGAAAGATTTGAAATAGAGGGAGGTATATTCATGCTTTTACCGTGGGTTTTGTGTGGTGTTCTGTCTGCTGTTAGTTTTATTCTCTGTATGAAAATTCATATGTTGAAAGTGAGTATGGCGGAAATACGGGCACAACTTGCGGACTGGCTGAAAACAGATACGAACACCCTTATTTCTATATCTTCCAGTGACAGGCAACTGCGATTGTTGGCAGCCGACCTAAACAGGCAACTTCGGCAGCTTCGCAGACAACGCAGACAATACCTTGACGGAGATAAGGAGTTGAAAGATGCCGTAACGAATATTTCTCATGATTTACGGACACCTTTAACTGCAATTTGTGGATATTTAGATTTGCTTGAGGCTGAAGAAAAGTCCGAAAAAGTTACCCGCTGTTTCATGGCTATTCAGAATCGTGCAGAAGTATTAAAGCAATTAACGGAAGAATTGTTCCGCTATTCGATTATCATGTCGGTACAAGAGCCTGTGCAGTTAGAGCCTTTATGTGTGAATGATCTATTAGAACAAAGCCTTGTATCATTTTATGCTGCCCTGACTAAGAGCGGCATTACCCCGCAAATAGATATTACTGAAAAAAAGATTATACGCCCTTTGAACAGAACTGCTTTTCTGCGTGTATTGAGTAATATTCTGAATAATGCAGTGAAATACAGCGACGGCGATCTAAATGTTGTGTTGTCCGAAACGGGAGAAATCACTTTTTCAAATACAGCGCAAAATCTAAATGATGTACAGATTGGAAAATTGTTCAACCGTTTCTTTTCTGTGGAAACAGCAAGGAACTCAACGGGTTTGGGGCTTGCTATCGCAAAAACACTGGTTGAACAAATGCACGGCACGATTACCGCACACTACTGTGACGGCGTATTAAGTGTCTGGTTAGATTTTTCGCAAACAGCAGAATAATAGATTCCTGTTTGTTTTAAAATGCAGACAGGCAGGAAATCTGTTCAGTTTACGGGGGTGACGACTGGCTTACCGTCAGCATCCAGCAGAACACTCATCCCGCATCCTGCCGTCAGCGACGAAGAAGCCAGCACATCCCCAACCGCTCCACGGGATAGATAGCCTCCAGGCGGCAGTCCACACCTTTCTCTCCCATGGCTGCCATCTTTGACAGCAGGATTCCACGCACCTGTGGTATACGCAGGTTACCGATCTGGGTGGACATCCGGATCTTCTCCCCCACGCGCCGGTCAAATCCGGCATCGAGGTCAGCCAGCGAAATCAGCAGCGCATCCAGTTCCCCCGCCCCGGCCTGAGCGGACAACCCGGCAAGTATATTTTTATAGTCGTGCCGGAAGGCCCTGGCCTCCCGCCGAATAGCTTCCAGCTCCTGCTCATAGAGCTGCTGCCTGGCGAATTGTAAATCTTCATCCGCAGCCGGCAGGCTGAACAGTCTCGCGGACAGAACAGACGCTGCCATCTGAAACACCCCCGCCATACACACGGCAGCCAATGCCCGCCAGATTCCGATCCGCCAGCCCCATCGCACCCACAGGGTACACATCAGCACGTTCGCAACGGAAATTACAACATATAGGACCAGCCCGGATACTTTGAACACATTATACAGGCTTAAATGAATCATACTTGCCAATGCCGGAGAGAATGCCAGCGCGGGCAGCTTTTTCAGCATCCGGCATCCCCGCTCGTCCATGATGACGTACAGGTAGATTGCCAGCGCAATATGACCAACCGAAAACTCCTGGAAACCGGACAGAAATAACGCCAAAACGTCCAAGACGCCACCTCCTTCCCAACGAAATTATCATACCATAGCGGCAGATCTTTGTCCACGAATGCTCCGCGGAGCAAGAACTGGAAGATCAAGGATCCAAAGATTATACAGCAGATACAATAATTTGCTGAATTTTATATCTACCGAGTTGATTTTGCATTGCATTTCGCATATACTATCAGTACAATGAAACGCAGAAGGAGTTATTTTTATGGCTAACACGACAAATTTCAGTGTCCGTATGGACAGTGATATCAAGAAACAGTGTGAAACGCTCTACGGTGAGCTGGGCATGAACCTGACCACCGCCATCAATGTTTTCCTGCGCCAGTCTCTCCGCGTCGGTGGCTTCCCCTTCGAGGTCAGGCTGGAACAGCCAAACAAAGAAACAGTTGCCGCCATGCTGGAGGCCGAACGGATCGCACGCGACACAAGTGTAAAGCGTTATTCTGATGTGGAGGAAGCGCTCCGCGAACTGAAACGATGAGCAGGGAAATCGTCTGGACCACCAGATTCAATTTTCCGTGGATTTGCTGTAAGACCTGCCCGTAACGTTCCTGCAGGTTCCTCGCGTAATCTGTAAGAGATGAGCGTCTCGCAACGGTTATCGGGGTTGCTTAAAGCAGATCGAAGTTACTTCTTATTGCCGCAGTGCCCATATCAGGTTAAAATATACCATATTGCCACACGCACACACAGCACCAAAAAGGGAGCACACTATGATCATCAGCGCAAGCCGCAGAACCGACATTCCTGCATATTTTTCTGAATGGTTTCTCAACAGGATCGAAGCGCAGTATGCTTATGTGCGCAATCCCATGAATATACGTCAGGTCAGCAGCATCAGTCTCAGCCCTGAACTCGTTGACTGTATCGTCTTCTGGAGCAAGAATCCCCGGCCCCTTATGGACAGATCAGAGCAGCTGCATAACTATATGTATTACTTTCAATTTACCCTGAATGCCTACGGCAAAGAGATTGAACAAAATCTTCCCACCCTGGATGAAAGAATAAACACCTTTCAGGTATTGTCGGAGAAAATCGGCAGACAGCGTGTCATCTGGCGCTATGATCCTGTGCTTTTAAACGACCGGTATACGATAAGCTGGCACGCCGAACAGTTCGACTATATAGCCCGTAAACTGTGCCGCCACACAGACAAAGTCACCATCAGTTTCATCGACCTGTACAGGAATATTACAGGCGCAGCAAAAAAGGAAAACCTCCACGAACTGTCTTCTGTACAAAAAGAAGCCATCGCAGAAGCGTTTGCTGCGACGGCTCATGCCTGCGGGCTGAAAATAGACACCTGCGCCGAAGACATCGATCTGTCCCGCTGGCAGATTGCACATGCCCACTGTATTGACGGTGAACTCATTTCCAGACTGCTTGGCTGTCCTGTCGATGCAGTCAAAGACAAAAACCAGCGTCTGGAATGCGGCTGCATGACAGGCATTGATCTCGGCCTTTATAATACCTGCCAAAATGGCTGTATCTACTGTTACGCCAACCACAATCCCGCTGCCCGCCTCCGGAATTTACAGGCGTATGATCCCGCCTCCCCGCTGCTCTGCAGCCAGCTGACAGAGGCAGATAAAGTCACGGAGCGCAAAGTGAAAAGTCTTCAGTACTCCTTTTTTGACAGCATCAGGATACAGTGAGAATCTTCCTGTGAAGCTGTATATGTCGACGGCTTCCACTTCCTTTCCCGGCGAATACTATCTGCATGCAACGATCGTAAACTCGCCCGGTAACTTCTCATTGTCCCATGCCGGATGTTCGTCAAACTTTCTCAGCACAAAACCGCTGCCAATAACGGCATTGATGATCTCACTGACCGTATATTTTCTGTAACTGCACCGTGGCATATTCTTCCGGATACTTTCTTCAAAAAAGCGGGCGTGTGCCATCTCTCCTTCAAAGATTTCCGTTGAAAAGTAACTCATCGTCGGCTGTTCAAGTCCCAGCAGATCCGCTGTTTTGGTAAAAGGATGGAAATCGCTGCATATCATCCTGCCACCTTTTTTTAATAAAGCAAACATAATATCCATGAACTCATTTATGTCATGAAAATAGTGCAGCACGCCGCCTTCCATAAACACTATATCAAAATAACCTCCGTACTTCTGCTGATCGATCTCCAGTATGTCGCATACCTCGAAATGCAGGTCAACCCCGGCAGCTGCCGCCACTTCAAGCGCATACCTCTTATTATCCTCCGAAATATCAAAGACCGTGACATCCGCTCCCAAAACAGCCAGCGGAACCGCCTTCTTTCCACAGGAACCGCATATGTTCGCAATTTTCATCCCGCTATAGGTATCGAAATAATCCGCATACTTTTTCAACATCCCGACCGGATCTTCCCGGTCCTGTTTTGCCCTGTCCGCCGGGGCGCCCGCCCGTTTCACCCAAAACTCATACGCGTTATATTCCCATGCCTTTTTATTCTGCATACTGTACGCTTTCATTCAGATCCCCTCCAACTCCCATCAGACTTTCAACATTTTTCATAAAAACCGTATACTGCCCAAACACCGGTCA
>Ga0137308_100070_pt1 | contig 176565 bp, 163 predicted proteins | sample Inofrocosms_June_FD_97181 | JGI IMG/M metagenome (GOLD analysis project Ga0137308, IMG submission 97181) | Mouse cecal microbial communities from Vienna, Austria - N-Acetylneuraminic and N-Acetylglucosamine D2O microcosms_June | ecosystem: Host-associated > Mammals > Digestive system > Large... | reverse complement strand
TGCATGCAATGTTTGTGATCCAGGCTTTTTCTTCATTGGTTATGGAATTCGGCTTGCCAGACCGGGCAGCATCATTCATTGTATACTCAAGGCCTGCGGCTATATATTTATTGACGAAGTTAGCCACTGTGTTAGGATGGACACCGATTGTCTGCGCAATTTCAGAGTTGGACATTCCATCTGTGCTATACAGGATAATTTTTGCGCGCTGTACCTTACGGTATTCCGCAGTCTGGGATCGGGCAATTTTTTCCAGAATCTCGCGGTCGCCGTCTTTCAATATGATGTTCCCATATTTTTTGTTTCTGCCCATGGTTTTGTCCTCCAAATAGGTTGATATAACCATTATAGCAGATGTGTAAATTTACACAAGAACTTTTAATACGTTATACTAGCCTATCTGCCGGGGCAGGGGGCGGTGTTTTGTAAGAGTTACGACACAGTGTACCGTTTTCCCTATATGACGCTGCCCATGCTTTTAGACGAGGCGAGGGCGCAGTTTGGCGATGCGGCGCTCACTCAGCTTGAGCGGACCCAGTATAATGTGGATTAGGAGGAGACGGCATTTTCATCCTGATTTGAATGCCTGCTGAAGTGGGCGGAGGGGAAGTTTGGATGCTATTCATCCAAATACTGATTAACGCAGTATCGCAGGCCAGCCGGAGTTTGGCCAAGCCAAACTCCAGATATGCAGGAAAGAGGTAAGTATGAGACTAAGTGAACTTTTGATCTATAATTCGATTGTGGTACAGTGCCACGACAATCCGGACGCGGATGCCCTTGCCAGCGGCTATGGGGTGTATACCTATCTGAAAGAGCAGGGAAAAGATGTGCGTTTTGTCTACGGAGGGCGCTTTCGTATTCAAAAGAGTAATTTGGCGCTGATGATATCCGAACTGAAGATTCCCATTGAGTATGTGGATTCGTTGGAAAAGCCGGCGCTTTTGGTTACGGTGGACTGCCAGTACGGCGAGGGAAACGTGACAAGGTTTGAGGCGGACACGGTTGCCGTTATCGATCATCATCAGGTCAGCGGCGCATTGCCGACGCTCAGTGAGGTCAGAAGCAATCTGGGCGCCTGTGCCACTGTGGTGAGGGAGCTTCTGAGGCTGGAGGGAATAGATATCAACGACAATAAAGGGCTGGCCACGGCTCTCTATTATGGGCTTTTGACGGATACAAACAATTTTACGGAGATCTCCCATCCGCTGGATAGGGATCTGCGGGATGACGCCGCGTTTGACAGAAGCATGATCGTACATTTCCGCAATGCGAATCTGTCTCTGCGGGAGTTGGAGATTGCCGGGGCGGCGCTGATGAATTACCGCTATCATGAGGATTACCGCTATGCGGTGGCCATGGCGGAGCCCTGCGACCCTAATATTCTCGGCATGATCAGCGACCTGATGCTGGAGGTGGACACCGTGGATACCTGCCTGGTTTATAGTGTGCAGCCCTTTGGCGTAAAGATTTCCGTCAGAAGTTGTGTGAAGGAGGTAAAGGCCAGCGAGCTGGCGGCGTTTATCACGGAAGGCATCGGTTCGGGAGGCGGGCATCTGGAAAAAGCCGGCGGCTTTATCCAGATGGAATTGCTGGAAAAAGCATTTCTGGATTTTTGCAGGGAACAGGGGAAGCCCTCCGGCCAAAAAGTGAGCGAAGGCATTGAAGACTTTCTGCTGCAGCGCATGGACAGCTATTTTTCCAATATCCAGATTATATATGCCAGGAACTACAGCATAGACATTTCAGGGATGGCGGCATACAAAAAGAGGAAAATTCCCCTGGGCTTCGTGGAGGCTGATCGGATCTTTCCCACTGGCGCCAAGGTATGCATACGCACACTGGAGGGAGACTTGGATGTGCAGATCAGCAGGGATTTATATATAATGATCGGGATTCAGGGCGAAGTGTATCCCAATGACAGAGTCAAATTTGAGCGCAGCTATGACAGGCTTGACATACCTTATTCTTTCACGGGAGAGTACGCGCCTGTGGTCAAGGACGTGCTGGAGGGAAAAAACGTATCACTGGTTCCCTATGCAAAAACCTGCGTTCCCAGCGGCGAGGTGCATATCTATGCAGCCCGGCTGGAGCACCGGGTGAAAGTGTTCACCGCATGGGACGAGGAGAAGTACATGCTGGGAAAAGAAGGGGATTATCTGGCTGTGCGTATGGATGATCTGCATGATATCTATATTATTGAGAAGAGTATTTTCCAGAGGACTTATGAAGAAATATGAGGCGTGGGAGTACTCCATACAGCAAATGTCCTAGCCATAAGGGAAGAGTTGTTTCGCGTTCTGCCTAAAAGAAGACGATAAGAATAATCCCAGAAGCGGAGGCGTAATGCGGCAGATAGGCCGGCATGGGCCAAATGCTTGCGCAGGCGCGGCACTTAGTTCACTGTCGGCGGAAATAGAGGATGGGAGACATACGGGAGAGGTATGGGAAAATGATTACATTAGAGTTGCTTGGCAGAGAAAACCAGAAAGAGGCTCTGGGCATTGACAGGGAGGATATCAGCCTGAATTTTGTGGACGCAGTGGAAGATATTATAGAACTGACAAGGCACGGCGAGGAGCACGGATATATAGGTCACACTTACCTGGTCAGGTTTGACGGCCGATGTGTGGGGATCATTCTGATGGGGGAGGGAATTCCCTGGGAGGTGGATCCGCCCCAGATTGCGGGCAGGCCCTTTTACCGGATCATGGGATTTATAATTGACAAGGCGTATCGCTGCAGGGGAATCGGTTCCTATGTGCTTGAGGAGGTAATCCGGCAGGTGTACCGGGAATTCGGTCCCAGACCGATAGTGCTCGGGTGCCATGTGGATAATGTTTCTGCTATGGAAATGTATCTAAGGCACGGGTTTGTCAATACTTTTGCCATGGATGAGGATGATTATCTTCTGATTCGGGAGGAAATCTTTCAATAAAGACGGATGTTTTAAGGAGGGATAGTGCGGTGAAAAATGCAGGAAACAAGATAATGAACGGTATATGAAGCGCCCCATTACAATATAAACGGGGATTGCGATTACCAAGCGAATTACAAGCTGGCACAGGAATATTTTAATGAAATTGACGCACCATATAAAAAGCTATATATTATGGAGGACACCACACATGGGCTGTTAGAATCAAAGCCTCAAGCCTTTTCAGAGATTTTGCATGGAATAGCCGGAGAGTGGAAAATCTTCCAAATAAAATAATACCGGATGCGGGAATTTAAGAATGGGGGTACTGGTTATGTGGCTGGTATTTGCGATATTGTCGTCGGTATTTGCGGCGCTGACTACTATATTGGCCAAGATGGGTATTGACGGGGTTAATTCACATCTGGCTACAGCTATCCGCACGGTGGTGGTGCTGCTTATGTCCTGGGGGATGGTCTTTCTGACCAACGCTCACACAGGGATCGGAGGAATCAGCAAAAGAAGCTGGCTGTTTCTGATCCTGTCCGGCCTGGCTACAGGGGCTTCCTGGCTGTGTTACTACAGGGCGCTGCAGTTAGGGGAGGCGTCCAAGGTGGTGCCCATCGACAAATTGAGTGTGGTCATCACATTGGTGTTGGCCTTTGTATTTTTACATGAGAGGTTTACGGTTAAGTCATTCTTCGGCTGTGTCCTGATCGGTGCGGGCACGTTGCTGATGGTGTTGTGAGGGACAAGCTCTGGCATCTGCTCGGGGCTGATGGTTCGAGGTAAGTATGATTCAAGTATATCTGCTGGCGGTGGGAGAACTCCGCTGCCAAATAGAGAAAAATACCGCATCCCTGCCGGGCTGGGAAAAGCTGGCGGGCTGGCAGCAGGAAAAGATATCCCGCTGTGCCGCTCCCGGCACAAGGGCGCTGTGTATGGGCGGGCAGCTCCTGTTACAGTATGGAGCCTGTGAATGGGCGGCTTCTTTTGACAAGTCGGACGCAAAGCCGGCAGCAATAGAAAACGGGATTTCCTGGCGCGTCATAGATTTTTCCGAGCTGCCGGAACACATTGCCGCCCCACAGCCCCTGACGGTAGCCTATGAGGCCGGAGGGAAGCCCCACATCCTGCATGTGCCCTGGCACTACAATCTGTCCCACTCAGGGGATTATGTGGCGCTGGCCATCAGCGATGCTTCGGTGGGTATTGATATTCAGCAGATGCGTCCCTACAGGGATTCGCTGGTGAAGCGTTTTTTTTCTGCACAAGAAGCTGCCGCGTATCAGAGCCTGGTTTCCGTGGATGTCCAGAGGGGGCGTACACTGTTCTACACTCTCTGGTGCCGCAAGGAGGCGTATGGAAAACTGCTGGGAACGGGCTTGACAGAGGAGGTACTGGGGCATAACATGTTAGGGGATATGGGTGTATGCCTGTATGAATATGGAGAATTACCCGGTTACCGCATATGTGTATGCGACAGGGGTAGATAAGGCTAAGATGGGGTATAGATGAATTACTTCATTTTTTTATGGGTTTGATACATATCAGTATATTTGTGGAAAAATCTTTTATGTTGCGCTTTTCTGCTTTTCCTGGGAACCATATTGCTATTATCAGGAATTTATGAATGGAATTAAGGCGGTCGTGTACCGGGGATAATATGCCGAAGAGTCATAGTGCCAGAGAATGCAGGGCTTGACAGAGGAAGTGTTAGAGCGTAATATGTTAAAAGATGCCCATGTATATTTAAATGAGTATAAATCTGTATTACAATATGGCGGGAAGAGGTAAGCCTGAGATGAAAAAGCTGTTTGTATATTTGAAAGATTATAAAAAGGAATCCGTGCTGGCGCCGCTGTTTAAGCTGCTGGAGGCTTTTTTTGAATTGTTTGTGCCCCTGGTCATGGCCAGCATCATTGACAGGGGCATCGGTGTCTCCGGCAACCCGGATACGGGCCATATTGTCAGGATGGGGCTGTGTCTGCTGGCCCTGGCGGTGGTGGGGCTTGTCAGTGCGGTGACGGCGCAGTTCTTTGCGGCGAAAGCGGCGGTGGGCTTTTCCACCAAGCTGCGGCAGGCGGTGTTTGAACATATCCAGGGATTGAATTTTACCAATATAGACAAGGCGGGAACCTCCACGCTGATCACCCGTATGACCAGTGATATCAATCAGGTGCAGTCCGGGGTGAACATGGTGCTGAGACTGTTCCTGCGCTCCCCGATCATTGTGTTTGGCGCCATGATAATGGCGTTTACCATCGATGTGAAGAGCGCGCTGATTTTTGTGGTGGCGATTCCGCTGTTGGCGGTAGTGGTGTTCGGCGTGATGATGATTACCATGCCCATGTACAAAAAAGTGCAGAGCGCCCTGGATAAGGTGCTGGGCATCACCAGGGAGAACCTTACCGGTGTGCGGGTGATCCGGGCTTTTCACCAGGAGGAAGTGGAGGAAAAGCGGTTCCGGGAACAGAACAATACGCTGTCCCATCTGCAGACAGCGGTGGCAAGGATCAGCGCCGTCATGAATCCCCTGACCTATGTGGTGGTCAACGGGGCGATTATCGCGCTGATTTATATCGGGGCCATTCAGGTCAATGTGGGCAATCTGACCCAGGGTGAAGTGGTGGCAATCATCAACTATATGTCTCAGATTCTGGTGGAGCTGGTAAAGCTGGCCAATCTGATTATCACTATCACCAAGGCGCTGGCCTGCGCGGACCGTGTGGCGGGCGTACTGGCGATTCCCAGCGGAGAGGAAGTGCAGAAAGTACAGGGTGCGTTTGACGCACCGTCCAGGGAAGAGAAAAATGGTGCAACAGGAGCGGCAGAGAGCGCACCCCAACCCTACCTGGAGTTTGACCATGTGTCCCTGACCTATCAGGGAGCGGGAGACAAGACATTGCAGGATATGAATTTCCGGGTGGAAAGAGGCCAGACCATCGGTATTATCGGCGGCACAGGCTCCGGCAAGTCCTCCCTGGTGAACCTGATTCCCGGATTTTACCCTGCTACAGAGGGATGCATCCGGCTGGAGGGGCAGGATATCCGGGACATACCAGCCCAGGAGCTTCGCCGCCGGGTGGGTGTGGTGCCACAGAAGGCAGTGCTTTTCAAGGGAACTGTCCGCAGCAACCTGCAGTGGGGCAAGCCCGATGCCACGGACGAAGAATTGTGGCAGGCCATCGACACCGCCCAGGCCAGAGAAGTGGTGGAGGGCAAGGATGGAAAGCTGGACGCCGAGATTGCCCAGAACGGCAAGAACCTTTCCGGCGGGCAGCGGCAGCGTCTGACCATCGCCAGGGCGTTGGTCCGGAAACCGGAAATCCTGATCCTGGACGACAGCGCTTCCGCCCTTGATTATGCCACGGACGCCAAACTCAGGCAGGCGCTGAAAGAGGTGGAGAAAGGCACCACCACTTTTATCGTGTCCCAGCGGGCATCCACCATCCGCCATGCGGATCAGATTATTGTGCTGGACGATGGTATGATCGCCGGTATGGGTACCCATGAGGAGCTTCTGGAGAAGTGCGAGGTCTACCAGGAGATCTATTATTCACAGTTTGAGAGAGAAGAGAAAGAGGCTTGATATGATCGGGCCGGCAAAAGTCTCACCATAAATGCTGTGGAAAGGGGAGGAGTACTATGCCGGAGGAGAACAGCAGCAGGCCAGTGTATCGGATCGGCCAGCTTTCCAGGCTTACAGGAGTGAAAGAGGGGACCATCCGGTTCTATGAACAGTGTGGTTTTATGGGACCTGTGGAGCGGACCCCCAACAATTACCGGCTCTATCACGGGCGGCACATTTATCAGGTGCGTGTATGCAGGCTGGTGTTCGGCGGCTTTGTAAACCGGCGGCTGCGCAGGGAGAGCCGGAAAGTGCTGGATGCCTCCGTCAGATGGGATATGGAGGCTTATGGGGAGGCGGCCGCCAATTATCAAAGAGCCGTGGAAGAGGATATCCACAGAACCCGGAAAGCCATAGCCATCTGTTTGGAACAGATGGGGCAGGCGGCGAAGGAAGACATCCGCTACTCCAAAAAGCAAGCCGCCGCCATGGTGGGCGTGACGCCGGAGGCCGTCCGCAACTGGGAGCGGAACGGCCTGCTTGGACAGTATGAACCATATCAAAAGAGGTTCTATGGGCAGACGCTTTTAAACCGCATGTACGTGATACGGCTGCTTCTGGATACGGGCTACAGCATGATGGCAATAAAAAGTTTTATGCAGGAATGCGACGGCGGCCAGCCGAAAAACGCGGAGAGGCTGCTGATCAGTCCTACGGAGAGCGAGGAACTGCGTTATCGGTCGGACCGCTATCTGGAGGCATTGCTGCATCTGCGGGAGAAAACCAGACAGCTTTGTGAACTGAAAGCGGAGATGGAGAAAGTATTTTAAATTTTCAAACCTTCTATTTGTACACCACCTTTTTTCTTTGTGCTATGATTGGCCAAAAGAGAGAAAGGTGGTTATTTTTATGAGGTATTTTCAGGTAAATGTCCGGGAGAATCCCACAGAATGGGGGTATATGCCTACGCTGCGTCTGTATCTGCTACAGGAGGGGGATAAGCCCAGGCCCATCGTAATTATCGCGCCCGGCGGGGGCTATGAAGGCGTAAGCGCGGAAGACGACAGGGTGGTATCCCAGTATAACGCGGCGGGATTTCATGCCGCGGTCCTGCAGTATAGTGTGCGCCCCCACCGCTTTCCGGAGCCGGAGCGGGATCTGCTGCTGGCAATCGGACTGGTCAGGGAAAGGGCAAAGGAATGGGGGATTTTAAAAGACCGGGTCGCCATCTGCGGATTTTCGGCGGGCGGGCATCTATGTGCCTGTGTGAGCACCCTCTGGAAAAAGCTGGGGGAGGAGCGCTTCAAACCCAATGCGGCGATTCTCTGCCATGCGGTGCTGACGGCCAGGCTGGATCACTGCAAAAACTTCATCGTTGACCATGTGGGAAATGAGGATAAGGAAGTGCAGGAACTGGCATTCTGTGACAGGCAGATCAGCGGCCACACCCCGCCGACTTTTCTCTATACCACATTTGAAGATAAGCTGACCAATGTGGAAAATGTGCTTTACTATGGGGAGATGCTGGCAAAGCACGGGGTTCCCTTTGAGATGCATGTGCTGCCCAAGGGCGGCCATTGCGCGCCCTGGTGTGATGACATCATATGGGCAAAGCCTGCGGGGGGACGGGATTACAATTATATCAGAATGTCGGTTGAGTGGATGCGGGAACTTTGGGGGTTGTGAAAGGGCGCTTAACAGTTTAGCGCCAGTCAGCCGTATTGACCATAAATACGCTGTAGAGGAGGAATATCAGGATGCAAGGTATAAATGTTAAAGAATATCTGGCCGCCCATGAGCACCGGAAGATCCGGAGCGGAAAAAGCGGCGCGGAGGTTTGGGAGGTTGAGGGCCGGTTTGTTTTAAAGTATGTGCAGAGGACAAAGCTGCCGGAGCCGGAGGTATTCGAACTTTATCGGAATGAAGCATATTTTTACCAGTTTTTTGGACAAAACCGCCATAAGGAGATGCTGCCCTGCCTGCCGGAGGTGCTGGAAGTACAGGTTTTTGAGGATGAGATTCTGATACTTTTGAAAAAATATCAAGAGCTTTCCAGAGACGAAGTGAGCGAGGAACTATTGCGGAAAATCATGAGGGCGCTGGCGGCGGTTCACACCCAGGAAATCCCTGTCTTTTTAAGGAGAGAAAAGAAGCGGCCCAGGTATCTGGAGGAAGATCGGATTGAAGGCTGTATTGACGGGTGGCGGTCCGTTCTGGCGGAGCATCCGGGAGTTTTTGACGAGGGGATATTGATGGAGACGGCGGCGAAAATCAATGAATTAATCGGTTGGCACCACGGGGAGCAGCAGGTTTTAAGCCACGGTGATTTTCATTGGGATAACCTGCTGCTGGGAGAGAATGGAAATATCATAGTCTGTGACTGGCAGGGTGTTAATGCCGGAGGGGCTTCGGGGGACATTAGTTTTTTTACAAGCCGCCTGGGAGCGGATGGGATAACCATTGAGCCGGAGAGGGCGGCAGAATTGTACTGTCAGGAGAGATTACGGCTCACAGGGGAAACCATTTCCCAAGACGATATGATAAGGCATATGAATGCGGCCAATGTAATCACGTCCTTTCAATTCTGGCATGAATATCTGCATGGCAGTTCATGTGAGAGGGTCCGGGGGATCTATGAGAAGATGTGGATGGAGTAGATATATATTTGCATTTTGTGTAGAAAGTGTCTATAATAACAAGCAGAAAGCAGGTGAAAGTTATGGAGGTATTAAGAAAAGAAAGGGTATATACCATTGAGGATATTTACGCGCTGCCGGACGGAGAACGGGCGGAGTTGGTTGACGGTAAAATTTATTATATGGCGCCGCCAAGCAGGACTCACCAGAAGATATTATTGTCACTAAGTCGGGTCATTGCGGATTATATTGATTCACGCAATGGGGATTGCGAGGTTAATATTGCGCCATTCGCTGTATTTTTGAATAAAGATGACATAAATTATGTGGAGCCGGATATATCCGTAGTCTGTGATACTTCGAAATTAGATGAAAAAGGATGTCATGGCGCGCCGGACTGGATCATCGAAGTTGTATCCCCGAGCAATAAGCCTATGGATTATTTTACAAAGCTTTTCAAATACCGGACGGCCGGGGTGAGGGAGTATTGGATTGTGGATCCTTCAAAAGAAATGGTTATGGTATATAGATTTGAACGGGAGACAATGGAACAATATTCTTTTGGAGAAGATATACCTGTGGGGATCTATGAGGGGTTTATAATAAAAGTGTAATGCATATAACTAAATCAAAAAATAGTTGACAGATTCTGGAAAAGCGTTTATAGTACTAAATGTAGCGAAAAAAGAAGAAAGGAGGCAATCAAGATGTTCAATCTGCAATTTGATGGAAAGCGCGATAATTTTGGTCTGAATCGTATTGTCTCCCGAAGGTGTGCTGTGCTGCCAGGTTGAAAGGCTTTGACGGCGCATGGATGTGTAAGCGCGTTCTTACGCGCAGCATATATGGATGAACTAAGGGCATGACATACATTTGTAGGTTATGCCTTTTTCTTTGTCTGTAAACCATGGGCATGTTTCCGGCAGAAAGCGGTCGGATAACTATCCACACTATGAAAGCCAAGGATTTCATAGTTATGATTCGGGAGATGGAAATACGGATTAATATGGTATCCCAAGCCCGGCGGGAGTCGGATGATTCAAAGCCGGCTTCGGTTTTGGGGGAGCGGAGAGAGTAATGTGCAATATCACAGGTAATCCTGTGACATGCGGGAAGAGGATAAAATGAATTTACCGGGAAGTTTTACAAATGTCATACGCAGGTATGACATTGACAAAAAAGATGTGATATTCGCCGCCACGGGAGATATGGATGAGGAGCAGCGTTTTGCGGACTCCATCGTGGCGCTGACGAAGGAGAAGCTTATCGTGGCCAGATATCCCTACATGGAAAAGCAGGAGTATCGGCTGGGAGGCTATAACAGCTGGTCCCTGGAGCAGGAAAAGCGCATGGAGGAACCGGCGGTGATGCTCTACGATCTGGCGGAGGTGGAGAAGCTGGAGGTGATCCGGCAGGTCAGCACCGGCATTCTGATGGGGCGCATCGGCGGCGTGGACAGATACCTGTGCCAGTTCTCCAACACCAGGATGGAAGCCTTTATGCGGATCGGCCGTCTGCTGGAGAAAATGAAAAAACAAGAGGAGATCACCCAGGAGGATCTGGACGTAAAACGGGGAAAGGAATGCTGCCCTAAATGCGGCATGATTTACCCGGACCAGGAGCGCAAGGTCTGCCCGAAATGCATGGACAAGGGCTCCATTTTGCTCAGGGTAGTGTCCTATTTCAAGCCTTACAAGTTCAGACTGATTGTCATGATGTTCTGCTACCTGGCCACGGCGGGGCTGAATCTGGTGTGGCCTTACTTAAGCGGCACGGTGCTGTATGACAAGGTGCTGGAAAAGGATGAGGAGTTCCTGGCCGTACTGGGGCTGCCCGCAGGGCGTTTTGTGCTGGCGCTGGGGATTCTGGTGGTGGTGATGATTGGCACCAAGGTGCTGCTTCAGGCGCTGGGAATCTTACAGGGGGTGTTGACGGCCCATATTGCCCCGGAGGTGGTGGGCAAGCTAAAGAGCCAGGTGTTTGACTCCATGGGAAAGCTGTCTATCAGCTTTTTTACCAGGAGGCAGACCGGCGGTCTGATGACCCGTGTGTCCGATGACGCGGAGGAAATTTCCGGTTTCTTTATTGACGGTATCCCTTACTTTTTCATCAATGTGGGGACGATTATTGCCACCTGTATCATCATGTTTATACTTAATCCCCTGCTGGCGCTGGCCTCTGTGGTACTGATGCCCATTCTGTTTTTCATCAGTTATTTGCTGATGCCCAGGCTATGGCATTACTACGGCAAGCGTCACCGGGCCAACCGCAGGCTCAACGGCCAGATGAACGAGAATTTTACCGGCGCCCGTGTGGTCAAGGCGTTCGGCCAGGAAGAGCAGGAGATGACCCGTTTCAGCAAAAACAACAACAAGGTGCGGGATGCGGAACTGGACGTTTCCAGATATGACTGCAAATTTTCCGCCTTGTACATTTTCGTGGAGGATATGCTGACGTTCCTGGTATGGGCAGTGGGCGGAGCACTGATTATCAGCGGTTCCAACATGGAACTGGGCCTGCTGATCACATTCAGCGGTTATGTGGGTCAGCTAAAGGGGCCTCTGGAGTTTATGTCCAGGATTATCCGCTGGTACACCAATGCCATGAACTCGGCCCAGCGGCTCTTTGAGATAGTGGACGCCGTGCCGGAGGTCAAGGAGGTTCCCAATCCCATAAGGCCCCAGCGGATGCGGGGAGAGATTACCCTGGAGCATGTGACTTTTGGCTATGAGCCCAACAAGCCTATCCTGAAAGATGTGAGCTTTCATGTGGAGGCCGGGGAAGTGCTGGGAATTGTGGGCCGTTCCGGGGCCGGCAAGTCCACACTGGTGAACCTGATTTCCCGTCTCTATGACACGGAGGAGGGACAGGTGCTGGTGGACGGTGTGAATGTAAAGCAGTACGGTTTCAGGGAACTGCGCAGAAACGTGTCCATGGTGTCCCAGGAGACTTATATTTTCATGGGCACGGTGGCGGAGAATATTGCCTACGCCAGGCCGGATGCCACCCGGGAGGAGATCATCAAGGCGGCCATCCAGGCCAGCGCCCATGATTTTATCTGCAAGATGCCCCAGGGATATGATACGATCTTGGGTTCCTCCAACAGAGCGCTGTCCGGCGGGGAGAAGCAGCGGATTTCCATTGCCAGGGCTATTCTGGCGGATCCCAAGATATTGATTTTGGACGAGGCCACGTCGGCGGTGGATACGGAGACGGAATTGGCCATCCAAAAGTCTTTGGAGCAGCTGGAAAAGGGCAGAACCGTGCTGTCCATAGCCCACCGCCTGTCCACCCTGCGCAATGCCACGCACCTGATTGTGCTGGATGACGGCCGGGTGACGGAGTCGGGAACCCATGAGGAGTTGATGGCTATGAAGGGGACTTTCTATAAGCTGAGTGAATTGCAGACGAAGGCTTTGGCGATGCGTGGCTTGGAATAGGAGAACTTCTAAGGCGGCAAAGTACGCCGCCTAAGAAGTTCTAGCCAATTCCTGAAGAATATCCCTTTGGGGATATTCTTCACGGGATAAGGATTGAACCGGGAAAGGTTGAACGTCGTAGGGGAATGTGTGTCATGGGATAAGGATTGAACCGGGAAAGGTTGGTTGGCGTAGAAGAATGTGTGTCATGGGATAAGGATTGAACCGGGAAAGGTTGAATGGTGTAGGAGAATGTGTGCCATGGGATACGCATTTGTAAATGGATACCTTGGGTTGATTTGTGGTTAAGAAAGGAAAATATATTTTATGGAAGACAATAGAGAAAATGGTATGCCGGACTTGCTGGATTTGCAGGAGTTCGATGAGGAGGCTTTGAAGAGGGAGTCGGAGGAAGTGCTGCAGATGCGTCTGATGACGGCGGAAAACGCCGTTTTTACCCGCACGGAGGGAGGCTTTCTTTCCCTGAAGTTTAGGGAAAAGACCTATGATAGAGTGGGGGTTTATCTCACTTTTCCCCTGACCAATCCCGAAGAGTTTATCTCCATCCGGGAGGCGGACGAAAAGGCCAAGGAGATCGGTATGATCCGCTCTCTGAAGGATATGCCGAAGGATGTGCAGGACATGATTCAGGAGCAGGTGCGTCTGCGCTACTTCATGCCCGTGATCCGCAAGGTTATGGAGGTCAAGGATGAGTACGGCTATGCCTACTGGTATGTGCAGACAGACTTTGGCAGCTGCCGCTTTACCACCCATATGGGAGGCGATGCCGTGGTGTCTCTGGGCGAGGCCCGCTACCAGATCACCGACATAGACGGCAATCGTTATGAACTGCCGGATCTGTATGCCCTGACTGTTATGGAGCGTAAGAAACTGGATCTGTTTATTTAATTATAAGGAGCAATAATTCATGAAACTACTATACACATTAAAGGAGTCCCAGCAGCAGGCTCTGTCTCTTCATGACGGCGAGACCATCTGGTACTGTGTTCCCGTGGATCTGGACTTTGACAATGGCGTACACAGCGCCCGGACCGGTTACACGGATCAGACCTGGATCATCGTCACAGAGGAGCGCCTGGTGACGCTGCGGGGGGATGAAAAGACCTCCGAGCATCTGCTGGCGGACTGCGAGAAAATAAAATGTGAGCATCAGGTGGGCTGCGGCATCGTGACGGTGTTTCCCAAGGAGGGCCTGCCGGAATGTGTAGCCCGTTTTTCCATGCGCCATATTATCCGGGTGGCTTACGCCGTCCGGGGGGCCCAGACTTTGGTGCAGGCCATACAGGAGGAACAAAATCCTAAGATGGTCAGCCGGGTGGAGAGCCGGGAATACGAAAAATATTGTGAGAAATGCGGCCGCGCCCTGCCGGGCACCAGCAAGTGTATGTACTGTGACGGCAAATCGGAGATCCTGAAAAAATTTATGGCTCTGTGCGGGGATTTTGTGGGCAGGCTGATAGCCATCTCCCTGCTGCTGGTATTGCTGGCGGCCATCAATATGTTTAATCCCATGGTGCAGAGGTACTTTATTGACAATGCCCTGGCAAACGGACAGGGGACGGTAAAGGATCTGTGGCTGTTTATCGGTCTGACTTTTGTACTGACAGTGGGCGGGATGATCTGCTGGCTCTACCGTTACTGGCTCTGTGTCAAGCTGGGGGCTTCCCTGAGCATGAGCCTGCGGGCCAAGCTGTACTACAAGATCCAGGTGCTGTCCCTGTCCTTTATAAACAACCGTAAACCCGGCGAACTGATGAACCGGGTATCCCGGGACACCAAGCAGATCCGTATATTTATGGAGGAAGTTTTCGGAGATATGTTTTCCACCCTGGTGACCATGGCCGTGTCTCTGGTCATGATGCTGATTATCAGCTGGAAAATGACATTGCTTTCTCTGGCCTTTGTGGTGGCGGTGCTGGTGATAATCCGGATGTTCTGGCATCATATCCACACCATTTTTCATAAGCAGTGGCTGCGGGCGGATGATCTGAGCAGCAATCTGCAGGATATTCTCTCCGGTATGCGCATTGTCAAATCCTTTGGCAAGGAGGAGCGGGAGAGCGCCAGATTTACGGAGAAAACCGAGGCTTTTGCCGCCATACAGAAAAAGAATGAGACTTTCTGGGCAGTATTCTTTCCCATAATGACCTTTCTGCTGGGTGTGGGCACTTATATCGCCATATATTTCGGCGGTGTGCAGGTGCTGGAGGGAAGCATGACCGTGGGAGAACTGGTGCAGTTTGTGACATACAGCGGCTACCTGTTCGGGCCCCTGAGCTGGATGACCCATCTGCCCAGGGCGGTGATGCAGATGCTGACCAGCTTAAACCGTATCTACGATGTGCTGGACGAGGAGCCCATGCTGGCGGACAAGGCGGAGAGCAAGGTGTTTCCCATACAGGGCGCCTTTACCTTCGAGGATGTGTCCTTTGGCTATCAGACTTATGAGCCGGTGCTGGAGCATATCTCCTTTGATGTAAAGCCGGGGGAGATGATCGGCTTGGTGGGCGCCTCCGGCACGGGTAAATCCACGCTGATCAATCTGATAATGCGGCTCTATGATGTGGATCAGGGCAGAATTACGCTGGACGGCTATGATCTGCGGGACGTACAGATGGAAAGTCTGCATTCCCAGATCGGTGTGGTGCTGCAGGAGACATTCCTGTTTTCCGGCACTATCCTGGCAAATATCCGTTTTGCCAAGCAGGACGCCACTCTGGAGGAGGTTATCACGGCGGCCAGGGCGGCCAATGCCCATGACTTTATCTGCAAGACCCCAGACGGCTACAACACCTATGTGGGAGAGCACGGCTACAATCTGTCCGGCGGTGAGAGACAGCGTATCGCCATCGCCAGAGCCATTTTGAACAATCCACGAATATTGATTCTGGACGAGGCCACTTCGGCGCTGGATACGGAGAGCGAGTTTTTGATCCAGCAGGCGCTTAACCGCCTGGTAAAGGGCAGAACCACCTTTGCCATCGCCCACCGCCTGTCCACTCTGCGGGACGCGGACCGACTGGTGGTCATCGACAAGCACGGCGTGGCCGAGATCGGCACCCACAACGAACTGCTGGAAAAGCAGGGTATCTACTATGGCCTGGTGAATGCGCAGCTGCGGATGAGCAGCGGGGAAAAGTAAGTATATCCGTGTGCTTTTTTGCCGGTAAATTCGTCAGAAGTGGATTTGTCTCTAATATTGTGTTATACTTCTAAAAGAAATACTAATATGTTGGAGCAAGGAGGAGTTTGAAAATGGAAAAATATCTGCCGGTGATGACTGGTGACTACAAAAGAAAGCATTATGCCGAGGGAGTATTTGCTTCGATAAGAAAGAAAACGGCGAAGATTTCTTTCGGGATTTATATTTTCTTCGGAATAGTGTTTGTCGGGTGTGCCTACGGTTTTTATTGGGCAATGGGGCGCATAGAGGATTATCGCCTGTCGGGGCAGGAGGACATGATCGGCGCGGGCAATTTTATAGCGGGTTTCTTTGCTGTTTTTGCGCTTATTGCTTTGGCTTCCATTGTTATCACGATTGTGCGTCATGCAAGAGGGACGGGCGTATGGAAGAAAAAATGCGCGGAGCAGAGCGGATATACCGTGAGCGATATGGACGAGTTTGAGCGTCAGACAATGGATATGGAGTGCAGAGCAGTCAGCCTTCTTGACCCCGCGAGGGCGTTGGCTGCAGGACAGGACGACGGGCAAGTGATCCCGGCTGAAGAATTTGACAGACTCTCGGCAGGATGAGATGAAACATAATGATGATTTCGGTTTAGCAACAGTAAGGTCCGGCGTTACATCCAGGTATTGGAAGGCTGCCCCGGAGAGATTTTGCTTATGGGGATTAACTACGACAGGGACAATCCAGACTACCCCCATAGCTGTGTGATAGAAAGGCTGGATGCTGCGCATTACGATATATGTGCAGTAGAAGGGCGATATATGGAAAAAATAGCGGTAGAATGCCGGGGATGATTGGCCTCGTTGTTCTGCTGCTTTTTTTGTGGAACAATGAGCAAATAAGCGCTGATGGAGAGAAACGGCCGCCATGCGGAGATGTTCCGATGTCAGGCCAAATACTATCAGGACATTAATGTTCCCTAAATTAATCAAGAAATATGTCTTGAATGTTGTTACAATAGACCTACACTGCAGTGAGAGAGGAACGAGTCAATGAGCTATTCAACCATAACACGGGCCCTGGTCAGCTATGTGGAAAGTCATGCGGCTGATACACGGCTGGATCTGGAACAGATGGGCCGAAGGTTCGGATATACGGAAAATTATATCAGGGAATTGTTTGCAAGTCAGGTAGGGGTGTCCATTATGCAGTTTTATAAGAGGCGGCGGATTATTTTGTCGGCGGCCCAGCTTTTGCGCACGGATAAAAAGATACTGGACATCGCGTTAGAGTGGGGCTTTGGCTCCCATGAAGCCTACACCCGTGCCTTTATCAAAGTTATGGGCATGTCTCCCAGCGTCTTTCGCAATACCAGGCCGATCCTGGGAAAAGCGCAGCTGAGGCCCGGCGTATATGGTCTGGAATTGTTGGAGCAAAAAGAGAAAAGGAGCGATGTGAGCGATATGAGCGATATAAAGCAGGACAGCATTATATTACATGATATAGGACAAGTGAAATTTGGCAGCTACGGAAGCGCTGCGCCCTTTCCAATCTGTATCAAGTCGGTGTCGGAGTATCTGGGGGATGATGTGTCCTATCCCTACATCATGGCCGCCACGGGGGCGGCGTTCAGGCTGGTGTGGAACACGGCCTGCTGGGATCTGAGCAATGTGGATATTTATCACGCTTTCACGGAATCCAATGCAGTGTATGAGTTGGGGGCCAGGGCATTGGGCAGGGAGTTTTCCTTTCTGGGCAGGGGGGAGAATACCACAAAGGAGGAGTTTTTGGATTTTATCAGGAAGCATCTGGCAGAAGGGTATCCTTGTATTGCTCTGGGGATCATCGGCCCGCCGGAGCCCTGCATCGTGGCCGGATATGGGGATGACGGGGAGAGCCTGCTGGGTTGGAATTTCTTCCAGGAGGACCCGGAGTATGCGGGGGATGTGACCACCGCAGAGAACGGCTATTTTGTCAGCAGGAACTGGTGGGAAAATACGGACACCCAGGCGGTGATGTGCATCGGCCCTGTAAACGCGGGGGAGGCGTCGCCGCAGGAGATCCTTCGGCAGGCGGTGAGTGCTCTGGAGGGGCGTATAGAGCATTCCTACGCCAAGGGAATACTGGCATACGACGCATGGCGTGAGATGCTTTTGGAGGACAGCCATTTTGCAAGCACCGCCTATGACAGCCTGTTTTCCAAGCTGCTGGTGCATAATGACGCTGTTCAGTGCCTGATGGACGGCCGGAATCAAGGAGCCGGATATCTGCGGGAACTGGTGGCAGCGCAGAAAAAGGAGGACAACACAAAGCTGGAGCAGGCGGCCCGGCATTTCCAGAAAGTCAGTGCCTATGCGGAGGAGATGAGCAGCCTGATCGGGGATTGGTCAGATATGGATGCCATGCTTCAGCACCTGGCGGACAGGAAAGTGCGGGAGGAACTGGCAAAGCTGATTCTCTATGCCAAGGCGGAGGACGAGGCGGCGCTGCAGTGCCTTAAGGAGTATTTGCGGTAAAACCGCAAGATTGGTTTCTATATATTTTAGGAAGGTTTTAGGAAGGGCGGGCGCATTTTGCGCCCGCTTTTATAAAGATTTATCCTATTTTGGCTGATGAATTTATATTCATATTCCTCCATACTTTTGCTGTCGGCGGCAATGCGGCACCATCGTAATATAACAATAAAGACACAGTGCCGCTCAAGAGGAAAAAAGTGTCACTTGCTCTCGGCGGGCTTGTGCTTGGAGAGAGGAATTGTTACAATGATCCTGGTTATTGAGAACGCGTATGGCGATCCGCGTAATTTTCCGGCTGAAAGGAGTTTTGCATGAAATACACCATAGAACACATCTCCCAGGGGGAAAATGAAGTGATCCTGCGCTGCCATAGTCCGTCTGCGGAGATGGAGCAGCTGATCCGTTTTCTGGAGTCTCAGAACAGGAAACTGATCGGCAATAAAGACGGCATACGGACAATTCTGGAGCCATCACAGATCCTGTATGTGGAGAGCGTGGAGGGAAAGACTTTTGCCTATGCGGAGTCGGAGGTGTTTCAGATGGAATATTCCCTGGCGCAATTGGGGCAGCTGTTGGGTGCGGTTAATTTTTTCCGCTGCAGTAAGTCTATGATCCTGAATATCGACAAGGTCAGGGAGCTGAGAAGCCTGGCCTCCAACCGCATTGAAGCCACTATGTGCAATGGGGAGCGCATTATGATATCCCGGACCTATGCATCGGATTTCCGAAAGAGACTCAAGGGAGTGAGACAGCAGTAAAAAGAATATCATATACAGGGAGGGCAACCGTGTGAAAAAAAGAGAAGAGGAAGTGCAAGGGCAGGTAAAGATGTCGCTGCTGGAGCGCTATCTGGCGGTGGAAATCGGGATTGAGTTTAAGGCATGTCTCTATTTTTTCTGTATCCTGTTCTTTTATTCCATGTACAGGCTCCTGTGTGGGAGCATGGAGGCCAGCATCCTGCACATGGGGGAAATGATTTTTCTGACCTATGGCATGGGATATATCCAGAAGTATATACTGGACAATTTTGATGAGGCGGATCGGTGGGGACTCAGGGAGATCGGTTTCCTACTGCTCTGTGTGGGAATCTATACGGCGGTCTCCTATTGGGGAGGATGGTTTGACCGACGCATTCCTGCCACAGCGTTCTATGCATCTTTTATGACGCTGGCCTATATCTGCGGCTTCCTGGTCTATAAGGTCAAGAGGACGCTGGACGCGAAACAGCTGAATGAGGACCTGCGGGTGTTCCAGGGGCGGGACGGCTCCCAGGCGCCAAAGCAGGAGCACACCTGACGCAGGGTGAACAAGGGAGGGTAAAATGGACAGTGAAAAGACAGTGATAGAAATCAGCCATATGACAAAAAATTACGGAAAGCACAGAGGGGTGACGGATCTCAGCCTCACCGTGGAGCAGGGGAAAGTCTTTGGATTTCTGGGGCCCAACGGCGCCGGAAAGTCCACCACCATACGGGCGATGCTGGGCTTTATCCGCTTTGACAGCGGTCGGATCAGACTGCTTCAAAAGGACATCCGCAGCCATAGGGAGGAGATACTGGCACAGGTGGGTTACATGCCGTCGGAGGCCATGTTCTATCCCACCATGAAAGTCAAAGATGTTATCCGGCTGGCGGCCCAGGTGCGGGGAGTGGACTGCGCGCAGGAGGCCAGGATGCTCTGTGAGCGGCTGCAGGTGGATACGGAGAAGAAGATCCGGGAACTGTCCCTGGGAAACCGCAAGAAAGTGAGCATTGTCTGCGCCATGCAGCACAGGCCCCGGCTGTTTATATTTGATGAGCCTACCAGCGGCCTGGATCCGCTGATGCAGACCACCTTTTTCGAATTGATCCGGGAATATGTGAATCAGGGGGCTACCTGCATGCTGAGTACCCATGTGCTGCCGGAGGTAAAGCGCTGCTGCGACCATGTGGCCATCTTGAAAGAGGGCCATCTGCAATGTGTGGAGACGGTGGCGGCGCTCACAAAGGCCAGGGCCAAGCGGATCAAATGGGTGAGGGACGGCAGACAGGAGGAATTTTTGTACGACAGAGACCTGAATGAACTGTACCGGGAACTGGAGGGGCATGACATCACGGAACTGCTGATCGAAGAGCCCTCTCTGGAGGAAGCGTTTATTGAATATTATAGGGCGTGAAGCTGCCGCAATGACAGAATAATATATGCCGCGTAGCGGCCACATGGAGGATAATATGCGTTACATATACAAACATGAAATGAAACAATATTGGAAAACCCTGCTGCTGTGGTCAGTCTGTGTGGGCGGCATGGGGATGGCCTGCATTCTCTTATATTCCAGTATGCGGGAAGAGATGGCGGGCATGGCGGAGAGCTTTGCCGCCATGGGTGCTTTCTCTGCGGCCTTTGGCATGGATCAGTTGAGCATTGCGACTCTGAAGGGCTTTTACGCCACGGAAGTGGGAACCATCCATGAGTTGGGCGGCGCCATGTTTGCCGCCGTGGTCAGCATGAATATCCTGTCCAAGGAGGAGGATGGGCACACCAGCGAGTTTCTGTTTTCTCTGCCCATAGCCAGGGGAAAGGTGGTCTGGATAAAATGGTGCGTTGTCTGCACCAATCTGCTGTTGTTCCATCTGCTCTGCGGGGGACTGTATGGCCTGGGCTTTGTTCTGCTGGGGGAGGGCATTCCCGGAAAAGAACTGCTTCTGTATCATGCCATGCAGCTGCTGCTGGGGCTGGAACTGGCCGGAATATGCTTTGCCGTCTCCGCCTTTTCCCGGCAAAACAGATTGGGATTGGGCCTGGGGATGGTGCTGCTTTTCTATGCCTATGACCTGGTGAGCAGAGTGGATCCAAAGTTGGAGAAATTTTCGGTCATAAGTCCCTTTGCCTATGCCAACGCGTCCAGGATTCTGGGTACGGGAGAGATTGCCGCCAAAGGCGTCCTGCTGGGAGCGGGCGTACTGGTTCTGGCGCTGGGGACGGCCTATGTGAAATATACGGGTAAGGATCAGATGTGATGCTGTTACTGCGGCGGGGCTGAACGTTAGTGAAAGAAAAGCTACTGTTATGATTTGACGGATAGCTTGGTTTCCTGGATAAAAAAGGAAGGGCTGAGTGAAAAATTCATGATAGGGTTCAAAGAATGATGAATATGTTGTAAAACGGTAGTTATTAGCACCCCGCTACGGCGGGGTGCTTAAAAAACTAATAAATTTTGTAAGAGCATAAAAATACCATAAAAGCTATTGCTTATTGCCGGGGATGACGATATAATAAGCATAACAGGAAGTTTTTGTAAACAAAGTCATGGATGACAGGAGGGTTAATTTATGGGAATCAGTATTAATGTGCCAACTATGAAGTCGGATTATTCGTCTCTTTTTTCCAGTCTCGGATCAAGCGCAGGCAGCGCCGCTTCCAGCAACTGGTTGGGAGACTATGCAATGATCAAGAACGGCAGTTATGGCAGACTGATGAAGGCTTATTATGCAGAGGCCAAAGCAAGCAGCACAACGACGAGCAACGGGAAAAGCAATTCCAGCAATGTTCTTGATAAGATTCTGGAAGAGAAGAGGAACCCCAAGGTTTCCAAAGAGGCGCAGAAGGCAAATGCCAGTCTGACGTCAGGGCTTTCGAGCCTGAAGACCTCTGTTTCAGCGCTGCAGAACAGCAAGACCTATACAGACACGGAAAATGGTCAGAGCGCGGCAGACAAAGTGTCTTCCGCATTGAAAGCGTTTGTTTCGGATTATAATGACGTAGTGACTGCGGCAAAAAATTCCACGCTGACAAACAAGACAGCATATGTGGCAAATATGATGAACAACACGGCGGCGAATGCCGATGCGCTTGCGGAACTTGGCATTAAAGTCAGGGCTAACGGTACGCTTCAGTATAATGATGTCAAGCTTAAGGCGGAGGATGTGTCCAAGGCGCAGGAACTGTTTTCATCCCAAAACATCTTGAGTTATGGTTCCACGGTAGCGTCACGACTTCAGTTTGCAGGTGCTGCGTCCGGTACAAATACTACGGACAGTGTGGATTCGAGCAATACGGCAGGGTCTAAAGCGGCTTCTCTCAAGGCGGACGGTAAGACGCTTGCATCCGATGCGCTGTATGAGACGGTGAAGGATAAGGATGGCAATGACACCGGCAAATATAACATTGACAAGATTTTTGCCACGGTAAAGAGTTTTGTGAGCAATTACAACGGAATGTTTGACGCTGCGGAGTCCAGTTCAAATTCCGGCGTACTGGCCAATTTGTCCCACATCAGGGAAAGGACGGCTCACGATGCGGACGCGCTCAGTAAGTTCGGAATCAGTGTAAACAAGAAAGGCAGAATGCAGATTGACGAGGACACCTTTAAAAAGGCGGATATGTCTCAGGTACAGAAGTTTTTCAAGGATTACGGCTCTTCTATTGCCACCAATGCGTCGCTTGTAGATTATTATATGACTACACGGGCGAATGCTGCCAATGGGTACACTGCCAGCGGAGCATACAATGTGCAGGGTAATATCCGTTATGATGATTTTGTATAAGCAGTGTTGAAAGGGACAGAAACATACAGGATGCGAATCAGCCAGAGCATGCTTTGGGGATTCGCATCCCCTTTTTGATCTTCGGGCTACTTGGCAAGTTTTAGTGATTATCAGTATAAATAGGAGGACAAGAAAAATGCAGTTAAAAGACAAAAAAATCATGCCTCCCCTCTGGCTGGCGTTCCCAGAGATCGAGCGACATTCCATCGGCTGGCGCATGGGCTATGGGGAGGGTTACAGATACCGACTTGGGGATTGGATGAAGGCTCTTTCCGAGGAGGAAAGGAAAGAGTACCAGGAGTTGTTCCCGGAGCCGGTCACCTGGAAGGGCTGGTGGGAGAAGGAGGATACCTGTGAGGTGCTGGCCCAGGGCGATTTCCGTATGCCCTTATGGAGGCCGGAGGGAATACCGAAATATACCCGCTTCTGGCTTACGCAGGAGGCGGCCTATGACAAACAGCATGTCTTCTGTCTGTTTTGGGGACATCGGCCATCCAGGGACGGAAGTATCACTCAAAGCTGTCTCAGCCAGTGGTGGATGGGAGAGTTTCGTTCGGTTGCCCGCAAGTATTGCTGTATGGAACAGTTTATGATGGAAAAGAAAGCGCAGCTTTTTGGAGACGAGACCATCAGGAAACAGATTTTGGAGGGCCAGACACCCGATCAGTTCAAGGCGCTGGGCCGCAAGGTACAGGGTTTTGACCAGGAACTCTGGGACAGGGCCAAATACTCCATTGTGCTCAACGGCAATTGGTGCAAGTTCAGCCAGGATCGAAGATTGAAGGCTTTTTTGCTGTCTACAGGCGACAGCATTCTGGTGGAAGCCAGTCCCTATGATACGATATGGGGAATCGGGCTTTCGGCGGATTCCCCGGACGCGCGGAATCCATGGAAATGGCGTGGTCAGAATCTGCTGGGCTTTGCCCTGATGGAGGTGCGGGATGAACTCCGCCGGGTCACACAGAACGAAGGGCTGTGTGATTGGAGTCTGGCAGAGCGCTAGTATGTGGGTTTCAAAGTAAAAATGCGTATAGAAATGAATTAATGTGGATAGCAAAAAAAGATATAGTGACGTTGGATAAAAGGGAGGGTTTTAAATGGCAGAAAATAATTTATCCTTGATGAATGAACTTGCGGAATGTGTGACAAAGAATCTGGAGCCGCTTACCAGAATCTTAGAAGAAAATAATGTGGCAGATATATCGCTGACGGATTCTCCATCCTCGCAGAAAGAGTACGCGGAATCCATATTGAGGAATCAGGAACTGATTGCCAATTACTTTCAGGAGTATTCGGAAGACATATCGAAATTTCAGAAGAAGAGCAAGGGGATTATAGCAAAAATACAGGATTCCATAGAGGCTGCCGAAATGACAGAGTACGATATACCCTGGCAGGAAGAGGTCTTGGAATCACTGACGAAGAATCTGGATCTGTTTGCCAGATATTTTCGAGGGGAGATATTGGCAATAAGGGTAACCTGCGAACTGTTTGTGGATATGCAAATCAGTGTGCGGACAGGTGAAGATACATGGGAAAACGCCATGGCGGAGGACATCCCCTATGAAGAGATAGCGGAAGAGGACAGGGATTGTTACAAGGACTGCCGCTGTGGAAATGAATGCATATGGATAGAGTTTTGCGATGCCTGTTCGGAGGAAGAAATCAAATCCATCATGGATTCTGTATGCGGCTTCCTGGGCCGGAAGTATGGCGTTTGTGCTGATTTGGTTTTTAGGGAGGGATAGCAATGGGACTTTTTGATCGCTTTAAAAAGAAAACACAGACAGCCGCCAAGGCGTGTCCGGCGCAGCAGGTGGAACCGGATACCCTGTGCATACTGGTCATGGATCGGGTGCTGCAGGATGCCTCCCAGGCGGGAGAGATTGTGAAGAGCGCTTTCGGCTCTGAGGCCTTGGGGGGAATAGACTCTGACAATCCGCCCATAACGCACATGGTGGTGAAATTGGAGGGCGCGGAATTTTGGTGTTCCTATATGCCCTTTCCTGTGCCCCCCGAGGAGATGACAATTCCTGACACTCCCCAGTACAGTCTGTTTGACCAGGAGGAATATCAGGCCCTGTGCGGCAGCAAATCCTTCTGGATCATAGTACAGAAAGGCGGCGGACAGTCCCTGGAGTCAAAACGCCGGGTGTGCAGCCTGCTCACCCGGCTGGCCGGGGCGCTGCTCAAGATGGAAGGCGCCATCGGCGTCTATGTGAGCGCCGCCGAATTGCTTATCAGCCGCCGGGTGTATTTGCAGCATGTGGATATTTTGGAGAAAAACATGAAAGATCCGGATTATTTTCCGGCGTCGCTGTGGATTGCCATACGGCAGGGACAAAAGGGAGACCGACTTCTGATGGGAACATGGGGGCTTAGGCAATTTGGTTTTCTGGAACTTTGGTTTCTGGATCCCAAATCCCAATGGGCCGAGATTCATGAAAAGCTGTATCTGATGTCCGTGTTCCAGATCACCGGGAAGGAATTATACAAGAATGAGGATACTATTGCCTTTACCCCGGGAAATATCACTGTGTTTAAAGAGATGAATGGCGCGTTGTTCCTTGTGGGGGGCGATGTCTGAGGATACACTGATAAGTGGGCGCTTGCCGGGGCTGTGAAAAAATCCGGCAAGCGCTGCAAAAGAGCAATGTTTGTCATAGTTTAGGCAGTATCATCATGGCAAAGAGCGTCACGCCTCCCATGGCGTAGAGGCCGTTGATGACCAGGCAGAGCTTCATCAGCGTATTCTGGACTTTTCCCCTGAAATAGGACAGGATGGTGAAAAGGCCGCTGAAAATCATAAATATGCAATAGCAGGAGATCGTGATCTCCGCCGCCGGAGATTCCAGCGCCCAGGCGAAGCTGCGAAGATACAGGATGGTCCAGGGGATGGGGATCATAAGGGTACAGATGGTGGTTAATATTTTCGTTTTCATAGTGTTGATTCTCCTTGTCTGTATGTTGTGCGTTGGTTAGTTTTGTGTGCGCTGAGGCGCTATTTCCGTTCGGCCCGTCCGAAGCACAGGCAGGATGCCGCCAGGCATACGACCGTGATTCCTATAGCTACAGGTATCCAGGGGAAGAGTTCTACCTGGGCTGTCTCCAGAATGGTTGCCAGTTTCCCATATTCTGCCGTGATGACAAAGAAGGGATAGGCCATGGGGTAGGTAAGCCACAGCTTTGTGTTGATGATCAGCACCGAGGGCACTATGGAGGCTAGTCCCATTCCCACAGAGAACACCGGCGTCTGGATACAGACGGACAGCAGCCAGAAAAAGGCGAGCATGGGAACTGCGGCCAGGTACATCAGCCCTGCCTCTCTCAACACGAACAGGGGAGGCAGCATAAAAGGGTAATTCCGGGTATGGCTGGCGATGGCCGCACTGACAAAGTACATGCCCGCGCTCATCAGCATCTGCGCTCCGGCCAGGCTCAAAAGTACCAGAAACTTGGCCAGGCAGAGCCGGGTTGTGGAAACGGGCAGGGCCAGCATTTTCAGGATGCCGTGGTTACTCCGCTCGGTCTGGGTGAGAAGCACCGTCACCACGATCATACTGGCGGGGAACATGAACCAGGCCATGCCCATAAAGCCCTGTATCAGAAAATTGTGTTCCGGCGAGATGCCCTCCGCCTGCATACCGAAATTTAAATGGGCGTTCAGTATGGAGGGCATCCACAGGATGATGTCTGCCGCGAGCAGAATCCATTGAATGCCGGATCTGCGTGTTTTCCGCAATTCTACTCTGACAAGAGAAAGTATATTTATGTTTCTTCCTGTCTGCCTGCTTTGGCGGGCATCTGTATCAAGATTGTTTAAACGTGTTTTCATGCTGACCACCTCCTGATTTTTAAAAATATTATTTCAGCGGCACACAGTCCCAGACTCTCCAGGGCGGCGGCAGTGGAGAACCCTGTAATGGTTTCCTTTTGCATACCAGCCAGGATCTGGAAGGGCATGGCATAGGGAAACAGGGACAGCAGGAAATTGTCCGCAGGGAGCATGGTGGCTGTGAAGATGCAGACCACGCCGATACCCAGGGAGATCCACATATTTTTACAGGCACACGCCAGCAGCAGGGAAAGCAGGGCGGCAGGCAGGAGCAGGAGCAGGGAAAATCCCATACTGTACGCCAGTTCTGTCAGGGCTTCCGGGGAGAAGGAAAGCCAATGCCAACAACAAAATCCCAGAGCGGCTGCTTCCAATGCCAGGGTGAAGATAAGCATGGGAATCAGCAGAAGGATTTTGCTGAAAAACAGGCTGCTTTCCTTCAGGGGCAGGGAACACATTTTCAGCAGGGCATTGTCTGATACTTCCGTGTGGTACAGGATGCAGGCCGCTACCACCAGCAGCAGTACGTTGAGCATGGACATCATCTGCCAGTCGGCGTGGAGCAGAATGGAAACCGGTGAGTCCGGGAGGCTCAGATACCGTTCTGAGCGCACCGCCATATCCGCCACCGGGAAGGCGGCAGCCAGCAGACCACAGCAGACGAAGGCTGGAAGCAGGCCGGTTCTTTTTATTTTCTTATATTCCAGTCCCGGTTTTAAGCCGTATCCCCCACGCCTGGAGGTGCTGTCATGGACCGGGTATCTGTCAGAACCAGAGAGGCTTTGTGTTTTCATCGTATGCCTCCCCTCTGCCGGTTGTCGGCGTCAATCACAGCCAGGAAGGTATCCTCCAGATTATCCGTGGGATAGCCCTGGTTTTCCGCGTGGGCTTTCAACTGTTCCAGGGTTCCCTCAAACAGTAGGTGTCCATGGTTCAGTATGCCGATGTGATCGGCCATCAGTTCCACTTCCGAGAGCAGGTGGGAGGAGACCAGCACCGTGCAGTCAAATTGTTTTGGCAGGGAGCGGATGAGTGTTCGGATTTCGTGGATGCCCACAGGATCCAGCCCGTTGGTGGGCTCGTCCAGAATCAGGATGGGCGGTCTTCCGATGAGGGCGCTGGCCAGTCCCAGGCGCTGCTTCATGCCCAGGGAGTACTTCCTGGCCAGTCTGTCTTTATAGGGGGTAAGCCCCACCAGTTCCAGCGCCTCCAGGGCTGCTGATTTTGGCAGGCCCAGGATCCGGCCCACAATCTCCAGATTTTCTTTTCCGGTGAGATTGCCGTAGAAGGCGGGGGCTTCGATAAAGGACCCCACTTCCTTAAGGATTTCCACACGGTTTTCCGGGTACTTCTTACCGTCAATGGTAAATGAGCCGCCGGTGGGTTTTGCCAGTCCCAGAAACATTTTCATGGTGGTGGATTTCCCGGCGCCATTGGGGCCCAGGAAGCCGTAGACTGCCCCTTTGGGAATGTGCAGATCCACACCGGATACTGCCGCAAAATTGCCGTAGGATTTGGTCAATTGTTTTGTTTCGATGATGTACATGGTTTTTGTTCCTTTCTTATTGAGAGTTCCGCATGTTCCCGGTAAGCACACAGGCCGGTGATCCATATCAGGCCGCTTTAGGGCGTCCCGATATGGATCAGTGTACTTACCGGGAACATGCTGTTTGAGAGTTCCGCATGTTCCCGGTAAGCACACAGGCCGGTGATCCATATCAGGCCGCTTTAGGGCGTCCCGATATGGATCAGTGTACTTACCGGGAACATGCTGTTTGAGAGTTCCGCATGTTCCCGGTAAGCACACAGGCCGGTGATCCATATCAGGCCGCTTTAGGGCGTCCCGATATGGATCAGTGTACTTACCGGGAACATGCTGTCTGAGAGTTCCGCATGTTCCCGGAAAGTACACAGGCCGGGAATCTGCTGTTCTGCGTATACTCTATCATTCTCACCTTGCGGTAACTTTTCCTCTGCCTTACATTTACCTTACTTTTTCGGGAGATAATGGAAAAGAGCGGTTTATTGTGCTAATATATGGGGGATGGAGCATATACAAAAAATTATGTCCCTGTGTCCTGCATAGTGCCCTGGGTGATGCCGGGTATGGCCCATAAGCAGAGAACTATGCAAATTTTATATTAGGGGCAAAGGCAGTGACAAAAGTTTCATCAGGAGAGATGTCGAAGGTGACAGGTATTATTGATTGGAGAGGCGCAGCTATGGATATAACATATTTGAAGGAAAAAAGAATATTGATCGTGGACGATGAACAGGAACTTTTGGATATGGTGGTTTCTATCCTGAAGGAGGATGGCTTTCGGAACATCAGAACCGCTTCCAGCGTAAAGGATGCCCTGGAGACGGCTGGGACTTTTAGACCGGAGCTTGCCATTTTGGATGTAATGCTGCCGGACGGCAGCGGTTTTTCCCTGATGGAAAGGCTCAAAGCCCAGGCGGACTATCCTATTCTGTTTCTGACCGCCCGGGGGGAGGCGGATGACAGGCTCAGGGGTCTGGGACTCGGGGCTGACGATTACATGGTTAAGCCCTTTTTGCCCCAGGAACTGATTTTTCGTGTCACGGCTATTCTCAGGAGAAGCTACAAGGGGGAGGAGCCCCTGGTCAGGCTGCAGGGCAGTATGATTGACTTTTCCCGCGGGGAGGTAGTCAAAGGGGGAGAGCATATCCCGCTCACCGCCAAGGAACACGCGCTCTTGTCGGCGCTCTGCCGCAATGCGGGGCGGATTGTCACCATTGACGCTCTGTGCGAGGCGGCCTGGGGAGATAATCCCTATGGCTACGAAAATTCCCTGATGGCCCATATCCGCCGTATCCGGGAAAAGATTGAAGTCTGCCCGTCACAGCCGATTTCCCTGGTTACGGTGAAGGGGCTGGGTTACAAACTGATGGTGGAAAGGTAGGTTTGCGCGCTATCACAGGTGAAAAGGGTGATATACGGAAAGAGGTGACCATGAAAAGTGTTCCCAGACTTATAAGACGCTTTATAAGTATATTGTTTTTGAGCATATTTTTCCTTTTGCTGCTGAATTTTCTGCTCTTATATTTTATGACCAAAGACCAGACTTCCAGCCGCTCCCCTTACGCCACGGCCCAGGAGGCGGCCCGGGGGCTGATAAGAGACGGGGAGAACTGCGCGCTGGGGCAGGATTTCCAGGAGATGCTGCGAGAGGAAAATGCCTGGGCGGTTTTTATTGACAATGACACCCACAGGGTGATTTGGCACACAGAGGATCTCCCCGAGGATATTCCCATGGAATACTCTCTCTCGGAGATCGCGGATCTTACGCTGGGCTATGTCAGAGATTATCCCACCTATGTGGGAGACGGCGACAATGGGATTATGGTTTTGGGCTACCCCAGGGACAGGTACTGGAAATCCATGTGGCCTACCTGGGATTATGACTTTATCGCCAATCTGCCCTGGAATATTTTAACGGTTATGCTGCTCAACCTTTTGTCTTTCCTGATTCTGTATATGGTGGCAAACACGGGCCTGTTAAAGTCCGTGAATCCCATCGTCAAGGGCATCCAGACCCTGCCCACGGGAGAGCCTGTCTATGTCAGGGAAAAGGGTGTGCTCTCCGAACTGGCGGCAAGTATCAACCATACCTCCGAGATGCTGCAGATGCAGCAGCGGCAGCTGCGTCGTAAGGAGACAGCCCGGGCCAACTGGATAGCGGGTGTCTCCCACGATATACGCACACCTCTGTCCATGGTTATGGGTTATGCGGGGCAATTGGCCGGGGACTTGCGGCTGCCCGAGGAAGAACAGAAGAAAGCCCAGGTGATCGTGAGACAGAGCGCCCGAATGAAGAATCTGATCAATGATCTGAATCTGGCCTCTAAATTGGAATACAATATGCAGCCGCTGGCCCGAGGCCGGGAGAATGCGGTGGCTCTTGTGAGGCAGGTGGCGGTGGATTTTATCAATATGGATATTGACAGGAGATTTCAGATAGAATGGACTGCGGAGGAAAGCCTGAGGGCCTGCATGGTTGATGGGGACAGAGATCTTCTCATGCGGGCGGTGTCCAATCTCATACAGAACAGCATCAACCACAATGAGCAGGGGTGCCGCATCTATGTGGGGGTCTGGCAGGAGGAGGGCAGCTGCGTCATCCGCGTGGAGGATGACGGCAAAGGCGCGTCCGACGCGCAGATCGAGAAGTTAAATCATACGCCTCACTATATGGTCTGTGATACCAATACCACCGAGCAGCGCCACGGACTGGGGCTGCTGATTGTCAGGCAGATCGCCGCGTCCCACGGCGGCACCGTCCGGATCGGGCGCAGTTCCTATGGCGGCCTCTCGGTGGAGATCGTTCTGCCGGCGGATTCATAGAAGCAAAAGGTAGAGGTTTTCGCGATAGTTTGGAGTTTTGTAATTTGTGTATTGCAGAAAGAATATAGGAACTGCTATAATTGCTGTGAAAGAAATCGAAGAAACTGGATGACAACAACCCCGACAAACGCTACTATTTCTTTTCGGAAGAGACAATGGCCCCATGGTTAGAATAGGTATGACCTATGCTCTAAACGGAAGGCAGAAATATTAAGGGAGAAATGAATATATGAAAAACAATAATAAGAAGAATCGGATCGGCAAAAAGCAGGCAAACAGAAAGCAGACAGGTACAAATAATGGAGGGAACCATGGAGCCAGGCAGGATTTCCCGGCGCCTGCGGCCGATGTGCCAGCCGACTGGTTCTATATGTCCGACGGGGATATCACAGCGGCAACTCTCAAGGAGGCGCTGGCTGACACCGTGTATAAAGTGGAGTTCTGGGAGGACGCCCAGGTGTTGGAGATTGCCTTGGGGGAGAGCGGCTGCCTGGATGTGGAAGTTATAGAGCCCCGCCTGGAGGAGAAAGAGGCGGATGCCTTTCTGGAAAAGCATCAGGTAAAATTCCTCTGTTATATCACATTTAAGCCAGAGAACTATGAAGCGGCCCGGTCTGTGATGGAACATATCTGCGGCAGAATCGGTGGATTTTTCTGTGGGGATACGGAGGATTTTACTCCGCTGATTGGGCGGCAATGATGATTTTCATCTGAGGGTTGTTTTTGATGAAGCTGAAAATGCTGCTGCATGGATCATCATGCGGCGGCGTTTCTTAATTCCGCTATTAACACTGCATAACGCCGGAATTTACCATACTGCATTGGCTAAACGCATAGGCTTAAGTTATGTAGTCAGGTTAGTGGGAAATTTTAACTGTTAGGCAGTATATATTCTACATATTTCTCACCGTTATGGTGGATTATTTAAAAAAGAAAAAATCATAAATCATAGAAAGACGAAAGGGACAGAAAAATGAGTAGATTAGAAGAGGCAAGAGAATTTTTCAAGGCGGATATATTCGCCACACAGACCACGGGGATTGTCATCGAGGAGGTGGCGGACGGGTACGCCCGCTGTAGTTTGGAGACGGAGGAAAAACATATGGCGGCTCATCACCATGTGATGGGAGGCGCATTGTTCACCATGGCGGATTTCGCCTTCGCTGTGGCCGCTAATCCCCCCGGACAGATGACCGTGACGGCCACCAGCAATATCAGCTATATCAGTATGCCCAAGGATGCAAGACTGGTTGCGGAGTGCAGGCAGATCAAGGACGGCAGGCGGGCCTGCTACTATGAGACCCAGATTACAGACGGGCTGGGCAATCTGGTGGCGGTGGTGACAGCCATGGGAATGCATATGAACTGAGTATAGATAAGGGAGGTTGTAAGACATGATTATCAAAGTACTGGTGGAGAACACGGCCATATCTGAGGAATACGGAAAAATACACGGCTTATGCCTGTATATAGAGACGGAAAAACACAAGATTTTGTTCGATTTAGGGCCGGATAAACTGTTTCTGGAAAATGCGGAAAAGATGGGGGTAAAGATTGAGGAGATTGACACTGTGGTGATCTCCCATGGGCACTATGACCACGGCGGGGCGCTGGGGCTGTTTTTGCGGCACAACCACAGGGCCAGGATATATGTCCATAAGAAAGCGTTTACCGGGCATTTTACCAAAGTGCTGGGGCTGTTGTATATCGGTGTGGGGCTGGATGCCTCCCTGGCCTCCCATGAGCAGATCGTCCTCACCGAGGGCAATCTGGAGCTGGATGAGGAACTGCTGATTATCACGGACGTGAAAGAGCGGGAATTGTTTCCTCAGTCCAACCGAAGTCTGTACACAGCAGAAAACGGGAAGAAGCTGCGGGATGACTTCGCCCATGAGCAGAGCCTGCTGATCCGGGAGGGAGAAAACAAGGTTCTGCTGGCGGGCTGTGCCCACTGCGGCATTGTGAATATTGTGAACAGGGCCAACCGGGATCTGGGTGAGCCCGTGACCCATGTGATCGGCGGATTTCATATCTGGAAAGACAAGTCTCCAGAGTTGGTGCGGGATATAGCGCAGCGGCTGAAAGGCCATGACATCCGGTATTATACCTGCCACTGCACAGGGCAGAAGAATTTTGCCTTATTGCAGGAGGAGATGAAAGAGCAGATACAATATGTGCCTGTGGGAACGGTTTTAAAGATATAGAGGGCGATCGGGTATTATTGACGATACTGCCAGGGGGTATGATATGACAAAAATAGCTATAGTGGGATGTACTGGCAAATTGGGCAGCGCAATTTTGAAGAATGCTTTGAACAGGGCAGATGTTCAGGTCAGCTACGCAATTGCCAGGCAGGGGAATCCCTTTGTAGGCAGAGCTATATCCGAATTAGTGGGCGACGACAACGGCTTTCTCTGCCGCTGATCTGGAAAGGATACAGAAACTATCCGCCAATATGCCTGTCTTTATGTCGGGAAATTTCAGTGTGGCATTACATGATTTTATAGAAACGCTGAAGTTTGCGGTCAGGAAAATCAGCGCGAACAGAGAGTTGGATGCCGGCAGGATAAATATTTGCAGTATCCGCGGCGGCAATATATTCGGGGAGCACGAAGTCATTTTTGCCAATTGCAAAGACGAGGTGGTTACGTTCAGACATCAGGTATCGTCCAGAGAGACATTTGCCGACGGTGCGGTTGAAGTTTCCCTGTGGACCGACAGGCAGCAAAGCGGGTTATATTGTATGGACGATTTTTGTAATCGGGAAGATGGTTTTTAGAAAGCTGAGGAGATGCTATGACAAACGAGCAGGGAGCGGAGCGGCTGATTGACCGGGAGGATTGTCATTTCACCGATCTATGCCCTGGCTATTGTATGCGACAGTCTATGGAAATCCCTGTGAGAACCTGGATCCGGTGCTGCAGGTTCCCATGTTATACTTTGACGGCGGGAGGGCATCGCAGGAGCAGTTGATAATAGTGGAGTACTGGATGGAAAACCAGAGGCCAGATGTGGAGGAGTACAGCTGCGTAAATTATTCGGAAGCGGATCTGGACGGCGGAGAGTACTATCATGTGATCCGCTATGAGCAAAATGGAGCAGCCAGGGAATACAGGATAAATGACTCCACAGGCGAGTTGGAGGAGTGAACAGGAAATTTGTGCTCTCAAAAAGGTTGTTATTTTACAGTAGATGGATTAATATTGAGTATAGAAGAGAGTTAAACGCAGGGCGTTTTGCTCATTGTGGAAGGAGGCAGTTATTATGCAGACAATCATTGTTTTATTAAATCCCGGTAAACTTGAGAATCCGGACCTGGACATACGTTATCAGATACCGGATCGCATTGAAGAAGTGTCTGGCGGTATTATACAGGATAACGGATACGACTATATAGACGCCCCGGAGGGACAGCCTGGACCACTGTTGGGTATTTGGCTTAAAACAGAGTCGGCGAGTGAAAACTGGCCCATTCTTTTAAACCTTTTCCGGGAAGAACATTTTATGGGGAATGACTTGTCTTTATCAGCGGAAATTTTTATCTCTAAAAAAGATACGGATGATGTGGGGAACTGTACATTGGTATTCCCGGAACAATAATCTTTCGAGCGGGAAACAGTGTAACTACAGTAGGCGATTGCGAAACTATTTCCGCAAGTGACGGGACTGGTCAATATATACAAAAACGGGCTCCGATGCAGTGGCCTGAGACTTTTCCACAATCATATGATGATTGAGCCGGTGCTTGAGATATTTGGCGGATGGCGGGGAGACGTGGTGAGCAGGCTGCGCAGGGTCATATTGGAGGAGTTTGTGAAAAGCGACTGCGAGGGCATGATATTTACTTATATGTGGGCATTTGACATGCCGTCGGACCGGGACTACATACAGGGGGTTGCGAAGCTGTTTGAGGAAAATGGGGCGGATATTTACTGCGTGGAACTGGTGGCGTCCCAAGAGATCCGGCTGCAGCGCAATCGCACGGAGAACCGTTTAAACAATAAAGCCTCTAAGCGGGATCTGGATTTTTCCACGAGCCTTATATTGAATGAGGACGCGAACCATCGCCTGGAGAGCCGGGAAGGGGAGATTCCCTTTGCCAATTATATGCGGATTGACAATTCCCGGCTTTCACCGGAGGCGGTGGCGAAGCTTGTTCAGGAGTGCTTTGAATTATAATCTTGAATAGTCTTGCATGCATGGCAGAATGGCTTTATGGAGGGGAACTATGAGTTATATTACAACATACACAGGCAGACATTTTGATCCCACATGCCCGGAAAGGGAAAAGATTGATATTCGGGATATCGCCCATGCTCTGTCCCTGACCTGTAGGGGGAACGGACACGTGAAGACTTTTTTCTCTGTGGGGCAGCACTGCGTCCACTGTGCTTTGGAGGCGGAGGCCAGGGGATACAGCCGTCGGTTGGTTCTGGCCTGCCTGCTTCACGATGCCAGCGAGTGCTATATGTCGGATGTGCCCCGGCCGGTCAAGGAGACTATGCCGCAGTACAAGGCTGTGGAGGAGCGGCTGCTTGAGCAGGTCTATATCAAGTATCTGGGGTCTTCACTGACGGACGAGGAGGAAAAGCAGGTAAAGCAAATTGACAATGATATGCTGTATTATGACCTGCTGTATCTGTTGAATGAAAAAACTGAGCAGGATGCCCCGGTGATGGCGACGGATTTTTCCTATGAGGTGCTTTCCTTTGAACAGGTGGAGAGGCGGTTTCTGGAACTGTTTGCCCGTCTGGAGGAGAGGGCAGGAGAGGAGCGCCTCTTTTCCACGGACTGTTTTGAAATTCGCTGCAGCCGGAACAGCGAGGAGTTGGTGGGAGAGATATCCGGGACGCTCCTTGAAAATATGGAGAAGCTCATGGTTTTTTTTCAGTTGGAGAAGCTGGAGAAAAAGATATCCGTGGTCATTTATCCGGATATAGATGCCTATGCCGCTCATGTAAAGGAATGCGGGCAGGAGTATTATGAGTGGATGGTTGCGGATACCTTTGACGGAGGGATCAACGTGCTGACTCTGGAGGCTTGCCGCAGCAGCAGATCCCACGCCCGGATGGACAGGGAGGAATATGCCCGGCTGATTGTTCATGAGTTTGTGCATATCTGCCAACAGCAGGTGGAGCCAAACTGTTACGGATGCATATGGTTCTGGGAGGCTCTTGCCACCAACCTGGCGGGCCAGATTATGCCCCCTGTGGAGATTAGCTGCAGCCGGGAGGAATTGATGTTCCACTACCAGGAACTTCCGGCGTCTTATGCCATATCTTATCGGCTGGGAAAATATATGCTGGATCACCTGCCCTATGAACAGATTTACAACTATATCCGCAAGCCCGCGGCGCTTTGGGAGGATACGGAGAAAATACTGGAAGCGGTAAAACAGGCATAATATTCTTAAAATCTATTGACAAACCGTATTACAAGCAAAGCCCATGTTATCAGAGGGAGGACACGGTATGATTTATAAATTGATAATTTGCTTTCTGGCGGGGATTGGAGCCGGTCTCGGCACCGGGTTTGCGGGCATGAGCGCCGCCGCCGTGATCAGCCCCATGCTTATCACTTTCCTGGGGCTCCCGGCCTATGAGGCCGTGGGCATAGCCCTGGCCAGCGATGTTTTGGCCAGCGCCGTCAGCGCTTATACTTATGGAAAAAACAAGAATCTGGACATCCGCAACGGTCTGGTGATGATGGTTACGGTTTTGCTTTTCACTCTGATGGGAAGCTGGGCGGCCAGCAGGGTTCCGAACACTACCATGGGCAGTTTTTCCGTTTTTATGACCCTGCTGCTGGGAATTAAGTTTATCGTAAAGCCGGTTATGACCACCAAGGAATCCATGAACAGGGTCAGCGGGAGAAAGCGGATCATACAGTCGGTTATCAGTGGAATTGTGGTCGGATTTATCTGCGGTTTCATCGGGGCCGGCGGCGGTATGATGATGCTTCTGATCCTGACCAGCGTTCTGGGATATGAATTGAAAACGGCAGTCGGAACCAGCGTGTTTATTATGACTTTTACTGCACTGACCGGATCAGTCAGCCACTTTGCCATTGGTGGTATGCCGGATCTGTGGTGCCTGTTTTTCTGTGTGGCCTCCACACTGCTGTGGGCCAGAATCGCCGCCAAATTTGCCAACAAGGCCAGCGCCGTCACCCTGAACAGAGCTACGGGTGTGGTTCTGGCGGTGCTGGGAGTTGCGATCCTAACCGTGAATTTTATCAAGTGAGTTGCGGTTCCGCATAGAGATAGGGACAAAGGTACAAAAGATGGATTATTCAACTATAGTAGCTAAATCACAACGGATATATCCTGTCTTGTCTCCAATCGGAATCTGATACCATTCATATCCGTGGGCGTCATTTACTGTGTCTAAAAGTAAAAATGTTTCTCCCTGCAGCGCGATTCCTATTATATCAGAAGAACTGTCAGGAGCAGATCGTATTTTTACGATTTCACCAAAAATTTGAATAAATATTTCATTTTTCTCTACACGGGAGCTGATTAACAATATAGCGGCGATAATCGCATATGTGCCGATTATACATGCCGCTATTAATACGAGCTTACCTTTGATGTGTTTTGTTTTTTTGCTTTCATCCATAAATATTTATTAGCCTCTCATATAGTATATTGGTTACTTCTTTCCTTACATTGTACCACAATATTTATATGTAATCCACCGAGAACATATGTTTATATCCAAAAAACATCTTGACTTGAAGTAGGCTTTAAGTTATATACTATGCTTAAAGCTATTTTATTAACTTTAGCGGTATCTGTCAAGAATTGGTATTTTTGAAATCAATGAGAGGAGAAGGGTATGGAAAAGGCAAAGGTTTATTTCACCAGGGAGATCACGCCGGAGGCTGTGATCAGAATGTATGAACTGCTGGGAAAGGAGCTCCCGGGCAAGGTGGCGGTGAAAGTACACTCCGGCGAGAAGGGCAACCAGAACTATCTGCGGCCCCAGTTTATGCGGCCTATGGTGGAGGCGGTAAAGGGAACTGTGGTGGAATGCAACACTGCCTATGACGGGGCAAGAAATTCCACGGAGAAACACAAGATGCTGATGGCGGAGCATGGGTGGAGCAGATATTTCCAGGTGGATCTGCTGGACGGAGAGGGCCCGGATCTGGTGCTGCCCATTTCCGGGGGCAAGGTGCTGAAAGAGAATTATGTGGGAAAAAACATGGCGAACTACGATTCCATGCTGGTGTTGTCTCACTTTAAGGGGCATCCCATGGGCGGCTATGGCGGAGCCTTAAAGCAGCTCTCCATCGGCTGCGCCTCCAGCGCCGGGAAATGTCTGATACACTCCGGCGGCGCCACCGACGATCAGAACATTGTGTGGAGCCATGTGGCGGAGCAGGATGCGTTCTGTGAGGCCATGGCGGAAGCCGCCGGCAGCGTGGTGGAGTATTTTAAGGGAAACACGGCTTTTGTCAATATGATGTGCAATCTGTCCGTGGACTGCGACTGCTGCGCCATAGCGGAGGATCCTTGTATGAAAGATATGGGCATCCTGTCCTCCCTTGACCCGGTGGCGCTGGATCAGGCGTGTATGGATCTGATCTACCAGTCCAAAGATCCGGGCCGGGAACATTTTCTTAAGAGGGTGGAGTCCAGGCACGGCACTCACACCATAGACGCGGCGGCACAGCTGGGCTATGGGACGAAAGAGTATGAACTGATCTGCGTGTAAAACCGCAGTCAGGTTTGGATGTGTACATCCAAATACTGATTGTCCCAGTATCGTAGGCCAGTCTGTGATATGCAGGAGCAAGCAAAGCTTGAAATTCTAGTGGAAATCAAATACAATAGAAATTAGTATTTATCAGGGCAGCAGAAGATGGAAAAAATGGAACAGAAAAGATGGTTGGCGGGGATTGACACTGGAAACAGGGCATTTTGGAGGTACGAAGGGAAGACATGGAGCATATTCCCCCTGTTTCTGTTTTTGGCCCTGCCTTTGTACCTGTCCGGCTGTGGCAGGACAGAGGAGGATATAGCGGCGGAAGAAGCCTCTTCCTTGCAGCAGGAAATCCCGGTTGACTTTCCTTTTTATGAATCGGAGAATTTTACCCTTACCTTAGTGTCGCCCGGGGATGCTGCCGGGGAGTATACGCTGATGCTCTATGGGGAAATCCCACAGTTTATGCATGGCTGTATGAGAAGAGCGCAGAGGGAGACAATGCCCGGGAGGACGGAAGTTCATGGCACACAGCAGAGTATGAAAATCGTCAGGCGTTTCTGGAAAGCTGCAGTTATACCGGGGAGGAACCCACCTACCAGTATTACGATATGTTCCGGGAGCTTCAATTGGAACTATATCTGGACGAGGAGACGCAGCAATGCTATGGAATTGCCTATTGGAACCGTGTAAACTGTGATCGGGAGAACGTGCCGAAGCTGTTCGGATTCACCATATGCGATATAGGAGAAAGGCAGTGGGAGGAAGACTTTGCGTTTTCCTGGCTGTGTGTGGAAACAGCCAGAGGAAATGCGGAGGGAGAAGATCAGGATAGTATCATAGAATACACGAAAAATGGAAAGCCGGATTATTATCTACATCAGGGACTCATGGAGGACTGCGGGGTAGAATATATGGGCAATCTGGTGGAAATCGACTTTATATACCGGGAGGATGACACGCTGTTTGCGCGAAATTATCATCACGATGCCCGTACTTATACTTCCACGCTCTGCTCCCTGAACAGCTATTTTGATGCGAAAGAGCGGCTTGTGTACGAGACGGGCTATTTGACGCATGGCTCCTGTGAGTTTTATTATTTTTATGAGGGCGATGGGGAGATGCCCGCTTACGGTTTGTTTCTGGACTATAACGGGGGATATGTGATTCCTGAGATGGTGCGGTTTTGGTGAAGGATGAGAGTATGGGCAAAATATATAAGCTGAGTAATCCCAAAGATGCGGCAGATTTGTTTGCGGGCTGGCAGGAGACTTTGATTGATTCCTGCCTGCAGGGTGTCATGGGGGAGATATATGCCGCGTCTTCCCGCTCTGCCATGGCTATGCTGGGTGATTTCTGTTTTCTGGCAGGGGAACCGGACGCAGAGCTGGTGGCTTATAAGCCGGAGGAATGTGACAAGGATTTTATGATTATGGTTCCACAGGATTCTTCCAGGAGAGAGCCCATGGGAAATAGGATTTTGCCGGATCCTCCTCAGAAGCTATCCTGGGAGAAACTGATCCGGCAGATCTATGGGGATAAGGCGCGTCAGGTAACCCGCTATGCCATCAAGAAAGAGGAACATATTTGGGATTTGGACAGACTGCGGGAGGCGCTGGCCGGTCTGCCCCCGGAATACACGCTGCGTCTGATTGACAAAGAGCTTTATAGGAAGTGTATGGAAAATGACTGGAGCCGGGATCTGGTTGCCCAGTACAGAGATTATGAACAATATCGGAAGCTGGGACTCGGCGCGGCAATCCTGCAGGGGCAGGAGATCGTTGCCGGGGCCTCCTCCTATTCCAGCTATGAGGGCGGGATTGAGATTGAAATTGACACCAGGAAGGATCACCGCAGAAAAGGGCTGGCCTATATCTGCGGCGCCAGGCTGATCCTGGAATGCTGCTCCCGCGGCCTCTATCCCAGCTGGGATGCCCAGAATCTGCAATCGGTGGCGCTGGCGGAGAAGCTGGGGTATCATTTTGACCATGCCTACACGGCCTATGAGATATGGGGGTATGGTTCCGGATGCCAACGGACTGGGAAAGCCGGATATTTGGATGGGAAAAAGTCTGGTGAGGTAGATAAATATGAAAAAGGTACAATTTTATGACAAAGTGGAAGATAGTCTGCTGCGTTTTGCGGTGATCATAGCCAGATCCGGGGACAAATGGGTGTTTTGCAAGCACCGGGAGCGGGATACCTACGAGGTGCCCGGCGGGCACCGGGAGCCGGGGGAGAATATCGACGACACCGCAAGGCGGGAACTGTATGAGGAGACGGGGGCCGTCAGCTATACATTGCAGCCCATATGCGTTTACTCCGTCACGGCTCCCGACAATTTTGACGGGCAGGAGAGCTTTGGAATGCTGTATTATGCCCAGATCGAAACCTTTGAATCGGAACTGCACAGTGAGATCGAGAAAATTCTGCTGACGCAGGAGCTGCCCCAGCGGTGGACTTACCCGGAGATACAGCCCAAGCTCCTGGAGGAGGCGAAAAGGCGGGGGATTCTGAAAACGTGGGAATAATCAAGACAATAATGCAGGCAAAACCTGTAAGCTGCATGGAGAGGGAAGGCTATGGGAATATATCTGAATCCGGACAACAAAGGCTTTTGGCAGGCAATCCGCTCTAAAATATATGTGGATAAGTCGAATTTGATCGCATGTACCAATGAGCTTATCAACACAGAGGAAAAATATATCTGTGTCAGCAGGCCAAGACGTTTCGGAAAATCCATGGCGCTTAAGATGCTGGCAGCCTATTACAGCTGCGGCTGTGATTCGGCAGATTTGTTTAAAGGGCTTAAGATCGAGCAGGATGAGACATTTCGAGAGCATCTGAATCAATATGATGTGATTTTTCTGAATATGCAGCAATTTCTAATCCGGGCAAAAAATCAGTATGTGACAGAATATCTGGAGCAGGCTGTCATGGAAGAGATTAGGGAAATCTATGGAGATTTACTCCCCCAGCGCACAATGGTTCTGGCCCAGGCCCTTGAAAGGATATATGTCAAAACAGATAAGCAGTTTATTTTTCTGATTGACGAGTGGGACTGCGTTATGCGCGAGCGACAGGAATCGGAGGGCATCCAGAGACATTACCTTGATTTTTTGAGAAGTCTTCTAAAGGATCAATCCTATGTGGCGCTTTCCTATATGACAGGTATTCTTCCCGTCAAAAAATATGGGCAGCATTCTGCGCTGAATATGTTCTGGGAATATTCCATGACGGATCAGTTTGCTCTTGAGGAGTATACCGGTTTTACGGAAGAGGAGGTAAAAGAGTTATGCGGGCAGTATGACATGGACAGCGCCGAAATCAGCAACTGGTACGACGGTTACAGGTTCAGGCAGTTTCAGCATATCTACAATCCCAGGTCTGTGGTGGCGGCAATGAAAAACCATGTTCTGTCAAACTATTGGACATCCACGGAGACCTATGAAGCACTGAAAATTTATATGGATATGGATTTTGACGGTCTTCGCTCGGACATTGTGCAGATGCTGGGCGGTGGGCGTGTCAGGGTCAATACATTTAGTTTTCAGAATGATATGAGTACCTTTAAGACAAAAGACGATGTATTGACATTGCTGATCCACCTGGGATATCTTGCGTATGACTCCGAAAAAAGAGAGGTATATATTCCCAACAAGGAGATTATTGGGGAATTTGAAAATGCTATGAGTGTGGGTGGGTGGCCGGAGATTATCCGCATTTTGAAAGCATCGGAGAAGCTTCTGGAGGCTACATTAAGCGGTGATGAAAAAAGTGTTGAGGAGGGACTTGACCTGGCCCATATGGAGGCTTTGTCCATACTCATGTATAACGATGAGAACTCCCTCAGCTGTGCCATTGGCCTGGCATATTACAGTGCGAGGAAAGATTATAGGCTGATTAGAGAGTTTCCCACTGGGCGCGGCTTTGCGGATGTAGTATTTCTGCCGCTGCCCTCTGTGGGCAAGCCGGCTCTGGTGGTGGAACTGAAATATGATAAGTCAGCCTCGGCGGCCATACAGCAGATTAAGGACAGAAAATATATCCAGGCGCTGGAAAGCTTTACAGGGGAAATCCTGCTTGTGGGGATAAACTATGACAGGGAGAACAAAAACAAACCTCACAGCTGTGTGATAGAAAAAGTTTGGAAGTAAACTTCCAAATACGCATTAACGCAATAACACGGGCACAGCCCGCGTTATGCAGGGAAGAGGAAAGTTTGGAAGTAAACTTCCAAATACGCATTAACGCAATAACACGGGCACAGCCCGCGTTATGCAGGGAAGAGGAAAGTTTGGAAGTAAACTTCCAAATACGCATTAACGCAGTATCGCAGGCTCGGCCTGCGATATGCGGAAAGAGGACAATATGGCAGAGTACGAACGGGTGACGCAGCCCTTTGCGCCGGTGTATGACGGGGATTCCCGCATACTGATATTGGGCAGTCTGCCCTCCGTGAAATCCCGGGAGCAGGGCTTTTATTACGGACATGCCAGGAACCGGTTCTGGCCCATGCTGGCGGCGGTGTACCGGGAGCCGGTTCCCCAAACTATTCCTGACAAAAAGGCTTTGCTGCTTCGCCATGGCCTGGCGGTATATGATGTGATCGAGAGTTGTGAGATCTGCGGCTCCAGTGACAGCAGCATCCGCAATGTGAAAGCGGCAGATATCCGGGCTATTATGGAGGCATCCCGGATCGAAAGAATATTGGTCAATGGCAGGACTGCGGCAAAATATTTTAAAGCCTGCCAGCCTGCTGCCTATCAGCAGCTATTGACAGAACTGCCCTCCACCAGCCCCGCCAACGCCGCTTTTTCTCTGGAAAAGCTGGTGCGGATCTGGGGGGTACATCTGCAGTCAAATACCCCGCTGTAAGCAATGGGGTATCAAGCTCGCGGCGCTGCAGAGCAGCGGGGTATTTGATCCTCACGGCATTCGCAAGTCAACTATGTTGGCTTTATGCTCGTGCATGCGCGGCGCTTGGTTCATTGCCCGCAGGAATAAATCGTATCCGGCACATTGGCAAGGGGGACCTTCGCCGTAATGCCATTGTTTGTCAAAGGATCGCGCCTTTCGTAGCCAAACAGTACGGCCATTGGTTCATCAAAGATGGCGGTAAACACCTCCACATGCAATGTCTTGGTCAGTTCCCGGTAGTTACAGCCTGCTAATTCCGGGAACAGCGTGTGTTCCAGAGACTCCCGGTGTACTATGTCGTGGATAGCATTCTTCCAAGGGTCCAGGGCAGGGGCAAAGGGAGGACGATTTTTCATGTGCTCACGCAGGTACAGGTCATAGAGAAGATATTCCTTTAACCTGGATATTTGCATGTCTGCAGCGATGGGGCTGCTTACTCTGGCCTGCCCGGAGAAAAGCAAATTCCGCTCCCGCGTATCCTGAGAGACACAGGCACTTCCAAATTCCAGCAATATCTCATATTTCCGTATGCGGGAAGACTGCACTCCGAACAGTCCATACCGCTCATACCATGCCGCAAGGCTGTCATACAGGGCGTAGGGGCTCTCAAAACAGGAAAGAAGAAATTCCAGCGTATTCCCAAACTGGCCGCTGTTGTAGTAGATCTCCACCATTTCCTCCACCTGTTTCAGATGGCAGACATCCTCATAGGAGAGCCATCTGGTGGAAAGCACCTCATAGGGGGGCTGGCTGGTGTAGAGCAGATCGTACTCCGAAGCGTACCGCTCCATATCCGAACCTTTCAATACCTTGAGAAAGCCCAGCTGCAGCTGCTGCGGGCGGAGGGCATACACGTCATTGAAGGATGTCTGGAATCGGGGCAGATCTTCAAAGGGAAGTCCTGCGATCAGGTCCAGATGTATATGGATATTTTGCCAGGAGGAGATGCGCCGCACGATGGAGGCAACTTTCGCAAAATCCATTTTGCGGTGGATCTCCGAGATGGTTTTCTCACAGGTTGACTGTACGCCGATCTCCAGCTGGACGGCGCCGGGACGCAGCCGTTCCATCACGGCGAAATAATCCTGGTCCAAAAGATCGGCGGCGATCTCAAAGTGGAAGTTGGTAACCCCGTTGTCTTGTTCCAGAATATACCGCAGGATGGGCAGGGCATGCTCCTTTTTACAGTTGAAGGTGCGGTCCACAAATTTCACCTGGGGAACTTTTTTCTCCAAAAAGAAGTCCAGTTCCCCGCAGACCTGCGGCACGGAGCGAAAGTCCATGGCCCTGTCAATGGAGGAAAGACAATAGCTGCAGGAGAACGGGCATCCCCGGCTGCTCTCATAATAGACGATGCGGTGTTCAAAGTCCTGCATGTCCTCATACCAAAAGGGAATGTCATCCAACTTCATCCGCTGAATTTTATTTCCGTCAAGGACGGCGGGCAGTTCCCGGGCAGCGCCGGATTCATAGGCGGCTGCCAGATGGTAAAAGGCAGCTTCCCCCGGCCCGGCCATCACGCCCCGAAGTCCCCATCTGCGAAGGGTTTCGGGGGTGTCATAGGAAACTTCCGGCCCGCCGGCCCAGATATCCGTCTGGGGCAATAGCTTGCGCAGATCGGGGATGATCACATCCATCACACTGCGGTTCCAGATATAGCAGGAGAAAGCAATCACATCGGGCCGCCTTTTATAGATCTCCTGCAAAATATACGCGGGCTGTTGGTTGATGGTAAATTCCGCGATATCCACCCGGGATTTATATTCCCCCGCGCAGGCTTTCAGGGAGTGGACCGCAGGATTGGAATGTATGTATTTGGCGTTGATGGCCACCAGCAAAATCTTCATCAGAAAAAGTTCCTTTTTAAATAGTCTGTTTTATAACAATTCTATTTTACCGAAAGCAGAGAAAAGTGCAAGGGAAAGAAGGAAAGTTTGAGCAAATTTGTGTAGAATATAATGTGTACCTGTGGTAAAATGAGCAAAATGCCCTGCGCTTAGCTCTCCTGAACAAAATGTGCGCAGGAGCGCACGGGATCATGCTTAAATGAGCCATTTGGAAAGGAGTTACATTATGGAAGAACTAAAATCTATTAGGGAGGAACAAGTTCTGACCAACATCCAGAAAACGGAGGCTTTCCTGAGGGAACAATTTGCCGGCTGCTCCTATTTCAGGCAGCATCCAGCCGATGGGGAGTACCGCCTGCAGCATTCCTACCGAGCGGCTCACGCGGCCAGGGAGATTGCCCGCAGGGAGGGTCTGGATGAGGAGGGACTGGTGATCGGCGGTCTTTTGCATGATGTGGGCTACAGCCTGCCTTTTGAGACCGAAGACGGTTGGATAGAACACGGGCGTATGTCGGCCCGTCTGGCCCGTCCCTTTCTGGAGCAGCTTGACCTTGGCCCGGATAGGGTGCAGGAGATATGTTATGGCATTGCGATTCATGTGGACGGCGAGGCGGACTTTCCGGGGGAGAAGACGGCCTTTGCCCTGAGCGTCGGAGATGCGGACGATGTGGACCGCTTTGACGCCTACCGAATCTACGATGCCATGGAGTATGCGGATTTCCGCAGCCTCAAGATAGAGGACAAGCGTAAATGGCTTCGGGAGAAGCTGGATTGGATCAGTTGGCGGCTGGGAGAGAAGTCCGGCACAGAGACTGCCCGGAAGATGATTGCGCAGCGGCTGCTGTACCAGCGGCAGTATTATGAGAAGGTGTTGGTACAGATGGAGCACAGCGAAGTGTTGGAGTGAGATACAATCCAATCCCACAATATGTGTGGGATAAGGCTTAAATAAAGGCTTTCGGCGAATTTTATATTTGCCGGAAGCCTTCTTTTTTTATGTTCTTAAACGGCAGTCAGCTGCTGAAATGTAATTTTGAGCCCCCTAATCCCATTTGAACCCCTCTGCATATGGCAATGATATCCGGGGACGCCGATATTGACAGCGCCTAAAGCGGCTGAACCGACTCCCCGGCCTACGAAAATATTATCCATATCGCTTTTGCTGTTATCTGTAGGAACTATTTGTCACAATGGAAATAAATTTTTTCAGAAGAGGGCTTTGGGAGCTTTTCTTAGAAAAGACGCCATAGGACAAAGGTTCACTGCCTGCTAAAGGAATTGCACAGATAGCCGAGTTTATAAAATTCATCCGCGGAAGGACAGAGCAGCCGTAGCCGGCCCTTACAAGCGTAAGAAGCACTTGCAGATTTTCACACATATAAGTGGATTCCGGTGGAATATGCTGTGAAATCTGATTTTGCATTTCCGCAACTTTAGATGGAAGCGCATAGGAGTTGCAGACAACAATATTCTCCAGGTATAATTCCTCTTTTGCAAGTTCAGATCTTGCAGCATAAGGATGTGCGGCGGGAACAATACAGCACAGGGGTATTCGAAATAACTCTTTATAGATTGTGTCGCTCTTTATTGGGACATCACCCTGGAAACCAAACAGCAGGTCCAGTTCATCCTGATAAAAGAGATTTAGAATAGACCTGTGGGGAATTACTTTCAAAAACGGATAAAGCTGCGGCATCTGTTCCCTGCAGGTTTTCAGTATTTTGCAGAGCAGGTCCAGATTGGCTTCGTTCTGGCAGCCGATGGTTAAAACCTGTATATTCGTATTTTGGTGTCGTTGTATTTTCTGTTGGGCTACATCCAGCCTGCCCATGACATTTTTTGCGTCTTCCAGAAAACTGATCCCGGCAGGGGTAAGGGTAACCGTCCGGGTGGTGCGGTGCAGGAGTTTTGCCCCCAGTTCGTCTTCAGGGACGGTACTGGCGGCGAGGGGAAGAAGATACAGGTAATCCCATGATTTTGCGCAAAGGCATGAAAAAAGCAAAAGTTTCCCGGATATGACACTGGAAATGATTGGAGAAGACAGAGACTGTGATGGATTGGAACATGAACTGGCTGTCTTATTCAACATCAGTTTAAAGAAAGTGAAATGATATATGGATGGCAAGCAGTGTGCCGGTTCTGTTTTGGGGCTGGCCAATCAGATAAAAAGAGTTTTTGATACAACAACAGGGCGGTGTGGCACACGGGTACGAATCCTGAATTTTGTTCTGGTGTCATATCCGGATAGGGAAATCTATCAAAAGGATATAGAAGAGGAACTGAATATAAGAAGCGCATCCGTTTCCACGCTTTTGAAAAAAATGGAGGCCCAGGACTTTATCCGCAGGGAAAAGGTTTCCTGCGATGACCGTTTGAAAAAGATACTTCCAACCAGCCATACGGTGGAAATGAAAGAACAGGTTGAACGCCATATTGCTCTGCTGGAAAAGAGACTGACGGCGGGTATTTGGCCTATATCCGGAAATTTAAGAGCATCAGGCTGGATAAGACGTGTTTCCGTATTTCGGGGAAAGTCATGGCAAAAGTCAGCAGTCTTGGTATCTCCAGTTTCATCACACAGATCGCCATTGTGCTGGTTATGGCAGTTACCAATAACATACTGGTATCCTATGGCGCGCAGTCGAAATACGGCGCGGAAATCCCGCTGACCACCATAGGCATCACCATGAAGGTGAACCAGATCGTCTCCGCGGTTCTGCTGGGACTGGCAACGGGCGCGCAGCCCATCTGGGGCTACAATTACGGCAGAGGGCAGAAGGACAGGGTAAAGCAGACATACCGCGTAATACTGACCGCGTCAACGATCATGTTGATCCTGGCATTTCTGGTATTTCAGTTCGCGCCTATGAGTATTGTCCGGCTGTTTGGTTCCGAGTCAGAACTGTACAATGAGTTTGCTGTGAAGTGTTTCCGTATCTTCCTTCTGGCATGTCCGATCAACGGGCTGCAGATGGCAACAGGCATTTTCTTCCAGGCCATCGGAAAGCCTACACAGGCAACCGTCCTGTCCCTGTCCAGGCAGATTGTTTACCTGCTCCCGGCAACCCTGCTGCTGCCGCTGGCATTAGGGGTGGAAGGGGCATTGTGGGCAGGGCCGCTGGCAGATGCGCTGTCATCATGGAGGTTATTATCCCTCTGATGATGGCGGCCATCATAGATTACGGGCTGAAAGGGCAGAGTTTTAAAACGGTGTGCCTGATCGGAGGGGCAATGATCGTGATGGCAGGGTTGGCACTGTTTTTCGGAGTGGAATCCGGAAAGCTGGCTTCCAGAGCCAGTTCCGGTTTTGCCATGAATCTGAGACAGGCAATGTATGAAAAGATACAGACCTTCTCTTTTTCCAACATAGACAAGTTTTCCACGGCAGGGCTTGTGACAAGGATGACCACAGACGTGATGAATGTACAGCAGGCATTCCAGATGTCGATCCGTATCTGTGTGAGGGCGCCGATCATGCTGGTCAGCGCCATGGTGATGACCAGTATGATCCATCCCCGCTTTGCCCTGATCTTTTTGGTGGTGATCATCGCTCTGGCTTTTGTCCTTGCCCTGATCTCATCGAAGGCGAATCCGACTTTAAGGAAGGTTTTCCATGAATATGATGAGCTGAATGCAAAGGTCCAGGAGAATGTGAACGGAATGAGGGTGGTGAAGTCCTTTGTACGGGAAGACTATGAGATCGGACGGTTTGAGACAGAGAGCGAAAAGATCCGCAGCCTGTTTGTGAGCGCGGAAAAGCTCCTTGCCCTGAACTCCCCGGTGATGCAGTTTTCCATGTATTCCTGTATCCTGCTGATCTCATGGATGGGGGCAGTGTGGGCACACATGAAGAACTGCTGGAAAACAGCCCGATTTACAGAGATATTTATGAGTCACAGACAAAGGAGGGCAGCAATGATGAAAGCGGGGAATAAAAAACCTATGGGGGCAACGTTAAAGCGCCTGATCTCGTACATACTGAAAAAATATAAATGGCAGTGCCTGTTGGTTGCGCTGTGTATTCTGGTCAGCACCGCCGCGAATATTGGCGGCACCCTGTTCATGCGGAATCTGATCGATGATTACATCCTGCCCTTTGTAGATCAGATACAGCCCGATCTGGCTCCCCTTCTGAGGGCGCTGCTTGTGATGGCGGCGGTCTATTATATCGGGGTGTTCTGCACATGGGCTTATAACTATATAGGTGATAAGGGCGGCAAAGCTGGCCAATGCCCATGAATTTATCATGAAGCTTCCTGATGGGTACCAGACTGTCCTGAAGGGCAGCGGCAGCAGCCTTTCCCAGGGACAGCGGCAGCTTCTGGCGATCGCCAGGGTGGCGGTGGCAGATCCCCCGGTATTGATTCTGGATGAAGCCACTTCCAGCATCGACACCCGGACGGAGAAAATCGTTCAGGAAGGTATGGATCAGTTGATGCAGGGAAGGACAGTGTTTGTGATTGCCCACAGGCTTTCCACGATCAAAAATTCGGATGTAATCATGGTACTGGATCACGGGCGGATTGTGGAGCGGGGAAACCATGAAAGCCTGCTGGCAAAGAAGGGAATGTATTACCAGCTTTACACCGGTAAGCTGGAGCAGGAATGATCGGAAATAGGCAATTGCGAAATGCTCTCTTCAAGTGATGTGGCTGGAGTGCCCAAGTCCTGAGGAATAAGGCAGATTCTGCATATCCCTGCAAATTGGACTTGCAGAACACGCATAAATGTGGCATTATAGGGTAAGAAAGTCAGGAGGCATTCCAGAAGAAGAGAGGATTAATCATATATGGCAGAAAATACACAAAAACGGGCGGGACAGTTGGAGACGATTAAGAAAGTGCTGCATTATATCAAAAAGTACTGGCTGCTGGTGGGGCTGTCCCTGGTATTGGCGGCGGTGATTGTGGCGCTGACGCTGTATGTGCCCATCCTGACGGGGGATGCGGTGGATCTGATTGTGGATAAGGGGCTGGTGGATATGCCGGGGATCTTTGCTATCCTGAAAAAGATCGCCGTTGCCATGATACTCACCGCCGTGGCCCAGTGGGTCATGAATACCGCCAACAACTATATCACCTATCATGTGATCCAGGATATTCGGCAGGACGCGTTTCACAAGCTGGAGAACCTGCCCCTGAAGTATCTGGATGCCCAGTCTTATGGGGATATTGTCAGCCGGGTTATCGCGGATGTGGACACCTTTGCGGACGGTCTGCTCATGGGCTTTACCCAGCTGTTTACCGGCGTACTCACCATACTGGGGACTTTGATTTTCATGCTGATTACCAATGTGCCCATCGCCCTGGTGGTGATCTGCATTACCCCGGTATCTTTTTTGGTGGCAAAATTCATCGCCACCAGAACCTACACCATGTTTAAGGAGCAGTCCGAGACCAGAGGAGAGCAGACTGCGCTGATTGAGGAGATGGTGGGCAATCAGAAGATCGTAAAGACTTTTTCCAGAGAGGAGGCGGTGACGGAGCAGTTTCGGGAGATCAACGGCAGACTGGAGAAATGCTCCCTGAAAGCCATTTTTTATTCCTCCCTGACCAATCCCTGTACCCGTTTTGTCAACAGTCTGGTGTATGCGGGAGTGGGTATTTTTGGCGCTCTGGTGGCGATCAGGGGCGGCATCAGCGTGGGCAGGCTGTCCTGTTTTTTGAGTTATGCAAACCAGTACACCAAACCCTTTAACGAGATCTCCGGCGTGATTACGGAACTGCAGAACGCCATCGCCTGTGCCGCCCGGATCTTTGAACTGATCGAGGAGGAGGCCCAGGCGCCGGATGCGGAGAATGCCAAGGCGCTCACGGATGCCCAGGGCAATGTGCAGCTGGAGCATGTGTATTTCCAGTATGTGCCGGATAAAAAACTGATACAGGACTTCAACCTGACCGTGAAGCCCGGCCAGAGAGTAGCCATCGTGGGTCCTACCGGCTGCGGAAAAACCACGATTATCAATCTGCTGATGCGGTTCTATGACGTGGACCAGGGCGGCATCAGGGTGGATGGAAGGGATATACGGGATCTGACCAGGGGGAGTCTGCGCACCAGCTATGGTATGGTGCTGCAGGAGACCTGGCTGCGGGCCGGGACAATCCTGGACAATATCCGCATGGGCAGGCCCCAGGCCACGGAGGAAGAGGTGATTGCCGCCGCCAGAGCCGCCCATGCCCACAGCTTTATCAAGCGTCTGCCGGAGGGGTATCGCACCGTGATCACCGAGGACGGGGGCAGCCTGTCCCAGGGACAGAAGCAGCTGCTGTGTATTGCCAGAGTCATGCTGTGTCTGCCGCCCATGCTGATTCTGGACGAGGCTACTTCCTCCATAGACACCCGCACCGAGATACGGATTCAAAAAGCTTTTGCCCGCATGATGGAGGGGAGAACCAGCTTTATCGTGGCCCATCGACTGTCCACCATCCGGGAGGCGGATATCATTCTGGTCATGAAGGACGGCAATATTATTGAGCAGGGTAATCATGAGAGCCTGCTGGCCCAGGGAGGCTTCTATAAGAACCTTTACAACAGCCAGTTTGCGGGATAACCGGAGTCATATTGGGGAGGCATATATGTACAAAATCATGATTGTGGAGGATGACGAGGGAATCGCTCAGTCCCTGTCCCGGCAGATTGCCAGCTGGGATATGGAGCCCCGATGTGTGGAGGATTTTCATAAGGTGACGCAGGAGTTTGCCGCTATTGATCCTCAGTTGGTGCTGCTGGACATTATGCTGCCCTTTTATAATGGATACTATTGGTGCAGCGAAATCCGGCGGGTGTCCAAGGTGCCGATCATCTTTTTGTCCTCCGCTTCCGATAACATGAACATCGTTATGGCTATGAACATGGGCGGAGATGATTTTATCGCCAAACCCTTTGATATGACAGTGCTGATCTCCAAGATTCAGGCCCTGCTGCGCAGAACCTATGATTTTGGCGCCGCTCTGCCGGTGTTGGAACACAGGGGGGCGTTGTTAAACACCGGGGACAATACTTTGACCTACCGGGGAGAGCAGATTCCCCTGAGCAGGAATGAGTATCGAATTTTACTGTCTTTGATGGAGAGCAAGGGCCAGGTGGTAAGCAGGGAGCGGCTGATGGAAAAGCTGTGGGAGACCGACAGCTTTGTGGATGACAATACGCTGACGGTAAACGTAAACCGCCTGCGCAAGAAGCTGGAAGCGGCCGGGCTGGAGGATTTTATCACCACTAAGTTCGGTGTGGGCTATCTGGTATGCGGGTGACAGCGCCGGCAGGTACATCCTGCCGATGGCTCTTGGGAAATTCCATCCGTGCTGTTTTGATGACAGGAATAGGTACGAGGTCAAGATTATGAGCATTGGCTCTTTTGAACAGAGTGTGCGCGGAAGCGCACGTAATCAAGGTAATATGAGACATTTTATATGGATATATATCAGGCAGCAGAAAAGGTATATTTTGACCTGTCTGCTGTTTTGTGTTATTTTTTCTGCTATTTTCATACTATATCAGCTGCCCCGTTCCGGGATAATGTATCCGCTCCTGCTCTGCATGGTGGCGGGGCTGGTGATTATGGGCATTGACCTGGCTGCGGCCTATCGGCGCTATGCTGCTTTGCGGCAGATTTTGGATACCGTGGGGCTGGAGCTTTATCAGGAACTTTGGCCGGGAAAGGAATCTGCCTATTCCCAAGGGGGAAAGGGAACCGCTGGCGGGCGTTTGCGGACAGCAAATGGAGAGAGAAGCGCGGAAGAGCGCTTGCAGTCAGCCGGCGGAGAGGAAAGCATCCAAGAGCATTTTCAGACGGGGGAGGGATGTGCTTGGGAACTGCTGCAGGAAATGCTTTATGGTCAGGGAGAGATAAATTCCGAGGGATGCGGCTGGGAGGCGCGCGTCTACCGGGAGATGGTGAGGCAGCTGCTGTTAGAGCAGAGGCGATGGCAGGATATTATGCGGATTCGCCACCAGGATACAGTGGACTACTACACCACATGGGTCCACCAGATTAAGACGCCCATCGCTGCCATGGGACTGGTTTTGCAGCAGGAGGACACGGAGGATTCCCGCAGGCTCAGCGAGGAACTGCAGCGCATAGAGCAGTATGTGGATATGGTGCTGACCTATCTGCGGCTGGGCAGCAGGGAGACAGACTATGTGTTTGCCCAGGTGGATCTGGACAAATTGCTCCGCGGATGTATCAGGAAATATGCCGGTCAGTTTATCCGCAGGCATCTGGCGCTGGACTATCAGAACATAAACTGCCAAGTGCTGACAGACGAGAAATGGCTGGCTTTTGTGGTGGAACAGGTGCTCTCCAACGCCTTGAAATATACCAGGGAGGGAAGCGTGAGCATCTATCTGGAATCGCCCTGCACTCTGTGTATCCGGGATACCGGCATCGGCATCGCCCCGGAGGACCTGCCCCGGATCTTTGAAAAGGGATATACGGGCTATAACGGGCGCAGTGAAAAGAAGGCCACGGGCCTGGGGCTGTATCTGTGCAGGCAGATCTGTGACCGGCTGAAAAGTACCATCGCCGCGGAGTCCGTACCCGGGGAGGGAACCGTCATCCGTATCGGCCTGGGCCGCGAGGTGCTGGAGGTGGAATAAAACATATTTGTGACAAAATCGTAAGATTTTTGCGGGAAAATGTAAGCCTCTTCGATGGCGGTTATTTCCTTTATTTTTTATAATGTGTCCATAATCAAAAAGCGGCTGCCAAGAAAGTATACTGTAACTGTTGGCAGCAGGGAATATGGAGGAAATATATGAGTATATTGGAAGTCAGAGAAGTGAAAAAGACTTACACCACCCGACTGGGCGGCAACCGGGTGGAGGCGCTGAAGAATGTATCCTTCAGCGTGGAGCAGGGCGAATATGTGGCGATCATGGGTGAATCCGGATCCGGCAAGACCACTTTGCTTAATATTCTGGCGGCGCTGGATAAACCCACCGGGGGCAGCGTGATTCTGGGGGGCCAGGATCTGGGGCGAATCAAGGAGTCTGCGGTGGCGGCTTTCCGCAGGGATAACCTGGGGTTCGTGTTCCAGGATTTCAATTTGCTGGACACCTTTACATTGGAGGACAATATCTATCTGCCCCTGGTGCTGGCCGGGAAACGCCATGACGAGATGCGTGTGCGGCTGCAGCCCATTGCTGAGCAGCTGGGCATCACGGAGTTGCTGAAAAAGTATCCCTACGAGGTGTCCGGCGGTCAGAAGCAGCGGGCGGCAGTGGCCAGAGCGCTGATCACCGGCCCTAAGCTGGTGCTGGCGGACGAGCCTACGGGAGCGCTTGATTCCCGGGCTACGGACGAATTGCTGCGTCTGTTTGCGGGGATCAACCGGAGCGGGCAGACCATTCTGATGGTAACCCATTCCGTCAAGGCCGCCAGCCATGCGGGCCGGGTGCTCTTTATCCGGGACGGGGAGGTGTTCCATCAGATCTACCGGGGCAGCGGCACCAACGAACAGTTGTACCAGAAGATATCGGATACGCTGACGCTGCTGGCCACCCAGCCCGGGCGTGTGGGAACGCAGGCCCAGACAGCGCCCCAGTCGGGTAATATGCCCTCCCAGGGGCAGCAGGCTATGGCGGGAGAGGAGGGAACGGTATGAAGATCGGTTTTTATCCCCGCCTGGCCTGGTCGGGTATTCGGAAGAACAAGGAACTTTATATCCCTTACCTACTGACCTGCATTGGCATGATTATGATGTGCTATATTGTAAGCTATCTGTATACGGGTTCCCTGCTGAGTACGGTGCGGGGCGGCGATATTGTCGCGGCGCTCATGGGACTGGGGCGTTTTGTGATCGGAGTTTTTTCTGTGATTTTTTTGTTCTATACCCACTCCTTCCTGATCCGCAGACGCAAGAGGGAGTTTGGATTGTACAGTATCCTGGGGATGAACAAACTGAACCTGGCCCGGATTATGATCTGGGAGAGCGTGACGGTGATATGTATCAGCCTGGTTTCCGGGCTGGCTTTCGGAATCCTTTTTTCCAAGCTGGCGGAACTGTTGATGAACTATATTCTGCGGGCGGATGTGAATTATTCCATGCAGATTAACCCGGAAAATGTAAGGCAGACGGTGATTTTATATCTGGTCATTTTCCTGCTGATTCTGGTGGTGACACTGCGGCAGATCCATGTGACGGATCCCATACAGCTGCTGCGCAGTGAGAATGTGGGGGAGCGACCGCCCAAGGCCAACTGGCCCATGGCGCTTATTGGGGCTGCGCTTCTGGGCATCGCCTATTATCTGGCAGTCTCCATTGAGGATCCGGTGGCGGCCATGTTGTGGTTCTTTTTGGCGGTGCTGCTGGTGGTCGGGGGCACATATCTACTGTTCATCGCAGGAAGTGTGGCCCTGTGCAGGCTGCTGCAGAAGAATAAGCGATACTATTATAAAACCAACCATTTTGTGTCCGTTTCCTCCATGGTCTATCGAATGAAGCGAAACGGCGCGGGGCTGGCGTCCATCTGTATTCTGTGTACCATGGTGCTGGTCATGCTGTCCTCCACGGTGTGTTTGTATGGGGGGCAGGAGAGCAGCCTGCGCTCCCGGTATCCCCGGAATATCATGACGGATAACCGGGCAGACAGTTATGAGCAGCTGCGGGAGGAGAACTATGCGCCCATACGCGCTGCCATTGAGGAGGTGTTAAGCGCCCATGGGCAGACAGCTGCGGCCCGTAACATTCTGGACTATTCCTATGTGGCTCTGGCAGGAGTGCTTCATGAGGGTACTATTTGGGCCAACACTTCCAATATATATAATTTAGAGGATGCCACCTATGGGGATGTGTGGGAGATATTTGTGGTCTCCCTGGCGGATTACAACCGTCTCATGAAAACCCAGGAGACTCTGGAGCCAGGGCAGCTGCTGCTGTATACCACCAAGAGGCGGTTCCGTCAGGAAAGTCTGCAGTTTGCGGGTACAGAGCAGGTGTGGCAGGTTAAAAGGGTAAAGAGTTTTGTGGACAACGGCGTAGATTCTATGCAGATCATCCCTTCCATGTTTCTCATTGTGGAGGATGTGGAGAGCTTTATCCAGCCCATGGCGGAGTGGGCAGAGGATTATGGGGATTCGCTGCTGCAATACGACTGGATCTATGGTTTTGACCTGGATTGTACCGTGGAAGAACAGGGAACGATCTTTTACGAGATAATGGGTAAATTGAGCCAGCTGCCGGAACAGGGGGTTTTGCTGCACTGCAGCGTAGAGTCCGTGGCATCTAACCGCAGCGATTTTCAGCAGATGTACGGCGGTCTGTTTTTTCTGGGGATCATGCTGAGTATTGTATTTGTGTTCGCCACCACGCTGATCATGTATTACAAACAGATCTCCGAGGGGTATGAGGATCAGAGCCGTTTTGTGATCCTGCAAAAGGTGGGTATGACCAGAAAAGAGATTAAAAAGACCATCAACAGCCAGGTGATGACCGTGTTTTTTCTGCCTCTGCTGGCGGCCGGCATCCATCTGGGATTCGCGTTCCCGTTCCTGTACAAGGGGCTGATGCTGTTGAACTTTAAAAATCTGTGGCTGCTGCTGCAGGTGGCGATAGCGGCTTATCTGCTCTTCGGTGTGGGGTATGTGGTGGTATACCGTATCACTTCCAGGGCTTACTATCATCTGGTGGGCGGCGCAAAGTGAGGCAGCATGAAAAAGATTGAAAATTCGCCATAAAAAATCAAATTGTGGAATTTTTTGAAATGCCAAAAAAAAGGTTGCAATTTCCGTGGAAATATATTATAGTAAACAAGTGCCACGGAAATGGCAGCTATGGCTGATTGGTCAAGCGGTTAAGACGCCGCCCTCTCACGGCGGAAACAGGGGTTCGATTCCCCTATCAGCTGTTTTCTTTCATAAAGTATTACAGGCAGCAGTTATGGCTGATTGGTCAAGCGGTTAAGACGCCGCCCTCTCACGGCGGAAACAGGGGTTCGATTCCCCTATCAGCTGTTATTCTTTAACAGAATAGCCCAACCCGGAAAGTGTTGAAAATCATAGATTTTCAGCATTTTTTTGTTATTCCGATTTTCTTGGCAGAGCGTGTCTGATGTGTTAGACTAACTGCGAGTCTAATGTATTAGGTGTCCATGAACCATGATCTGTATACCGTCAGCGAGTTGTACGAACTGGCGGAGGCGGGCAGACCGGTACCGAAGGGGGAGGCTGCGGCGGATTTCTGGTATATCGGCTTTACCAGAAGGGACGCGCCCTATGGCTATGTGCAGTCCCTGTCGGAGAGGTATTTTGCCCAAGAGGAGGCCGTCGCCATGGCCCGCGGCATCCGTTTCACCGAGGCGGCCTGGGCGGCGGCAGACAGCGCTTCCCCTTGACATTTTGGGCAGATAGCGATATATTATGTCCTATGAGGAAGGAGACTTGGAATTTACCTGCTTTTGTAAGGTGTCCAGATATGCCTCAAGCTGGCTTATTATCTTTTCGTCCTGCCTGCGGACCCGTTCCAGATAGGCGGCGGTGCGCCGGTCAATCTGTTCTTTTGAGTGAGTCATGAACCAGAGCGGACGAGCGACAGGTTTGTAGAAGAGCATATCCCGGTTCATCCAGTGGTAATGATAATAGGTCTGAATCTTTCGCCATAGGCTGATGTATTCTTTCGCCATAAGTATGCATCCTTTCTCAATGTAGTTTTTACGTTTTCTACTATGTAGTTTTTATTGTGTAAAACGGCACACAACAAACATGCTGCTATATCATTATAGCTTGAATGTTAAAAAACTGCAATAGTTTTCACGAAAATACCGGGAAAGGAGTTATTGCGACTATGATGGACAAGAACGCGAAAATATATGTGGCAGGGCACCGGGGGATGGTGGGTTCCGCCATCCTGCGGGAGTTGGAAAAGCAGGGCTATGGAAATATCGTCACCCGTACCCATCAGCAGCTTAATCTGTGCAGCCAGCAGGCGGTGGAGGATTTTTTGGCCGAGGAGAGACCGGAATATGTATTTTTGGCGGCGGCGAAGGTGGGAGGCATCGAGGCCAACGAAAGCGCGCTGGCGGATTTCATGTATGACAACATGATGCTGGAGATGAATGTGATCCACAGCGCCTGGAAACATGGCTGCAAAAAACTGGAATTTCTGGGTTCCTCCTGCATCTATCCCCGGATGGCGCCCCAGCCCATGCCGGAAAGTTGTCTGCTCACCAGCGAACTGGAGAAGACCAATGAAGCCTATGCTCTGGCCAAGATTTCGGGATTGAAGTACTGTGAATTTCTGAACAGGCAGCACGGAACGGATTATATCTCTGTGATGCCCACTAATTTATACGGTCCCAATGACAATTACCATCCCACCCACAGCCATGTGCTGCCCGCGCTGATCCGGCGTTTCCATGAGGCGAAGGAGCAGGGACTTCCCTATGTAACCTGTTGGGGGGACGGCAGCGCTCTCAGGGAATTTCTCTATGTGGATGATCTGGCTGAACTGTGCGTTTTTCTGATGAACCATTACAGCGGCAATGAGACAGTGAACGGGGGGACGGGCAAGGAACTGAGCATTCGTGAACTTGCCCATACAGTGGCAAGGATTGTGGGCTATGAGGGAGAGATCCGCTGGGATGCCAGCAAGCCCAACGGGACGCCGAGGAAGCTCTTGGACGTGAGCAAAGCCAAGGCACTGGGCTGGCAGTACCACACGGAGTTGGAGGAGGGAATCCGGCTGGCATACGATGATTTTTTGCATAACCCCATGCGGGCGGAGCGATAATTTTGGATGTCTTGCGCAGTCATAATGTAAGAATAGTCTGGGTTATACAGAAAGCGGAAAACGAAAAAAGAGGAGCTTGACACAGGTCAGGCTCCTTACTTTATTCCTCATATTTCATGATATCTAAAATTCCAAGTCCGTCGGAGGGAGGGATTCATCCCAGTTATCTTCTTCGCTTTCATTGTATTCGGGTTCTAAAACAGGAGGGACAAAATCCCTATTCCCCTGTTCCGGTCCGGAGAGGGACGGCAGAACGGCACCGTCACATACAGACAACATGGTGAGATATTTTACCAGATCCCGGCGCCCTTCCGGGGACAGTTCCAGAATGGCGTTCATGATATCACCGGCGGTATAATGGTCGATTAACTCCCGGGTCAAATCGTCAATAGGAGAGATATAATCTGTGCGATCCAGCAGGTAATCAGCGGATACATGGAAATAACTGGCAAGCTTACCCAGGGTTTTCAAGTCAGGGGAATGTATGCCGTTTTCATAATTAGAGATAGTGCCCACCGACACATGTAGATATACAGCCAGCTGTTTCTGGTATATTCCCCGTTCTATCCGCAGACGGTACAGTTTTTCTCCGAGGTCCATAATCTCTCTCCTGATCTTTAGAAAGTTTCTATGCTGAGATACATTGTAACGTATTTTTCGAAAAACAAAATAGCATTATAGAGTTTGGATAAAATTTGATTTTATGAATCGTAAAATTAAGAAGGAATAAAGTGGAAAACGCGGGACGGAAAATTCTCCAATAATTTTCTAATAAGGAAACTTTTTGGCGAAAGTCTATTGACAAGCATGATTCAAAGGCATATACTTTAGAAGAATTAAAGATTGTTAATGACAGTAAGAGTGGTTGCAAGCCACTCTTTCTTGATGTTATACATCCAAACAGGTGTTGATGCATATCGCGGGCCGGCCGGAGCGCGACTTGGGCCAAACTTCAGTTATGCAGGAAAGAGGGAAACATGTCAAAGAGAGAGGTTTATGAGACCAGGACGGAGGCGTTGCTGCAGCCTATAGCTACGGCCCAGGGCGTGGAGATCTATGATGTGGAGTATGTGAAGGAAGGCAGCGACTATTATCTGCGGGCCTATATCGACAAGGCGGAGGGAGTCAGCATCGTGGATTGCGAGAATGTGAGCCGGGCGCTGTCCGACGCGCTGGATCGGGAGGATTTCATCCCTGACGCCTACATTCTGGAGGTGAGCAGTCCGGGCTTGGGACGCACACTGAAAAAGGACAGACATCTGGCCCGCAGTATCGGCCAGGAGGTGGAGATCAGGCTGTATAAACCTCTGGAGGGAACCAAGGAGTTTTCCGGTGTATTGAAGTCCTTTGACGAAGGCAGCATTGTGATCACGGGGGATGCGGGGGACTGCGCTTTTGCGAGAAATGATATAGCGGTGATTCGATTGGCGCTTGACTTTTAAACAGGGATTGCCCAGGGGGGCAGAATGGAGGAAAAGTAGAAAATGAATAAGGAACTGATGGAGGCACTGGATATTCTGGAAAAAGAAAAGGAGATCAGCAAGGAGACATTGTTTGAGGCCATAGAAAATTCGCTGCTGACTGCCTGCAAGAACCATTTCGGCAAGGCGGACAATGTCAAGGTGGAGATTGACCGTGAGACTTGTGATTTCCTGTGCTATATGGAAAAGGAAGTGGTGGAGACCAGGGATGATGTGGAGGATGGTGTGCTGCAGATTGCCCTGGAGGATGCCCGGGAACTTTCCCAGAAGGCCCAGGTGGGCGATATCCTGAACGTGGAGATCAAATCCAAGGAGTTCGGGCGTATTGCCACCCAGAATGCCAAGAATGTGATCCTGCAGAAGATCCGTGAGGAAGAGCGCAGTGTGATTTACAACCAGTATTTTGAGAAGGAGAAGGATGTGGTGACCGGCGTGGTACAGCGCTATATTGGCCGGAACATCAGCATCAATCTGGGCAAGGCGGATGCCATGCTCACCGAGAGCGAGCAGGTCCGGGGGGAGGTGTTTATGCCTACGGAGCGCATCAAGGTGTATGTGCTGGAAGTGAAGAACACCCCCAAGGGCCCGCGCATCAATGTGAGCCGCACTCATCCGGAACTGGTAAAAAGGTTGTTTGAGTCTGAGGTGACGGAGATCAAGGACGGCACGGTGGAGATCATGAGCATTGCCCGTGAGGCGGGCAGCCGTACCAAGCTGGCGGTGTGGTCCCACAATCCCAACGTGGATGCGGTGGGCGCCTGTGTGGGGCTCAACGGCGCCAGAGTCAACGCCATCGTGGAGGAACTGCGGGGCGAGAAGATCGATATTGTGAACTGGGATGAGAATCCGGGCAATCTGATCCAGAATGCCCTGTCCCCGGCCAAGATCGTAGCCGTTTTTGCGGATCCCGACGAGAAGACCGCCAAGGTGGTGGTGCCGGACTACCAACTCTCCCTGGCCATAGGCAAGGAGGGACAGAACGCCCGGCTGGCAGCCAGGCTCACCGGCTATAAGATCGATATCAAGTCCGAGACCCAGGCCAAGGACGCGCCGGGCTTCCGCTATGAGGATTACTTGGACGATGAGTACGACGAGGATGAGGATTATATAGAGGAATATGACGGCGGGGACGGCGAGTATGCCGGGGAATATGAAGGCGACGGCGGGGACACTGAGGAGTACGAAGGCGGCGGGGAGTATGCCGACGGCGGATACCAGGAATAAGGGGGCGGCGTGATGGCAAAGAAAGTTCCCTTGCGGCAGTGCGTCGGCTGCGGCGAGATGAAGAACAAGAGGGATATGATGAGGGTTCTGAAAGCCGCTGACGGAGCGATCTGCCTGGATGTAACAGGAAAAAAGAACGGCAGGGGCGCATATATTTGTACACAGAGAGAATGTCTGCAGAAGGCCCGCAGGAACAAAGGGCTGGAGCGCTCCTTTAAGATGAGTATTCCTGAGGAAGTATATGAGACCCTGGATAAGGAGTTTAATAATATTGAGGCAAAATAAGGTATTATCATTGCTCGGACTGGCAATCAGAGGGCATAATTTGGTAAGCGGTGAGTTTCAGACGGAGAACGCAGTAAAGAGTGGGCACGCTATGCTGGTTATCGTGGCAGAGGATGCGTCAGCGAATACCAAAAAGTTTTTTACAGACAAGAGTTCCTATTATGGTGTTCCGATCTATCAGTATGGAACCAAGGAAAACTTGGGCAGAGCCATAGGAAAGGAACAGAGGTCTTCTCTGGCAGTATGTGATGCAGGTTTGGCACAGGCGGTTATAAAGGCACTGGAGGGTGAAGGTGTCTGCCAGGTAAAGGGAGGTAGTGAGCATGGCAAAAATGAAGGTACATGAGTTAGCGAAGGAAGTAAACAGGTCGAGCAAGGAGATAGTGGCCTTTTTACAGGAGAAAGGAATAGAAGCCAAGGCGGCCAATAGTTCCGTAGAGGAAGCCAATGTGGAATTGGTGAGAAAGGCTTTTGGCGGAAAGGGAGATATACAGGTGGGAGAGACTCGTGAGAAAACCTCAGAGGAGGTAAAAAAGGAGAAAGCTGCGTCGGAAAAGGCCCCGGCGGCTCCTAAAGCGGGGGCGGCAGCGCCGGCTGCGGGGTCCGAGGCGAGGGAGAAGTCTGAAAAGCAGACGGCTCCAAAAAAGAAGAGCAAGATTATCGTTGTCAGCAATCCGCAGAATTCCAAGATGTCGGGACAGAGGGCAAAGGGGAACGGACAGCAGGGGCAGGGCAGACCCGGACAGGGTAACCGCAATGGTCAGAACGGTCAGAACGGTCAGAACAGTCAAAAGGGTGGCAATGGCGGCAGACCCGCCCCCAGAACACCTATCAAGCCGCTGACCCCGCCGTCTCCTACACCCAGTGTGCAGATGGTGACCATGAAACCCCAGCCCAAGCCCAAGCCGCCCAAGGAGGAGCCGGCAGTGGAGAAGCCGGCGGCAGTGCAGAATACGGTTCAGGCAGCTTTGCAGGAAGCTTCGCAGGGGGCTTCGCAGGGGGCTTCGCAGGGGGCTTCGCCCCAGAAGCCTGCAGTGGAGAAAGCGGCGGGTAAGCCGCTGCAGGAGCGCGGGCCGGAGCAGGGCAGAGGTTCCGACAGAAGTACGGATGCCCGTCAGGATAGAGGTTCTGACAGAGGAAGGGAACTACGCTCCGAACGAGGGTCTGAACGGAATGAGCGCGGCAATCGTGGCAATGACCGCAGAGAAGGCGGTTATCAGAGCGGCAGTGACCGCAGAGAAGGCGGCTATCAGAGCGGCAATGACCGCAGAGAAGGCGGCCATCAGGGTGGCAATGACCGCAGAGAAGGCGGTTATCAGGGTGGCCGTGACGGCCAGAGAAGCGGTTATCAGGGCAATCGTGACGGTCAGAGAGGCGGCTATCAGGGCAATAGAGATGGCCAGCGCGGCGGTCAGGGCGGTCGCGACGGCCAGACCAGAGGCGGCTACCAGGGTAATCGCGACGGCCAGAGAAGCGGCGGCTATCAGGGAAACCGGCCGGGCGGCAGCGGCCAGTTTGGTGGCCGGGGCGCGGCTCCCGGCGGCAGACCGGCATTCGGCAAGGATAATGGCAGCGGACGTTCTTTCGGCGGCGGCAGACCCGGTCAGGGCGACAAGTTCCGCGGCCAGCAGCAGGGCGGCAAAGGTTTTGCCAGCGAAGCGCCCGGCAAGGACAATGAGAAGCATAGAGAAGAGGAAAAGAGGCGCATCAGCCAGGAGAAGGATAAGCGCAACCGCAAGGATTATATGTATGAGGACGACGAGGCGCTGAAGAACAAGCCCGGTCGTTTCATAAAGCCTGAGAAGAAAAAGGAAGAGGTGGTGGAAGAGGCCATCAAGGTCATCGTGCTGCCGGAGTCCATCACCATCAAGGAACTGGCGGAAAAGATGAAGCTGCAGCCCGCGGCCATCATCAAGAAACTGTTCCTGGAAGGCAAGATCGTCACCGTGAACCAGGAGATTTCCTATGAGGATGCCGAGAACATCGCCATGGAGTACGATATCCTCTGTGAGAAAGAGGTAAAGGTGGATGTGATCGAAGAACTGCTGAAAGAGGACGAGGAGGCAGAAGAGAACCTGGTGGAAAGGCCCCCTGTAATCTGTGTCATGGGGCATGTTGACCACGGTAAAACCTCCCTGCTGGATGCCATCCGCAAGACCAATGTCACCGACAAGGAGGCCGGAGGCATTACCCAGCATATCGGTGCTTATACCGTATCCATTAACGGTCGGAAGATCACCTTCCTGGACACCCCCGGCCATGAGGCGTTTACCGCCATGCGTATGAGGGGCGCCAACGCCACGGATATTGCAGTCTTGGTGGTAGCTGCCGACGACGGTGTGATGCCTCAGACTGTAGAGGCCATCAACCACGCCAAGGCGGCGGGTATTGAAATTGTGGTGGCAGTGAACAAGATCGACAAGCCGGCCGCCAATGTGGAGCGTGTGAAGCAGGAGTTGACAGAGCACGAACTGATCCCTGTGGATTGGGGCGGAACTACGGAGTTTGTACCGGTGTCCGCCAAGTCCGGAGATGGTATCGAGAACCTGCTGGAGACCATTCTGCTCACCGCTGATATTCTGGAACTGAAGGCAAATCCTGACAGAAAAGCCAGAGGTCTGGTGATCGAGGCGGAACTGGATAAGGGCAGAGGCCCGGTGGCCACGGTGCTGGTACAGAAGGGCAGGCTGCAGGTGGGAGATTTCATCTCCGCAGGTTCCAGTCACGGAAAAGTCCGTGCTATGATCGACGACAAGGGACGCAGGGTCAAGGAAGCCCTTCCCTCCACTCCCGTGGAGATATTGGGACTTTCTGACGTGCCCAGCGCGGGCGAGGTATTTATCGCCCACGACAGCGATAAGTCCGCGAAAAATTATGCGGAAACATATTTAGCGCAGAATAAGGAAAAGATGTTAGAGGAGACCAAGTCCCGCATGTCTCTGGACGATCTCTTCTCCCAGATCAAGGAAGGCAACTTGAAGGAGTTGAATCTGATCGTAAAAGCGGATGTGCAGGGCAGCGTGGAGGCAGTGAAGCAGTCCTTGATGAAGCTTTCCAACGAGGAGGTCGTGGTAAAATGTATCCACGGCGGTGTGGGAGCCATCAACGAGTCGGATGTGTCTCTGGCCAGCGCTTCCAATGCCATCATCATCGGCTTCAACGTGCGTCCTGACCCCACGGCCAAGGCCACAGCCGAGAGAGAGCGGGTGGATGTACGTCTCTACAAGGTAATCTACCAGGCTATCGAAGATATCGAGGCCGCTATGAAGGGTATGCTTGATCCGATCTTTGAGGAGAAGGTCATCGGCCACGCGGAAGTGCGCCAGATCTTTAAGGCTTCCGCAGTGGGCAATATTGCCGGTTCCTATGTTCTGGACGGCGTATTCCAGAGAGGCTGCAAGATCCGCATCACCAGGGAAGGCGAACAGATCTATGAGGGCGGTCTGGCTTCCCTGAAGCGGTTCAAGGACGACGTAAAAGAAGTTAAGTCCGGTTTTGAGTGCGGTCTTGTATTCGAAGGGTTTGACCAGATGCAGGAATTGGATATCGTAGAAGCGTATATCATGGTGGAAGTACCGAGAACCTAAGACCGGGCGGGGGAAGGAGTCTCCGGGCGGACCATAGCCAAATGGCGTAGAGAACAAGTAGGGCGGCGTATTTTGCCGCCTTACGTACCGCTGGTTCAGGCATCTGATAAGAGCGCGTCCGATAGGAGACAATACTCCCCGCCCAGCTTCCCTGGAGGCTAATCCCTCCCAAGAAAGTAGGCAATAATAAATGAGAAAAAACAGCATCAAAAACACCCGCGTCAACGGTGAAGTCCAACGTGCCCTGGCGGAAATCATCCGCAGCGGCATCAAGGACCCCCGCATCAGTCCTCTGACCAGCGTGGTGGCCGTGGAAGTGGCCCCCGATCTGAAAAGCTGTAAAGCCTGGATCAGTGTGCTGGGCGGCGACGAGGCCAGAGAGGCCACCTACCAGGGCCTTAGGAGCGCGGAAGGCTATATCCGCTCCCAGCTGGCTAAATCCATCAACCTGCGCAACACTCCCGTGATCACCTTCGTCATGGACCAGTCCATCGAGTATGGTGTGCATATGTCCAAGAGGATAGACGAAGTGATCAGCGCCGACGAAGAGGCAGGGAAGAAAAGTGAGGAAGATAAGTGAATATTTTACAGGAATGCCAGGGAGCTTCCCGCATTGCCATCACCGGACACGTCCGGCCTGATGGCGACTGCGTGGGCTCCTGTCTGGCGCTTTATCAATATCTACAGAAAAAGATGCCTCAGGCCCGGGTACAGGTGTACCTGGAGCGGCCTGGGGAGATTTATCAATGTATCAAAGGCTGTGACAAAATAGACAGCCAGTGCGAAGACACCGATCCATATGATGTTTTTTTCGTGCTGGACAGCGTTCCGGAGCGCATGATGGAGCCTGCGAAAAAGCTCTATGACATGGCCCGGAAAACCATCAATATAGATCATCACATCAGTAATGAGGGAGCCTGCGATATCTTCTGGGTAGTGCCGGATGCCAGCTCCACCGCGGAACTGATTTACGAACTTATAGACAAAGAGGCGCTGGACGCCGATCTGGCCATGGCGATTTACATAGGCATCATCCATGACACGGGTGTGTTCCAGTACTCTAACACATCTCCAAGGACCATGGAGATCGGGGCCAATCTGATCCGCTATGGGTTTGATTTTCCCAAGCTGATTCTGGAGACTTTTTACCAGAGAACCTATCTGCAGAGCCAGGTGCTGGGCAGGGTGCTTTTGGAGAGCATCCGTTTTATGGACGGAACCTGCATTGTCAGCTGTCTGGATCGAAAGATCATGGATTTCTATGAGGTGGAACATGGGGATTTGGACGGAATTGTGAACCATTTGCGCAATATCAAGGGGATCCACTGTGCCATTTTCATGTATCAGACAGGGGTGCTGGAGTACAAGGTGAGCCTGCGCTCCGACGAGTGGGTGGATGTGTCCAGGGTGGCGGCGTTCTTTGGCGGCGGCGGGCATATGAGGGCCGCGGGCTGCAATATGAAAGGAACCTTCCACGACTGTGTGAACAATCTTTCCCTCCATATCAAGGAGCAGATGGAGAGCCGCCTTTCCGCCCTGGAGGGTGAAAAGACAGGGCAGGAGTGAGGAAGGAAGATGATTCATGGCATAGTGATTATTCATAAAGAAAAAGGTTTTACCTCCCACGATGTGGTGGCAAAACTCCGGGGCATCTGCGGCCAGAAAAAGATCGGACATACCGGCACTTTGGACCCGGAGGCAACGGGAGTGCTTCCCGTGTGTCTGGGCAGCGGAACCAAACTCTGCGATATGCTCACCGACAAGGACAAGGAGTATGTGACGGAACTTTTGCTGGGAGTGGAGACTGATACCCAGGATATGACAGGGACAGTGCTGGCGCGGCATCCTGTGTCGGTAAGCCAGGAGCAGGTGCGGGAGGCGGTACTGTCCTTTGGGGGCAGTTACATGCAGGTTCCGCCCATGTATTCCGCTTTGAAAATAAACGGCAAAAAGCTCTATGAACTGGCCCGGGAGGGAAAGGAAGTGGAGCGCCGGGCCCGGGAGGTGCGAATCGAGGAGATTGAGATTTTGCAGATGCAGCTTCCGGTGGTGCGGCTGCGAGTGGTTTGCAGCAAGGGGACCTACATTCGAACCCTATGCGCGGACATCGGACAGAAGCTGGGCTGCGGCGGAGTTATGGAGAGTCTGGTGCGCACCAGAGTGGGTAAATTTTCCCTGGAAGAGGCGCTTACGCTGGAGCAATTGCAGGAGTCAAAGGATCAGGGGCGTCTTGCGGAGGCGGTCGCACCGGTGGAGAGCGTGTTTGGCAGTTGTCCGGTGCTGCACGTGCGCCGGGATCTGGAGAAACTTTTGGACAACGGCAATCCCCTGACGGTGGAGCAGACGGCGGAGAAAGAGCGGTATGCTCCGGGGCGCTGGGTGCGGGTCTGTTGGCCGGACAACCGTTTTGCGGGCATCTATGTCTACGACGAGGGAAAGCGGCGGTATCAGCCGGTGAAGATGTTTTTGGAACAGGAATAAAATGAGGAAAGTTTGGAACTAACGTTCCAAATACTGATTGGTGCAATATCGCAGGCAAAGCCAGCGATATGCATGTAGAGGAAAGTTTGGAAGTATGGAAATCATAGAGAGTTCTTTGGATTTTCAACTGAACATTGATACGACAGTGGCAATGGGTAAGTTTGACGGTCTTCATATAGGGCACCGGGAACTTCTGAGTCATGTGCTTGCGCAGAAGGACAGGGGGCTTGTCCCTTGTGTGTTCACATTTTCTCCGTCTCCCGCAGTGCTTTTCGGCCTTTCCGATGGCAGGGAACTGATGACAAAGTGGGAAAAGCGGCGGGCTTTTGAAGAGATGGGCGTAGAGTTTTTGATTGAGTTTCCTCTGACCAGGGAATCCGCCGCCATGGCGCCTGAGGATTTTGTGGAGAGAATCCTTGTAAAGCAAATGAGGACCCGCTATGTGGCGGCTGGAGAGGACGTTTCCTTCGGGCGGCGGGGAGCCGGAGACGCGGCTTTGCTGCGCGGGCTGGGGGAGCAGTATGGCTATGAGGTGCAGACCATAGAAAAGCTGAAACTTCACGGGCAAGAGGTCAGTTCTACTTACCTGCGCAGCCGGGTGGAGGCCGGGCATATGGAGGAGGCGGCCCAGCTTATGGGGGATTTCTACACCATAAGAGGCAGGGTGTGCCATGGGGCCGGGCTGGGGCACGTTCTGGGAATGCCTACGGCGAATTTGCAGCCCTCTGAAGACAAATTGCTGCCGCCTTTCGGCGTATATTTTTCCAGAGTACTCTTTAGGGATTGCTGGTATGCCTCCATCAGCAATATCGGATGCAAGCCCACTGTGACAGACCAGGGACGGCCCGGGGTGGAGACATATATATATGACTTTGACGAGATGATTTATGGAGCAGGAATTGAAGTGCAGCTTTTGTCTTTCCACAGACCGGAGCAGCGCTTTTCCTCGGTTGCTGCCTTGAAAGGGCAATTGCGGGAGGACTTGGCGGCCGGAAGAGAATACGGCTGCAGACATGGGCTGAAGGGGGCTGTTTTGGAAAAATATGACAGCTTTGTGAATTGGCTGTGAAAAAAATGTGAAATATTTGTAAAATTATATATTGCCAGCATGGCTTTTTTCCCTTAAAATATAGAAGTGTGTGTAGAACGTATACTAACGAACGCTAAGATTTTCCAATAACTGCGCGCCCCATGTTACATATTAGGACATACAGGAAGTAAAATCTCACCGATTACGAGTATAGTTACGAATGAAGGGAATAAACGCATGAATGTACGCATCTTACTATCCTTGGCCGGCGGCCTTGGACTTTTCCTGTTCGGCATGGACCTGATGAGCGATTCCATCGAGAAGGTGGCGGGTGCCAGGCTGCGTCGAATACTGGAGATATTCACCACCAACCGCTTTACAGGTATGCTGGTGGGTATTGTATTTACCGGGATTATCCAGTCCTCCTCGGCCTGCACGGCCATGGTGGTCAGTTTTGTCAATTCCGGGCTTATGAATCTATACCAGGCAGCGGGAGTTATCTTTGGAGCCAATATCGGTACTACCATCACTTCCCAGCTGGTATCTTTTAATCTGTCAGCTGTTGCGCCGGTGTTTTTACTGTGCGGTGTGCTGGTCATGATGTTCAGCAAAAAGGAAAAAGTGAAAAAATTTGCAGAGGTGATCGTGGGCTTCGGTATCCTGTTCACCGGCTTAAACACCATGTCAAACGGTATGGCGGAGATGAAGAATGTGCCGGAGGTGGTGGATCTGCTCAAGTCTTTGAACAATCCCCTGCTGGCAACGGTGGTGGGCACCGTGCTGACAGCGGTGATCCAGAGTTCTTCCGTGACGGTCAGCATCGTGCTGCTTTTGGCCAATCAGGGGTTTCTGGATCTGGGGATCTGCCTGTATATTATCTTGGGCTGTAATATCGGCGCCTGTGCTACGGCGCTGATCGCCTCCCTGCCCGGCAAAAAGGACGCCAAGAGAGCGGCGCTGATCCATTTTTGGTTTAATGTGATCGGGACGCTGCTCATCTATGTGATCCTCTTTGCCGCCAAAGAGCCGATTATCCGTCTGATTCAGTCCGTCTCCGCGGACAACGGCAGGTTTGTGGCCAATGCCCATACGATCATCAAGATATTCCAGGTGGTTGTCCTGTTCCCCTTCTCCGGGGCCATTGTAAAGCTGGCCAGCATCACCGTGCCGGGAGAGGACAGGAAAGTGGGCTACCGGGAGAGTTACCAGCTGAAATATATCGGGGAAAAAGTGGTTTTCAACCCCGCCACGGCGGTGGTTGAAGTCATCAAGGAACTGGACCGCATGGCATCTCTGGCCAGCGAAAATCTTAACCGTGCCATGAACGCCCTTATCACACTGGACGAGGAGGATATCCAGGAAGTCTATGAGGTGGAGAAGAATATCAACTTTCTGAACCATGCCATTACCAACTACCTGGTTAAGATCAACCAGACCACTCTGCCCATTGAGGACTTGAAGAGCCTGGGCGCCCTTTTTCATGTGGTCAATGATATCGAGCGGATCGGCGATCATGCGGAGAATGTGGCGGATGCGGCCAGGCAGCGCCGGGACGGCAATCTTAGCATCAGCAAGGAAGCCCAGAGGGAGTTGGGGGAACTGTTGGATATGGTCAACACCATCTTTCAGTATGCCATTGAGATGTTCGCCAAGAGCGATGACCGCCATATGAATGACGTGATGCTTCTGGAGGACAAGGTGGACAACAAGGAGAGGGAGCTGCAGCAGCGCCATGTGGAGCGTCTGGCCCGGGGGGAGTGTACTCCTGAGGCCGGCATGATTTTTTCCGATATTATCTCCGGCCTGGAGAGAGTGGCGGACCATGCCACCAACATCGCGTTTGCGATTCGGGATGAGGATGGAGTCTGACGCCGGGACTTCCGTTAACAGGAAAACAAGGAAATATGTAGAAACTATTGACAAACAGGCAGAGATGTGGTTATAATTCATATCAGTTAATAAATTTGTAACAAAATTGTAACGATTGTGACTGGTATGACGGGAAGAGGTTTCATACCGACAGGGTGTGGAATCTCTTTTATTCTCAAGAGCAATGGAATTTGCCGCAATGTCCTTGGCAGTTTTCGCTCATGAGTCGGGTTATTTGGCAAGTTTTTGTGACCGTCAGGATAAAATACGGAGGTAATATGAAGAGAGGAAAAAATATTGCACTGAAAACCATCAGCACCTGTGTGGCGGCCTGCCTGCTGCTGCCTCTGAATGCCCAGGCGGCGGAGAACGGCGGCGCGAAGGGTGTGCTGCAGCAGGCGGGCATTGCGTCCGTGATGGATGTGTCCCTCACAGAGGAGGAATACATAGAGGCGGCTCAGGAAGCGCAGGGAGCGTCCTGGGGATATACGAATATCGGTATTGCCGAGGTGGAATCGGGTAACCTGAATGTTCGTGCCGAGGCTACCACCAGCGGTAAGGTGGTGGGAAAGATGCCCAAGGGATCGGCTTGCGAGGTGCTGGAGAATTTTCCTGAGATCGGCTGGGCCCATATCAAGTCCGGCGAGGTGGAGGGCTATGTGAGCACGGAATTTCTGTTGATGGGCCCGGATGCCAAGCTGCGTGCCAACGAACTTGTGAGGACAGTGGTGGTGGCGGACACGGACGGTCTGCGAGTGCGGGACGAGGCCAGCACGGACGGCGCAGTATTCACGCAGGTGCCCCAGGGAGAAGAACTGGACTATGTGAACACACTGGATGGCTGGTATGAGGTGAATATAGACGGTGACAATGTCTTTATATCGGCGGAATACTCACATGTGGAGGAACGTCTGGACACGGCCATTACCATGGCGGAACTGCTGTATGGACAAGGTATCTCCGACCTCCGGGTGGATCTGGTGGAGTATGCCAAGCAGTTTTTGGGCAACCCTTATGTGTGGGGCGGTACCAGCCTGACCAAGGGCGCCGACTGCTCCGGTTTCGTGTTGAGCGTGTACAAGAATTTCGGCATCACTTTAAGCCATAGTTCACGGGCCCAGGCAGGCGAGGGAACCAAGATTTCCTATTCCGAGATACAGCCCGGCGATCTGGTGTTCTACGCGAACAGCAGCGGCACCATCAACCATGTGGCAATCTATATCGGAGGCGGTAAGGTCATCAGTGCCAGCAACCCTACCAGCGGCATCCGGATCAACAAATACAATTACCGCACTCCGGTGAGATATGTGCGGATACTGGCGGAATAGGGGCAACATATTCCCCGGGCAATATATTCCCCGGGCAATATATCCCCGGATATATATGCTGCCTGGGGATATTCTGAACTGGGATAATATCAGAAAATTTGTTGTTTACAAACGCCGGAAGATGTGGTATTCTTAATCGGTATGAGTTCGCCGACGCTCAGATACGGGACGCTCCGACCCGGTCTTGGTGTACGGTGGGTACAATCAAAAATATGGAGGAAGAGAACATGATTTCTAAGGAAAAAAAGACCGCTATTATCAATGAGTACGCAAGGACACCCGGTGACACAGGTTCACCTGAGGTTCAGATTGCAGTGCTGACCGAGAGGATCAAGGAGTTGACCGAGCACATGAAGGCTAACCCCAAGGATCATCACTCCAACCGCGGCTTACTGAAGCTGGTTGGTCAGAGGCGTGGTCTGCTTGCTTATTTAAAGAGCAAGGACATCGAGAGATATCGTGAACTGATCGAGAAGTTAGGTCTGAGAAAGTAAGACTTTGGGAAGGCGGAGCGGCAGCCGGATACGGCACTCCGCCTTTTTACCATAGCGCAAACTACTGATTAGTGCAATATCGCGGGTGTATCTGCGATATGCGGAAAGAGGGTAATATGTATAATTCTTATTCAATGGAACTGGCCGGGCGCACTCTGACCGTGGATATCAACAGAGTGGGCAAACAGGCTAACGGCTGTGCTTTCATGCATTATGGTGAGACCACGGTGCTGAGTACTGCCACGGCATCCGAAAAGCCCAGGGAGGGTATTGACTTTTTCCCACTGAGTGTGGAATTTGAGGAGAAACTGTATTCTGTGGGCAAGATCCCCGGAGGATTTAACAAGAGGGAGGGCAAGGCCAGTGAGAATGCGGTGCTGACCAGCCGTGTGATAGACAGACCCATGCGGCCCCTTTTCCCCAAGGATTACCGCAACGATGTAACCTTGAACAATATGGTGATGAGCGTGGATCCCGAGTGCCGTCCGGAACTGGTGGCCATGCTGGGCGCAGCCATTGCGACCAGTATCTCGGACATCCCCTTTGACGGTCCCTGCGCCATGACCCAGGTGGGCATGATCGACGGGGAGTTCATTATCAACCCTTCCCAGGAGCAGTGGAAGAAGGGCGATTTGAACCTGACCGTGGCATCCACCCGCGAGAAGGTGATTATGATCGAGGCAGGCGCCAACGAGATACCTGAGGCGAAGATGATCGAGGCTATCTACAAGGCTCATGAGGTCAACCAGACCATTATCGCCTTCATCGACAAGATTGTGGCAGAGGTGGGCAAGCCCAAGCATACCTATACCAGCTGCGCAATTCCCCAGGAAATGTTTGATGAGATCATGAAGATTGCCACTCCTGAGGAGATGGAGGTGGCTGTGTTCACTGATGACAAGCAGACCCGCGAGGAGAATATCCGCCAGATCACTGCCAGGCTGGAGGAGGCGTTTGCCGAGAACGAAGAGTGGCTGGCAGTTCTGGGTGAGGCTGTGTACCAGTATGAGAAGAAGACCGTGCGCAAGATGATTCTGAAGGATCACAAGCGTCCCGACGGCCGGGAGATCACACAGATCCGTCCTCTGGCGGCGGAGGTTGACCTGATCCCCAGAGTGCATGGCTCTGCCATGTTCACCCGCGGACAGACCCAGATTTGTAATGTTTGTACTTTGGCTCCCCTTTCCGAGCAGCAGAAGCTGGACGGGCTGGACGAGAACGAAGTGAGCAAGAGATATATGCATCACTACAATTTCCCTTCCTACTCCGTGGGCGAGACCAAGCCCTCCAGAGGTCCGGGACGTCGGGAAATCGGCCATGGCGCGCTGGCGGAGAGGGCTTTGATTCCTGTGCTGCCCAGCGAGGAGGAGTTCCCCTACACTATCCGCACGGTATCCGAGACCTTTGAGAGCAACGGCTCCACCTCCATGGCTTCCACCTGCGCATCTTGTATGTCCCTGATGGCGGCAGGCGTACCCATCAAGAAGATGGTAGCCGGTATTTCCTGCGGTCTGGTGACCGGCGAGACCGATGACGATTTCGTGCTGCTCACGGATATTCAGGGGTTGGAGGATTTCTTCGGCGATATGGATTTCAAGGTGACAGGTACCACAGAGGGGATAACCGCCATCCAGATGGATATCAAGATCCATGGCTTGACCAGGCCCATTGTGGAGGGCGCTATCGCCCGCTGCCGTGAGGCCAGACTGTTCATCATGGATAATTGTATGAAGCCCGCCATCTCCGCGCCTCGTCCCCAGGTCGGACCCTATGCCCCCAAGATCATTTCCATCCAGATCGATCCTGAGAAGATCGGTGATGTGGTGGGCCAGAGAGGCAAGACCATCAATGAGATCATTGCCCGTACCGGCGTGAAGATCGATATCACTGATGATGGCAAGGTATCTGTATGCGGAACTGACAGGGAGATGATGGACAAGGCTGTGGAAATGATCAAGATGATCACCACGGACTTTGAGGAAGGCCAGATCTTCAAGGGCAAGGTAGTCAGCATCAAGGAATTTGGCGCGTTCATCGAGTTCGCTCCCGGCAAGGAGGGCATGGTTCATATCTCCAAGATTGCCAAAGAGAGAATCAATCGTGTGGAGGATGTGCTGACTTTGGGCGATGTGGTTACCGTGGTATGTCTGGGCAAGGACAAAATGGGACGTATCAGCTTTTCTATGAAGGATGTAGCACAGGCTTAATCGCATAAGGAAGGTATGCGCCACTATCGACAAACCGGGTAGTGGCGCTTTTTATGCTTTCTTTAGAATTATTTAGAAAGAAAACATTGTATTTGCCAGCTGCCCGGCGTAAGATTATAGGAAAAGCAGTATGACTTTATACTACATAACGCCAGAAGTTACCGTACTGCATTGGCTAAACGCATATGGCCGGCGTTATGTAGTCAGGTTACTTGGAAATTTCAACTTTTGGGCAGTATAAAAAAGAGGTGGCAAGGCATGAGAGAAAAAATAGTGCGATTTATGCAGGGCAGATACGGCAATGACAGGCTGGGACAGGCCATGCTGATGGCGGCGCTGGCCTGTGTGGTGCTGTCCCTGTTCCGAATTCCCTTTATCTCCACCATAGGGCTGGCAATTTTGGTTCTGACATACTACCGTATGTTTTCCAGACAGATCGCCAAGCGGGCGGCAGAGAATCAAAAGTATATGCAGCTGGAGTGGAAGGTGCGCGCCAAGCTGCAGAAGAAAAAACAGTCCCTGGCCCAGCGCAGGACGCACCGCATTTACAAATGTCCAAACTGTAAGCAGAAAATCCGGGTACCCAGGAACAGGGGCCGCATTGCCATCAGCTGTAGAAAGTGCGGCACGGAATTTATCAGAAAAACCTGACGCGGGGAGGACGGGCCTATGTTTGGGTATATCGTTGTGAACCAGCCGGAACTTCGCATTCGGGAATGGGAGATGTATCATTCTTACTATTGCGGACTGTGCCGGGTGTTGAAGGAAAAATATGGCCGGGTGGGTCAGGCCACCCTGAGTTATGACATGACCTTCCTGTTGTTGCTGCTGTCGGGGCTCTATGAGCCGGAGACGGTCTGCGGAGAGAGCCGGTGTCTTATGCACCCGGGGAAAAAGCATACATACCGTTACAATGAACTGACAGAGTATGTGGCGGATATGAATATGCTCCTGACGGAATATAAATGTATGGACGATTGGAAGGATGACCGAAAGCGTCTGCGTCTGCTGATGGCCAGGATATTGGGACGCAGGACGGGAGAGAACAGGCGGAAATATTCCCGCAAGCTGGAACAGATCACCGCCGCCATGGAAGAATTATCCCGGGCGGAGGAGCAGGGCGTGATGGATCTGGACAAGATGGCGGGTTGTTTCGGGCGGGTCATGGCCCAGGTCGTTGCCATCCGGAAGGATGAGTGGGAGGAGAGCCTGCAGCGGTTTGGTTTTTATCTGGGCAAATATATCTATCTGCTGGACGCCTATGAGGATATTGAGGAAGATCTGAAAAAAGGACGGTATAATCCTCTGCGGGAGAGATATGAAGATCCTGATTTTGAGCGGGGCTGCCTGGATATCCTGACTATGATGATGTCCGCCTGCTGCCGGGAGTTTGAGCAGCTTCCCATATTGGACAATGTGGAAATTCTGCGCAATATTCTGTATTCCGGCGTGTGGAGCCGTTATCAGATTGTTCAAAGTAAGAGAAGAAACGGAGAGCATTATGAGTGATCCCTATCAGGTGCTGGGGGTGTCCCGCGGCGCAACGGAAGAGGAAATCAAAAAAGCATACAGGGCACTGAGCCGTAAATATCACCCGGATGCCAATATAAACAATCCCAACAAGGCCCAGGCGGAGGAGAAATTTAAGGAGATCCAGGCGGCATACCAGCAGGTTATGAAAGAAAAGACCGGCGGGTATGCAGGTGGAGCAGGTTCCGGTCAGAGGCAGGGCGGCTACGACGAGCAGGATCCCTTTGGGTTTGGTGGTTTCGGGTTTGGTCCCTTCGGAAGTTTCTACGGCGGTTCTGGTCAGAGACGCAGCACCGGCTATGAGGACCAGCCTCACCTGCGGGCAGCGGGAAATTATATCCGCAATGGCTATTACCGGGAGGCAAGGAACACATTGGATCAGATGGACAGCGGAGAGAGGAATGCCAGGTGGTATTATTACAGCGCTGTCGCTCATTCCAGTTTGGGCAATAATGTGGCGGCTTTGGAGCACTCCCGGAGGGCGGTCGCACTGGAACCCGGAAACAGTGACTACAGGGAATTGCAGCAGACACTGGAGAACGGCGGCAGCTGGTACCGGCAGCGCCAGGCAGGCTACGGTTATCCCACCATGGGCGACGGCGGTATGTGCATGAAGCTTTGTGTGGCCAATATGATCTGCAATATGTGCTGCTGCGGAAGAGGATTTTTCTGCATATAAAAACAGGGCCTGTCTTGTGCGGCCCTGTTTTTTGACAATGCCTGAAGGGGGCATTGGTTGGGGGGCGGGAAGTATGTTATGCACTTCCCTTTTCCTGCATATCACTGGCTGAACTGTGATACTGCGCTAATCGGTACTTGAATGTGCAGCATCCAGATTTCCTCTCACGGTGATGCCGTTCACCTCTACATTGGCGCCCAGTTCGATAACCAGGCATTCCCTGCCGTCGATAATGCGGGTAGAGATGAGATCTGTGCGCTCTGGGTCCACCTTCACCACCACTTCCGGCGTCTTCACATCAAAGGAGCGGCTGTTTACCACATTGCTTACATACAACTGAGTATCGCTGCCTGCGGTGGAGTCATAGCACTGATCGAAAATTTCCATCTTTTCATTGGCCACGCCGCTGCCCGCGAATACGGTTTTCACTTCGTTCTTGTCCAGAACCAGAGGGGCGGGGTCCTCCTTGTGTTCTTCCACCATCTCGATGATTTTCTCATGGATGTTTTTGACGGCCTCAATGCTGCAGGTCTCTCCCAAAGTCTCCTCCACCAGCATCTGGAAAGTTTCCTTCTGTCCGCCGGCGGACAGGGGCAGGGGGCAGCCCAGGAGCAGATCCACGAAAGCCTCCTTCAATTCTTCGGCGTTCTTGGAATAGTACAACACACTGTGGAGATCCGTGCTGCGGTCATTAAAGGCGGGGAACAGAAAACCGGTGTCCGGTACCCCCACCACCCAGTCACGGATTCTGTTGTGGAAGCTGTTCTCCTCCGCATCATAGGACAGGCCGGGCTTGGACAGGTTCACCGGGCAGATGCTGGCCAGAATGTATTCATACACCTCGTCGGAGGCATCCTCCATCTCCAGCCCGTCCCGGGTGCGGCCGGGCACGTCGTAGGCGTCGTGGATCACCAGGATCAGGTAATTGCCCACAAATTCGTAGGAGTCGATGATATTCTGGTAGAACTGGTCCAGCAATTCATCGTCCTTCAGCTTGCTGTCTCGCAGGCGCAGCAGCAGTTCCTGGGTTCCGCCCTCCTCCTCGGCTTTCAGCGGGAACTCCAAAGTGTGCAGGTTCTTGCCAAGTGAGCCGGAGAGGGTCTTTCTGAGGATTTCAAAATATTTGAACATTTCCTCCTCGGGCAGCGCCAGAAAAGCCTGCTTGAACTGAGCTTTTTTATTCTTTTCCCCGTCCACATAACAACCGCAGATACGGGTGATGGAGCAGTTATTTTGAGTGAAGAGCTTCTTGATTTCGGATATTTCCTGTTTTACCATATGTACCTCATTTCCGCGCAGGCGTACCGCGCTTTTTCTCCTGACAGTATAAAACACTAAAAGAGGAATTGTCAACAAAGGAAAAATTGCGTTTGATGTGAAATAAAATAAAAAGCTGGAACAAAACGAAATATGTACTTGCATTCTTCTCCAAGTATATGCTATAATGATTTCGTTCAAGACATGGACTGGTTCAAGTATACCAGATATGTTTACGGGGATATAGCTCAGTTGGGAGAGCGATACGTTCGCAACGTATAGGTCAGGGGTTCGAGTCCCCCTATCTCCATTATAAATAGTTGAGAAATTTCTTTATGCCGTTCTTTTTTCTAACTCCTCAATCCTGCTTTCGAGTTGAACGATTTTCTTTATCAGCAATCCAATGGATTCACGCTCCAATTTACATGCATTGACCTCATGCTGCATGGAATCTATGCGGCTGTTTATCCTGTCAATGCGATTGGTTAAATTTGTCTGAAGCTGCGATTCTGGTACCGACCACGGACTCCATCATGTTATGCAACACTTCTAAATCTTTTTGTTCTAACATTATACCGCCCACCTTTATATTGATTGATATATATGTAGTGCAGTTTTCATTATACCAGAACGCATGTCTTTTTCAAGCCATTTATTCTGTTTTTGTATGTGCAATCGCTTTGATACGTATTTTGACGGATGTCAGTGTAAAAAGGGGAAAAAGGAAAAAAAGGAGAGTAACTTGCGGCGGATTGCAGTTGCTGTCCGATCTGGAAGAATCGTATAATAGATAATGATAAAAAGTCAATCTGTGGAGGAAAAGAGAAAATATGGAACAGTTGCGTATTACCGCTGCCGATGATAATGAAAAAGTATACAGGATCCTGGGGGATCTGATGAATGGGGATAAAGAATTCCAGATTATGATAACCGTACCCGGGGGGCGGAAGGGCGCAGATGAACTGCAGCAGCCTGTCGAGGAGGTGTTGATCCAGGCTGCGGAGGAGAAGGCTGCGGTAAGCGCCCCTGCCGAGAAGGTCTATGACCTGGAGCAGGATGTGACGGATATTATTCACGAGATCGGTGTACCGGCACATATCAAGGGGTACCAGTACTTGCGGGAGGCCATCATGATGTCTGTGCGGGAGCCCGCCATGATCAGTTCCATCACCAAGGTACTTTACCCTACGATTGCAAAGAGGTTCCAGACTACGCCCAGCCGGGTGGAGAGGGCCATTCGGCATGCCATAGAAGTGGCCTGGTCCAGGGGCAGGATGGAGACGCTGGACGCTCTGTTCGGCTACACGGTGAATACGGGAAAGGGTAAGCCTACCAACTCCGAATTTATAGCCCTGATTGCGGATCGAATCCGCCTGAAATACCGTGAATAGTTTGGTAAAAATTTCAGAAAAGGCTTTCCTAACGAATCAGGATGTAGTATAATCAATTTATCTACGAGAAGGTACAAATGGAGGTTTGCACATGAAAAAAATACTGTTTGCGGCATCTGAAGGGGTTCCTTTTATCAAGACAGGAGGGCTGGCCGACGTGGTAGGCTCCCTGCCTAAGTGCATTGACAAGGAATACTATGATGTGCGGGTGATCCTGCCCAAGTATACCTGTATGAGGCAGGAGATGAAGGATAAGCTGGAGTATGTGACGCATTTTTATATGGATTTCAACTGGACAGACGCCTATGTGGGCATATTGAAGGCCGAGGTAGATGGAATCCAGTACTATTTTATTGACAATGAAGGGTATTTTGGAGGCTTCAAGCCTTATGGGGACAATGCGCTGTTTGAGATTGAGAAATATGCGTTCTTCTCCAAGGCGGTGTTGTCCGTGCTGCCTATTCTGGATTTCAGACCGGAATTAATCCACTGCCATGACTGGCAGACGGGGCTGGTTCCCGTATATCTGAAAGAACGTTTTCAGGGGAATGATTTCTTCCGGGGGATCAAGTCGGTGATCACGATCCATAATCTGAAGTTCCAGGGTAAATGGGATCCCAAGGTGGTGCAGAATATCACTGGTCTGCCGCAGTACTATTTCACGCCGGATAAGCTGGAGGCATACAAGGATGCCAATCTGCTCAAGGGGGGTATCGTGTTTGCGGACGCGGTGACCACGGTGAGCGACACCTATGCGGAGGAGATCAAGACCCCGTTCTACGGGGAGGGCCTGGAGGGCCTGCTGAATGCCCGCAGCCGTGATCTGCGGGGAATTGTCAACGGCATCGACTATGAGGAGTTCAATCCTGAGACGGATAAATACATCGTAAAGCCCTATAATGCAGTGAATTTCCGCAAGGAGAAGGTTAAGAACAAAAGGGCGCTGCAGGAGGAACTGGGGCTGACGGTGGACGACAGAAAGATGATGATCGGCGTGGTTTCCCGGCTGACGGATCAGAAGGGGTTTGACCTGATCGCCTACGTGATGGATGAACTGTGTCGGGACGATATTCAGTTGGTGGTTCTGGGCACAGGTGAGGAGCGCTATGAGAATATGTTCCGTCATTTTGACTGGAAATACAGCGATAAAGTATCGGCCAATATATTTTATTCCGAGGAATTGTCCCACAAGATCTATGCTTCCTGTGACGCATTCCTGATGCCGTCTCTGTTTGAGCCCTGCGGTTTGAGCCAGCTTATGTCTCTGCGCTACGGCACGGTGCCCATTGTGAGAGAGACTGGAGGTCTGAAGGATACGGTAGAGCCTTACAACGAGTATGAGAGCAGGGGTACGGGCTTTGGCTTTGCCAACTACAACGCCCATGAGATGTTGGCGGCCATCCGTTATGCGGAGCAGATCTACTATGATAAGAAGCGGGAGTGGAACAAGATTGTGGATCGTGCTATGGCAGCAGATTTTTCCTGGGAAGTGTCTGCGAAGAAGTATCAGGAGATGTACGACTGGCTGATAGGATATTAAAGGAATGAGCAGTGGCAAAAAGAAAGACAGTTTTATCCTGCAGGCGGGCATTCTGGCTGCCGCAGGATTTATCAGCCGGATCATAGGGCTTTTGTATGTAAGTCCTGTGGCCCGGATTATCGGTCCTGTGGGCCAGGGGTATTATGAGTCGGCATATAATTACTACGCCATTGTATTGATGATATCCTCCTACAGTATCCCTTCAGCGATCTCCAAGGTGATAGCCCAGAAGCTGTCGCTGCGGGAATACCGCAATGCCCACAGGATTTTTATATGTGCCATGTACTACGTGCTGGGAGTGGGACTCGTTGCGAGCTTGCTCCTCTTTTTTGGTGCCGGTCATCTGGTGACGGAGTCAGCGGTGCCGGTTCTGCAGGTGCTGGCCCCCACCATCTTTGTCTACGGTATTCTGGGAGTGCTGCGGGGGTATTTTCAGGCCCATAAGAGCATGGTACAGACTTCTCTTTCCCAGATACTGGAGCAGATTGTCAACGCAGTGGTGAGCATCGGGGCCTCCTATGGGTTTATTGTGTTATTCATGGGAAGTTATGAGAAGAGCGAGGTGGCGGCGGATCAGAGCAGCCGTGCGGTGTACGGCGCCATGGGCAGCGCTCTGGGAACCGGAGCGGGAGTGTTGATGGCATTGTTGTTCATGGCGGCGGTCTACGCCCTGAACCGGCCTATGATCCGGAGAAGAATGGAGAGGGATCATACCCGGCAGGCGGATTCCTACCGGGAGATCAGTAAGATGATCTTACAGGTGGTGCTTCCCTTTATCATGAGCACAGCCATTTACAATCTCAGCAGTTCCCTGAACAACAAGCTGTATTCGGATATTATGATGAAATTCCGCCATGCTGCCGAGAATCTGGTGGCGGCGGATTACGGGGTGTTCAATGGGCGGGCCATGAAGATTTCCAACATCCCCATCGCTTTTTCTTCGGCCATGGCAGCCGCCATCATTCCCACCGTGTCCCAGCTGGTGGCGCGCAGGCAGCTGGCGGATGCCAGGGATAAGACGGCCCAGGCAGTGAAGACCATTATGTTGATCTCCATTCCTTCCGCGGTGGGCCTTTTTGCTCTGGCAAAGCCCATAACCTGGCTGCTATTCCCGGACGAGGATACTATAGAATTGGCCACCAGAATACTGATGGCCCTGTCTGTATCCATTATTTTTTATGCTTTGTCTACCCTGAGCAATTCTATATTGCAGGGCATCGGCAGGGTGAATACGCCCATTGTCAATGCGGCAATCGCATTGCTGCTGCAGACCGCTGTTCTGGTTCTGCTCCTGTGTTTTACCGACCTGGGCATCTATGGGGTGGTGACTGCCACCATTGTGTACTCCGGCCTGATGTGCGTCCTGAACCAGATGTCCATGCACAAGGCATTGGGGTATCGGCAGGAGATTATGAATACATTTATTATCCCGCTTATCGCCTCCGCTTTTATGGGAGCTATTGCCCGGGTTCTGTACGAGATCTTGCTGATGCTGACCGGATCCATCATAGTATCTGCCGTTCCGTCCATCGCTGTGGCCGTGGCGGTGTACTTTTCACTGGTGATTCTGTTTAAGGGGGTGACGGAGGAGGAACTGCGCTCCATGCCCAAGGGTCACCTGTTGGTCAGGGTGGCCAAGAAATGTCGCCTGATGCGGTGAGAGTGGGTTCCTATACCTGTTTTAAGCCCGATATATCATCATCTATCATCATGGAGTAATTGGTATAATATACCACAAATCCCGGCTTGGCGCCGTTTGGCTTTTTCACGTGTTTTTTTTGAATATAGTCAATCTCCACTTTCTCCTGTCCCCGGCCTTTGGAATAGTAGGCGGCCAGCTTCGCGGCCTCCTCGAAGGTGCGGTCGGGCAGGGTGTCGGCGCCTTCGCATTTGACTATCACATGGGAGCCGGGCATACCTTTGGCGTGGAACCACCAGTCCCCTCCGGAGGCAAACTTGAAGGTCAGTTCGTCGTTCTGATAATTATTTTTCCCCACATACATGTGAAAGCCGTCGCTGCTCATATAGTGAAAGGGCTTGCTGGTGACTTTCTCCTTTTTGCCGCCGCGCTTGTGGATGTATCCGCTGGCGGCCAGTTCTTCCCGGATCTGCACCAGATCCTCCTCCAGCAGGGCGATATCCAGGGCGGTGCTGATGGACTCCAGATGCTCGATCTCCGCTTTGACTTCCTTGGTCAAAGTGGATAGGGCCTCAAAGGTGCGCTTTAACTTGCCATATTTGTCAAAATACCGCTTGGCGTTCTCAGCCGGGGTTTGGTCCGGGTCCAGGGGGATGGTGATCATTTCGTTCGTATAGTAGTTCAGGGCCTCCATGGATTTACTGCCCTCCGGAACATTGTAGCCGTAGGTGTTGATCAGTTCTCCGTAGACCCGGTATTTGTCCCGTTTTTCCGTATCCTTGATCTGCTGCAGCTGCAAATCGTATTTTTTTACATTGCGCTCCAGGGCGGTCTGCACGATCCGGCGCAGATCCGCGGATTTCTGCCGGATGCGGGTCAGGGTGTTCTTTTCCGCGTAGTAGTGCTCCAGCAGGGCGGAGACGGAGGCGTAGGGCTGCAGGGTGTCCTGGCCCTGGCTGTACAGCGTCAGAGGCAGGGCAGCGTACTCCGCCGGCTGCTTGCCTGTGTATGCGATGACAGGGGCGAAATCGCCGTTCTGTACCCGGTCCATCATTTCCCGGAACACATGGTAGGTTTTTTCCAGTTCCTGAGGCGAGAAAGCGGCGGTGGGGGCGTCCCCGTCCAGGCCGCTGCGGTGGCAGACCTCCTGAGCCAATACGGGCGATATGCCGGTATAGCTCTGGTAAATAGCCTTGTACAGCACCGCGGGGCGAGAGGTTAAGGCTGTAATGAACTGTTCCTGCTCACAGCTGAGGGGATCCAGTTTGTCCTGGGTCTGAGCCACAAAATAGGGCTTTCCGGGCAGTACTTCCCGGAGGCTGCTGACCAGGCCGGACACATGTTTGATGCTGTCCAGAATCATGCCTTCCTCATTGCAGAAGATGATATTGCTGTGCTTGCCCATGATCTCCACGATCAGAGTCTTGTGGCAGAGATCTCCCATTTCGTCCAGGTGTTCCACGTCGATATGGATAATGCGCTCCAGGCCGGGCTGGGTGACGGCGGTGATGCGTCCGTTCTGCAAATGCTTGCGCAGCAGCATGCAAAATCCCGGAGCCGTCATGGGGCTGGGCTTGTTCTGCCCGGTGAGATATACCAGGGGCAGGGAGGCGTCCGCGGACAGGAGCAGGCGCCGCTGGCCCTCCCCGGTCTTGATAGTCAGCAGCAGTTCGTCACTTTCCGGCTGTGCTATTTTATACAGTCTGCCTCCCAGGCAGGTGTCGTTCAGTTCTTTTACGACAGCGGCAATGGTTACACCGTCAAAAGCCATGTTTACTTCCTCCTTTAATTATAATAGTTCCGTTCCGCGGGTTCCGCGCCTGTCTGTACACTTTATTATAGCAAATTGCAGGGAAAAGACAAGTGTTTTCCTGTGTCGGCTATTGACTATCAGGACAATCTACATTATAATGTAATGAAGTATGGATGTTTCCCATCCGGAAATGTGCGGGACATATACCCTGCTTATACTGCTGATTAGGAGTCTGCCAAAGCGGACATGAGGTGTAAAGATGATAAAAAGTATGACTGGTTTCGGCAGATGTGAGATCACCGAGAACAACCGCAAATTTACTGTGGAGATGAAGTCCGTGAATCATCGGTATCTGGATATAAATATCAAGATGCCCAAAAAGCTGAACTTTTTTGAGTCCTCTATTCGCACGGAGTTGAAGAATTACATTTCCCGGGGAAAGGTGGATCTGTTTATAGCTTACGAGGACTACACGGAGAACAATGCCAGCATACGCTACAACAGGGAGTTGGCCGCAGAGTACATGAAGTATCTCCGACAGATGCAGGAGGACTTCGGGTTGGAAGATGATATCCGGGTATCTACTCTGTCGCGCTATCCCGATGTCTTTACCATGGAAGAACAGAATGTGGACGAGGAGAAACTGTGGAAAGAGCTTCAGAAAGCCATCCGTGGAGCCGCGGAGGGTTTTGTGCAGACCCGCATTGTGGAAGGGGAGCATCTGAGGGATGATCTGATAGAGAAGCTGGACGGCATGCTGAAGCTGGTGGATTTTATTGCGGAAAGATCTCCGCAGATTGTGCAGGAGTATCGGCAGAAGCTGGAGGACAAAGTAAAGGACTTGCTTGGGGATGCCCAGGTGGACGAAAACCGGCTGCTGACGGAGGTCACGATATTTGCGGATAAGGTATGTGTGGACGAGGAACTGGTGCGGCTGCGCAGTCATATTACGACCACGAAGGCCACTCTGCTGGAAGGCGGCAGCATCGGACGTAAGCTGGATTTTATTGCCCAGGAGATGAACCGGGAGGCCAACACCACCCTGTCTAAGTCCAACGATCTGGAGATTTCAAACTGTGCCATTGAACTCAAGACGGAGATTGAAAAGGTTCGTGAGCAGATCCAGAACATTGAGTAGCGATGAGGATATTTTATGAATAAATTAATTCATATCGGTTTTGGCAACATAGTCAACACCGGCAAGATTATTGCCATTGTCAGTCCGGAGTCTGCCCCCATCAAGCGGCTGGTGCAGAAAGCCAAGGAGGAGGGCACCGTCATCGATGCCACCCAGGGGCGCAAGACCAAGGCTGTGTTGGTCATGGAGAACAGCCGGCTTGTGCTGTCGGCCTTGCTGCCGGAGACCATTGCGGGAAGAGCGCGGGCGGAGAGCGGAGGAAATGAAGATGAATAAAGGTATTTTGACGGTAATTTCCGGTTTTTCCGGTGCCGGCAAGGGAACACTGATGAAGAGACTGACCCAGGACTATGACAATTATGCGTTGTCCGTGTCTATGACCACCAGATCCCCGAGAGAAGGTGAGCGGGAAGGTATAGAATACTTTTTTGTGGACACGGATACTTTTCAGGAGCGTATCCGGCAGGGGCAGATGCTGGAACATGCCTGTTACTGCGGGAATTATTACGGCACCCCCAAGGATTATGTGCAGCAGCAGCTGGAGAATGGCAGAGACGTGATTCTGGAGATCGAGATCCAGGGAGCCCTGCAGATCAAAGAACTGGTGCCGGACTGCCTGCTGCTTTTCGTGACGCCTCCCAGTGCGGGAGAACTCAGAAGGCGGTTGGAGGGCAGAGGCACGGAGAACCCGGAGATCATAGCCAAGAGACTGGCCCGGGCGGCGGAGGAATCAGAAGGCATAGAAGCCTATGATTATATAGTTATAAACGACAACCTGGAGGAGTGTGTCCGGCAGATTCACAGTATGGTGCAGAACGCTCATCACACCCCGGCCAGACAGGAAGCATTAATAAAAGAGATCAGGGGAGAACTAAACGGATTCCCGAAAGGAGCAGAATAATGTTACATCCATCTTATTCCGATTTAATGAAGGTAGTAAACAGCGAGGTTGAGAGGGGGGAGGCCCCCGTTGTCAACAGCAGATATTCCATAGTAATGGCCACCTCCAAGAGAGCCAGGCAGATTATCAGCGGCGACGAGCCCCTGGTGGCGGGCGGTATAGGCAAGAAACCTTTGTCTTTGGCGGTAGAGGAATTGAACCAGGGCAAAATCAAGATTCTGGCCGAGGATGAGGTCATGGAGGAGCAGGAGGTATATGAGCAGGAAGAGATTCCGGCAACAGACCCGGCAGATACCCAGACGATTCAGAATGAGTCAGAAAATGAGGAGCAGGAAGTGACCGCGGCGGAGGAAGAAGAGACACTGCAGGCTGAAGAACAAGAAGCGTAAGGCAGGGGGAGAAATGTTCGGCTATGAGTATTTCTCCCCTTTTCTAAAAAAAGGTTAGATACTACAAGGAAGAGGAGAGTATGAAAATACTGTTTATTTCTCTGGGCTGTGATAAGAACCTGGTGGATACGGAAGTGATGCTGGAATTATTACGGCAAAAGGGATACAGTTTTACAGATGATGAAAACGAGTGCGATATTGTGGTGGTGAATACCTGCTGTTTTATCGGAGACGCCAAAGAGGAAAGTATCAATGCGTTGTTGGAGGCGGCACAGCTGAAGAAGAACGGCAGGGTCAAGGCGCTGGTGGCGGCAGGATGTCTGGCTCAGCGCTATCACAGAGAGATTCAGACAGAGATTCCGGAGGTGGATGCTATCGTGGGCACCACTTGTATCAGCCGGATCGCGGATGCCGTGGAACAGGCGCTGGCGGGCGGCAAACCTGTATTTGTGCAGGATCCGGATGCACCGGTTGAATTTTGCATCAACAGAGTATTGACTACCGGAGGCCATTATGCCTATTTGAAGATTGCGGAGGGATGCAGCAAGCGGTGCAGTTATTGCATCATTCCCCAGATTCGGGGCAGCTACCGCAGCATACCCATGGAGATTCTGCTGGAACAGGCCAATGTGCTGGCGGAACAGGGAGTAAAGGAATTGATTCTGGTAGCCCAGGAGACCACCCTGTACGGCCTGGAGAGGTATGGGGAGAAGAGTCTGCCCCTGCTGCTGCATGAACTGGCCCAGATACCGGGGATTCAGTGGATTAGGATCCTTTACTGTTACCCGGAGGAGATCACGGAAGAACTGATTCAGGCCATCAAAAAAGAGCCCAAGGTCTGCAATTATCTGGATATTCCCATCCAACATGCCAGTGACCGAATCCTGCGTCGTATGGGTAGACACACCACCCAGAGCCAGATGCGGGAACTGATCGGCCATCTACGGGAGGAAATACCGGATATCTGTCTGCGTACCACTCTGATCACCGGCTTTCCCGGGGAGACCCAGGAGGATCATGAAAAGTTGGTGGATTTTGTGAACGAGATGGAATTTGACCGCCTGGGGGTGTTTACCTATTCTCAGGAGGAGGGAACGGCGGCCGCGGAGATGCCGGAACAGATTCCGGAGGAGCAGAAGGAGACCTGGCGGCAGGAAATTATGGAATTGCAGCAGGAGATTGCGTTTACCAAGGCAGAGGATATGGTGGGCAGAGTGCTGACTGTAATGGTGGAGGGAAAGGTGGCGGACGAGGAGGTTTATGTGACCCGTACCTATCGGGATACTCCGGGAGTGGACGGCTATCTGTTTGTACATACTTCCGCTATGTTGATGACCGGGGATCTGGTACAGGTACAGGTCACCGGCTGCAATGAGTATGACCTGGTGGGCGAAATCTGGCAGGAGGCGGAAAGTATAGCCGGCAAGGAACGGAACAATAATTAACGACATAACAAATTTCTGTTTCCGGCCTTGCAAAATCCATATACGAGAGCTTTTGCGAGGCCGAAAACGAAATTTCTAATGTCGTTAACTATAAAGATCAATATATAGAATTTTAATGAGGAGCAAGTTATGAATCTACCCAATAAACTGACAATATTTCGCGTGATTTTGATTGTGCCCTTTGTGGTGGCCCTGCTGGGAGGAGACGCAGGGTGGTTTGGCGAAAACCTGCTGATCCCCGAGATTGTGGCGCTGGCTATTTTTATCATTGCCAGCCTGACGGATATGATTGACGGAAAGATCGCCAGAAAGTACAACCTGATCACCAATTTCGGCAAATTTATGGACCCTCTGGCGGATAAGCTGCTGGTCAGTGCCGCTCTGATTGCGCTGGTGTCCATGGGACGTATTCCTGCCTGGGTGGTCATTATCATTATAAGCCGGGAATTTATCATCAGCGGTTTCAGGCTGGTGGCGGCGGACAACAGGGTGGTGATCGCGGCGAGTTACTGGGGCAAGTTCAAGACTACCTTCCAGATGATTATGGTGTGTCTGATGATAGTTGACTTGTCCAGGTTCTGGTCCTGGGTAGGCGCGGTGACGGATGTGATCATGTGGATCGCGTTGCTGCTGACGGTGATATCCCTGGTGGATTATCTGGTAAAGAACAGAACAGTCATGAAGGGACAGATGTGAGAGGCGAGAGGAAAACTACAATGACAGTGGAATTGATTTGTGTGGGAACGGAGCTTTTACTGGGGAATATTGTGAATACCAATGCCGCCTATCTGGCAGAAAAGTGTGCCGGGCTGGGTCTGTCATGCTATTATCAGACTGTGGTGGGGGACAATGCGCAGCGTCTGGCTGAAACTCTGCAGGCAGCGGTAAAGCGCGCGGATATCGTAATATTGTCCGGCGGACTGGGCCCCACAGAGGATGACTTGACCAAGGAAGCGGCGGCTAAAGTCATGAACCGGGAATTGGTGGAGGATGCTGCCTCCAGAGAACATATCGAGAAGTATTTTGCCTCCCGGAATGCCGTGCCCACGGAAAATAACTGGAAGCAGGCCATGATGCCCCAGGGCGGTATCATATTGCCCAATCCCAACGGCACCGCGCCGGGGGTCATCATTGCCGACGACGCCACCCATGTGGTGCTGCTGCCGGGGCCTCCTCATGAGTTAAAGCCCATGTTTGAGAATTATGTGATCCCGTATATAAATAAGCTGGAGCCGGGGGTAATCGCTTCCCAGACCGTTAAGGTATGCGGTATCGGGGAGAGCAGGGTGGAGACTTTGCTGCAGGACCTGATTGACGGACAGGAAAACCCCACCCTTGCCACTTATGCCAAGCCGGGAGAGGTGCATATCCGGGTGACGGCCAAGGCGGAGGGGGAGAAGGAAGCGCGCAAACTGATCAAACCCGTGGTCAAAGAGATCAAGAGCCGCATGGGTAACAATATTTACACTACAGACGAGGAAGTGACTTTGGAGAAAGCGGTGGTGGATCTGCTGGTAGCCAATGAACTCACTGTTACCTGCGCTGAATCCTGCACCGGCGGACTGCTCTCAGGCAGGCTGATCAATGTGGCAGGAGTATCGCAGGTCTATAAGTCAGGCTATGTGACTTACTCCAACAAGGCCAAGAGAAAGCTGCTGGGGGTAAAAAAGAGCACACTGGAGAAGCATGGCGCCGTCAGCCGCCAGACTGCGGAGGAGATGGCCCGGGGCTTGTCCTCTGTGGCAAAGAGTGATGTGGCGGTAGCGGTCACTGGGATAGCAGGCCCGGACGGGGGGACAGAGGAAAAGCCGGTGGGACTGGTATATATCGCCTGCAGTGTAAAAGGTGAGGTGACGGTGCAGGAGTACCATTTTTCCGGTAACCGCCAGATTATCCGGGAGGCGACGGTTTCCGCGGCGCTGGTGCTGATGCGCAGTTGTATTTTGGAATACTTCAGCGAGATTACCTTTGGAAAGAAAAAGTAGCCCATATATGGACGAATTTGTGAAAAGAATATAAAGTGTATCATATCTCTTGTGCTTGCGCAGGAAATGTGGTACATTTTCTGTATGCAAGGACAGACTGCTGGGAAGATTTCGTGTCTCCAGGAATGTCTGTCGGTGCTGGATTCCAATTTTGCTATATTCTTATATAGTCCGGCGTTTCGCCTGTGCATTCATGAGGGTAGAAAATAAGGAGATTTTTCTGTCAGTGTTCAGAGAATTATCTAATGTGACAGCATTGGAGGCTGCTCCGCGCAAAGCAGCGCTGACAGAGAATCTGCGGAACAAGGTTAGTCTGGAGGATTTATATCCATTATACCGATTTACGCAGCGACACGGAAAGATGGATAATCTTGAAATAGGAGGGGGAATGGGAATGGGTATGAGTACTGTTTATTGGACTTGAAATGCGGTATGATGGGTATAACAACAGGACAGAGGGAGAATCCTCCAAAAAAGAGTTGACAAAGTCGAACAAATGTTTTATTCTATACGGGACGAGAACATTTGTTCTCCGCGTAAAGATAAACTCGAGAGTGGAAACAATTCTTCCAAATAAAGATTGGCGCAGTGTCCCGGGAGGTTCCGGGAGATGCCGGAAAAGAGGTTAATCATGGAAAAGAATGAGAAGTTAAAAGCATTGGATGCGGCTATCAGCCAGATTGAGAAGCAGTATGGCAAGGGCGCCGTTATGAAGCTGGGTGACCCGGCCAACCAGATGAATGTGGAGACCATTCCCACAGGTTCTCTGAGCCTGGACATTGCTCTGGGACTGGGTGGCATTCCCAAGGGAAGAATTGTGGAGATTTACGGACCTGAGTCCAGCGGTAAGACTACAGTGACGCTGCATATGATTGCCGAGGTACAGAAGCGGGGCGGCATTGCGGGTTTCATAGACGCGGAACATGCTCTGGACCCTGTCTATGCCAAGAATATCGGTGTGGATATCGACAACCTGTATATCTCCCAGCCGGACAACGGCGAGCAGGCCCTGGAGATCACGGAGACCATGGTGCGTTCCGGTGCCATTGATATCGTGGTGGTGGACTCCGTGGCGGCGTTAGTGCCCAAGGCGGAGATCGACGGGGAGATGGGAGATTCCCATGTGGGCCTGCAGGCCCGCCTGATGTCCCAGGCCCTGCGGAAGTTGACAGCAGTGATTAGCAAGTCCAACTGTACGGTGATATTCATCAACCAGCTGCGTGAGAAGGTGGGCGTTATGTTCGGCAATCCGGAGACTACCACCGGCGGCCGCGCCCTGAAGTTCTACTCTTCCGTGCGCATGGATGTGCGCCGTATAGAATCCCTGAAGCAGGGCGGTGAGATTATCGGCAACCATACCAGGGTCAAAGTGGTTAAGAATAAGATCGCTCCACCCTTCAAGGAGGCGGAATTTGATATTATGTTTGGCGAGGGCATCTCCGTGGCGGGAGACATCCTGGATCTGGCAGCCAGCGTGGATATTGTGAACAAGTCCGGCGCGTGGTATGCTTACAACGGGGATAAGATCGGTCAGGGCCGTGAGAACGCCAAGCAGTATCTGAGGGACAATCCGGCAGTATGTCAGGAGATCGAGAATAAGGTGCGGGAACATTTTGGACTTAATGGCAGCATGACAACCGATGCCGCCCCTAAGAAGGATGATATCCCGGAAAAGGGAGATACGCCCAAGAAGGGAAATACATCAAAGAAGGAAAATTAGTGCCCTATGTTAGTGACAGAGATAGAAGATATATCCAAAAAGCAGAGCAGAATCCATATAGATCACAGTTTCAGTTTTGTGTTATATAAGGGAGAATTGCGGCAATATGGCATTGCGGAGGGAGAGGAGCTGCCTCAGGAGACTTGCAATAAGATTCTGGGGGAGCTTCTGCCCCGCAGGGCCAAGCTCCGGGCTATGAATCTGCTGCAGCTCCGGGATTATACGGAAAAACAGCTCCGTGACAAGCTGCTGGGGGGCGGCTATCCCGAATCTGTGGCCGACCAGGCGGTGGAGTACGTAAAGTCCTTCCGCTACATTGACGACCTGCGCTACGCAGGGGACTACCTTGCCGCCTTTGCAGGCAGGAAATCCCTGCGGCGGATGGAGCAGGACCTACAGCAGAGGGGTGTCTCCAAAGACATAATAGAGCAGGCCGCCGCCGATTGGCAGCAGGACGGCGGGCAGGACGAACTCCGGATGGCCTGTGCCCTTCTGGAAAAAAAGCACTACGATAAAGACAGCTGTGACCGTAAACAGCAGCAGCGTTTATACAACTTCCTGGCGTACAGAGGCTTCTCCGGCGAAATAATCAGAAAAGCTCTGCAGACAGAGTGGGAGTATTCATAAAGGACTCATAAAGTGAAAATTGTGCTTGACATAACGTCCGTTTCGGTTTAGAATTTATATGTTGTAGATTGCCTGTTAGAATGTGAGTAATACATACATTCTATATTAGATATTTGTACAATGAAAATTTAATAAGGAGGTGCTCCTGTAATGGATCCAAGTGTAATTATCGGTTGTGCTATTACAGCGGTAATCTGTATCCTTGTGACTGCGGTGGTCACGGCGTATGTTACTTCTGCCTATCAGAAGAAGGTAGCGGCAACAACCATCGGCAACGCGGAAGACAAGGCCAGAGAGATTATTGATGAAGCCCTCAAGACTGCAGAAACCAAGAAACGTGAGTCACTGCTTGAAGTCAAGGAAGAGTCCATTCGCACCAAGAATGAACTGGACAAGGAAATCAAGGAGCGCAGAGCGGAGGCGCAGCGTTATGAGCGCAGGGTTCAGCAGAAAGAGGAGAACATTGATAAGAAAGCTGATGCCATCGAAAAGCGTGAAGCAAGCTTGACTGCCCGTGAGGAATCCTTGAACAAACTCAAGGAAGAAGTTTCCAAGCTGAACGAGCAGAGAGTACAGGAACTGGAAAGAATTTCCGGATTAACCTCTGAACAGGCAAAAGACTACTTATTGAAAATTGTTGAAGATGAAGTAAAGCATGAAACGGCCGTGATGATCAAGGATATGGAGAGTCGGGCCAAAGAAGAAGCAGACAAGAAAGCGAAGGAATATGTGGTATCTGCTATCCAGAGATGTGCTGCAGATCATGTCTCTGAAACCACGATTTCTGTAGTACAGCTTCCTAACGATGAGATGAAGGGACGTATCATTGGACGAGAGGGACGTAATATTCGTACCTTAGAGACCATGACCGGTGTGGATTTGATTATAGACGACACACCGGAGGCAGTCATTCTGTCAGGATTTGACCCGATTCGCCGTGAAGTGGCAAGGATCGCCCTGGAGAAGCTGATTGTAGACGGCCGCATACATCCCGCCAGAATCGAGGAGATGGTGGAAAAGGCCCAGAGAGAAGTGGAAGTGATGATCAAGGAGGAAGGTGAAGCAGCTACCCTGGAGGTAGGTGTTCACGGTATTCATCCGGAACTCATCAAGCTTCTGGGAAGGATGAAATTTAGGACCAGCTATGGTCAGAATGCGTTAAAGCATTCCATTGAGGTTGCGCAGTTGTCAGGTTTGCTTGCAGCCGAGATGGGGCTGGATGTGAGATTGGCCAAACGTGCCGGTCTGCTGCATGATATCGGTAAGGCAGTGGATCACGAGATGGAGGGTTCGCATATCCAGTTGGGAGTAGAACTCTGTAGGAAATACAAGGAGAATGCTACCGTTATCAATGCTGTGGAATCCCATCATGGCGATGTGGAGGCCACTTCCCTGATTGCATGTATTGTACAGGCTGCTGATACAATCTCTGCTGCAAGACCGGGAGCTAGAAGGGAGACTTTGGAAACCTATACTAGCAGATTAAAACAGTTAGAAGAAATAACCAACAATTTCAAGGGAGTAGACAAGTCTTTTGCTATTCAGGCAGGTCGTGAAGTTCGTGTGATGGTAGTACCTGAGCAGATTACTGATGCAGACATGGTATTGCTGGCTCGTGACATCTCTAAGCAGATTGAAGCCGAGCTTGAGTATCCTGGACAGATCAAGGTCAATGTGATCCGCGAATCGCGTGTAATTGATTATGCGAAGTAATGAAACCAGTGACTAAAATTGGACAAGTTGAAAAGAGTTCCGTTTACGGGGCTCTTTTTTTTGTTGAAAACGACTCTTGTGCATTAGAGATATTTGTAGTAATATATACGGGATGTATGATTGTATACAATTATCCAATTCTTGAGTCAGAAAATCAGACATGTGGGGAGTTTCGCTTTGATAGATCTGTGTGTTGTGTTATTCAATATATAATAAATCAAATGTCGGAACAAGGGACAGCACATTGATTATATGTAAGGAAAGGGCAGGTTGAGGAGCATGGAGAGAAAGGCTTACAAGGAACTAAGTAAGGAAGAACTGCAGCAGCTGTACACGCAGCTGTCAAAGGACTATGAAGATGCAAAGGGAAAGGGATTGAAACTGGATATGTCCAGAGGTAAGCCCAGTGTGATACAGCTGGATATGGGCATGGATATATTCGACGTGCTGAATGCCTATAGCGATATGAGAAGTTTGGACAAGGTGGATGTCCGCAATTATGGTGTACTGGACGGCATAGCGGAGGCCAAACACATGATGGCGGATATTATGGGTGTATCTGCGGATGATGTAATTGTGTGCGGCAATGCCAGCTTGACTATAATGTATGACACGGTGTCCCGCTCCATGACCCATGGTGTGATGGGCAGCACCCCTTGGTGTAAGCTGGATAAAGTAAAGTTCTTATGCCCCGTGCCCGGATACGACCGCCATTTTGCCATCACAGAGCATTTCGGCATCGAGATGATCAATATACCCATGACGCCCCAGGGACCGGACATGGATATGGTGGAGAAGCTGGTGTCGGAGGATGAGAGCATCAAGGGAATCTGGTGTGTACCCAAGTATTCCAATCCTCAAGGCTACAGTTATTCCGATGAGACTGTCAGAAGATTCGCGGCGCTGAAGCCCGCAGCCCGGGACTTCAGGATTTTCTGGGATAATGCCTATGCGGTACATCATTTGTATGAAGACAGGCAGGACGAGATCCTGGAGATTCTGACAGAGTGTAAGAAGGCGGGAAACCCGGATATGGTGTATGAGTTTGCCTCCACCTCCAAGATCAGTTTCTCGGGTGCAGGTGTGGCTGCCATAGCTGCCTCCAAGGGGAACCTGGATTTTATCAAGAAGTCCATGACCGTCCAGACCATCGGCTATGACAAGATCAATCAGTTGAGACATGTGCGCTATTTCAAGGATTTTGAGGGCATCAAGGCTCATATGAAAAAACATGCCAATATTATGCGTCCCAAGTTCGAGGCAGTGCAGGAAGTGCTGGAGCGGGAGCTGGCCGGGCTGCAGATCGGCAGCTGGACCAATCCCAACGGCGGCTACTTTATTTCCTTTGACGCCATGGAGGGCTGCGCCAAGGCCATCGTGGCCAAGTGTAAGGAGGCCGGAGTCACCCTGACTGGGGCCGGAGCCACTTTCCCTTATGGCAGAGATCCCAGAGACAGCAACATCCGCATTGCGCCTTCCTTCCCCACACCGGAAGAAATGGCCATGGCTACGGATCTTTTCGTGCTCTGCGTGAAGCTGGTCAGCGTGGAAAAACTGTTAGGCATGTAGGCATACCCTGCCGCATACAATAGAGTGTCCATTATTTTGTGTGCGGGAAGAGGAAAAATTGAGGCTGGCCAATAAACAGTTAATTTTATTTATCATTGGAATATGCGGCGGCATATTGCTCGCCAATCTGGTAAAAAGTGAATTGTTGTCGGGAACGGAACTGCTGGGGGAGAATGCTCTGCTGCAGGTGCGCTATGCCGTGATCGACAGCAAATCACTTTTTCTTCGTTTGCTGGGACAAAGGCTGGGGGAGGCGATACTGCTCATGCTCCTTTCCACTACGTTTCTGGGACTGGCGGCGGTGTGGTTCTATGCCTTCCGCTATGGTCTGTCGCTGGGACTTTTGCTGACAGTGCTGCTGGCCGAACACGGGATCAGGGGCCTGCTCCTTCTGGTTGCGGGTCTGCTGCCCCAAATGCTGGTCTATGTTCCCGTGTGGGCGCTTCTGCTTGCCTTGGCGGAGCGGACTTGCAGGCGGCTCTATTATCTGAATGGCAATGAAGGATTAGCCGGCCTGAAACGTATGGGGATACATCTGTCAGCGCAGACAGGACTTTTGCTGTTTATGCTGGCGGTGGGCTGCTGGCTGGAGGCTTATGTGAATCCCTATTTGCTGCGGCTGGTGGTGAAGATATTTTAAGCGGGCTAATTTGGGCTTGATCCTGCAAATATTTGTTGTTATGCTAATGATAGCCGCCGAAGCGGTATTTTAAAAGTTGCAATGCATAAGAGAGGCAGGTATATGGAAGAGCAAATAGAGCAATTTATAACCTATCTGCAGCAGGTCAGGGATCTCTCTGACAATACGGTGCTTTCCTATCGGCGGGACCTGCGGCAGTTTAGGCAGTATTTAGAAAAAGAGCAGGAGATAACGGATTTTCAGAATGTGACCACCGGTCATCTGGAGGCGTATTTCCATGTTTTGGAGGAGCGGAAAAAGGCAAAGCCCTCCACCGTTTCCCGCCATATGACCTCCGTCAGGTCGTTGTATCACTACATGACAAAAATGTATCTGGTGAGGGAGGATATCACCCAGCAGCTACAGGCTCCCATACAGCGGCATAAGCTGCCGGAGGTTCTGACAGCGGAGGAGGCAAAGGCGCTGGTGGAGCAACCCTCGGGGGATAAGCCGGTGCAGACGCGGGATCGGGCCATTTTGGAACTGATGTATGCTACGGGTATCAAGGTGTCTGAACTGGCGGAACTTAAGGTTTCCGATTTGAATCTTAGGCTGGGCTTCTTACATTGCGGGGAGAGTGGCAGAGAGCGCGTGGTTCCCTTTGGAAACAGCGCAAGAGCGGCGCTGCTGCAATATCTGGACAAGGGGAGGGAGGCGCTGCTTACAGACGTTTGTTCCCAGGTGCTGTTTGTAAACTATAAAGGCTGTGCCATGAGCCGGCAGAGTGTGTGGAAGCTGGTCCGCAAATATGGGAAGCAGGCTGGGATACAAAAGGAAGTAAATCCCCACAGCCTGCGTCATGCTTTCGCTGCGCATCTGATAGAGAACGGTGCGGACTTGCAGAGCGTACAGGAGATGATGGGGCACACGGATATTGCCGCCACACAGATTTATGCGGCGGCGTACCGCAATAACGTCAGAGAAGAATATAGCAAAGTCCATCCAAGAGGATAAAATGGCTGTGAAAAATACAGAAGCGCAAAGTATTCTTATTCATATTCCGCCAGGTCTAAAATCAGCTTTTCCGTATCCTGCCATCCCAGGCAGGGATCGGTGATGGATTTGCCGTAGACGCCGCCGCCCACTTTCTGGCAGCCTTCCTCAATGTAACTTTCCACCATGACCCCCTTGACCAGCCTGTGAATGTCGCTGTTTAACTTTCGGCTGTGCATGACTTCCTTGATAATGCGGATCTGCTGGGCAAACTGCTTGTTGGAGTTGGAGTGATTGGAGTCGATGATACAGGCGGGATTTTTCAGTTCCATCTTGTTGTACATCTCCAGCAGGCGGTTTAGATCTTCGTAGTGGTAGTTGGGGGTATTGTTTCCGTGTTTGCTGGTGGCGCCTCTCAGTACAGTATGGGCCAGGTCATTGCCGCTTGTCTGTACCGCCCAGCCGCGATAGATAAATGAGTGAGGGTGCTGGGCGGCATATACGGAGTTCAACATTACAGAAAAATCGCCGCTGGTGGGGTTTTTCATACCGGCGGGTACATCAAAGCCGCTGACGGTCAAACGGTGTTGCTGATCCTCCACAGAGCGTGCGCCGATGGCCACATAGGAGAGGATATCGGACACATAGCCCCAGTTTTCGGGGTACAGCATTTCATCCGCCGCAGTCAGGCCGGTTTCCTCTACGGCGCGGATATGCATTTTCCTCATGGCGATAAGTCCTGCCAGAAAATCCTCCTGCTTTTGGGGGTCGGGCTGGTGAATGATTCCCTTGTAGCCTTCCCCGGTGGTGCGGGGCTTGTTGGTGTAAATCCGGGGAATCAGGATCAATTTGTCGGATACCCTGTCGTTTAACTTTGCCAGACGGTTCACGTAGTCGCATACGGAATCTTCATTGTCGGCGGAACAAGGGCCGATGATCACCAGCAGTTTGTTGTTCTTGCCCGTGAGGACTTCACGGATCTCCTGGTCACGCTCAGCCTTGCGCTGTGCCAGGGCCTGGGGCAGGGGGTATTGTTCCCGAATCTCGTCGGGGGTAGGTAGTTTTTCAATAAAAGCGAAACTCATCGTATTTTCAGACCTTTCTATTTAGAGTACCGCATATTCCCGTCCACCACACAAGCAGGTGATCAACATCCGGCCGCATATGCGTCCCGATGTTGATCAGTGTACTGTACGGGAATATGCTGATTAGTGTGCAATAACCCTTCTGCCAGAGCGGTTATTGTTTATTTTTGCTGATTTTTCTTGAGCAGTACTCATTATAGTATATCACTAAAAATATGGCAAGTGTTTTGTGGGATTTTCCTAATCCGGATCAGCGCTTTTTACGCCTTGACCAGCCGTCGGCTTCAGGCTTGTTATTATATCGGCTGCGTCGCCACAGGCAGGCCAGATAGAGGGCGCATTGCAGAATCTGGCTCACCAGCAGTCCGTACAGGTAGCCCTGGATGCCGAGACGGGGGACGGTCAGCAGGATGAAAAGCAGCCGCACCAGCAGGGATGTCACATTGATGAAGAACAGACGTCCCGCCATCCCCAGTCCCTGGAGAATGCTGGACAGTGTATTGTCCAGATAGAGGAAGGGACAGATCAGGCTCAAGGTGCGGATGAAATGCCCCGCCAGAGGGCTCTTGTACAATCCCTCCCCCAGGAGCTTTCCGGTGAGCAGGAAAAAAACCATACAGGTAAAACCTAAGAGGAGACAGTATTTTACTGTGCGCAGGATGGCCCGGCGGATGCCCTCGTCGTCCCCTTTGGCATAGCTCTCGGAGATTATGGGCAGCAGCATGACGGACACGGAGCCGGTAAGAGCATTGGGAAAGAAAATCATGGGAAAGGCCATACCCGTCAGCACACCATATACGCTGAGGGCGGTGGCATTGTCGTAGCCATAGCCGCGCAGCCCGGCGGGGATGGATACGGATTCCACGCTCTGCAGCAGGTTCAGCACGATTCGGTTGGCGGTCAGGGGAATGACCATTCCCAGCAGCTGCCCATAGCCGGGAGCGGATGCAGGGCGCGGGGAGGGGAAACGCCGGGCAATGCCGGAAAAATGATACCATGCAGCCAGCAGGGCAGCCAACATGGAACAACCCTCTCCGATGGTCAGTCCAAGCACTGCCACATTGATGGAGGGGGTGTGGCCCTGGGCCAGTATGTAGGCGGAGACCAGATAGACACAGGCCACCCGGCAGCACTGCTCAAACAGTTGAGTGCCTGCGGGGACTCCGGCCTTTTTGATGCCGTAGAAATAGCCGTTGACGCAGGCGTGGATGGCACTCAGGGGGATGGAGGGGGCCAAAATGCGGATCATGTCGGCAGTCCGGGGCTCCTGAAGCAGATGGACGGCAATGTAGTCGCTCTTTAGAAAGAGTAGCGCAGTGCAGGCCAGGGACAGAGGAACGGTAAGCAGCAGTCCCATGGCCATGGGGCGGCGGGAGGGAAAGGCAGTGTTCTCACGTCCGGCCTGCGCCGCCACGAATTTGGAGATGGCCGTCTGAAAGCCTGCGGCGGTCAGGGAGAAGGACAGGGCCAGCACAGGGGAGAGAAGCTGATAGATGCCCATGCCCTCCTCCCCGAACAGCCGGGACAGGTATATACGGTAGAAAAAACCGATGATCCGGGTGATCAGTCCGGTGACGGTCAATATGGCAGTTCCCATGATCAGGGGATGCCTGGTATGGGGACGAGAGAGTTTTTTTGCGGAGGATGACATAGGAACCCCCTATAAATGCGGTTTCCCTATTATATTACCCTGCTTGGGCTGCTATGCGTGTCCAGATGCTTTCTTCCCCGGAGCCAATGTTTTCCCGAGGTCAGTCGTGTCACCCGCTTCAAAGGGTTCCAAATTACCTATGCCTGTGCGGGAGTTGACAGAATGAACCTGAAGTGCTATATTAGAATTGTTAATTCTTAGTAAAATGCTAGGAATTAAAAGCGTATCTGGAAGGATGGGCACAATTGTTAAAAGTCTGCAGATTCTTTAACGGTTTACAGAAAAAGGATAGGCAGGAGGAAAAGTAAGGAGGGATCAGATGTGATCTATTTGGATAACGCGGCCACAACAAAGACGGCGCCGGAGGTGGTGGAGGCCATGCTTCCCTTTTTCAGTGAATATTATGGTAATGCCAGCAGCATTTATACTCTTGGCTCCGCCAGCAAGAAAGCGCTGAACCGGGCCAGAAGGACGCTGGCGGATTATTTGGGGGCCAAGCAGGAGGAAATCTATTTTACCGCCGGGGGCTCCGAGGCGGACAACTGGGCCTTGAAGGCGGCAGCGGAGGCTTATAGAGAGAAGGGAAAACACATTATCACCACCCGGATAGAGCACCACGCCGTTCTGCATACCTGTGAATACCTGGAAAAACAGGGCTATGAGGTGACTTATATTGGGGTGGACGAAAACGGCGTTGTGAAGCTGGAGGAACTGGAGGCGGCGATTCGGTGGGACACCATACTGATCTCGGTGATGTATGCCAACAATGAGGTGGGCACATTACAGCCCATCCGGGAGATTGGGCAGATGGCCCACGACAGGGGCATTCTGTTTCACACGGACGCGGTGCAGGCATTTGGACAGCTGCCCATCCAAGTGGAGGAACTGCACATCGATATGCTCAGCGCCAGCGCCCATAAAATGAACGGCCCCAAGGGGGTGGGCTGTCTCTACATCCGATCCGGTCTGAAGCTGCGCAGTTTCATCCACGGCGGCGCCCAGGAGCGGTCGCGCCGAGCGGGGACGGAGAATATTCCCGGCATTGTGGGCTTTGGCAAGGCCCTAGAGCGGGCAGTGAGGATCATGCCGGAAAAAATCAAAAAAGAAACGGAACTGCGGGACTATCTCATTAAGCAGATATATGAGAAGATTCCCTACTGCCGGCTGAACGGGGATCGCAGCAGGAGACTGCCCGGCAATGTGAATTTCAGTTTTCAGTTTGTGGAGGGGGAGTCCCTGTTGATCATGCTGGATATGAAAGGAATCTGCGGTTCCAGCGGTTCCGCCTGTACCTCCGGGGCCCTGGACCCCTCCCATGTGCTGCTGGCCCTGGGCCTGTCCCATGAGCTTGCCCACGGTTCCCTGCGGCTGACTCTGTCGGAGGAGAATACCAGGGAGGAGATGGACACGGTGGTGGAGGCCATTGCGGAGATCGTGGGGAAACTGCGGGCTATGTCCCCACTGTATGAGGACTTTATGAAATCTCAGACAGCCGGATCCTGCGCATCTGATCTGTGATTTGTCCTGCGTCAGGAGGATATAGGTGAAAAAATGTAGGTGATTAACTTAAAAAGTATAATAGGAGACAACTATGTACAGTGAAAAAGTGATGGACCATTTTCAGAATCCCCGAAATGTGGGGGAGATAGAGGATGCCAGCGGCGTGGGCACCGTGGGCAATGCCAAGTGCGGCGATATTATGCGGATATTTCTGGATATAGATGAGAAGGGCATTATCCGTGACGTAAAATTTAAAACCTTTGGATGCGGGGCGGCGGTGGCCACCAGTTCCATGGCTACGGAACTGGTGAAGGGAAAAACCATCCGGGAGGCCATGCAGGTCACTAACAAGGCGGTGATGGAGGCGCTGGACGGCCTTCCGCCGGTGAAAGTACACTGCTCTCTGTTGGCGGAAGAGGCCATTCACGCAGCCCTATGGGACTATGCGGAGAAAAACGGTATCACTATAGAGGGACTGGAAAGGCCCAAATCCGATATCGGTGAGCATGAGGAGGAGCAGGAGTATTAGAAAAGGTAAGAGAATGAGACTTGACACTAGTCAGATATGGTACTAAAATGAGTTTGAAACTAATGCTCCAAATACCGATTGACGCAATAACACGGGCATGGCCGGAGTTTGGCCAAGCCAAACTCCAGATAGGCAGGGACAGGGTAAGGTTGAAAGCGATAAAATAGCCAGGGTTAAATCTCAAGGATTAGAAGCGCCTTGACAAGGGGGAAGTTCATATGAGATCAAAGGGAAGAATCACAAAAGCTGCCGCCGGGATTTTTCTGCTCTGTGCCCTGGCGCTGGGAGCCCGCGGCAGGGAGGAAGAGCCCGAGTACGGGGATCTGCCCGCTTTTGTGTCTGTTCCGGCCGGGGATAGCGGGAAAGTATCCTATCTGCAGTATGCTGCAATGTCTGCGTCGGATACGGGTGTATCCGGCGCGGTTTTATAATGAACGGTTCTGCCGGGAAAGAGGTAATTATGAAGCGGAAAGTGGTGGTGGGCATGTCCGGGGGCGTGGACTCCTCGGTGGCGGCCTATTTATTGCGGGAGCAGGGATATGAGGTGATCGGCGTCACCATGCAGGTCTGGCAGGACGAAGATCCGCAGACACAGGCCCAGCAGGGAGGGTGCTGCGGCCTGTCGGCGGTGGAGGATGCCAGAGCGGTGGCCCAGATGCTGGAAATTCCCTACTATGTGATGAACTTTAAGCGGGAGTTCAGGGAGAGTGTCATGGATTATTTCGTGGAAGAATACCTCCAAGGACGGACGCCCAATCCCTGCATCGCCTGCAACCGCTATGTGAAATGGGAATCCCTGCTGCGGCGCAGCCTGGAGTTGGGGGCGGACTACATTGCCACCGGCCATTACGCCCGGGTGGACAGGCTGGACAACGGACGATTTGCCATAAGAAATTCTGTGACGGCCCAAAAAGACCAGACCTATGCATTGTACAACCTGACCCAGGAGCAGTTGGCCCACACGCTGATGCCGGTAGGGGAGTATACCAAGGAGGAGATCCGGCAGATAGCGCAGCGGCAGGGGCTGCCGGTAGCCCATAAGCCTGACAGCCAGGAGATCTGCTTTATCCCGGATCACGACTATGCGGCATTTATAGACCGGGAGGCAGGAGAGCGGGTGCCGCCTCCCGGGGATTTTGTCACAAAAGACGGGCAGGTGCTGGGGCGGCATAAGGGCATTACCCACTATACCGTGGGACAGCGCAGGGGATTGGAACTGGCCATGGGCCGCCGGATATTTGTGACCGAGATCAGGCCCAAGACCAATCAGGTGGTCTTGGGGGAGAATGAGGATACGTTTACCCGGCAGGTGCTCTGCGATCAGGTGAATTATATGGCGGTGGAGGATTTGACAAAAGCCCGGAGGGCAGTGGCGAAGATCCGCTACAATCACGGCGGCGCTCCCTGCGTTATTGAAAAGCAGCCGGACGGGAAAGTATTGTGCAGTTTTGACCAGCCGGTGCGGGCCTCCACCCCCGGCCAGGCGGTGGTATTTTACGAGGGGGAGTATGTGCTGGGAGGCGGGACGATCCTGAGCATATAAATGGATGCAAGAGTCAGTCAATGCCAGGTTTCCATGCCCATACCGTTTATAATAGGAGAATTATGCGGAGATTTCATGGGCGAACAGTGTACCCAAGGAACCCGAACAGGCACTCCGGCGTACAATGAAAGAGACAGCGAATTGCCCGGATGGCCCGCCGCCGGGAAGAAGCATACCGGGGTGTGCCATGGGCAAGGGCTGCATGGAAAGAGGGTAAAAACATGGATATGCAATTTGACAGAAACCGCAGAAGAGAGAAAGCGTATCGGGGCGTACAGGGCACCATTGTGAGCATGGAGCCCACACGCATCGGCAGCCGCCGGGCGGACGGCTGCATGATGTTTGTGGGACTGGAAGATCAGCAGGGGAACCTGGTAAACTTTATGGTGTCTCCCACCACCTTCGTGCTGGATTACGTGATGCTGCGGGAGGGGATGGAAGTGACCATGTATTATCGCATGGATGAGCCGGTGCCGCTGATTTATCCGCCCCAGTACAGAGCGGCGGTGGTGATCCCCCGGATGCCGGGGCAGATGGTGGACGTGGACTATTACAACAGATCGCTAATGAACCAGGATATGACATTGCAGCTGAACCTGGACGGCAGTGTGGACATTACCACCACCAACAACCAGCGCTTTCTGGGAAGTCCCGCAGGCAACGATCTGGTGGTGGTGTACACCAGTTCCACCAGAAGTATCCCGGCTCAGACCACCCCGGCCCGGATCGTGGTGCTGTGCCCTAAAACCGTTTAAATTCCGGCTGTCGCTTCTCAAAGACCGTGTAATAGCGAAAGCCGCATTCCTGCAGTACCTCCCCGGCCCTGTGGAAATCGGCGGCAATGCGGGCGGGATCATGGGCATCGGATCCGATGGTGATGATCTCGCCTCCTTTTTGACGGTAACGGCGGACAACCCCAGCGGTGGGATGCACGTCTTTCAGCCCACTTTGTATTCCGCCGGTATTGATTTCCAGGCCCTTTCCCTTCTCCAGCAGCAGATCCAGTATTTTGTCAAACAGATCGCTGTATTTCTCATAGGAATAGTCCTGATCCTTCCCGGGGCCATAGCGCACCACATAGTCCAGGTGGCCGTACACATCGAAGTTGTCAAATTTTCGGATATTGTCGTAGACATCCTGGAAGTATTCCCGGTATGCCTCCTCCTGGCTGCGCCCCTCGTAAAAGGCGGGGTAATAGGGGTCTCTGCCCCCGCATACATGGGAGGAGCCGATGATAAAGTCATAGTCGTGGGCCTTGGCGAAAATGGCATTTTGCCGCATCAGATGAGGCTGCAGGCCAAGTTCCACCCCAAACAGGAGCTTGATTTGTCCGGCGTATTTCTCCCGCAGACGGATCAGGTCGTAGAGATAGGCGTCAGCGTTCAGCTCGAACATACCCTGGGGCGTGTCCTTTGACACGGGATAGTCAAAATCGTTGTGTTCGGTAAAACACATGTGGGTAAGTCCCCGGCGGATTCCCTCCCGGATCATATCTTCCATGGGGGCCTCCGAATCCCCGGAGTGGCAGGAATGTAAGTGACAGTCGGCTTTGATGGACATAGGTTTGTCTCCTTTCCTGAATATTGTATACTAGGCGTTTGCGAAACGCCTCTTTTCTGGAACAGGGAATGGGCAATATATACAAAATAAGGGCGACTTGCCACTGCATCGGAGCCCGTTTTTGTATATATTGACCAGTCCCGTCACTTGCGTAAATAGTTTCGCAATCGCCCAATATTATATACACTGTGTTCCTGTGCTGTCAATTATACTGCTTAACAGTTAAAACTGTCGAGTAACCTGACTACATAACGCCAGCCATATACGTTTAACCAATGCAATACCATAAATTCTGGCGTTATGTAGTATAACAGCAGATTGCCGATAGATAGTTCCATTTGGATAAGAAAACTGTGAAATAAGAATACATCCCAGGCGGAGGAATGTCAAGGTAACCAAAGCAGCCGGGGAAGCTGAAAGCCATGGAACTACTGCAGCGCAGGAATCTTAAAAAGCAGACATAGTATTTTGCGAAAATACTTAAAATGTATTTCCCTAAATGGTTGGAAGATGTATAATGAATCCAGCGACAAACTGGGCGGAGTGTCTGGATGAGAGCAATGGGCGGGAATGCGCATGAATGTGTAGAGGAGGAAATCGGGAAATGGAATTGGAAGATAGATTAAAATACGCGAAGCGCGCGCTGGATGGTATTGCGTCAGGGGACAGGGACACCATATGCGCCATTGTGGGTGGCATAGCTGCTCTTTTCGCGGACGAACTGCCGCGGCAATGGGTAAATCATATGGAACATCCGGAAGATTCCGAGTTTTTCATCTGACCAGTAAAGAAGAAGTCAAAAGAGTGTCCGAAGGGAATAGGCGGAACTTGCTATAGAAAGAGGAAAAGAATATGTCAGTACAGGGTGAGATAAGGGAGAGAACAAGGATAGATATAAGAGAGCCAAAGCATTATCAGGTCATTATGCATAACGATGACTTTACGCCTATGGATTTTGTGGTGGAGATTTTGCAGGGGATTTTTCATAAGGATGAAATAGAAGCCGTGCATTTGATGATGAAGGTACATGAAAGCGGCAGCGCCGCAGTGGGCGCCTATCCCCGGGATATTGCGGTCACCAAGGTTCAGAACGCCACGGCAAGGGCCAGGGAAGAGGGGTATCCCTTTCGAATGACAATAGAGGCAATTTAAATAGGTAATTGCGAAACGTTCTCCGCAAGTGACGTGGCTGGTCAATATATACAAAAACGGGCTCCGATGCAGTGGCCAGTCGCCCTTATTTTGTATATATTGCCCATCCACTGTTCCCGGAAAGGGAGTTTCGCAATTGCCTAGAGGCAATTTAAAGTAAGAGAGGATAACGGATATGCGTGTATCGGAGGAAGTGGAGGAGATTGTCGATAAGACAGTCATTTTGGCAAAAAACGCAGATTTTGAATATGTGGTGCCGGAGCTTATGTTATTTGTGATTTGTCAAAACGAAGTGTTTGCCAGAGCGTTTGAAAACTGCGGCGGCAGCGTCCGGGAACTGGACTATCATTTGAGAACGTATTTGGAAAATTATATGGAATACAGAAGCGAAGGCGACGAGAGCGAGCCTCAGCTTTCACAGGATATGCAGAGTGTGTTGGATGCTGTCAGAGAGACGGCGCAAAACAGCGGAAAAGATGTGGTGGAGCTTTCCCATATTCTGTGTGCTCTATATGGACTGGAGGAAAGCTATGCTGTCTACTATATGCGGACACAGGGAGTGGAACGGGCCGCTCTTCTCCAGGAGATGAATATTCTCTATGAAGAAATTGCCAGGGAAGGCGGACTGGGGGAAAACGGCATTTCGGCAGGAAACGGGCGGACCAGTGACAGGCAAAAGGACGGGGCGGACAGGGAACAGGAGAAGCGGCGGCAGGGCGGCAGGAAACAGAATACGGACTGGCAGCAGTATGCCGTCTGTCTGAACGATATGGTGGACCAGACAAATCCCCTTATCGGCAGGGAGGAAGAGCTGGAGCGGACCATGCAGGTTCTCTGCCGCAAGGAGAAAAACAACCCTCTCCACATAGGGGAGCCAGGGGTGGGAAAAACCGCCATCACCTATGGTCTGGCAAGGCTGCTGGAGGAAGGCCAGGTTCCAGAGCCTCTGCGGGGGGCAAAAATATTTTCCCTGGATCTGGGAAGTCTGCTGGCGGGTACACAGTACAGAGGGGACTTTGAGAATCGGTTCAAAAAGGTCATGGACAGCATCAGCAGCCAGGAAAAGCCCATTATCTATATCGACGAGATCCACAATATCGTGGGGGCGGGCGCGGTGGGCGGCGGAACCTTCGACATTTCCAATATGCTCAAGCCCTATCTGGAGAGAGGGCAGATCCGTTTTATCGGCGCCACCACCTATGGGGAGTACAAAAAGCACTTTGAGAAGAGCAAGGGTCTTGTACGGAGATTTCAAAATATTGATATCAGGGAGCCGGACATTTCGGAATGCGTTCATATTCTGGAGGGGCTGAAGGCGGGCTATGAGGAATTTCACGGCGTCACTTATGAGGAGGACACACTGGAATATGCGGCTTTAATGAGCGCAAAGTATATAAACGAGCGCTTTCTGCCGGATAAGGCAGTGGATCTGATAGACGAGGCGGGGGCTTACCGCCGTTTGCATCCCCTTGAGGGAGAGCGCCAGTCTGTGGGAAAAGAACTGATTGACGAACTTCTCTCCAGGATCTGCCGGATTCCCAAACAGGTGGTGGAAAGCGACGAGACCGCCGCCCTGGCAACCCTTGAGGAGCGTCTGCAGGGCCATATATTCGGCCAGAACGAGGCCATAGCCCAGGTGGTCAACGCAGTGAAGTTTTCAAAGGCAGGGCTTTTGGACGAAGGGAAGCCCCTGGCCAGCCTGCTCTTTGTGGGCCCCACCGGTGTGGGAAAGACGGAGATTGCCAGAAGCCTTGCCAAGGAACTGGGAATATCTCTTGTCCGCTTTGACATGAGTGAATATGGGGAAAAACACGCGGTGGCAAAGCTCATCGGCGCGCCCGCAGGCTACGTGGGGTATGAGGAGGGCGGCCTTCTCACAGAGGAAATCCGTAAACATCCCCACGCGGTGCTTTTGCTGGACGAGATCGAAAAGGCCCATTCGGACATCTATAACATTCTGCTGCAGGTGATGGATTATGCCACATTGACGGACAATCAGGGCAGAAAGGCGGATTTCAGGAATGTCATCCTCATCATGACCTCCAACGCGGGGGCCAGCCGGGTAGGAAAGCCCGGTATCGGCTTTGGCGGATCGGATACCGGGGCGGAGGCCATAATGGAGGAGGTTAAGCGCATCTTCCAGCCCGAGTTCCGCAACCGCCTGACCAGGACGGTGGTATTTAACGGCATGGACGATAAGATGGCCGGACAGATCGTGGACAAAAAGCTGGGTGAGCTTAAGCAGATGCTTCTGCGGAAAAATATAGAACTGTCCGCGGACGAAGCCGCCGCGAAATGGATCAAAAAGAAAGGGATCAGCGCGGAATTTGGCGCAAGAGAGATCGGGCGCGTAATACAGGGAGAGATCAAGCCCCTTCTGGTGGATGAGATTTTGTTCGGGTCATTGAAGGAGGGGGGAAAATGTTTTCTCACCTGCGCTGACGGAAGGTTCGCGGTCAAGGAGCAAAACAATGTCGGAGAAAATGTGTAACAAAGAGAATCCCGTATTTATACGGGTTTTGGCGTTTTGCAAACGCCTAAAGGAACTTAATCTAAGAAAGGAGCGAAAACGGTGCCGGTGTATCGTTTAAATCCCAAAGAGATATCTTTTCCAAATCCCGTGCTCGCCGAGGAGGACGGGCTGTTGGCCGTGGGAGGCGACCTGTGCGTGGAACGGCTCCTGCTGGCCTATACCCATGGTATTTTCCCCTGGTACTCCCCGGGGGAGGAGATAATGTGGTGGTGCCCGAAGCGGCGGTTTGTCATTATACCGGAGGAAATCCACATTTCACGCTCCATGAATAAATATATTCGCAGGCATACATACAGATTTCAGTTAAATCGGGATTTCGGGGATACCATGCACCGGTGCCGGGCTAAGAGGGAATTCGAAGAAGGAACCTGGATTACCGACGAAATGGAGGAGGCGTATTGCCGGCTGAACAGAGAGGGCTATGCCCTGAGTCTGGAGGTCTTTGAGGGAGATGAACTGGCGGGCGGGCTCTACGGAGTTTCCATCGGGCGATGCTTTTTTGGGGAGAGCATGTTTTCGGAAAAGGAGAACGGCTCCAAAGCGGCGCTGATTGCGCTGGCCAGGATGCTGGAGGAGAACGGGTTTTTGATGATTGACTGTCAGTTCCACACGCCCCATCTGGAGAGCATGGGCGGAAAATATATCTCCTGGGAGGAATACGACAGAATGCTTCGGGAGGGCACGGGATAAAATTATTAACAAACTGTAAAAATTCCCAGTTTTACCAAATATTTTTGATTTACATCTTGAATTTTGGACAGGAATTAGGTAAAATAACATTGTTGACAAAATTTTGACAATCCGGCGGCGGTCAGTATCGGCAGTCGGTGGAGTTTTTGTCAAAATAATATAAAATTAATTTTAGGAGGAAACTAAAATGGCAGTAAGAGTAGCAATTAATGGTTTTGGCCGTATTGGTCGTCTGGCTTTCAGACAGATGTTCGACGCAGAGGGCTATGAGGTAGTAGCAATAAACGATCTGACCAGCCCCAAGATGCTGGCCCATCTGCTCAAGTATGACTCTTCTCAGGGCAAGTATAAGTACGCTGACAGCGTAGTGGCCGGCGAGGACAACATCACTGTGAACGGCAAGACCATCACCATCTACAAAGAGGCAGATGCTTCCAAGCTTCCTTGGGGCGAGCTGAAGGTAGACGTAGTTCTGGAGTGTACCGGTTTCTACACCTCCAAGGACAAGGCTTCCGCACACATCACCGCTGGCGCCCGCAAGGTTGTTATCTCTGCTCCCGCAGGCAATGACCTTCCTACCATCGTATACAATGTAAACCACGACACATTAAAGCCCGAAGATACCGTTATCTCCGCAGCTTCCTGCACAACCAACTGCTTGGCACCCATGGCTAAGGCATTGAACGATTTCGCTGCTATCCAGAGCGGTATCATGACCACCGTTCACGCTTATACCGGCGACCAGATGATTCTGGATGGTCCCCAGAGAAAGGGCGATCTGAGAAGAAGCCGCGCAGGCGCCTGCAACATCGTTCCCAACTCCACCGGTGCTGCTAAGGCAATCGGCCTGGTTATCCCTGAACTGAACGGCAAGCTGATCGGTTCCGCACAGCGTGTACCCACCCCTACCGGTTCTACCACCATTCTGGTAGCAGTTGTAAAGGGCGAGGTTACCAAGGAAGGCATCAATGCTGCCATGAAGGCGGCTGCCACCGAGTCCTTCGGCTACAATGAGGACGAGATCGTATCTTCCGACGTGATCGGCAGCACCTACGGTTCTATCTTTGACGCTACCCAGACCATGGTTTCTAAGATGGAAGACGGCAATTCCCTGGTACAGGTTGTTTCCTGGTATGACAACGAGAACAGCTACACCTCTCAGATGGTTCGTACCATTAAGTACTTCAGCGAACTGGCTTAAGTATAGTAGAGTAAGACCTTTAAGGGTCCGGTCCTTGGACCGGGCCTTTAACTTTTAATATTTTTATAAAAAGGAGATCAAGAAATGGGCTTAAACAAAAAATCCGTTGATGATATCAACGTAAAGGGAAGAAGAGTTTTGGTTAGATGTGATTTTAACGTGCCGTTAAAGAACGGGGAGATCACCGACGAAACCCGTATCGTGGCGGCTCTGCCCACCATCCAGAAGCTGATGAATGACGGCGGCAAGGTAATCCTTTGCTCCCATCTGGGCAAGGTGAAAGAGGGCCCCAATGAGAAGGAGTCTCTGGCTCCCGTTGCCAAGAGACTGTCCGAGAAGCTGGGCAAAGAAGTGGTGTTTGTGGCAGACTATAATGTTACCGGTGAGGCGGCCACCGCGGCAGTGGAGGCCATGAAGGAAGGGGATGTGGTTCTGCTGCAGAATACCCGTTTCCGCGGCAAGGAGGAGACCAAGAACGGCGAGCAGTTCTCCCAGGAACTGGCTGACTTGGCTGACGACTATGTATGTGACGCCTTCGGTTCCTCCCACAGGGCCCATGCCTCCGTGGAGGGCGTGACCAAGTGCATTACCGCCAAGGGCGGCTCCAATGTGGTGGGCTATCTGATGCAGAAGGAGATCAACTTCCTGGGCAATGCAGTGGAGAATCCGGTGAGACCTTTTGTGGCTATTCTGGGCGGCGCCAAGGTTGCAGACAAGCTGAATGTTATCTCCAACCTGCTGGAGAAGTGTGATACACTGATTATCGGCGGCGGCATGGCTTACACCTTCCTGAAGGCACAGGGCTATGAGATCGGTAATTCTCTGGTGGACAATGAGAAGCTGGATTACTGTAAGGAGATGATGGAAAAAGCCGAGAAGCTGGGCAAGAAACTGCTGCTTCCTGTGGACTCCGTTACAGTGGCGGCATTCCCCAATCCTATAGACGCCGAGATTGAGACAGAGGTTTATGATGTAAAGAATATGCCTGCCGACAGAGAGGGCTGTGATATCGGTCCCAAGACGGCTGAGATGTATGCGGAGGCCGTAAGGAGCGCCAAGACCGTGGTTTGGAACGGCCCCATGGGCGTGTTTGAGAATCCGATTCTGGCAGCAGGCACCATCGCAGTGGCTAAGTCTCTGGCTGAAACCGATGCCACCACTATCATCGGCGGCGGTGATTCCGCGGCGGCTGTAAATCAGCTGGGCTTCGGCGACAAGATGAGCCATATCTCCACCGGCGGCGGCGCTTCTCTGGAGTTTTTGGAGGGTAAGACTCTTCCCGGTGTTGCGGCGGCCGACGACAAGGCTTGAGACGAGGCCAAAATGGACGTCTTTACTGAACGTGGATCAGACGGCCAGGGGGTTGGTGATGACTTTACCGTAAACGAGATGCTGGAGTTGCAGAGAAAGCTTCAAGAGGAATATAAGGACAGGTGGAAACCAATCTGTCCGGAACTGGGCAATGAAAAGCTGCTTTTCATGGTCGGAGAGATCGGCGAGGTAATAGACATCGTAAAGAAAAACGGCGGGCAAAGAGCCGCTGGAGATACGCAGCTTCGGACGCATCTTGTAGAGGAACTGGCGGATGTTCTGATGTATTACAATGAAGTCCTTCTGTGCTACGGAGTTACGGCAGAGGAACTCAAACGCGCCTATACAGAAAAAGTGGAGAGAAATATGACCCGCTGGAAATAATTTGTGCAAAACGGAAGGTTCTATGACCTTTTAAACAGCATATTCCCGGACAGCGCACTGAGAAACATCGGGACGCCGGAGCGGCCGGATATTTCTCACCAGGGATGTGAGATGGAGGGGAATATGCGGAACTTAAACAGCATATTCCCGGACAGCGCACTGAGAAACATCGGGACGCCGGAGCGGCCGGATGTTTCTCACCAGGGATGTGAGATGGAAGGGAATATGCGGAACTAAAAATAGAAATCGAGGAAAAGAGTATGGCAAGAAAGAAAATCATTGCCGGCAACTGGAAGATGAATATGACTCCCAGCCAGGCAGTAGAATTGGTTAATACCTTAAAGCCTCTGGTGGCAAATGACGAGGTGGACGTGGTGTTCTGTGTGCCCGCCATCGACATTATCCCCGCTATGGAGGCAGCCAAGGGCACCAATATCCAGATTGGTGCGGAGAACATGTATTTTGAGGAGAAGGGCGCTTTCACCGGCGAGATCGCTCCTGATATGTTGACGGATGTGGGCGTTAAGTATGTGATTATCGGTCATTCCGAGAGAAGAGAGTACTTTGCCGAGACCGACGAAACCGTGAATAAGAAGGTGCTGAAAGCCTTTGAGCACGGTATCACCCCCATCATCTGCTGCGGTGAGTCCCTGACCCAGAGAGAGCAGGGCATCACCATTGACTGGATTCGCCAGCAGATCAAGATTGCGTTCCTGAATGTGACAGCAGAGCAGGCTGCAGCCGCAGTCATCGCCTATGAGCCCATCTGGGCCATCGGCACAGGCAAAGTGGCTACCACCGAGCAGGCCCAGGAGGTGTGCAAGGCCATCCGTGACTGCATTGCCGAAATCTATGACGAGGCAACCGCAGCGGCTATCCGCATTCAGTACGGCGGATCCGTGTCCGCCTCCAGCGCCCCCGAGTTATTTTCCCAGCCCGATATCGACGGCGGCTTGGTGGGCGGCGCTTCACTGAAGCCGGATTTTGGGAAGATTGTCAATTATAACAAATAGGCAAGTTTGCAGAGCAGTAGATGACTTGTTTGAGTCAAGATGTATTATTTGTAACAAGTAAGTGCCGGAAATAAATAACAAAAGGCGTTGGGTTCATGAAAAACCAGCGCCTTTTATATATGGAATTTAGATTATCGTATAATTGTCAATTCTCATCTGCTGTTATATCCGTTTCGGCAGCATCACCGCCGGAGGCGATTTCTTCTCCCACGCCTGCCTCCAGGTCATCCACCTCATCCTGGACGGACTGTACCTTGGCATCTAAATGGATTGCGCGCAGGATCAGGTTTACATCCTCCGGAGAGAACATTCCGATGGCCTTGGAAAGCTGGCCGATATTGGCCCGATTCACCTTCAGATGCCCGCCGCCGGAGAGGGGAATATTGATAACCTGTTTGGAGTTTGTCATATCACCAAGGCAGATGCTGTTTGTCTTCTCATCACAGGTGAATACTACTCCGTTATAGGTAATAACATTGTCCTTGGCCAGATAGCCGTAAGGAACCTTGGGAGCGGTTCGGATGTTGCTGAGGATGTTCTTGCTGCCCTTGATGGCAGCCTCATATACCTTGGCAGCTTCGCTTCTGTCGCTGGGGGTTTCCTCGGTTACCGGTTTCATCTTTTTCTCAGCCTCCGATTCAACCAGACGCTGAAGCGTATTGCCGCCCGATGTCATCCAGCCGGAACTGCCTGATTTGGCGGTGCTGCTCCCCGAAAAGCGTCTTCCCCTTACTCCCGTGCTTGCTGCAGAGGATTCCCTGATGGATTCGGTCATTCTTATGGTGTTACTCATTGCAATATACCTCCTATTTAAGTACTGCATATCTTTTGCCATCACACATGTGATTTGTCTGCATGAAAAAAGCCGCAAATGACATTAAGTTTTCCCTATGCCATCCGTGGCTGCTATTTCTTCCTGCTGATATAAATATCGGAAAATCCCTCTAAAGCTTTAGTGCAGCCAATAGTCTATTCGTGCTTTCATCTTGCAGCTCTACATAATCATCCGACGCACTTAATTTGTGCATTGCGAAAATGCAGACTTTTTGGTACAATATAACGGACGGTTCACTTAGTAAGCTTCTATATTGCAAGATGGAGGCACAGCAGGAATGGTCCGGGCAAACCGGAAGTTTGTCCAAGGCTAAATTCCCGATATGCAGAAAAGAGGTAGATATGATATTCAAGTGTAAGAACTGTGGTGGCAACTCGGTCTACAGTCCTGAGAAAAAGATGATGTACTGTCCTTTTTGTGACAGCGAGAAAAGTGATGAGCGGCAGCACGAGCATGCGCAGATGCAGGTATGTCCCAACTGCGGTGGTGAAGTGACTTATACGGAGCACACATCTGCCCTGCAGTGTCCATACTGTGACCACTACATAATCTTTGACGAGCGGATCGAGGGGGCTTATGCGCCCGGCCGGATTATTCCCTTTAAGCTTGGCAAGGAGAATGTCAAGGGACTGATCCGGGATAAGTTCAAGAAATGTACTTTTGCCCCCACGGATTTTTTGTCTGAGGTGCGCTTGAATACCATGACGGGGGAATATATACCTTTCTGGATGTATAATTATAATACCCGCTGTCAGTTTCAGGGCGAGGGGGTTAAGCGCCGCGTCTGGGTGGCCGGGAATGTTGAATATACGGAATCCTCTTACTTTCATGTGGTACGTGATATGAGTATTGCCTTCCAGGGGATTCCGGCGGATGCCTCCGTGAAGATGCCGGACGGGATCATGGATCTGCTGGAGCCATACAACTATGGAGAGATGGTTCCCTTTCAGCCGGAGTACATGTCCGGTTTCCTGGGAGAAAAATACAATATGGCGGCAGAGATGATAGAGAGCCGCGCCCATGCCAAGATGGAGAGCAGTGCGGCTACCATGCTGCAGCAGAGCATCAGCGGATATTCTTCCCTGACGCCTGCCAATCGGAGCATCACGGCCCCGCCCCCCGGCACGGAGTTTGATCTGCTGCCGGTGTGGGTTTACCGTTATACTTATAAGGATAAAGAATATCCCTTCTATGTGAACGGACAGACGGGCAAAATCATCGGAACAACCCCCATCTCCAAGGCCAAGGTATGGGCCTATGGGGCGACGCTGTGGGCCTGCCTGACGGCGGTTATAGCGATGATTGGCATTATGATTGTATAGAGGGAGAGCGGATATGGAGAATGATTTTAAAAAGGAAGCCCAGAGGCAATATTTACATTTCTTTCGCATTTGGTTTATTATTGTAGGTATACTGCTGGTGGTGACCGTTCTGGTGGTTGTGGCAAAGAATATGACGTACACTTCGAGGGAGCGGCACAATGCCCAGGCTCCGGCGGAGCGGGTTTATGACTATGCGGAAGTGCTGACAGATGCGGAGGAGGAACAGCTCCGGGAACTGATCGCGGAAAAGGAGGCCAGGATTGGCTGCGACCTGGTGTTGGTGACTATGCGCCAGCCGGTGGAGGGCAGTGCGGCCAAGGAGGCTTATGGCTATCGCTATACGGATTGGAAACGGAATATGCAGGATATAGGCGACGATTTCTATGACAATCATTTCTATGGCTATAACGCGCCCTATGGGGATGGCGCATTGATTCTGGACAACTGGTATGAGGGCCAGGTCGGTACGCATCTGTCTACCAGCGGCAGGATATTTGAAAGATTCGGAAACCAGGAGATAGACCGGGCGCTGACCTATGTGGATAAGTATATTGAAAGTGATCCCTATAAAGCCTACAGCGCCAGCATCAACTACATAGCCGATGTGATGAGCGGCGGAAGAACGGAGCTTCGGGGAATCTTTCTTATGCTGGCGCTGTTGGTTCCCATTATTGCTGCGGGAGTCTTTGTAGGCACCCATCTGCGCAGCAAGGAGGGTAAAAACACTACTACGGCCACCACTTACATTGCGGGAGGCAAGCCAGTGATGAACCTGCAAAGGGATGATTTTGTCCGCAAGCATGTGAGCCAGCGGCGGATACAGACCAGTTCTTCTTCGGGAGGAAGCGGCGGCGGTGGACGGGGCGGCGCCCATGTCAGCAGCGGCGGGCACAGTCATGGAGGCGGAAGTCACCGCAGGTAAGCGTGAATCAGGATTCATATATTGTTTGAGCCAGCGGCGCCGCTTTGTCTGGAAGCTTGGGCGCTGCGGGAGTTTGATCAAGTCAAACTCCGGTTATGCAGGCAGAAGAAGTTTTATCATTTTGCAACAAAAAAAGAAGGAAACATCCACATGACGGTATGGATGTTTCCTTCTTATAATATTCTCTATAAATTCTGGGAAAAATTAAGCCATCTGGTTTACAGCCTTGCTCAGACGGGAAACCTTCCTGGCGGCATTGTTCTTGTGATAAATGCCCTTGGAAGCAGCCATCTCGATGGTCTTGGTTGCAGCCTTCAGTTCAGCTTCGGCAGCAGCCTTGTCCCCACCTTCAACAGCGGCCAGCACCTTCTTCATAGCTGTCTTTACGCCGGAGCGGATGGATTTATTCCTTTCAGCCTTGGTGCGGTTTACCAGAATTCTCTTCTTTGCGGATTTGATATTAGCCAAGATTACACCTCCAATTACGAAACGTTTGTGTTTTTTTCATTAGGTTTATCTTAGCCAGACACGGAGGACTAAGGTAAACATACTCTTGTATTTTAGTAAAAGAATGGAAATTTGTCAATACATAAAACCGAAAAAAACGCAAAAACTGTTACTATTTAGGATTACTGGTTACGGGCACAGATGCAAGACAGTGAAGTAGTTGCCATCTAGTTTGGGGTAAAGGAGAATGCATATGAGTGGGTTTCAGGTGAGGACGGATTTGGCTTTGGAGGCTAGGGAAAGCATTTCAGAGGCAGAGAGTGAGCTTCGGGGGGTGCGGGTGGAGGAGTACTATCAGGAGCAGGAGGACATCAGGGTTACCAAGGTGATGATCGATACCAAAAATGCGGCTAAAGCCATGGGGAAACCTGTGGGTACTTATATCACTATTGAAGCCCCGGCCATGCTGGAACCCGATGAGGATTATCACAGGGAGATATCGGAGTGCCTGTCCCGGGAACTGGAGGAGATGATGGAGCAGGAGAAGGAGGAACTCTCTGTGTTGGTGGTGGGGCTGGGCAACCGGGAGGTGACGGCGGATGCCCTGGGACCCCAGGTGGTGGATAATCTGCTTATCACCAGGCATATCGTGAAGGCGTATGGGTCGGCGGCGTATAACAAGAAGCGTATGAACCTGATCAGCAGTATTGAGCCTGGGGTGATGGCTAAGACGGGGATGGAGACTGCGGAGATCGTCAAGGGTGTGGTGACGGAGACGGAGCCGGATATGCTGATTGTCATTGACGCACTGGCGGCGCGCAGCACCCGGAGGCTGAACCGCACTATTCAGATCACCAATACGGGCATACAGCCGGGTTCGGGGGTGGGAAACCACCGCAATGCATTGACGATAGAGAGTCTGGGAGTGCCGGTGATTGCCATCGGTGTGCCCACGGTGGTGGACGCTGCGACTATCGTGGGAGATGCGCTGGAGCGGATTATGGAGGCGGAGCAGGGATTTGATCGGGTGAAGTATATGGGCCAGCACCGCACGGCTTTTGCGGAACTGAATAATATGTATATGACAGGCAAGGACATTGACGCAGTGGTAAAGCGGGTAAGTTATACCGTGTCGGAGGGCATCAATATGGCGCTGGAATGTCAGGGATAGACGGACACTGGGCCTCCTGCCGTGGAATGTCAAGAGGTAAACATGCATATAGTAATAGGGATGAACCGGGTGAAAGCAGGTGAGGACTGTCAAACACGGGAACAATAACAGATTCATCCCTGTCATAGCAGTATGCGGCATTCTGCTGTTGATATGGCAGGTCCTTGCGGGCGGAGACGGGCAGGGGGAAACGGGCCAAGGGGGATTGTTGTCCCAAATTCTGCAGGCCGGACGGGATCAAAGTATCCGAAATCTGCTGCCGGTGCTGGCAGAGCATACGACGCATCAGGAGGAGCAGGAGGGCGTGATCCTGCAGAAGGAATCCCTGGAGGAATGGATGCCGGGATACCTCTACCAGACCCAGGCGGGACAGGTGGCAGTGCGGCAGGAGGGCGCGCAGGATAGGGAATTGCCTCAGGATGAAGGGGAACAGAGCCGGGAATTATCCCTGGAGGAACTGATGCGGCAGGAAAATCAGGATCAGCTTCGGGAACAGGCGGAAGAGGGCGTAGTGATGTTGGATCTGGAGCGACTGTTGGAGGAAAATGGCTGGGACACGCAGGAGTTCTCCGAAGAGGCGGAGGTTCAGGAGCCCCAAGAGATATGGAATCAGGGAAACATAGCTGCGGACAGCAGCTTTGTGCCCCATATCCGACAGCAGACAGTGGATCTTGTGGCGCTGCAGGATTATGAAACCCTGCGCAGCCGGTTCTATGTGGTGGACAGTGTCACCAATATCGGCAAGGATCTGCTGGACATACAGAAGCTGACACAGCGGGATCTGACCATCAGCAAGGAAGATCCAGGCCCCCAGATTTTGATATACCACACCCATTCCCAGGAGGGATTTGCAGATTCCGTGCCGGGGGATGACAGCACCACCATCATGGGGGTGGGACAGCATCTGGCGGATATTCTGGAGCAGCAGTACGGATACCAGGTGCTGCACCATCTGGGCACCTATGACAAGGAGAGCCGGGACAATGCCTATTCCCGTTCCCTGCCGGAGATCACACAGCTTTTGGAGGAGAATCCCCAGATCCAGGTGGTCATTGATCTGCACAGGGATGCGGTGGCGGACGAGAGCACACACCTGGTTATGGATCTGGACGGAAGACCCACGGCCCGCTTCATGTTTTTTAACGGCATCAGCTGGACCCGCAGAACCGGCAGCATCAGTTATCTGCAAAACGATAATCTGTCGGACAATCTGGCATTTTCCTTTCAGATGAAGTTAAAGGCGGAGGAATATTACCCCGGGCTCACCCGAAAGAATTACATAAATGGTTATCGCTACAATATGCATCTGCGTCCCCGCACCCTGCTTATTGAGTTGGGCGCCCAGAACAACACGCTGGAGGAGGCCATGAACGCCTGTGATCCCATTGCGCATCTGCTGGATCTGGTGTTGTCCGGGGAGGAGTAGCGTTGGCGCGGGATTGCTGACAACCCCTGCGGCATCAAAATATTGCTTAGACGGCCAAAAGATGATATATTGAATGTCAAAGACACATTAAAGCAGTATATACGGAGGAGGCAGTGATGAACTTACAGGATGAATTTCCCAAAAAGACGCTTTTCTGGAAATATATGATTGTGGCCCTGCAGGCTATGGAGCAGGAATATAAGCTTTATGAGCGGCTGGCAAAGGACAGGAGGTTTGACATGTCCCGGCATCTTGGGAAGACGGTGGAGCGTTTTTACCAGGCGGCGGCGACGGGGTACCAGCCGGATGAAAAGTACATACTCGCTGTGGAGGAGAGCTATTTTGAACCCAGGGATGAATATGAGAAGCTGGCGTATCGGATTGTAAAGGATCTGGAGGATTTTTTCCATCTGGTGTATGAGAAGGATTGTAAAAAGGCCGGAATGTTTCTGGAACGTCCGCTGCAGATATTGGAACAGTTCTGTTTGTTCAGCCCCAATATGGATCTGGAGAAAGCCCGGGAGGAAGAGCGTCAATATCTGCCCCGGATGATCAAAGAGGTCGTCGCCGTGGACAAAAGCGGAAAAAAGGCATATATCGAAACCGTAAAAAACCGGGAGCGTCCGCTTTTGAGCGGCGACGCGCTGCTGGAAAACCGTGCGCCTATAGAGAAGGAGAAGCCTGTCAAGAAGATTTTTCCCCTGATACGCAGGACCTCTCTGCGGTATGACTATGACTTAAAGACAGACGCAGGAGCGTATTGGCAATTCCGGGAAAACTGGGAGGATATCCTGGGGGACTGGAACCATGCGGCATCGCTGACACTCTATAAGCTTAAGCTGTTTGAGAACGGATTTCCGTTGTCCGGCAATGACTTCTATTATCATGAGAGGCATGGCGAAGCGGACATCAACAGTTCCATGGTACGGGCATACGCGGCGGGGGCCAGGGAACTGATTCCACAGTTGTTTGATTATTCTTATGACAAAAGTTCCAGAAATACGTATGATCTGCTTAACGGAAATGCCACAAAGGAGCAGTTCCCAGACAGGGACGAAGAGGGGCATATAAGCAGAGGCGTCCACGCAATTCTGGAGGGAGACGGAAAGGAACTGACCAAGGCGCTGCTTGCCCGTGTCCGTTATATCAGGGGCTGGTATGAGATGTATAGAATCGCAGCGGACGAATGGGGGTATGCCCTGGTGAGGCTGGCCGGGGAAACGGGGCTTAAGTACGAGAAGGTGGTTGCTGCGGAGCTGCTGGACTGTGAAGTGCGGCAGGCAGATCTGTCAAAGGTTAAGCTGGATGAGCAGGAGGAATGGGATAGGTGGCTTAAGGAGGCCGGGACGAGGCATTTTAAGCTGGACTGTATTTTCCCCTATGTCCCTCAGGGAAAAAATGTGCGCAGACCTTACACTTCGCTGGACACGCTCTCCTATATTGGAAAAGACCGTTCGGAAACGGACGAAATATACAAGTTCTGCAAAGAATTTGACTATCAGGCCCTGGAGGAGTATGGAGACGGTCTGATAAAGGAAGGCAAACATCCATATATCGGATATGTGGTGAGGGCTTATGCCCATATGCAGCAGCACAGGCAGCAGTATGACTGGGAGCAGGTAAATGAGGATCTGAGCAAGGCCATTTCGTACAGCAGCCAGGAGGACAATGCCTTTTGGAGAAAGCTGGAACTCATGGCCAGGCGGTCCAGACTCCTTATCAATCCTGACAGGGAATCCATGCAGTATAAGAAGGATTTGGAGTATTTGAAAGACACGGACGAGGAAAAGGGCTGGTACTATGAAGATGAGTGGAAGAATCTTGCATAGACAGTATTTTTCTGCTAGAATAGGGGAATGTGGAACCACGTCCGCCCAAGCGGTATATGGGCTAAAAGGAAGATTTATGGGCGGCCATATGGCGATGGCCGGGTTTGGACGTTTGACAGGGCGGATGGGGAATTTATAGTAGAGAGGAAATACGGATGAGTTCTATAGAGCAGAGCAGGATACGGAATTTTTGCATCGTGGCCCATATTGACCACGGCAAGTCCACACTGGCGGACAGGATCATTGAGAGTACCGGGCTTTTGACCAGCCGGGAGATGCAGGCCCAGGTGCTGGATAATATGGAACTGGAGCGGGAGAGGGGCATCACCATCAAGGCCCAGACCGTGCGCACCATATATAAGGCCAAGGATGGGGAGGAGTACATTTTTAACCTGATTGACACGCCTGGGCATGTGGACTTTAATTATGAGGTCAGCCGCTCTCTGGCGGCCTGTGACGGTGCTATTCTGGTGGTGGACGCGGCCCAGGGCATTGAAGCCCAGACCCTGGCCAATGTGTATCTGGCATTGGATCACGATCTGGATGTGTTCCCGGTGATCAACAAGATCGATCTGCCCAGCGCGGAGCCTCAGAGAGTGATTGAGGAGATTGAAGATGTGATCGGCCTGGAGGCCCAGGACGCCCCCCTTATTTCCGCCAAAAACGGTATAGGCATCGACGAGGTGCTGGAGCAGATTGTCCATAGGATACCGGCTCCCGGCGGAAGCCCGGAAAATCCCCTGCAGGCGCTGATCTTTGACTCGGTGTACGATCCCTACAAGGGAGTTATTATCTTTTGCCGCGTCATGGAGGGCACCGTGAAAAAGGGCACAAGTATCCGCATGATGGCCACCGGCGCCAAGCAGGAGGTGGTGGAGGTGGGATACTTTGGCGCAGGGCAGTTCATCCCCTGCGAGGAACTGTCCGCCGGCATGGTGGGTTATATCACCGCATCCATCAAAAATCTTAAGGACACGGCGGTGGGAGATACGGTGACGGACGACCGCAACCCCTGTGCCGAGCCGCTGCCCGGCTACAAAAAAGTGCAGTCCATGGTGTACTGCGGCATGTATCCGGCGGACGGCGCGAAGTACCCCGATCTGCGGGATGCCCTGGAGAAGCTGCAGTTAAATGATGCTTCTCTGAACTATGAGCCGGAGACTTCCATCGCTCTGGGCTTTGGCTTCCGCTGCGGCTTTTTGGGGCTTTTACATCTGGAGATTATTCAGGAAAGACTGGAGAGAGAGTACAATCTAGATCTGGTGACTACGGCGCCGGGGGTCATCTACAAGGTACACCGAACCAACGGGGAGGTCATCGAACTGACCAATCCCTCCAATCTGCCGGATCCCTCGGAGATCGAGTACATGGAGGAACCCATCGTCAACGCGGAGATTATGGTGACCAGCGAATTCATCGGATCCATCATGGAACTCTGTCAGGAGAGGCGGGGACGGTATCTGGGCATGGAGTATATCGAGGGCGCCAGGGCTCTGCTGAAATATGAGCTGCCGCTGAATGAAATTATATATGACTTTTTTGACGCTCTGAAGTCCCGCTCCAGAGGTTATGCCTCCTTTGACTATGACTTAAAGGGCTATGAGCAGTCCAGTCTGGTGAAGCTGGACATCCTGATAAACCGGGAGGAGGTGGACGCCCTGTCTTTCATCGTCCATGCGGATTCCGCCTATGAGAGGGGGCGGAAGATGTGCGAGAAGCTGAAGGACGAGATACCCAGGCATCTGTTTGAGATTCCGATCCAGGCGGCGGTGGGGGGCAAGATTATCGCCCGGGAGACCGTCAAGGCCATGCGCAAGGATGTGCTTGCGAAGTGTTACGGCGGCGATATCACCCGGAAAAAGAAGCTGCTTGAGAAGCAGAAAGAGGGCAAGAAGCGTATGCGCCAGATCGGCAATGTGGAGATCCCGCAGAAGGCTTTTATGAGTGTGCTGAAGCTGGATGACCGGAAGTAACTGGGGATATGCGGGAGTGAGGAAAGCTTGAAGAATCTGGAAATATACGTACACATTCCCTTTTGCGTCCGCAAGTGTGGATATTGCGATTTTCTATCCGCCCCTGCAGACCAGGATACACAGGAAAAATATGTACAGGCTCTGGAACGGGAGATTCGGGGCAGGGCGGAGGAATATAGGGAGTATCAGGTGCCGACGGTGTTTATTGGCGGCGGCACTCCCAGCTTATTGGGACCTGAAAGGATGGGGAGACTGCTGGATACTATGGGCTGCTGCTACCGGATTTTGCCGGGGGCAGAGATCACCATGGAGGCCAATCCGTGTACAGTGGATTATGACTCTCTGGTACAGTATCGCAAGGCGGGCGTGAGCCGCCTGAGTCTGGGACTGCAATCTTCCTGGGACGAAGAGTTGAGGGCATTGGGAAGAATCCATACCTGGCAGCAGTTTCTGGATACCTATGGTGCGGCGGCAGCAGCAGGCTTTGCCCATATCAATGTGGACCTGATGAGCGGCCTGCCGGGGCAGACACCCGGCTCCTATGAGACCACCTTAAAACGGGTGGCAGAGTTGGAACCCGGGCCGGAGCATATCTCCGCCTACAGCCTGATTCTGGAGGAGGGTACGGCTTTTGCGGAGCGCTATGGGGCAGGAGAACTGCTGCTGCCAAACGAGGAGACGGAAAGAGAACTGTATGGGCTGACGAAGCATATCCTGCGGGAGTATGGATATCAGCGCTATGAGATTTCCAACTATGCAAAAGAGGGCTGCGAATGCCGCCACAATGTGGGATACTGGACCAGGGAAAACTATTTGGGCTTTGGCATTGGCGCCGCCTCCTTGGTGGAAAATGTCAGATTCCGGAACGGGGACAGCCTGCAGGCATATCTTGAGGAGCCGCTGGGGCAGCGGGAGCAGGAGCACAAACTGACTGTGGCGGAGCAGATGGAGGAGTTTATGTTTCTGGGTCTGCGCCTGACGGCCGGCATCCGGGAACAGGATTTCAGTGACACCTTTCACTGTGTACCGGAGCAGGTCTACGGGGAGGCTATTTGCAGGCATGTCGCCCAGGGGCTGTTGGCCTGGCACAGCAGTGTGGCGGGCAGATACCTGCACCTGACGGATAGAGGGCTGGATCTGGCCAATTATGTGATGGCGGATTTTCTTGATCCTTTGGTGGTATAAAGGATTCGGCAATTTGGGACAAAGTGGGACAACTATTTGCCGTAGCTTTGGGGTGATAAGAGCAGAAATAGTGGAAATTGGGAAATGCACCTGTAATGTCCCAGGCACATAGACTAGAGGTAAGAGTATCCTGTGGAGGCTACGATTGAAGACTTTTCAAAAGCCCTTGACCTCCGGAGAAGAAACCTACTATGTCCACTTGCTCAGAGAGGGAGACGCCGACCAGGCCAAAGCTGCCAAGGACATTCTCATAGAACACAATCTGCGTCTGGTGGCCCATGTGGCCAAAAAATATCAGAATGTGGATGAAGATATGGAAGATATGATATCCATAGGCTGTATCGGTCTGATAAAAGCTATTGATACCTTTGACGCAGGCAAGGGAAGGCTTGCCACCTATGCCTGCAGATGCATTGACAACGAACTGCTGATGTTGCTGCGCAGCAAGAAAAAGACATCCCGGGAGATTTCCCTTTATGAACCCATCGGACAGGACAAAGAGGGGAACGAGATTCATCTGGTAGATGTGATAGAACAGGAGCAGCAGGATGTGGTGGAGGCCCTGGAACTGCGGGGCAATATCTGCAGGCTCATGTTGCTGATGCAGCAGGAACTGACAGAGCGGGAGAGGGAGATTCTGCTGCTGCGATACGGCTTGCGGGGAAACAAGGAACTGACCCAGAGCGAGATCGGCGAAAGGATGGGGATTTCACGCAGCTATGTGAGCCGGATCGAGAAGAAAGCGCTGAATAAACTGCGGGAGAGATTTGAACAAGGGTAGGCGGCGGAAAAGAATATTTGTTGAAAAAGGAGATAGAGTCGATTTTAAGGCGGAAGCGGCACTATCTCCTTTTTTATGGGCTGAAAGCATTGTGGACATAAAGATTCGTAAACGGTGGATAGGTTACGAATAAGACGCTATCAACTTTAGGAGAGGGATAACGGTGTGTACAATGAAGTGCATAAGACGGGACCATATATGCAAAATGTGTATAATGCAAATTCTGTAGATATAACATATGAGTTTTGTATATGCATATAAAGGATAGGCATCAGGTATTCGGTATTATAAAATGATTAACAGAAAGACCAACTATTAAAAGTCAAGTAGATAAATGAAAAAATCAAAAGAAATTTTCATAGAAAAAAGCACGACAACAAGACCTGCTGTCAGGCAGGCTGGAAAGGGAAAAGGATTTAAGCCTTTGGAACATAAGGCTGATTGTTTTTCACAACAGCATAAATAATGTTGCACATTTTTCTTGCCACAGCGCCGATGCAGGTTAAACGATGTTTGCCTTCCGCCTTCTTTTTATGGTAATAGGCACTTAATACAGGGTGTTTAAAGGCGGCGACCAGGGCAGCTTGAAAAATGGCTTTCCGCAGGTATGGTGATCCGCGTTTGCTCATTACATTGTGGGCTGCTTCAAATTCTCCGGATTGCGTAACTGTGGCATCAAGTCCGGCAAAGGCCACCAGTTTTCTGGGACTGTCAAATTTAGAGATGTCACCTATCTCACTGATAATGGCAGCGCCCGTGACATTACCGATCCCGGTAATGGTTGTAATGAGGGATTCCGGTTTTCCCATAATGCCAGCGATCTACAGTGCCCCTGCGCCAGCCATCGGTCTGAATGGGATTGATGACATGAAGAAGGAATTGTCTAACCTTCTCTTACGATCACATTGACGAGGACTTGGAGACTTTCAGCAAGCCGGGAGAAGAGGACTACCCGGAGCTGGCGAAGATACGCGCCCTGTCCCGGGAGCGGTGGGGCGAGGTTACAGGCAACTATCTGCTGTTTTGGTGCGAAAATCAGGGCTGTTGGTACGCAGGCATCAAAGCGGAAGATTTGACTCAGCCCAACCCGCCGGTGTACTACAACGACCAGGACGATATGTACAGCTGGGCTCCATTTTCCGATTCCGTCCAGTCTTTCCTTCTGTACATTATGCTTACAAATCTGGAGGAAGAGGCCAACCCGGACGAGATTGATGACCCCGCTGAAATACAAAAGGTTCTGCTCGGTGGCAGTGTAGACTTCCGGCGGCTGTGTGAGCCATATCCTTTCCCTGGCGGGCGCTTCTGTCACACCTGTCTTGATACGGAGGCCAATACGCTGTATGTCTATGGCGAGGAGGCGGAGGGCCGTCCCGCCTATTTGAAGGTATTCAAACCGGACAAGGAAGAATAGACCACCTTCCAGTTTATTGGCACTTCCTGTAACGTGAGAGCAAGTATCGACCCGTGGCCCAAATTCCGCTCCGCTCATTTGTTCCTCTGGTCCGCTACTTGTTGGGGTTGCCACCCCAAACCCGCCTTTGGACCGGTGCATCCGCACCGACCTTTTTGCCTATCCGACAAAAGCAGACAGAAAGTCCTATTGTTCTTACACTGACAAAACTGCTGCTTTTGGATTATAATAATATCAACGTGTATGGGCGAGGTAAGAAGCATATCAGCTTAAATCCTTGCGTCCAGATGGTTTTTAGGAACTGTGCAAAATGAATTTACTGTTTTTTCAGTCGAACAGTAAGTTTATTTCTTCATGGTTTCTTGCCACCTGGGCGTATGCAAGGCGATCATCAGGGTATACACGATTATTGCAAATGGCTCTTTTGGGGCAATGGCATTGCTGTTTAAAGAAAGTTTTGCAATCGTGCTATGCGGACAGGGGGAAGTATTATAAAATGGGATAGAGCCGATTAAGCCACAATAGGCTGATTTGGCTCTGTCCCGTTTTTTGAATGAGGGAGCTGCATAATTATTGCGGAAGTTTTTATGATTTTCTTGTATGTGATGCGGAAAGCATATATAATAGGATTAAAAATATTATAAGACTAGAGAAGGATATCATGAACAGGCGATCATTAAAGCTCTTAAATGAGCAAGAAATATCATCATAGCAGTTGGAATAATAGGCGGATTAATCATGTGGAACGTAATTCCCTGGGTGATTTCAAACAATCGTCTTGTGTATGTGAGAAACGGGCAGTATGGTTCAAAAATCGGACTATTGCTTCTTCCTGCCCTCACTTTCTTTCCTTACCAGTATGGAGCAGGATGAGATTCATACGGATGATGAGACTGAGCGCGCAAGGCTGGAAGAAGCGACAAAGAAGGTGGTTATAAATAAACAGATTTATTTTGCCATAGGCGAAACCATTACCGTATGGTTGCTGATGCTTATAGCAGCATTTCTTACGCATTGAGGTAAGGGCTGATGTTGAAAAAAGTTTTCGGAGTATTGCTGGGGTTGGCGGCAGCAATATGGATATTCTTTGCGGCAGTGGGAGTGTCGGCGTTTGTAGCGGAAAGATCCAGAATGAACGAAAGTATGCCAATATATACAGAAGCAGAACCGATTTACAACCACTTCCCAGGGTTGCCGGAGACATCGGAAATAGAATGGTGCAGCCGGGCCTCGGGCGGTATTGGTTTGACAACGGTCAGAATATATTTTTTCGCATTTTACGATCATGATGTCAGCGGTGAATTGGGGGATGTGGAAATCAAAAGCCAGAGCGAGGATATGGAATGGGGCTTTACCCCTGATGGCATAAACGGAGATGAGAGTTGGAGGCGTGTTGAAAACGCAGGTGCTGTTCTGCAGACGGGTATTAGGGATACGCAGAAAATGGCCACGCCAGTTTATATAAATGACGCAGGAAATATTCTCTATGTTGAAGCGATCGGAGAATAAGAGTTGAAAAGAGGAGTGATATATGGATTTTGTCAATATGTTGGTATCGGGAATTATAAACAGGGAAGGAAAGCGATTTGCCAGAGTTTCCTTTATCCGTGGAAGAGACATTGCCGAGGGCATTGTGCCGGATGGGATGGTGGATCACGCGGAAGGATTTTCGGAAGCGGAGGTGGCAAAGTTGGAGCGCTATCTGCGGGAGAACCGAGGAGAGATTATGGAGCAGGCCAGGCAGGTCAATCCGATAAAAAACTGGCTGGGCATATAGGAAAGAGACGCTAATCATTGAGGGGAGACACAATATGCTGAGTGTAGGACTGAACTGGATATATGTTATATTGACCACATTTTGCGTCGGGTATGGTATCGCGTACCTGGTGGAGAAGAAACTGCATTACCGTATACGAGGAATGGACAGTGTTCTGATGGCCGGCCTGGTGGCGGTGACGGTATATGCGGAGCTTTTCAGTCTTCTTTACAAGGTGGGAGCCGTTGCCAACGGGATACTCCTGGCAGTGTGCGCTGTGGTGCTGTTTCTGCTGCACAGGCAGATCCGGAGGAGCCTGGGGGATTGGTGGCGGGAGACATCCAGGATAAAAAAAGTGCTGCTCCCCATTCTCTTTCTGCTGTGGGCTTATTTTTCCTCCAGAGGATATATGGCCTATGACTCCGATTTATATCATGCCCAGAGCATCCGTTGGATGGAGGAATATGGCGTGGTGCCGGGGCTGGGCAATCTGCATGAGCGCTTTGCCTACAATAGCGCTGCTTTTGCCGTGAATGCCCTGTACAGCATGAAGTGGCTGCTGGGCAGATCCCTGCACACAGCCAGCGGTTTCTTTGCCCTGCTGCTCAGCGCCACCGCATTGGAACTGGGACGCACCTGGAAGGAGAAAAAACTACGGCTGGCGGACTATGCCATGATCGGCGCGGTCTATTATCTGGTTACGATCTGGGACGAGGTGACGGCGCCCAGTTCGGATTATTTGATCATGTGTACCCTGTTCTTTATTGTTATCAAATGGCTGCTGTGTCTGGAGCGTGACAGCAGTGCCGCCGGGGAGAAACTGGTTCCTTACGGGCTTCTGTGTGTGGCGGGAGTCTATGCCCTGACGCTGAAGCTGACGGCGGGGTTGATTTTGCTGTTGGTCATCAAACCGGCGGTATCGCTGATACGAGGGAAGAGATGGCGGGAAATTCTGTTGTATCTGGGGCTGGGACTGTTGGTGTGTCTGCCCTGGATGGCGCGGACCGTGGTGATTTCCGGGTGGCTCCTGTATCCGTTCCCGGCGCTGGATCTGTTTTCTGTGGACTGGAAGATGCCCGCCGGCCCCATCGCGGTGGACGCGGCGCAGATCAAGACCTGGGGGCGGGCGCTTTATGATGCCCGGCTGGTGGATCTGCCCATGCACCAGTGGGTTCCCGGCTGGTTCTCCACTACACTGTCCGGCATGGAGAAATTGCTTATTCTGGGGGATTTGGCGTGTATCCTGCTGTTTGTGATATATGCTGTTTTCAGTCTGGTAAAAAAGAGGAAAGAAAACCTGGATGTTCTGCTGGTGCTGGCCACCGTGATCAGTTCCTATGCATTCTGGCAATACAGCGCGCCGATCCTGCGGTACGGCTATGCTTATGTGCTGCTGGTGGATCTGCTGATGGCAGGAGTGATCCTGCAGAAGCTGCGCAGGCAGCGGATCCTGTATGCTCTGATTTGTTTGTATGGAGGCTATAAGCTGGTTATGATGGGCGACTACATCCGCGGCAATTATCTGGTTGACGCCTATATATGGCAGCAGGATTATGGCAGTTATGAAGTGGTTTCCTACGAACTGGGCGGCATCACATTCTATGCCCCGGCCATGGGAGATCGGGCGGGCTATGATTATTTTCCCGCCGCGCCCACCCAGCCGGAGATTGAACTGCGTGGGGAAGGGCTGAAAGACGGTTTCCGGCCAGTGCAATAGATGCTTGCCTTCCTGCGCTTTTTCATGTACAATGAAGGTGTTGGAAATTTGCAGCGAAACATGCGGAACGAAAACAGCATGCTTCCTTCCGGTACACGGAATAATCTCCGGACACCAAAGCGGCCCGACACTATTCTCCAGAATGTGTGCTGGGAGGAAACATGTGGAACTTTTAATAGAAAAAAGGGAGAAAACACATGCCAACAATCGAAGAAATATTGTCAGCTGCCAAGGAGGCAGGCGCATCGGACGTGCATCTGACCGTGGGCATACCGCCCAAGATGCGGGTGAACGGCAATCTGATCACCATGAATTACCCCAGAATGCTGCCTGCGGATACCTTGGATGTACTGTTGTCCATCATGACGGAGGTGCAGAGGGATCGGTTTGAGGAGAGGGGAGAGTACGATATGTCCTTCTCCATTCCCAATGTGGGACGTTACAGGGTCAACGCCTATAAGCAGAGAGGATCCGTGGCCATGGCTTTCCGTCTGGTGGGCACGAAAGTGCCGTCCCCGGAGGAACTGGGTGTGCCCGTGTCCGTGGTGGATCTGTACCAGAGAAAGAGAGGACTGGTTCTGGTGACGGGGCCTACCGGCAGCGGTAAATCCACCACTCTGGCTGCCATCATAGACAAGATCAACAATAACAGGGATGCCCATGTGATCACTTTGGAGGATCCCATCGAGTATCTGCATCAGCACAAGATGTCTATGGTCAACCAGAGGGAGATCGGTTTGGACTCCGAGACATATGCCAATGCTCTGCGGGCGGCTCTGCGTGAGGACCCGGATGTGATCCTGGTGGGCGAGATGCGTGATTTTGAGACCATCAGTGTGGCTATTACCGCGGCGGAGACAGGCCATCTGGTGCTGTCCACCTTACATACTATCGGCGCTGCCAGCACGGTGGATCGTGTGATTGACGTGTTCCCGCCTCACCAGCAGCAGCAGATTCGGGTGCAGCTGGCCAATGTGCTGGAGGCGGTTATCTCCCAGCAGCTGATCCCTACGGCGGACGGTCGGGGGCGTGTGGCGGCTTTTGAGGTCATGCATGCCAATCATGCGGTGCGCAATCTGATCCGAGAGGGTAAGTCCCACCAGTTAGCATCCGTTATGCAGACCAATCGCAAGATGGGCATGATCACCATGGACGAGGCCATATCCCAGCTGTATTTTGAGGGTAGGATTGACCGGGAATTGGCCATCCAGTTCGCCCAGGATCCGGATGCTATGGAGAATAAGATTTAAAAGGGGCGGATCCGTCCTTGGACACGGATGCGTGTATGAACCATATCATACGCACCGAGGCTGCGTATCTGTGGAGGAAGATGCACCAATGCAGCCGATGTGGAAGGATGGATACGTTCCGCTGTCCTGAAAAGAGGGTATAAGGAGGAAGTAATGTCAAAAAAGCTGAATAAGTATCGAATCAAAGAGAGATTATCACATGCCTTTCTGATGGCGTCCTGCATTCCGGCAGCAGTTGCAGTGGTGGTACTGATAGTATTGATTGCGGTGGCTCTGGTGTATGCGTCAGCACTGAAAAATTATGGCTTTGCTCAAGGGGATGTGGGTAAGGCTATGACATATTTTGCTGAAGCCAGGTCCGCATTACGCGGATGTATCGGGTATGATGACATCGATGCCGTGGAGAATCTACGCAGTGCGCATGATGAGTATGTGGAAGAGTTTACCCGGAGTTTTGCGGATCTGGAGCACTTCATGGTAACCAAGGAAAATCAGGATATCTACAGAAATATCTCCAGTAAGTTGGATGCTTATTGGAAATTGGAAAATGAGATATTGGAGTTGGGAGCGGTCATAGATGCGGAGCGGGAAGCCCAGGCGCAGGAGAGAGCATTGACGGAATTAATGCCCATGTTCGAGGAGATCAATGACCAACTGATTGCCATTATGGAAGTGAAAGTAGATCATGGTAACAGTATGTCTGCCATCATGTTGGTGGTATGTGTCGTACTGGTGGTGCTGATTGCAGTGGTAATCACTATAGCATTGACGTTTTCCATCCGGTTGGGCAAAAGCATTGCGGCAGGGATTTCCAAACCTTTGGTACTGCTGGGAGATAGATTGGAGAATTTTGCCAAAGGAGATTTATATACACCTTTTCCGGATGCGGATACCGAGGATGAAGTGGCGGATATGATCAATGTGGCGAAAGACATGGCGGAGTCTCTTGACTTTATTATTTCTGATATGGAATATACTTTGGGCCAGATGGCGGATGCCGACTTTACGGTAAAGTCCAGGGACAAATCCCGATACATAGGCGATTTCCGGCAGTTGTATGAGGCATCAAGCAAGTTAAAGCATCGTCTGGTGGACACCATGCGTTCTATAGAGGAGTCTTCCGTACAGGTTACCGAAGGATCCGGCCATCTGGCAGAGACCGCTGTAAGCCTTGCTGAGGGCGCCACAGAGCAGGCCGGCGCAGTGGAAGAACTCCAGGCTACAATCACTACGATTACCGACGCCGCAGAGAAAGCGGCAGCTTCTGCCCAGGAGGCATATAACCTGTCCCAGAAATATGCGGATGTGGCAGGTGAGAGCAGTGCGGATATGAAGGAAATGGTTGAGGCCATGAATCGTATCAATGAAACTTCAAAAAAGATCGGCAATATTATTTCCGAGATTGAGAGCATTGCTTCCCAGACGAATCTGCTTTCCCTGAATGCTTCCATAGAGGCGGCAAGGGCAGGGGAAGCGGGAAGAGGCTTCTCCGTGGTAGCGGATCAGATTAGGCAGCTTGCGGAACAAAGCAGTAAATCCGCTGTGGATACCAGAGCTTTAATTGAGGGAACCATGCAGGAAGTTGAAAATGGTAACCAAGTGGCAGGCCGTGCTGCGGCTTCCATTGAGATAGTGGTGGATGGAATCAGAACAGTGGCACTTTCTTCCAAGGATGTGAGCATTGTCTCCAAGAGCCAGGCTGTCACTATGAAGGAAGCGGAGATTGGGGTCAATCAGATTTCTGATGTCATTCAAACTAATGCGGCTCTGGCAGAAGAATCTTCCGCAACCAGCCAGGAATTGTCTGCCCAGGCGGCCACTCTGGACTCCCTGATCGCCAAGTTCAAACTGCCTGAAAGTAATTAATTTTTTCAGCAGCAGGATTTTGGTAAACTATGCCTATATTTCAGGCTTCCGAGTAACCTGATTAATTCCGGGGCCGAGGAGGCATTGGTCTACGACAGTATGATAAGTCTGGGACGGGAAGAGGAGTATATGCGCGTGAATGGCAGGCCGAATGTGCTGACAGAGGTGGCCCAGAGGATAGCCACGGTTCTGGGCGGCGTACTGGCGGAACTTGAACAGGAGGTTGTTATGCTGGAGATACCTGAGAGCCGGACAATTGCGGCGCAAATGAATGAAACTATACAGGGGAAACGTATTTTGGAGGCGGAGGCCGCCCATACGCCCCATTCTTTTGCCTGGTACAGCGGCGAGCCCGCCTTCTATGCGGAGATTATGGAGGGACGGGAAATCGGACGGGCAGAAAGCCTGGGCAGTATGATTGAGATGCGGCTTGGGGATTACAGCTTTGTAGTGGGGGACGGCACCAATGCCCGCTATTTTGCTCCGGGGGAAAAGCTGCCGGAGAAGTACCAGATTCGCATTACCCTGGAGGATGACAGCCATGTGGTGTGTACGGTACAGATGTACGGTGCCATGTTTCTGGTTCAGCCGGACGTTTATGACAATCCTTACTATCTGGCGGGAAAGCGTAAGCCCATACCCAATACAGAGGATTTTACCTATGGATATTTCAAGCAATTGTTTGACGGGCTGTCCGGCAATACTTCCATGAAAGCGTTTCTGGCCACTGAACAGCGGATTCCGGGGCTGGGAAATGGTGTGCTCCAGGATATTCTGTTGGCGGCAGGGCTTCATCCCAAAAGGAAAATAAGCGGTATGACAGAGGAGCGGCGCAGAAAAATATATGATGCGGTGCAGGGGACACTGGAGCGGATGACAGCTGCGGGCGGCAGGGACACGGAGAAAGACTTTTTCGGGAGAAAGGGCGGATACCAGACTTTTCTCAGCAAGAAGACAGTGGGGAAGCCCTGTCCCTATTGTGGGAATCCCATCCAGAAGATGAATTATCTTGGAGGAACGGTATATTTCTGCCCTTTTTGCCAGAATTAGTTCATAAGTTCCCTGGCAGCTTTGCCGGTCATGTGTTCTATGTCGAGTTCCAGCAGGCACATGCGGGACCAGGCTTCATTGATGGTGTCGGTGCGTCCCTCCCGGGTATCGGCGGGATAATATTTTTGGGCCAGCAGTTCGATGGCGGCTCTTTTTTCCGATGCATCTTCCAGGATCCGGAGTCTGCCGAAAGCAATCACGCTTTTATAATAGGTAGTGTACTCTTTAGGCACAATATGATCCTGGGCGATTACACAGAAAGACGCTTTGTCTGAGTTTTTGATGGCATCTATCTTGTGCCCGCTGACAGCGCTGTGGAAAAATATCTTGGAATCATTGTATACATAACTGATGGGAACCGCATAGGGATAGCCCTCGTCCCCGGACAGGGCCAGCACTCCTGCGGTTCCCCTTTCCAGAAGCGCAATGCTTTCTTTTTCGTCTAACAGTTGTAGTTTTCTTCTCATTTCCCTGAACATAGGGATCCTCCTTTTGGTTTACGGCATTGTTCTGCCCATCTCCTGTATCTTAACTTCGGGTTGAGCAGTTTGTTTACGGCTGCACTTATCAGCAACCAGTATAGCAGACAGGAAGTGACAGGTCAATCATTTGGCCGGGTTTTTAACACGAGCTTTTTAACATCCCCCTTTAGCTGTGTTATGCATTTCGCATTGACAAAGAAAAGATGCCCCTTTAAAATGAAATCATATTCTCTATAGAGAACATAAAAGCGAGAGCAATGCCCGATTTGGGCAAGAAAACTTGAAAATGGTGTCGAAGAGAGTGCCGGATGAAAAGAGGAATCATTTTGGATGAGATCATGCAATTGTGCAAAAGGATCACCGCATATATCCAGGAAGGAGATTATGGATCCCTTGCCCGAGAGTATGTGTTGCGCAGAGTATCGGAGCTGGATATTAGGAGAGTTCTGGGGGAGTACGGGGGCAGTGTGACTGCGATTCCCGAGGAGGCTTTTCATAGCGACGCATATCATGTTGTTACGTATAAAGACGGTTCGGGATATCATGTGGATCTGGATCTGTGGATTGATGGGAGTAGGAGCGATCTGACATTGCAGGTGGAAGTTAATATGGATGAAAACCGTGAGATCTGCGGTTTTCATATCTTAGATCTATTGGTGATGTAAAAGCAGGGGCGGAAAGGTGATTCTTGAACAGATGGAATATATATGATAAAATGAGAGAAATTGCAAAACCTGCGCAACAAGGACATGCGTATAATGAGGGGGAACCAGTATGGAACGGTTGCATATGACGGAATTGTTTGACGTGGACATTCTTCAGCGGGTACAGGAATCATTTTCTATCACCCAGGGAATTTCAGCGGGGATTTCCGATGAAAATGGCGTGGCATTGGTGGAGCATACATCGAATTGTGATTTCTGCTCTAAATATACCAAGATGTCGGCGGAGGGCTTAAGGCGGTGCCAGCTGTGTGACAAGCGGGGGGCACAGGAGGCCATGCGGAGAAAGGCGCCGGCAATATATACCTGCCACGCCGGACTGACGGATTTTGCTGCTCCAATTCTGGTGAACGGGCAGTTTGTGGGATGCTTTTTAGGAGGTCAGGTTTTGACGGAGCCTCTGCCCAAAGAAAGAGTGCGGGCCTATGCGGAAGAACTGGGGATTTCCCCGGAGGAATATGTGGAGGCGGCCTCCAGGATACCTGTTTTTTCCAGGGAAAGAATAGAGCATATTGCCCAGTATATGTACGACATGGGAGATATGCTGTCCAGTATGGCATATAAACAGCACTTAACCGTGCAGATGAGCGGTGAACTGAAACGGGAAGCGCATATAAAGTCAGATTTCCTGGCCAATATGAGCCATGAGATCCGTACACCTATGAATGCGGTCATCGGTATGGCGGAAATGGCGCTGCGGGAAGATCTGCCGCCGGTGGCGAAAGAGTACATCAGACAGATCAAGGCTTCCAGCAATACGCTGTTGAAGATTATCAATGACATTCTTGATTTTTCCAAAATCGAGTCGGGAAAGATGGACATCAACCTGGCCGAATATGAACTGTTCTCCATTGTAAAGGATATCTCCAGCTTTATCATGGCGAGAATCGGAGATAAGAAGCTGGAGTTTATAGTGGATGTGGCCCCGGATATCCCCAGGCAGCTGATGGGAGATCGAATCCGCATTCAGCAGGTTATTCTGAATCTGGCAAACAATGCGGTCAAATTCACCAGAGAAGGCTGTGTTTACCTTTCTATAAATTATGAGAAAAAGTCGGAACGGGAAATTCTGATGAAGATTTTTGTGCAGGATACGGGAATGGGAATTAAGAAGGAGGATATGGGGAAACTGTTCCAATCCTTTCAGCAGCTGGACAGCAAAAGAAACCGCAACATAGAGGGAACCGGTCTTGGGCTTGCGATTTCAAAACAGCTGATTACCCTGATGAATGGAAAGATAGAGGTAGAAAGCGAATATGGAAAGGGAAGCCGCTTTTCTTTTGAAATTCCGCAGATTGTTCTGGATGCTGCCCCGGCAATAGAGGTGAGTGCGGGACAAAGGAGCGCAAAAGCGGTGGGTCTGCTCTGTGACAATGAGTATGTGCTGAAAAATATGGAGAAAATGCTCCAAGAGCTTTGTATGGAATTCTTTTTGGTGGAAAGACAGGAGGATTTTGATATACTGGAGACCCAAGGGGCGGAATTTATTTTTATGGAGAGCGCATGCTATTCCCGCCAGATGCATAAGTATCTGGAAACACATCCCCAAATTACAGGGGTGTTGTTAGTCGGTTTTAAGGAGCAGATTAACATAGATTTAGAGAATGTGATGGCAGTCCGCAAACCCCTTTACATACTGGAACTGGCCAAAATACTGGCCCATGAAGATCTGTATGCGGGTGAGGAGGAATCGGAGGATGAAGGTTTAGGCTTCATCGCGCCGGATGCGGAGGTCCTTGTGGTGGACGACAACAATGTGAACCTTATAGTGGCGGAGGGTATTATTGCGCCATTGCAGATGAAGGTTGAGAAGGCTACCAGCGGAAAACAGGCGCTTGAGATGATAGAGAAAAAGCACTATGACCTGATATTTATGGATCATATGATGCCGGAGCTAGACGGCGTAGAGACCACCCGCCTTATACGCCGCTTTCATGAGGATTACAATGATGTTCCCATTATCGCGTTGACCGCCAATGTGATGGAAGAGATGCAGGGAATGTTTCTGGTGGAAGGGATGAATGACTTTGTGGCAAAGCCCATAGAGACCAAAGTTATTGTGGCCAAGATCAAGCAGTGGCTGTCCCCTGAAAAGATGCAGCGGGTGGAAAGTAAGGAAAAAAGCAGGGAATACGAACTGGGACGGAAGGGGCCGGAGAAGATTGATATTCCGCAGTTGAATATAGAACACGCGCTTCAGCTGGTGGGAAACGAGGATCTGTTTTGGCAGGTTTTAAGGGAATATGCCCGAGTGATTCCTAAAAAGGCAGGAATGCTGGAGCAGTATTTCGATGCCGGGGACTGGAAAACCTATACGATTGAAACACATGCGTTAAAGAGTTCCTCCAAACAAATCGGGGCAATGGCCCTATCGGAACTGGCGGCCCAGATGGAGCAGGCGGGTAATAACAATAATATAGAGTTTATCCGTATGCATCACAGCGAATTGTTGGAACAATATCGAGGGTATGAGCCAATTTTGGCGAGATATTTTGAAGTTCCAGAGGAAGAAGTAAAGCCGAAGGCTATATATGACGCGGAAATAATATTGGGTTATCTGGATAATATGCAGGAGGCCGTGGATAACCTGGATATGGATAAGATGGATAAGGTTATAGGTCTGCTGGAACAGGTGGCTCTGGAAGAAAGGGAGACGCAGTGTTTTGTTAAGATGCGGGAAGCAGTGGAAGAGTTGGATGCCGAAAGCTGCGAGGAACTCATCAAAGAGTGGCGGCAGTTGATTCATATGTAAAATCTGCATTTACGGTCTGGTACGGCCCGGATTTTAACATCAGGGCAGATAACTTTATGGCTTTTGGGGAAGCAATGGACTGAACTATGGGGTTGACCGGATCCGCTTTTGTATGTTAAGCTAGGACTAGCAAAGGAAAGGGGTGAAAAGATGATTCAGTAGTCTATCAGAACAAATGTAGCAGGAATAAGCGAGTCAGCACAGTTGTGCGTTCATTTTTGCTGCCCGAAGGATAGACGGATCATCTTGTTTCTATATGCCCAGTTTTCCGGATATGTAGTGAGGAAGAGACTGTTTTATAGTCTTTTAGAGAAAATATGGCTGTTAGCGGGGACGAACGATTCTGTCAGGGATTGTTCGTCTTTTTGCATGGATATTTTGCATATAGCAGCGGGAATGTCCTTATGCGCGGCAGAGTAGAAGCACACTGTGGAAATGGAGGTAAACAGTGAGAGGAATAACAAGCAGAGATTTCAGGATTTTATGTGATTTTATGGATGTGAGAAAGTTCATGGTGGAGGTCTATGAGAGGGACTGGCGCAACGGAGTTCCTGCGCCGTTTCTGGAATATGCCCTGTCCAGCAGCTGGATGGACACCTCGTTGACCCACAGGTTTCGCATATGGGAGGAGGAGGGGAGAATTGTCGCCTTCGTGTTTTATGAGAATCCCATGAGTGACATTTATTTTAGTCTGCGGCCAGGGTATGAGGAACTGGCGGAGGAGATGGTTGACTACGCAGGCCGCTATATGCCTAAGAAGGACGGGAAGCAGAAGCTGGTGCTCTTTGAGGGACAGAAGGCTGTCATGGATGCTGCCGGAAAAGCAGGCTATGTGAGGGGCGGCGGTTATAATGAGAGGGTTTATGATTTTGGAAAATCGCTGGATTACTCGCTGCCGGAGGGATTTCACTTCGTGGAACCGGGAGAGGCGGAGGCAGGAAAGATTGCTGAGTGTTGCTGGAAAGGCTTTGACCATGAGCAGGAGGAGGGGCCTTGGGACGGGAATGATGAGGATGTGCGTCGGTGTATGACAACACCCCATGCCACGCCGTTATACCCGGTGGCAATCGCGAATGAACAGCAGGAGTATGTGTGCTTTGCGGGTATGTGGTGGACGCCGGAGAATCACTTGGCATATATGGAACCCCTGTGTACAGTTCCCCGGTACCGAGGAAAGGGGCTGGCCAGTGCCGCCCTGTCAGAATTGTATCGCCGCATGAAGCCATTGGGAGCTACCCATATGACAGGCGGCGGGGATCCCTTTTATGAGAAGATTGGGTTTGAGCCCTGTATCGGGTGGACTTTCTGGGAGAGAGATTTTGGCATGCAAACAAGTCGGATATAGAAAACAAATTGCAACAGAATTTCAGAGGAGCAGAGATTATATGCCAAGAGGGGAAAGTGCTTTTTTAGAGGGCGACGGGTTATGCCGGCCTGGCAAATAGGATTACAGAAAAAGATGATAATCCTGATGGTAAGTAATTATGGGGATAATGTCTGGGAGGAGATGAGACGGATTCGGGATATGCTGTATTGAATATAAGATAATGATATAACAAACCGCAGGCTTTGCGTATCAATGCCTGCGGTTTATTTCTGATATTATAATACCACAAATATGCTAAAAAATCAAGGCTTGTATCGCTTCTTGGATAGGATTATACTAGGTTCCATGGCCGTAACCGATGGGCGGCTGCGGAAGGGAAGATTTAATAATATACAAACGGGGGGCAGGCATATGGGGGTAGAAAACTGGATGGAACTTATGGACGGGCAGATGTGGCTGGAACAGGTGAGAGAGACAAACCAGTACACGGAGAAGTATGGGCTGACATTGTCGGCGGAGGATGCGGAAATTCTGCTGGCGGAGAAGAACCGGATTCTGAAAGCGGAGAGGAGAGTTGAATTTGGGCAGAGCATTCTGCCCCAGATTATATATACATTCTGCGATTCGTCGTACATATCCCAGGATGACTATGTGGATACGCTTAGCCGGCTGCAGGAGATTTTCTATCTGTACAAGAATGAGATGCAGGATGAGATAACGGACGAGGAACTGCTTGCATTTATGAAGGAGCAGTTCGAGACAGTCTGCTTTGGGGATCTGCAATATCTGGAAGGCACCTGTCTGGATATTTTTGCCCAGGCCATCAGAGCGGGGTACAGAGGGTATTCGGAAACCCAGGGCAGGGGGGAGTTTGCCCGGTTTGACATTGTGCAGCGGTGGGACAAGGAACTGTATCTGCTGGCATTATCCCAGAGCAATTAAAAAGAGCGGGCAATGAGTTACTTATTTGGTATACGTTTTTGATGCCCGCTAAATTGGGCAGATAGGGGGAAAATGGACTATAAAGTGGAAAAGCTGCTTCCGATTGTCTCAAAGCTGGCCCGAAAGTATGCCGGTTGTGAAAATACATCCATCAGCTATGAAAAGGCGCAGATGCTGATGGAGGCTGTGATATACTGTATGGACGAGTATTGGAACTCGTCGTCTGCCATGATATCCCGCAGAGATATTTCCGTGGAGGAGCAATATACGCTGGGATCAAAGCTTGTAATGGAAAAAGCAGGCCAGGTCAGGGAGATGTTCAACGAATTGGCAGAATCCTTTGAAGACTACGGAGTTAAATGCCTGTATGATACGGTACAGAGGGGAATCCCGGAGTTTTTAAAGTGGTATGACGCAAAATTCTGTCCCCAGGACACCATCCTGACTTTGGATTACCCTGTGTCGGTGGATTTAAGCCCCTATAGGGGAGTGGATGCGGTGCATTACTACCTCCGTTCCATTTTGGCGGAGCAGCGGTTTCTAAGACGGTTTGGCGGCAGTTATGTAAGAGCGGTACTGCAAAGTTATAATTCCGGATATGGCGGTATGTATGAGAATGTGTGTGAGATTCTGTTGGGAAACGCCCTTGGTCATATGGTTATACAAAAACCTTTTCAGGAGATGGGCTTTAAGGAGGAAGAGTATGCATTGCTGTCCAAGCGGTTTCAAGAGGATTCTCTCTCCGGTATGGAAGACCGAATAAGATATACTATTCAGGAAATGGTGCGACAATATTACCAAAGTGATGAGCAGTTGCTGGAATATTTATGCTGTAGTGCGGGAAATCTGGCAGTGCGTATTGATATGGCTTTTCAATCTGGCAGACCGGATACAATATTTTTGCTGTAATTTGCCGGGAATTTGGATTTTCAATTGCTTTTTAATGATATTTCACATAAACTTATTCTAAAGTTTACTATTTGAAGAGGCATATTTATAAGTTTTGAGAGGAGATTCCCGGATAGGTGTTAAGCTCCGGCAATGAATACGCAAGACGTAGAATAGAAAGGAAGACACGCACATGAAAAAACTTTTTACGCAGCGCCTGTTTGCCTACATGCTGGCAGCGATCATCGTTACTATTACCGCCATTTTGTGCGACAGACAGTTATCACACAGAGGAACAACGCGGCGGAGAGTGGAAAGAGGATTATCGATCAGACCGTGAAAGCCTTTGGCGCGGTGGCGGAGGATATGGAGAGATCCAACCGGGACGTGTTGACTATCACGGATATGGTGAGACAGAATGTGGATATCGTGGTGGGCGCTGTCAACCAGATTGAGAGGATATCCGGTGTGGTGGAGGAGAACGTGCAGATCTCCCAGAACACAAAACTGGCATCCGCCAATATGGCGGAAATCACATGTAAACTGTTGGAATTAGTGGAACAATAAGAACAAAATATTATAAGCCTACCTGTACTGAAAAGTGCCAGGTAGGCTTGTTTGCTTTCGTCTGTCCGTACTGCGGCTAAAATATTAAAAAATAATAAAATGATAAAAAGGACTTGCAAAAAAATAAAGTCTCTGTTACAGTTTTTAAAAGCATATTATATTCAGATTCATTCATTGATCAATTTTTTTCATTTATTCCCCCACATTTAAGGCAGGAATGAAATAACAAAAGGGAAGGAGTTTTTATGTACAGTTCTATATTGACGGGGTCTCTTTTTGGCGTTGAGGCCAATTTGATTCATGTGGAGGTAGATATCTCCACAGGACTGCCTGGGTTTTCCATGGTGGGGTCTCTGAGCAATGAGGTGCGGGAGGCCAGGGAGCGGGTTCAGGTGGCGCTGAAGAATGCAGACTTTGACATTCCCCCGAAAAAGGTTACCATCAACCTGGCGCCGGCGGACCTGAAGAAAGACGGGACGGGCTTTGATGTGCCCATTGCCATCGGTATTCTGCAGACATTGGGGTATTTTCGCAGAGAGGCCACAGAGAATATCCTGTTTGCGGGGGAATTGGGGTTGGACGGAGAGATCAGACCTATCAGCGGCATACTGCCCATAGTGAGGGAAGCGGCCCGGAGGGGTATCGGCACCTGTATCATCCCTTGGGACAACCGGGTGGAGGGCAGTGTGATACCGGGCATTCGGATCAGGGGCGTCCGCAATATTCATCAGCTGACGGCTTTTCTGCAGGAACCGGACGCAGGCAGGCAGGAGGAACTGCTGGCCTCACAGCCCTGTACCACGCAGGAGATACTGGAGAAGGAGCAATACGGCACAGGCAGCGACTTCTCGGAGATCAAGGGGCAGGAGATAGCCCGAAGGGCGGCGGAGATTGCGGCGGCGGGGTTCCACAATCTGCTGATGTCCGGTCCTCCCGGCGGTGGCAAGAGCATGATTGCCCGGGCTATGGCGGGCATCCTGCCTCCCATGACCTGGCAGGAAAGTATTGAAGTAACAGCCATCTACAGTGTGGCAGGCATGCTGGATCAGGAGAATCCGTTGATTCTCCGCAGGCCATTTCAGAGTCCACATCATACGATTTCCGGAGCTGCCCTGATCGGGGGCGGCATCCATACTCATCCCGGAGCTATCTCGCTGGCCCACAGGGGTGTCTTGTTTCTTGACGAATTGACTGAATTTCCCAGAAATATATTGGAATGTTTGAGGCAGCCCCTGGAGGATCGCCAGGTCAATATAGCCCGCGCCCAGGGCAATTATATCTACCCGGCAGACTTTATGCTGGTTTGTGCCATGAATCCTTGCAGATGTGGTTTTTTCCCCGATAAAAACAGGTGCCGCTGCAGCGAAGGAGAACTGGTAAAATACTGGAGCAGGCTTTCCGGGCCCTTGCTGGACCGCATGGATATGTATGTGGAGACCAGCCGCATTGAATTGCAGAAGCTGCAATCCATCCGGCAGGGGGAGAGCAGCGCCCGGATCAGAGAGCGGGTGGTGGAAGCCAGGGCAGTTCAGGAGGAACGTTTCCACGAGAAAAAGTATTCCTTTAACGGGGATATGGAAGCGGGAGAACTGGAGTATTACTGTGAACTGGGCAGGGAGGAGAAGCGGCTCATGGAGTTGGCATACAGAAAACTGGATCTCAGTGCCAGAACATATCATCGGATATTGAAGGTAGCCAGAACCATAGCGGATCTGGGGCATTCGGAGCGCATACGGGAGGAACATCTCAGCGAGGCGCTGGCCTATCGCCTTACGGAAGGAGCATGGAGGAGAAATGGATAAATACCTATATTGGCTTGCGAATGTGGGCGGGCTGGGAACTGCCTCCAGAGAGTGTCTGTTGGAGGCTTTTGATACGGGGGCGGCGGTATATGCGGCCCAGGAGAAACACCTGGCTATGGTGCTGGAGAAAGTTAAGCTGGAAAAGTTATTGGAGAAGCGGAAAACCTGGGATCTGGACCGGGAATATGCCCGGCTTCAGGAGAGGCAGATCCTTTTTGTCTGCACGGCGGACGCGGAATATCCGGAGCGCCTGCGGCATATTCCTGACCATCCTTTCGGTATCTACTATAAGGGCCGGCTTCCGCAGCCCCAAAAGCTGGCAGTGGCCGTGGTGGGAGCCAGGGAATGCTCCGACTATGGACGTTTTATCGCCACGGAATTGGGCAAGGAGTTGGGCGCGGCAGGGGTGCAGGTGATCAGCGGCATGGCCAGGGGGATAGACGGCATCAGCCAGCTGGCGGCACTGGAGGCAGGCGGGGAATCCTATGCCGTTCTGGGCAACGGAGTGGATATATGTTATCCCAAGGGAAACCGGCCCGTCTATGACCGTATGCTGGTCCAGGGCGGGATTCTCTCCATCTACCCGCCGGGCACGGCCCCTAAACCACAGCTTTTCCCGCCCCGCAACCGGATTGTCAGCGGTCTTGCGGATGTGCTGGTGGTGGTGGAGGCCCGGCAGAAAAGCGGCACATTGATCACAGTGGATATGGCGTTGGAGCAGGGAAGGGAGGTCTATGCGGTTCCGGGGAGGATCACGGACAGACTCAGCGACGGCTGTAATAAGCTGGTCAAGGACGGAGCGCTGGTATTTTTGTCTCCCCGGGATTTTATGGAGGGATTGCGGCAGTCCTTTCCCGAAAAACTGGCCTGCTGCGTCTCAAAACAGCCGGTGTCCTCAGGCGGTCGTGTCCTGCCGCCCATCACGCCGGAGGAGGCGGTGGTACTGGAGGCGCTGGATCTGTATCCCCAGCCCCTGGAGAAAATTCGGGAGCAGCTTCAGGTAAAACTGACGGAGAGAGGGTTCCGCACTTTTTCCAACAACCTGCTTACCATATTGATGCATCTGTGCCTGAAGGGCGTGGCAAAGCAGAACAGCCCGGGGTGGTTTTCACTGGATATATGAGTAAGGTTATGGTATACTGAGCAAAACGCTTCGCATTTAGCTCTCCTGAATAGAATGTGCGCTGAAGCGCACGGAAATATGGTATACTGAGCAAAACGCTTCGCATTTAACTTTCCGATTAAAAGCAAAAGGGAGATGTATAATGTATAATGGATATGAGAGTACAGAAATCTGCAAAGGCTGCGGCGGAGCCTGCTGCAAGGCCATTGGATGCAGCCTGGCGCCGGAGGATATGTTGCGGGAAATGGCGGCGTGGCGGTATGAGAAGAACTTGGAAAAGATGCCGCAGGGGGATATGGATACAGGGCAGTCTGCCGAAACAGATTGGCGGCATCTGGAGGAATGGCTGCGGCAGAGTGATTGTGCTATAGACACCTTTACAGGGACGGCAGGGCTGTGCTATTATATCCGTATGCGGCATAAATGCTTTACTTTTATCGGTGTGGATGCCATGGGGGAATGCATTGCCCTGACGGATCAGGGCTGTCGTCTGTCCTATGAAAGGCGCCCCAGGGGAGGCCGGTTTCTGGAAGGCAGGATAGACAGGCATTGTGTACAGCATTATACCCGGGAGCAGATGGAGGAGGACTGGCGTCCGTACCAGGGGCTGCTGGGGGAAATATGGGACAGATGGCACCACCGTCTGGCGCGTGAGGGCGTGTTTGACCGATGCGAGGAGGCATATATGCTCTATCAGAAGGAGAAGCGGCAGGGAGGGAAAGAATAAGAAGATGAAGAAGAGTATAAAGATGGGAATTTTTATATTGCTCACGATGGTTCTGCTGGCGGGCTGCGGCAACCAGACTATGCCCCTGGCGGAGGTATTCCAGCAGGAACAACTGGAGCAGCAGACCATACAGATTGTGGACTGGCTGAATGCGGGAGAGTATGAACTGGTTTATAATACTTTCCGGGAGGATATGAAACAGGCGCTGCCGTTGGAAGAATTGCGGTCGGCCTGCGCGGAGACTTACGGCGGCGCCGGGAATTTCACGCAGATTGACAGCACAATGGTCAGCGGCCAGGAGATTGAGGAGGAGGACTATGCCGTTGTCATGGTTAAGGCTCAATATGAAAAGCAGATTGTGACATTTCAGGTGGGATATGATGCGGATATGCAGGTGGTTGGTCTCTATATGAAGTAAAAATCGGTCACGAAGTGTCCTCCACACAAGCTGTTTTATGGCAGTTCCCAAGGAGAGTTTGGTTTATTAGGGCATATCGCAGAAGAATAATTAGATATGCAGGAAGAGGGAAATAATGAAAATTTTAGTGATTGGCGGCAGTTATTTTTATGGTCGGGTATTTGTGATGCAGGCCGCGGAGGAGCATGAGATTACCGTGACGAACCGGGGAACCTACTCCATGGAAGATTTTGGAGTGGCACAAATCAGAGGAGACCGCAGAGATCCGGCGGTATGGCAGGAATTGTGCGAAAGCTATGACGCAGTGGTGGATTTTTGTGCCTACGAGGCGGGGGACGTCCGATGTGTGCTTGAAAATATGCCGAGCAGGCCCGTTCAATATATTGCCATCAGCACTGTGGATGTATACCGTCGGGGGATCGGAGGTTATAAGGCGGAGGACACCCCCTATGAGGACAGAACGCTGCCGGGAGAGGCCGGGGCATATATTGCCGGGAAGGTAGCCCTGGAGAAAGAACTGCGGCAGGTATGTAGGGAGCAGGGAGTGGACTGGACAGTGTTGCGGCCGGGAATTCTTTATGGCCCTTACAATTATGCGCCCCGGGAGTCCGCTTATATTCAGCTGATGGTGCAGCAAAAGATTCTGCCCAGGGTTACGGATGCGGACGGTCAGTTTCAGTTGGTTTATGTAAAGGATGCAGTGGAAGCAATCCGAAAATGCCTGGGGCAGCCGCAGACTTACGGAAAGGCATATAATATCTGTGAGAGAGAGCCGGTGACCTATGGTCGTCTGGCGGATGCCTTATTAAAGGTATGCGGCGATGCAGTGGAAGAATATCCCATGACAATAGACCAGGCTGTAAAACAGGGTGTTCCATTGCCTTTTGCCGTGAGAGAGCAGGAGACCGAATTGTATGACAATACCAGAAGCCTACAGGAACTGGGGATGGTATATACCGGACTGGAGGAGGGCATGGGAAAGACTTATAGGGCGTTCCGAAATGTATTTGCCAACCGGAGGTAGAATTTTTGCAATAGCTTTGAATATAAGGTTATTGTCAAAAAGCGATAGGGCTGTTAATATAGGTATATAGTATAAAAGAGGAATATTCCCGACAGGGAACATGCAATTTAAAACAGGAGGAGAGAGGAAATGCAGGAGTTGAAACCGATAAAGGAAGGAAAAGTACGTGAGATCTATGACAATGGGGATACCTTGATTATGGTGGCTACGGACAGGATCAGTTGTTTTGATGTGATTCTGAAAAATCAGGTCACGAAGAAGGGGGCGGTGCTTACTCAGATGTCCAAGTTCTGGTTTGACATGACCAGAGACATCCTGCCCAACCATATGATTTCAGTGGATGTAAAGGATATGCCGGAGTTTTTCAGGCAGGAGCGTTTTGACGGCAACAGCATGATGTGCCGTAAACTGGAGATGCTGCCCGTGGAGTGTATAGTGCGGGGATATATCACCGGCAGCGGCTGGGCCAGCTATCAGAAGGACGGCACTGTGTGCGGCATCAAGCTGCCGGAAGGACTGAGGGAGTCGGATAAGCTGCCGGAGCCTATTTATACCCCCTCCACCAAGGCGGAGATCGGCGACCATGACGAGAATATCTCCTTTGAGCAGAGCGTGGAGTACCTGGAGAAATATTTCCCCGGCAAGGGCCAGGAGTATGGGGAGAAGCTCCGTGACTACACCATTGCCCTGTATAAAAAGTGCGCAGAGTATGCCTTGACCAAGGGGATTATCATTGCGGATACCAAGTTTGAGTTTGGTCTGGACGAAGAGGGCAATATAGTGCTTGGAGATGAGATGCTGACGCCGGATTCCTCCCGGTTCTGGCCTGCGGAGGGATATGAGCCGGGCCATGCTCAGCCCTCCTTTGACAAGCAGTTTGCCAGGGATTGGCTGAAGAGCCATGAACATGACTGGGAACTGCCCCAGGAGATAGTGGATAAGACCATCGAGAAGTACCTGCAAGGTTATGAGTTGATCACGGGAAAACCATTGGAGTAAATAGCTTGAAATGAAGCATGAACTAAAAAGGGGCTGAGAAGCCTCTTTTTTAGTGTGTACAATAGACGCAAATTCGGTTACCGATAATGTTGACTTTAGACTGAATGTGTTGTATTATGGATTTATCGGAGCCGATAAAAAATACGGAGGTGTAAATATGATCTTTATGGAAGAACGTCACCAGAGAATAGCGGATGTTATTCGCGAAAACGGAAAGATTACCATTGCCGAAATTACCGGAGAATATGGTATATCTGATGAATCCGCACGGAGAGATCTGCGGATGCTGGAGCAGAAGGGAGTCTGCAAAAGAACCCATGGAGGCGCGATTTTGTTACAGCCGGTCAGCGTAAGACCGCCGGTGGACCGCAGGTTTGAGTGTATGCCCGTTTTTGACAATTATAAGGCCATTTCATGTAAGGCTGCGGAAATGATAGGCGAAAATGATACGATATATCTGACAGGCGGATCGCTTGGGTATCTCATGATCTCTGCCCTGCCCAGAGATATCCATTATACAGTGGTGGTCAACTCAGTAGATATAGGAAGGGAACTCAGAAGTTTTGAGAACATTGAGGTTTATCTCGTCGGGGGTAAAATGCGGCGGAGCGGTTCGCTGGTGGATAGTCTGGCCACAGAGTTTGTCAGCCGGATGCACTTTGATCTCTGCTTTATCACTGGAGCAGGACTGACAGCCGCCTTTGGACTGACTAATGGGACGGATGAAACAGCGGCATTTCAGCGCATAGTGATCAAGAACAGCAGGAGGAAATGCCTGTTGATCCCAGGCGCCAAAATCGGGACGAACTCCTTTATCAAAGTATGTGAGGCGGATGACTTTAACTCCGTTATTACGGACTGGGACTGCGTGGAGGAACAGATAACAGCGCTGGAGGAAAAAGGGATTGCAGTAATAATTGTCGGAGAATCCAAATGAATCGGGAAGAAATGCTGCGGAATCTGATTTTGGACGGGTATGTGAGTCTGCGGCAGTTCTCTATGGAGGCGGACATTCCCTATAGCACATTGACAACGGTGCTGTCAAGGGGAGTTGGCGGCGCTTCTTTTGATATGGTAATTCGGATTTGTAAGAAGCTTGGCATTGATCCCTGTGAACTCTGAGACAGCAAAACAGGGGTAAAATCTTCTTGAGGAGGATTTTGCCCCTGCTGCCATACTATTTCTTATATGCATCTCCCGCGGAGTGTCCATTCTCAAAGTCTTCCGTAAATATTGCCGGCGGCTTTCATCCGGCGTTATCTTTCCAGATTTTTGTTGGCGGTGGACAGCATCAGTTTGATGCGGTTGAGCTGGTTTACTTCGCTGGCACCGGGATCGTAGTCAATGGCCACAATGTTGGACTGGGGGTAGGCTTTCCGCAGAGCCTTGATTACTCCCTTGCCCACCACATGGTTGGGCAGGCAGCCAAAGGGCTGGGTACATACGATATTGGGCACGTTCTCATGGATCAGTTCCACCATCTCTCCGGTAAGGAACCAGCCCTCGCCGGTCTGGTTACCTATGGATACGATGGGCTTGGCGTACTCCACAATCTCCCGGATGGGAGTGGGCGGGTCAAAATGCTCGCTCCTGGCAAAAGCCTTGGCGGCAGCCCCTCGCAGCACATGCTCGATGGCCCAGATACCCAGGGAGGAAATCCTTGCCGCCTTTTTGCTGGTGCCCAGATGCTCTGCCTTGTAGATCTGGTTGTAGAAGCAGTATAGCATAAAGTCCATCAGATCGGGCACCACCGCCTCCGCCCCCTCGGCCTCCAGCAGTTCCACCAGGTGATTGTTGCCTGCCGGGGAGAATTTTACCAGAATCTCACCCACGATACCCACTCTGGGTTTCTTGATGTCCCGAAGCGGGATGGCATCAAATTCCCGGATCATCTTCCGACACATGCCGGGGAATTTTGCAAGGTTGATATGTTTGGCGGACACATAATCCTGGGCGATCTTCAGCCATTTTTGGTGCAGGGCTTCCACGCTGCCGGAAACCTCCTCGTAAGGGCGCATCCGGTAGACGCATCGCATGAAGATATCGCCGATCTGGGCAGACAGCGCCGCGCGCACCAGCAGGTCCAGATTCAGGTGGAAACCGGGATTGGTTTCTATACTGCCCAGGTTCAGGGAGATCACCGGGATCTGGGCCATACCAGCCTTTTCCAGGGCCCGCCGGATGAAGCCGATATAGTTGGTGGCCCGGCAACCCCCTCCGGTCTGGGTCATGATAACGGCTGTTTTGTTCAAATCATACTTGCCGGAGAGCAGTGCCTCCATGATCTGCCCCACCACCAGCAGGGACGGATAACAGGCGTCATTATTTACATATTTAAGACCCACGTCCACGGAGTGCTTGTTGTCGTTGGTCAGTACTTCAAAATGATAGCCGCAGGCGGCAAAAGCCTTTTCAAAGATGTCAAAGTGGATGGGCGACATCTGGGGACAGAGGATGGTATAGTCCCCTCGCATCTCCTCCGTAAACTGTACTTTCTGGATGGCGCTGGAGTGGATGGCCCGCTGTTCTGCTTTCTGTTCCCGCACACGTATGGCGGACAGGAGTGAGCGAACACGAATCCGGGCGGCTCCCAGATTGTTTACCTCATCAATCTTAAGGCAGGTATAGATTTTGCCGGAGCCGGACAGAATATCGTTCACCTGATCCGTGGTCACTGCATCCAGGCCGCAGCCAAAGGAATTAAGCTGAATCAGGTCCAGATTTTCCACCAGCTTCACATAGCTGGCGGCGGCGTACAGCCGGGAGTGGTACATCCACTGGTCGGAGACGATCAAGGGCCGTTCCGGGTCAGCCAGATGAGAGATGGAATCCTCTGTCAGCACAGCAATGTCATAGGAAGTGATCAACTCCGGTATACCATGGTTGATCTCCGGGTCAATGTGGTAGGGCCGGCCTGCCAGTACAATGCCCCGTTTCCCGGTCTCCTTTAGATATTGCAGGGTTTCTTCTCCCTTTTTCTGCATATCCCGGCGGGCTGCGGCCAGTTCTTCCCAGCCTTTTGCCACAGCCCCCCGCACCTCATGGGCAGGGATTTCACTAAACTGAGGTCCGCTAAACGGGAGTTCATCGGACTGGGGTCCGCTAAACCGGAGTTCATCGGACTGGGGTCCGCTAAACGGGAGTTCATCGGACTGAGGTCCGCTGAACTCCTTTATCAAGGCATCGGAGATGGTCTCCTGGCTGGTAAAGGCCATGAAAGGATTGCGGAAAATGATATTCTCGCTCCTTATTTCTTCCACATTGTTTTTGATATTCTCCGAGTATGAGGTTACAATAGGGCAGTTGTAGTGGTTGTTGGCATCCTCAAACTCGTTTCTCTCATAAAAAAGAGCCGGGTAGAAGATGAATTTTACGCCCTGTTTGATCAGCCAACTCACATGCCCATGGGCCAGTTTGGCCGGGTAACACTCAGACTCGCTGGGGATGGACTCGATGCCCAGTTCGTAGATCTGACGGGTGGACACCGGAGACAGCACCACCCGGAAACCTAGACTGGTGAAAAAGGTGTGCCAGAACGGGTAGTTCTCATACATATTCAATACCCTGGGAATGCCAACCACGCCCCTGGGAGCCTCGTCGGCGGGCAGAGACTCATAGTCAAACAGTCGCTTTAGTTTATACTCAAAGAGGTTGGGCACATTGTGGGCGTTTTTCTGGCCGCCGATGCCCCGTTCACAGCGGTTGCCGGAGATAAACTGCCGTCCGCCGGAGAATTTGTTGATGGTCAGGCGGCAATTGTTGGTGCAGCCCTTGCACTTTGCCATGCTGGTGTCAAATTGCAGGTTGCAGATCTGCTCATAGGAAAGCATGGAGGTCTGGTAGCTGGCGTTGCCGCTGCAGTTATCACCGCAAACTTCGCAATTGTCAGTGTCAGTATTTTCATTATAGTTTATTCCGCAACACTGTGTGTAGCGTTCCCGGGCGATCAGAGCCGCGCCGAAAGCGCCCATGATACCTGCGATATCCGGGCGAATGGCTTCACAGTTCGCGATTTTTTCAAAGCTGCGCAGAACGGCATCATTGTAGAAAGTACCGCCCTGAACCACGATCTCTTTGCCCAGTTCCGAGGCGTCGGACACTTTGATTACCTTAAACAAGGCGTTCTTGATCACCGAGTAGGCCAGTCCGGCGGAGATGTCCGCAACACTGGCCCCTTCTTTTTGGGCCTGTTTCACTTTGGAGTTCATGAACACGGTACAGCGGGTGCCTAGGTCAATGGGATGCTGGGCAAACAGAGCCGCCTGGGCAAAATCCTGAACGCTGTAGTTCAGGGATTTCGCAAAAGTCTCTATAAAGGAGCCGCAGCCGGAGGAGCAAGCCTCGTTGAGCTGCACACTGTCCACGGTCTGGTTCTTGATCTTGATACATTTCATATCCTGGCCGCCGATATCCAGAATGCAGTCCACCTGGGGATTAAAAAAGGCGGCGGCGTAGTAGTGGGCCACAGTCTCTACCTCACCGTCGTCCAGCAGGAAAGCTGCTTTCATGAGGGCTTCGCCGTAGCCGGTGGAGCAGGAGCGGACGATCTGCACATCCTCCGGCAGCTGCTGGTAAATCTCCTTCAGGGAGCGAATGGCAGTCTTTAACGGGCTGCCGTCATTGCTGCTGTAAAAGGAGTACAGCAGGGAGCCATCCTCCCCTACCAGGGCGATCTTGGTGGTGGTGGAGCCTGCGTCAATGCCCAGAAAAGCATTGCCGTGGTAGGAGGCCAGATCTCCGGCGCTCACTTTATGCCGGGCATGGCGGGCCTGGAAAGCGTCATATTCCTCCTGGCTGGCAAAGAGAGGCTCCATACGTTCTACCTCGAACTCCATCTTGATTTCTCCGGAGAGCTTTGCCACCATTTCCTCCAGGGTGTAACTGACTTCCTGCTTGGCGTTCATGGCAGATCCCATGGCGGCGAAGAGGTGTGAGTTGTCCGTATCCATGATATGTTCCTCATCCAGTTTCAGCGTTCGGATAAAGGCATTTTTCAATTCCGATAAAAAGTGCAGGGGGCCTCCCAGAAAAGCTACATGTCCCCGGATGGGTTTGCCGCAGGCCAGGCCGGAGATGGTCTGATTCACTACCGCCTGGAAGATGGAGGCCGCCAGATCCTCCTTGGTGGCGCCCTCGTTGATCAGGGGCTGGATATCAGTCTTGGCAAACACGCCGCAGCGTGCGGCGATGGTGTACAGGGACTGGTAATTTTTGGCGTACTCATTCAGACCCGCCGCGTCCGTCTGGATCAGGGAGGCCATCTGGTCGATAAAGGAGCCTGTACCACCGGCGCAGATGCCGTTCATGCGCTGCTCCACATTGCCGCCTTCAAAATAGATGATCTTGGCGTCCTCGCCGCCCAACTCAATGGCCACATCGGTCTTGGGAGCCAACTCTTTCAAGGCGGTGGACACGGCGATGACCTCCTGAGTAAAAGGCACACCCAGGTGACTCGCCAGGGTAAGTCCTCCGGAGCCGGTGATCATAGGGTGCAGCATAGCGTTGCCCAGCTCGTCATAAGCTTTCTGCAGCAGGGAGGACAACGTCTCCCGAATATTGGCATAGTGCCGCTCATAGTCGGAGAAAAGAATTTCGTGGTTCTCATCTAATATGGCAATCTTCACCGTGGTGGAACCGATGTCAATGCCCAGGGTGTATTCGGGGAGATGCCGATTCCCGGCATCGCAACTCATACAGTTATTGTTCATGTATAACATCCTTTCTGGATCAATTCAATATATCACAGCCATCTATTCAATCTATGAACGGAGGCTTACTTTTAAGCATTCCCCGACATTATACGACAGAAAAAGCAAAAATGCAACGGATTGCGAGCCTGGGACTGTGTTAAATTTTTGTAAAATGTTTATCATATTTTAAAATATGCATGCTATAAACTTTTGGAAATACTTGACAATTGCATGGCGGCATGTATAATAAGAGATACAACAGCAGGAAGAATACTTGACTCACGGAAGTGGGCCGCTATTCTTCCTGCTGTTTTGCTATCGAAAAACAGAGGAGGAATCTGCGTATGACAAAAAATGGAGAAAAGAATATTTCCAACCGGGAGGTAAAGAACAGCGCGTTCACAACGTTTTTCGGGGAACCGGAGAATGCCTCCCAGCTATATGCCGCATTGGGGGAAGTGGAGGTGTCCCCGGAGGACATCACTTATGTGACGCTTGAGGGAGTGCTTTTCATTGCAAGGAAGAATGACCTGGCCTTCACCGTGAAAAACCGTGTGCTGGTCATCAGTGAGCACCAGTCCACGATCAACGAGAACATGCCCCTTCGGGATTTTATATACCTGGGCCGGACATTGGAGAAGCTGTTGGATGAGAAAAACCTGTACAGGAGAAAATTGATACATATTCCCACCCCGGAATTTTATGTGTTTTATAATGGTGACACCCCGTTTCCAAGTGAAAAAATCCTACGGCTTTCCGATGCGTATCTTGAAAAAGGGAAACATCCTATGTTAGAATTGGAAGTGAAAGTGATCAATATTAACCCGTCATCGGGCCATAAGCTGTTGAAGGAGTGCCGCCCCATGTATGAATATTCCTGGTTCATCCAGCGAATCAGGAACTACCTTTCGGACGGCTGGGGCCGGGACAATGCCATCACCCAGGCGGTGCAGGACTGCCTGGACAACGGGATTATGACGGAGTTTATGAAAGAACACGGATCGGAGGCGGTAAATATGCTGTACACACAGTGGAACTGGGATGACGCTATGGAGGTGGAGCGGGAAGAGGCATATGAGGAAGGGAAGATTGCCGGAATGGCAGAGGGAAAGATTGCCGGGATAGCAGAAGGAAAGAACCTTGGGGAACGTCAGGCTGTACTAGACTTGCTTGAGGACCTGGGAGAAATTCCTGAGGACATCCGGACCCGCATCCATACCGAGGAAGACCAAAAAAATCTGCGCCAATGGCTCAAGGCGGCAGCGAGGGCGGCGAGTTTTGAGGCATTCAGGGAAAAGATGGGATGATCTGTAAAATGTTTTGACATATATCCATATTGAACTTGACAATAACAGGAAGATATGTATAATAAGAGATACAACAGCAGGAAGAATACTTGACTCACGGAAGTGGGCCGCTATTCTTCCTGCTGTTTTGCTATCGAAAAACAGAGGAGGAATCTGCGTATGACAAAAAATGGAGAAAAGAATATTTCCAACCGGGAGGTAAAGAACAGCGCGTTCACAACGTTTTTCGGGGAACCGGAGAATGCCTCCCAGCTATATGCCGCATTGGGGGAAGTGGAGGTGTCCCCGGAGGACATCACTTATGTGACGCTTGAGGGAGTGCTTTTCATCGCGAGGAAAAACGATCTGGCCTTCACCGTGAAAAACCGTGTGCTGGTCATCAGTGAGCACCAGTCCACGATCAACGAGAACATGCCCCTGCGGGATCTTATATACCTGGGCCGGACATTGGAGAAGCTGTTGGATGAGAAAAACCTGTACAGGAGAAAATTGATACATATCCCCACACCGGAATTTTATGTATTTTATAATGGCGATACGCCTTTTCCAACTGAAAAAATCCTGCGGCTTTCCGATGCGTATCTTGAAAAAGGGAAACATCCTATGTTAGAATTGGAAGTGAAAGTGATCAACATAAATCCGTCATCGGGCCATAAGCTGTTGAAGGAGTGCCGTCCCATGTATGAATATTCCTGGTTCATCCAGCGAATTAGGAACTACCTTTCGGATGGCTGGGGCCGGGACAATGCGATCACCCAGGCGGTGCAGGACTGCCTGGACAACGGAATAATGACGGAGTTTATGCAAGAGCACGGATCGGAGGCGGTAAATATGCTGTACACACAGTGGAACTGGGATGACGCCATGGAGGTGGAGAGGGAAGAAGCATATGAGGAAGGGAAGATTGCCGGAATGGCAGAGGGGAAGATTGCCGGAATGACGGAGGGAAAAACCCTTGGTGATCTTAATCGCAGTCGCCAGGATATTCTGGATTTATTGGAAGATCTTGGAGAAATTCCTGAGGACATCCGGACCCGCATCCATACCGAGGAAGACCTCAAAAATCTGCGCCAATGGCTCAAGGCGGCAGCGAAGGCGGCGAGTTTTGAGGCATTCAGGGAGAAGATGGGATGACAAGGGCTTTGTCCGCTATTCTTCTTCATCTTCAATATACTCCATGACATCCGTCACATTACATTTCAGAAGTTTGCACAGTTGGTTGATTGTATTGGTAGACACGCTATTGCCCTTTTGGATAGAATAGTAGGTAGCCCTGGAAAAACCTAATTTTTCCAACCGGTAGGAAGTGATATGTTTTTCTTTCATGGTCTTAAAAAGCGGGGCATAGCTTATCAAAATACAACCCTCCTGTCTATATTTGAGTTCAGCATCTGTTCGGGCAGATGCTGTTTTTATGTGTAGGGTATCAAAAGCCTTTCAGGTAATAAATCAATATGAATGTTGTCAAGAAGATAAAATATTTATTCTTTCAGAGTGAAAAATAAGTCTAACAATATTCCTTATACAAAAATGTATATATAATATGGAACGGTGATTTACATACAGCGGATCTTTGTAAACATTGTAAGGAGAAAGAATTGGCTTGACTATGTATGAATATCCGAGTATAATAGGCGATAATATGTATGGATATCCGTACATATAAATCCATGCCTCGAAACCAGAGTTTCGCGGTTAGAAATGGTTATAAATGTATTCACAATATGCCTTATATAGGAAGGCTAAAATGAAGTCTACCTAAATTATAAAAAGAAAGGAACAAAGGTATGGGAACAATCAAGAGAAGAGGACTGGCGGTATGCATGGCGGCATTGCTGATGCTGTCTGGTTTGACGGCAGCGGCGGAGCCATTGCAGGCCGAAAGTGAAAATGCTTTGGAAAATACCGCAGCGGTATCCGGCGGCAATGCGGACACAGATGTGGAAACGCCTGGGGAGATGGACAGTACAGAGAAAGGAAATCTGTCAGATATAGTGGGAACCCAGGCAGAGGACCAGATAACGGCTTATGCGGCGGATGATATTGCCAGTGGTACTGATGGGGATATTACATGGGTGATTGACGCCAGTGGAAAACTGACAGTGACGGGAACTGGGGATTTATCATCGAATTTTGCATGGCAAGCTTATTCCGACCAGATTATTTCGGCTGAAATAAATGTGACTGGAATGACGGATGCATCTTACTTGTTTTCGGGGTGCTCAAATTTAACGAGTCTAGACGTAAGCGGCTTTGATACCAGCAACGTGACGGATATGAGGTGGATGTTTTATGGCTGCAGCGGCCTAACGAGCCTAGATGTAAGCGGTTTTGATACCAGCAACGTGACGGATATGAGGTGGATGTTTTATGGCTGTAGCGGCCTAACGAGCCTGGATGTAAGCGGCTTTGATACCAGCAACGTGACGTATATGGGGGGGATGTTTTATGGCTGTAGCGGTCTAACAGGTCTGGATGTAAGCGGCTTTAATACCAGCAACGTGACGGATATGGGGTGGATGTTTTATGGCTGTAGCGGACTAACAAGTCTGGATGTAAGCGGCTTTGATACTAGCAACGTGACGGATATGGGGCAGATGTTTGCAGGCTGTAGCGGACTAACAAGTCTGGATGTAAGCGGCTTTGATACCAGTAACGTGACGGATATGGGGCAGATGTTTGCAGGCTGTAGCGGACTAACAAGTCTGGATGTAAGCGGCTTTGATACCAGCAACGTGACGGATATGTGGCAGATGTTTGATGGCTGTAGCGGACTAACAAGTTTGGATGTAAGCGGCTTTGATACCAGCAACGTGACGGATATGAGGTGGATGTTTTATGGCTGCAGCGGCCTAACGAGCCTAGATGTAAGCGGTTTTGATACCAGCAACGTGGCGTATATGGGGCAGATGTTTGAAGGCTGTAGCGGACTAACAAGTCTGGATGTAAGCGGCTTTGATACCAGCAACGTGACGGATATGGGGTGGATGTTTTATGGCTGTAGCGGCCTAACGAGCCTGGATGTAAGCGGCTTTGATACCAGTAACGTGGCGGATATGAGAGATATGTTTTATGGCTGTAGCGGCCTAACGAGCCTAGATATAAGCAGCTTTGATACTAGCAACGTGACGGATATGGGGTTGATGTTTGATGGCTGTAGCGGTCTAGCAAGTCTGGATGTAAGCGGCTTTGATACCAGCAACGTGACGGATATGAGATATATGTTTGCAGGCTGTAGCGGCCTAACGAGCCTAGATGTAAGCGGCTTTGATACCAGCAACGTGACGGATATGAGATATATGTTTGCAGGCTGTAGCGGCCTAACGAGCCTGGATGTAAGCGGCTTTGATACCAGCAACGTGACGGATATGAGGTGGATGTTTTATGGCTGTAGCGGTCTAACGAGTCTGGATGCAAGCGGCTTTGATACCAGCAGCGTGACGAATATGGCCAGTATGTTTTTTTGCTGCAGCAGCCTGACCACTATCCAAAGCCCATACAATGTAAATACCTCCGCTCCTCTACCTGTTGTCACTGGCACCGTTTGGACTCTTCCCGATGGAACGGAAGTCACAGAGCTGCCCCAGGGGTTAAGCAACAGTGTAACCCTGATCCGCAGCGGCACTCCGACTACGCCGCAGATCACCACGACTACGCCTGATCTGAGCATGGAAGATGTGGTCAGGGTAAAATATGTCCCCTACTCCTACACAGTGGAAACCAACAATACAGACCCGGATAACACAGTCACTTTCTCCATCGTGGAGGGAGAATTGGCAGAAGGGCTGCAGATATATCCGGCCACAGGCGAGATTTATGGCGTACCGTTGGAAGCGGGAGAGTTTAAAATCAAGGTGATGGCTACATATAGTAATCCGGCTTACCTTCCCTCCTATGCGGAATTGACATTGACTGTTCTGGACAATACGGACGGCAATGTGGGCGTCGCTACGGATTCCGGATATGATATTACCCAGCCCGTAATCGGCTTTGACACTGAGAACATGGAGGGGAGCAGCGCACAGACACTGGTTTCCCAAGGTGAATATTCCCAGTTCAGAGATGTTTACATTGACGGCAGAAGGCTAACGGCGGAGCAGGACTATACCTCCCAGGCTGGCAGTACCAGAATTACCATATTGAATCAAACCTTGGCCAGCGGCGGTGAGGGAACACATACCTTGGGCATTGAGTTCCGTACAGAGGACGGTACACTGAAACGTGCGGCGCAAAACTATGTTATTGGTAAAATCGTTGTGGGTGACAACACAGGCAGCAATAACGGTGGCAGTGACAATACTGAAAATAACAATAGCAGCAACAGTAATAATGGAAACAATAGCAATAACAGCAACATTAACAGCAGTCTCCTTCCGACAACAATATCCTCCCAACAGGACTTCATCATCTACACGGTAGAGCGGGGCGACAGTCTGTGGAAGATTGCTGCCAGGTTCTACGGCCAGGGCAGCAGCTGGAGAAGGATCTACGAAGATAATATGGCGGTGATCAAGAATCCTCACAGGCTCTACGCAGGCCAAAAACTTATAATCCGCCTGACAGGATTAGCATATCCTGTGCAGGAAACGCCTGCCCCTGTATCCGAAGCGGCAGTATCAGAGGGAACCGCCTACAGAGTACAGAAGGGCGACAGACTTTGGACTATTGCTTATAGGGCTTACGGCAGCGGGCGGCTCTGGAACATCATCTATGAGGCCAACAAGGACGTTATAGCAGACCCGGAGCGTATCCGTGAGGGCCTGGTGATCATTATCCCCCAGAGATAACTGGCAGGTATGCCTGTCTGAACCAGAACACGGAACTGTTTGTGCGTCTCTCTGAAACCGGTAAATCTGCCGTGGCGGTTTTGCGCGGACTCTTTTATGAGGTACAGCTTGCCAGCACTTTTACAGTTGCATGAACAAAAAAGACAATTTTTTGAACAAAACAGTCAAAGAAAGCCGGTTTTATTGAATGCAAAAAATGTAAATGATATAATGGCAAACAGTACAGATATCTTTGGATTATTTGGATAGGTGACAGTAAATTCAGATATCAGTGCGCGGATAAAGAGAAAACATAGATTTTTGGGGGAGAGAACAGCCATGGGTACAATCAGAAAAAAAGGCTTGGCAGTATGCATGATAGCGTTGCTGGCCATATTGGGAATGACAGTGTCGGCGGAGAGGCCGCAGGAGACAGGAAATGCAGAAACTATCGGATCCCTGTCTGGCGGGGACGCGGCCGGGGAGCAGATAATGCCCTATGCGGACGGTGTTATTGCCAGTGACACAGATAACAATGACAATATCGACTGGAAGATTGATGCCAGTGGCAGGCTGACGGTGACAGGGACTGGAAATCTGGCGGGAGATCTTTCAAGTGGTACTTATGCATGGAAATCATGGAGCAGCCAGATCACTTCCGCAGTTGTCAATGTAAGTGGAATGACGAATGCATCTTACTTATTTTCTGGCTGCTCCAGCATGACAAGTATAGACATTAGCGGCTTAGATACCAGTTTGGTGACGAATATGGGCGGCATGTTTGAAGGCTGCAGCAGTCTAACCAGCATAGATTTGAGCGGTTTTGATACCAGCAATGTGACACAGATGTCCAGCATGTTTTCAGGCTGCAGCAGCCTTACCAGTTTGGATTTGAGCAATTTAAATACGAGCAAAGTATTTCAGATGCTTGGGATGTTTGAAGGCTGCAGCAGTTTGGCAAGCCTGAATTTGAGCGGTTTTGATACCAGTGCTGTGGTGGATATGGCAAGCATGTTCAGTAGGTGCAGCGGTCTGACCAGTTTGAATCTGGGAGGAATAGATACAAGCGGTGTGCGAGATATGAGATGGATGTTTGAGGGCTGCAGTAGCCTGACCAGCCTGAATTTGAGCGGCTTTGACACTGGCAATGTGGTGCAGATGTCCCATATGTTTGAGGGCTGCAGCAGTCTGACCAGTTTGGATTTAAGCAGCTTTAATACTGGCAATGTCATGTATATGTCGGGTATGTTTTCGGAGTGCGGCAGTCTGGCAAGTTTAAATATGGGTAACTTAAATACCAGCAGCGTAGATGACATGTCGAATATGTTTTATGGCTGCGGCGACTTGGTCAGCCTGGATTTGGGCAGTTTTGATACCAGTGGTGTATTTGATATGGATGGCATGTTTGAAAATTGCAGTAGCTTGGCCAGTCTGGATATAAGCAACTTTAATTTAGGCAGCGTAATGTACATGTCAAGGATGCTTGATAACTGTAGCAGTCTGCTCACGCTCCATGCGCCCGGTAATGTAAATCTCCCGGTATCGCTTCCTGTCGTTGCAGGCACTTCATGGAGTCTGCCAGATGGAACAGTAGTCACCGAGTTGCCTCAGGGCGTGAGCGCCAGCGTCACCCTGATACGCAGCGGCACCCCGGATGGACCGGGCATCATCACTACCACCCCCGATCTGAACATGGAAGATGTGATCAGGGTAAAATACGTTCCATACTCCTACACCGTGGAGACCAACAATATAGATCCGGATAACATAGTCACCTTCTCCGTGGCAGAGGGAAGGCTGGCGGATGGGCTGCTGATGTATCCCGCCACCGGCGAAATCTATGGCGTACCTACAGAAGCCGGTGAATTTAATATTACTGTGATGGCAGTCTACAGCAACCCGGCGTATCTCCCATCTTATGCGGAACTGGTATTGACGGTTCTGGACAACACGGACAGCAATGTGGGTCTGGCCACGGACCCCGGCTATGATATCACCCAGCCGGTGACTGGATTTAATGTGGAAAATATCGTGGGAAACGGCGCCCAGACGCTGATTTCTCAGGGTGAGTACTCGGAGTTTAGGGATGTATACATAGATGGTAAGAAACTGACCGAGGGACAGGATTATACCTCCGAGGCCGGCAGTACCAGAATTACGATCATGAACCAGACTCTGGCAGACGGCGGCACGGGAACCCACACACTGGGTATTGAGTTCCGCACTGAGGGCGGCGTTCTGAAACGTGCGGCGCAGAACTATGTGATCCGAAAAGGCACTGACAGCGATAATACTGGAAACACCGGAAATTCCGGCGGCAATACAGGCAATCAGACAAATAACAGCAATAATAATAGCAATAACGCTGGAAATAATAACGGAAATGCCGGAAAAGGCGTAAATCTCGTACCGACTGTCCCCACAGAGGTTTCCCAGCAGGATTTTATTATATATATAGTGGAGCGCAATGACAGTCTGTGGAAAATAGCGGTCAAATTCTATGGAGAGGGTAACAGCTGGAGAAAAATATATGAGGACAATAAGGCAGTGATCAGAAGCCCTGGCAGACTTTATGCGGGACAGCGACTTATGATCCGTCTGCCTGGCGTAACAGCGGCGCCCTCGGAAGAGACTGTTACCTCCGCTGCGACGATAGTCACACAGGAAAACATCTATGTGATACAGAAAGGGGATATGCTTTGGAGCATTGCCGCCAGGGTCTACGGAGACGGAAAACTCTGGACCGTTATTTACGAGGCCAACAAGGATGTTATCAAAAATCCGGAATGCATCCGGGCGGGACAGGTGCTCAATATCCCGCATAACTTTTAGAGTAAACAGGATAGGTGACAGTAGATGAAATCAGATATACTTTCTTTGAAAACCATTTATCAGTTTCTTACTATCAATGATTACCCTGTGTATTCAGATGGAATCATCACCAAGAAAAACCACACAGGACTCACGCTTACAAAATTTTGGCGGGAGAATATTCTGTTTGATTTTAGGAATCGCAAATGTGGGAAACAGATATGGAGAAATGACGGCGGGCGCAACCGCTATACTTCAGATATATGCAACCGGAGCGCAAGACTGGGGCTGTATGGTGAGTATGCGGAAGAAATCCTTAATGCGGCTAATTCGGATTCCGTGTTTAGACAGATAGAGCAATTCATGGACGTGTTGCTTGCGCGGGAGTACAGTTATGAGGTCTTTAGCCAGAAACTGCCCTGCTACCTCAAGCTGATTGCGCAGTGGGATGAAAACTTTTCTGAGGAGGCCAGACTCTTTTTCGAGAGCGCTATTGAAAAGAGGGAAGAGTTTGAAAACTGCGGCAGCAGCGGATGTGCTTTTTTCTGTGGCTGGTTCCTTACATTGCTGATGTTTCACGCCCTTGCGGGCAACGGAGAAGGGGAGAGCATTATGTCCCGGCTCAGGAGAGATTCCTCCCTGCATATCGAAAATCTTGGAAAGATATATTTTAAGGGGGAAATGCCCAAGGGAAAAGTAGTATTTCTGACAAGCAGAAATACGGAACTGTGCAGTTCACCTCTCCCTCGGCAGCATTTTTTTGGCAGGGAGAAAGAATTGTTTGAACTGCGCAGAATGCTTATCCAGGGCGGGAAATATCTGGTGAGCGGTATGGGCGGCATCGGTAAGACTGAATTGACGCGTCAACTCCTGAAATATTGTGAGGAAGAAGCGCTGGCGGACTATATCTGCGCGATTCAATATGAGGGGAGCCTGCCTGCCAGTTTTGTAAAGGCATTTCCGCAGATACGCGGCACGAATATGGAAGAAAATTTTTATGAAGCCCTGGCGTGTGTACGAATGCATGAAGGCGACCGCGTATTGATTGCCATCGACAATATGGATCAAAATAAGAAGGAGGAGCTGGCCATATTGGCATCCCTTCCGGCTACGGTTTTTGTCACTTCCAGATGTCAGGAATTTGACGGTTTTAGGACTTATTCCGTCCCGCTGCCCAGCAGGAACGCGGCCAGACTAATATTCCAGGATAATTATGATAAAACCATGAATATGGAAGATGAACGGGTTCTGTCGGACATCCTGGAAAAGGACATCTGGCGGCACACATTGACCCTGCGTCTGTTGGGGCGCGCCTCGGCGGACAGGGGATGGACACTTCCGCAGCTTCAGGCGCGTTTAGAGAAAGGAATCATGCCTGTCTCCATGGAGAGACAGGATATGTACGGGGACTTACAGCAAATGTACCGCAGAATATATGCGGATTTCAAGCTGCCAAAGGAAATGAAGGGCTTGCTGCGAATATTTTCCGTGTTGCCCCATCAGAATTATACGCCAGAGTTTGCGGAGACTTTTTTGCAGGGTTTCCTCACCCCTGGATCCAATATGCGGGAGAGCCTGAAAAGACTGTATGAGACGGGCTGGCTGGAGGAACATGAAAGCGGATATTCGATGCATCCCTTCATTGCGGAATGTGTGCGCAGCGGCGGAGTTAAGGAGAGCGAGATCACCCCATTTTTGGAGAGTTTGGTAGATGCATGGGAGCAGTCCGGCAGAGATTTTCGGATAGAAAACGCTTCATCCATGGTGCTGGAGTGGGAGGGCAGCTGGAAGGACTTTGACGCGGGGCTTATGGAAACCATGATATTGGTTCCCAGCCTGTGCCTGAACCTGTCCGGGAAATGCAGCCGCTTACTGTCGGAGCTTGCGTTGTTGGCGTATGAAATCCAGTATAACAATTTTGGCCCATCCAGTGAAGCGCTGGAGCGGCTGGTGCTGGTAAAAGAGAAGAGCGGCCAGCTGGGCATCAGGGCAAGAGCTGTTCTCTGCATTCTGCTGTGCAACTACAATTACAGTGAATTGAGCCAGCTGAAGGAGGAATACCGATTCCTGGCAGGCAGTCAGGAACTGGAGACAAGGGAAAAGGCGATGGTGGCCAATCAGCTTGCCTCAGCATATTATATCAGTGGAGATATGGAAGAGACCCAGGAGATGCTGGCCGAACTCAAAAAGTATGAGGGGATTGGTTTCGTACACATACTGGTATGCCGCCTGCAGGCTGACATAGCCATACAGCGGGGAGATTTTGAAGCCTACGGAGAGTGGCTCATCAAAGGGTATGAAGCGGGAAAGAGAGAAGGGCAGGGTAAATGGAGCGTCATACAGGTGACATTACTTCATCTCATAAGTTATTACCTTTCGGTGCGGCAGTTTGAACAGGTTGAGCGGCTCCTGGATGAAGCGGAAAGCAATATACAGCAGTCCGGCGGAATGATTGCCCATTGCCATTGTATGTTCTATCGCGGTATGCTTGCTACGCAGATAGGAAATGAAGACTATGGCATAGAGCAGTTGGAAGAGGCATGTAAACTGGCACGAAGTTTTTGGCTCAATGTATCGGACGCACAATATGCGAGATGCGTTGTGGATCTTGCCATGGCATATAACAAGGCAGGCCGCAGGGAAGAAGCGGCCGAGCGCTACAAAGAGGCGCTGGATATTTTCAGACAGCAGCCGCAGTATGAATTTGACATGCACAGGACACTCAACAACATAAGCGTCATGTACCTTGACTGGGGGAAACCCGGAGAGGCGCGCGTGTATCTGGAGGAAGCGATGCCCATTGGGGAGAAACTGGGCGGTGTGGGTCTTGCGGAGAATCAAAACAATCTGTCCAGGGCGTGGAGCCAGCTGGGGGACAGGGATAAGGAGCTGCAATATCTGAGGAAAGCGGCGCCTGTGCTGGAGCAGTTCTATGGAGGCGAACATCCCAAGGTGATAGACGCGAAAAAGAGGCTTGCGGCACATGACAATGAGATAACCGAGGAGCGGGATCATGAAGATTAGACTGGCAATATTGGACAGAGACCAGGTTTATTTAAGGCGTCTGGAATCTGTTTTCAATGTAAAATATGCGGACAAACTGGAAACGTTTATCTTTACAGACAGGGAGTATGCCTTGGGGTCGCTGAGGGAAAAAAAGATTGACGTATTTCTGGCGGACGAGACATTCGATGTTGAAATGACGCAGCTGCCCTCAAACTGCGGATTTGCTTACCTGGTGGATACGACGGACATTGAAAAAGTCAAGGATGCCGCGGCCGTGTGCAAATTCCAGAAGGCGGAGACCATCTACCGCCAGATCCTGGGGATGTTTTCGGAGAAGACAGCGGCAGTGGTTGGAGCGCGTATGGAGGGAGAGGGCGCCAAGACGCTGGCTTTTGTCTCGGCGGCGGGTGGTACAGGCAGTTCTGTGGCAGCCGCGGCCTGTGCCATGCATTTTGCCCAGAAAGGGAAAAAGGCGCTGTATCTGAACCTGGAGAAATTCGGCAGCGCGGATGTGTTCTTTCAGGCCGAGGGCAACACCTGCCTGAGCGATGTGATCCGTGCCGTCAAGAGCAGAACAGGTAATCTTGCTATGAAACTGGAGAGCACGGTGAAGCAGGACCTCACCGGTGTGTTCTTCTATTCCTCCGCCAGGCTGGCTCTGGACATTGCGGAACTGAGCGCCGGCGAGACGCAGCAGATTGTCAGTGTGCTGAAACAGTCGGGCGGCTATGACTATATCGTTCTCGACCTGGATTTTTCTCTGGAGACGGGCATGTTAAAGCTGCTGGAGGAGTGCGATACCATTATATTTGTGGCGGACGGATCCGCGGCGTCCAACGTAAAACTGGAGAGAGTGGTGACCTCCATGAACGTCATGGAGCAGGATCAGAAGATTGACAAAAAGCTGCTGATGCGCTGCGGAATCCTGTACAACCGTTTCAGCAGCCAGACTTCCCATAAAGCTTCGGTCGGTGAATTTAAAGAATTTGGCGGGATAAACAGGTTCGAGGGCTTTGATACGGGCAGGCTGCTGCAGCAGCTCAAGGCACAGCCGGTTTTCGATATGTTTGAATAAGTCCGGCTGACCCTTTAGAGTCATTGCGCGGCGATTTAAGTTGGAGGACATAAGATGACCTTTGAGGCGGAGCAACAATTTATTGCGGATATTAAAAAGTATATAGGAGAAAATTTTCCTTTAAGCAAGCTTTCGGACGAGGAACTACAGGAAAAGATCGAGCAGGTTTGTGACCAGCGCATGGAGGGGCAGTATGTGTCCATAGAGCAGCATGTGTCCATCGTGGAACAGGTGTATAGCTCCATCCGGGGATTCGGCCTGCTGGACAGTATCATCAAGGACGACACCATCACCGAGGTCATGATCAATGGGCCGGAGGATATCTTTATCGAGCAGAACGGCCATCTGTTTAAGATGGAAAAGCAGTTCGAGAGCGAGAGACGATTGGAGGATATCATTCAGAGGATCGTGGGTCTGGCAGGACGGGAAGTGAACCAGGCCAATCCCATCTGCGATACTCGTCTGCCGGACGGCTCCCGTGTAAACGTGGTGCTGCCGCCCATAGCCCTGTGCGGTCCTACGCTGACCATCCGTAAGTTTTCCAAGACCCCTATGACCATTGAGCGGCTGATCAGCTACGGCTCCATCACCCGTGAGATAGCGGACAAGCTGGAGCTGCTGGTGAAGGCCAAATACAATATTTTCATCTGCGGCGGTACGGGATCCGGCAAGACCACCTTCCTGAATGCGCTGTCCAACTATATCCCCAAGGATGAGCGTGTGATCACCATCGAGGACTCGGCGGAACTGCAGATCGTGGGCGTGGAGAATCTGGTGCGGCTGGAGACCCGGAACGCCAATGCGGCAGGGGTGGGACAGATCACGATCCGGGATCTGATCAAGTCCTCCCTGCGTATGAGACCGGAGCGCATTGTGGTGGGTGAGGTCCGCGGAGGCGAGGCGCTGGATATGCTGCAGGCCATGAATACGGGCCACGACGGTTCCCTGTCCACAGGCCATGCCAATTCCACCCAGGATATGCTCAGCCGTCTGGAAACCATGGTGCTGCAGGGCGCTCCGGGACTTCCCTTAGAAGCTATCCGGCAGCAGATCGCTTCGGCTGTGGATATCATTGTCCACCTGTCCAGGCTGCGGGACAAGTCCCGGAAAACCATGGAGATCACGGAAGTGGTGGGCTATAAGGACGGGCAGGTGATTTTAAATCCCCTGTATGTGTTTGAGGAAGACGAAAAGAGTACCCTGGAAAAAGTATCCGGCAGCCTAAACCGCACGGAAAACAAGATGCAGAACGTATTTAAGCTGCATTTGTCGGGGATTAAAACAGAGATTTGACACAGGAAAGAGGAAAATTGAGATTATGGCAAAGAAGGAAAAGGCCCCAAAGGAACCCAAACAGAGGAAAGCGAAGAAAATCAAAGAGCCCCAGTATTATTCCTCCGCCACCAATATGCGGACCCTGAATTACAAAGTGTATTACATGAGCGGGGCGGAGAAAATCCTGTATTTCCTGATTGGATTTATTGTGGGCGCGGCTGTGGGCTATCTGTTTTACGGGGGACTGGCCAAGGACGCCTACGGTGATCCTACCACGGCCACTTATGTGCTGAATCTGCTGATTTCCGGCGCCGCGGGCATTGCCGCAGGCCGTGCGTTTCTTCCTGTCCGAACGGATATGATCATGAAGGCCAGGACAAAAAAACTGAAGTCCCAGTTCCGGGATATGCTGGAGGCGTTTAATACCTCCCTGGGGGCGGGCAAGAATGTGACGGATTCTTTTCACTCGGTATATGAGGACCTGAAGGTGCAGTATGAGGAGGACGCATACATATTGAAGGAGTTGGAGGTCATTCTCTCCTGCATGGACAACAATGTGGATCTGGAGGTGCCGTTGGCGGACTTCGGAGCCAGGAGCGGTGTGGATGACATCGTAAGCTTTGCCAATGTATTCAAGATATGTTACCACAAGGGCGGCAATATAAAGGATACCATACGCAACACCCATGAAATTCTCAGCGACAAGATGGAGATTGCGGAGGAGATTGAAACCATAGTGACGGGGGCCAGGTCAGAGCAGTATCTGATGCTGGTCATGCCCATCCTTCTGATCGGTATGATCAAGACCATGAGCGCGGATTTCGCGGCCAATTTTGCGACACCCCCGGGAATCCTGGCCACCACTGTCGGTATCGTCATGTTTGTGACCGCCTATCTGGTGGGACGGGCTGTTCTAAATATCAAGATTTAATGGGCGCATATAGGAGGCTGGCGGCATGTTTACTTTGACCAATATAGTGATATTTGCAATCGGGGCGGTATTTCTGGCGATGTGGCTGATCTGTTTTCTGAAGGGCTTGAGGAATGCCTCTCTGTTTGATGTGCTGGATGAGAAGGAGTATCCGCTGAAGGAAATCTACTTTGTGGGCTACGAAGCCCTGAACATAGTGAAGTATTCCTACCGCAGCAAGAATGACAGGAAACTGAGAAAGGAAATTTCCATTCTGTACAGCGAGAAATACGCGGACTACTATCTGCGGGTCATACACTCCCAGCAGCTTACCATTGCGCTTTCCCTGATCGTGTTATCCTTTGCCGTGTACGGTCTGGCCAACGATATCCTGGCTCTGCTGGTGGTGCTGATGTTTGCCTTTGTGGCCTATTACTATTTCGGCACCGTTACCGGCAATAAGATATTGAGCCGTTCCGAGGAGATGATGAGCGATTTCTCGGAGGTGATTTCCAAGCTGGCGCTGCTGACCAATGCAGGTATGATTTTCCGTGAGGCGTGGGAGGAGGTGGCCTACACCGGGGACAGGGCGTTATACAAGGAGATGCAGACGTCCATAGACGAGATGAACAATGGTTTCGCGGAGGTGGACGCGCTGTTTCGGTTCGGAACCAGGTGTGTGGTGCCCGAGATCAAGAAGTTTACTTCCACTGTGGTGCAGGGAATCACAAAGGGAAACAGCGAACTGTCCATCATGCTGCAGAACCAGAGCAAGGAGGTGTGGAATCTGCGTCGGCAGATGATCCGGCGTCAGGGGGAAAAGGCGTCCAGCAAGCTGATGATCCCGATTATGATCATGTTCGTGGGTATTCTGGTGATGATATTAATCCCGATTTTCTCCAATCTAGGGGCATAGTGTGATAAGAACTTCTAATTGTTTACAGCAAAGGGTGTTTTGCAAAGAAGTAAAACTCAGTCGCGGCAAAGCAGCGAGGAACACTTAATGCGTATTTGGGAAATGAGGGGTATTAATATAATTCTCTCACGGAGGAGGTGAAAGATATGTTACAGAAACTGGATTCTCTTTGGTTTATGGCAAAGTACAAGATGCACGCATTCCTTACTGACGAAGACGGCGATGTGAATATCGTGTCCATGGTTGTATTGATCGGCATTGCGGTGCTGCTGGCGATTGTCTTCAGAGACGCGATTAAATCTCTGATCACAAGCCTGCTGAAAACTATTGAAAAAAATGCGACCGATGCAGTGAACAATTAGTGACAGGTGTTTTGTGCTGTAGGCTTCCCGGCAGTAATCCCTGGCGGGAAGCATTGCCATGTGTAGGAGGCAGTGTGTCACAAAAGTGGGACAGTGCCTCGTATGTATGGGAAGAGGCGCCGAAGCGGAAGGAGCCGGTTCGGCGGACAGATGTAACATGGCAACGCAGACATGGTCTGTAACGCGGTATCGCATATCTTTTTTGCGGTATGCAGGAGCAAGGAAAGTTTTGGTGGGCAGGCGGATGAAAAAAAGAATGAGAGATGACAGGGGTGCTCTGATTGTGGAGGCCGCGATTGTTTTTCCTGTATGCTTGATCGTGATATTGATGCTGCTGTATCTGGGAAATGTATACTACCAGAAGTCCCGGATTGAGGCAATCGTGGTGGAGGCGGCGCTGGACGGCGCAGCCTACTGCGCGGATCCGCTGCTGTGGGCTATACAAAACAGTGACGTGGGCCAGGTGCCGGGGCTGGGGACAGTGGACTATGAGCCTTACCGGTATCTGGGGGGACTGTTCGGGGGGATGCATCCAATTGAGGAGTCCGTATCCTCTCTGATCACAAGCAGGATTGGCAGCATGAACACGGGCCTATTCTCCGGCATGAAACCCACAGGCTATGGGAATAACCTGCAAGTGGAGTATAAGAGCAGCTTCATTGCCTCCTCCATCAGCGTGGATCTGGAATATAAGATAGAATTGCCCATCCGGCTTTTGGGGGATCGGGACAACCTTTCCATGAAATTCCGGACCCATACGGAAGTGCCGGTGGGAGATACCCCGGAATTTATCCGCAATGTGAATATGGTGGATGATATTTTTGAAGTGACGGGAGCCAGGGAAGCAATGACAAATAAGATAACGGAACTGAGACAGTTTGTGAAAGATCTGTTCCATAAATAATTTGGAGGCGTGGCTATGTTTTGTTTTCGTAAAAACCATGGGGCAATATCGGTGTTTCTGGTAATGATTTTGGTGCCGTGTATGCTGATTGCCAGTATTTTCGTGGATATCAGCAGGGTGCAGCTTGCCAGGGCCGTGGCGGAATCCTCGGCGGATCTGGCGCTGTCCACACTGATGTCCAACTACGACGATGATCTGAGCGAATATTACGGGCTCATGGGATCCTGCCAGAATATCAGCGAGTATTACAGCCTGGTTACGGAATATTATGACACGGCGCTTCATTCCCAGGATGTGTCCGACGAGGAGATCCAGCTTCTGTACCAGAGGGTGATGAACGATATAGGCGGCAGATTCAGCGACGAAACCATCAGTGATATTCTGCGCGTCCGGAATCTGACGGACGGTGCGGTGATATCCCCTCTGGAGGGGGCCAATATGTACAATGCCACGATTCTGCAGGAGCAGATCGTGGAGTTTATGAAGTACCGGGGGCCCATTGTGATTGTCCAGGAAATTATAGAGAAGATAAAGAGTGATCCCGGCGTGGAGGCTCTGCAGAAAAGCGGCGAGAACAAGACTGTTGTGGATGACAAGACAGACTTCTATGAAGCGGAGGGGGAACTGCTGAAAACTGCTTTTGACGTGTATTGGCTCACCAGGGATTACACGGATAAGGTGGGAGACAATGGGGAAAATATGTCCGCCGGGAAGCTGCAGGAGTATGCGCGGAACCTGGAGGGCTATCGTACCGCCTATGGGGAGATCCACCAATATCTGGTGGGGAATCTGATCAATACAGGGGATTTGACAGGCGTCTACAACAGGGTAACCATAGAGTTGGATACATATACGGATGATTACGACGAAACCAGTCCGGAGATATATTCCCGGGTGGAGACGCCGACACCCTCCCCAGCTCCTGCTCCCGGGGCGACAGATGAACCCTCGTCTACCCCGGCCTCATCGCCGGAGCCGGTCTACTATATAGACGGGGAAAAGGTGACGGCGCTGATGGAGGAACTCACAACCGCCAAGGATAATTTTATCACTGCCAAGAACGATTTTATAGACGCAGGCAGCGGCTTGATGGAAACCCTGCCGGGGGCGGGAGACAGCGACGCGCATGCCATTCAGTGGTGGGTGCGGATGAACGCGGCCGTCAATTCCCCTACAGGAACCAACTATACCTTGGAGTTGAAAAACAAGGCGGATGCTCTGGCCAAGGCTTATGCCAAGGTGCAGGCCATAGAGGACTGCGAACCGGGCAATAACATGCCGAGTGGATGGGAGGAGAAAAGGAAGGAACTCTTGGATAATGTAAAATCCGATCATGGGCAATATCTGATGGCGGGCATCACCAACAGTTCAGATAAGTACCTGAATACGGTGAACCAACTGGAACAGATCTCGGCGGCGAATTTGAGCAAAATCCAGGCAGCCAATCTGTATGTCACAGTGGACGGCCAGAGCCGTTCTGTGGCGGACGCGGTGACATATATCCAGAGACAGTTAGACGAGATGCAAAAGACCGTGAAGCTCTATGAGGGACTGCTTGACAAGCTGCTGGAGGCTTCTTCAGGCGGAACCTCTCCCATGGACAGTCTCTATGACCTGGCCGGAGAATATGACGACAAGCTGAAAACCTGGACCTATTCCGCGAATACTTTTCCCGAAACCGATATGAAGGCGAAAGACAGGGAGGAGATTGAAGGGCTTAAGAGCCTGCATGAGAAGGAGAGCGAGAGCGCCCGCACTCAACCGTCTGTAAACAGCGGTTCCATGCAGATAACCATTGACAGAGAGGCGGTGCAGAAGATGAAAACCCGTCTGTCTAACATCCGCAGCCAGTACCAGATCATGGACAATGCCATAGAGGGAATGAAATACGGGAATACGCTTCTGCGGGAGATACTGAATGTGGAAATCATGAAAAATTGTGCCAATACCGTGGTGCAGTCCGATTCCATCGGACTGACCAACCAGGAGGTCAGAGGGTATGCCGAGAGCACATTTTCCCAGCTTTTTGTGCCTAAGGAGGGAACTATCGCGGCGCTGCATGATATAAGCGACAATGCCTATAATCCCCTGATGAGCCCGGTTACGAAGCAGATAGAAACGCCGGATTTGTACCTGTATATGCACAGTAAGTTCAAGGATACTTCCCGTGATAAAGTGGCGGAGAAGGAAGAGGAACAGGAGGATGCCAAAAAGCAGGCGGAGAAAAAGAAGGAAGAAAAGGACAAGGATCGATACCACGGCGGCGGCACAGATATTACGCCCACAGAAGCTTCTCAGGGTGACGGCTTTGATTTTGCGGACAGTGTGTTGACAGGTTTGATTACAATTGTGAGTAATCTGTTTAATAGTGATGTTGACAATCTACGGGATAACCTCTACGCGACTACATACATCATGGAGATGTTTAGTTATGCTACATTCGAGAACGAGGGCTATTATAGTCTGTTAAGCGATGGGGAGAGGGAAAACCTGTATCTGCGCAAACCGTCATCAACCTATTATGAAGACAAGTATAACGACAAGAAAGGTTCCGCGGAGGCGGAGAAGACCTGGCTCAGCGCCAATGTAAAGGATTCCTATAATAAGTCACTGACAAACAGACTGATCAACAAGGATAACAATGCGGCTTATCTGGCGGAGGTGGAGTACATCCTGTATGGAAAGTCCAATGTAGAAAGCGTGAAAGAGGCTTATGGCGATATCTTTGTGCTCCGCTACGCTTTGAATTTGGTATCGGCTTTCGCCAGCTTCTGGAGTACGGGAAAAAATACCACCGCTACGGTGATCAATAGTATTGCGCATGCTGTCATGACGGCAACGGCCGGGGTGATTCCCGCACCGCTGACCAAGGTGATTCTGTTGCCCATACTCACTGTTTTCGAGACATGTAATGATTTAGAACGCCTGGAGGCGGGGTTCCCGGTAGAGTTATACAAGCAGCCGGAGGATTGGTGGTATAGCTTTGAAAACGGCGAGAAACCGGAATCGGTGGGACAGTTTATGAGCAGCCTTACCGCAAACAGAGCCAACCCCGACAAAGGTCTGCAGTACAGCGATTACCTGACCCTGTTTGTCTACCTGGGCCTGCAGAGGGAGGATGAGGCTTCGGAGAAGATGTATCTGCGCATGGCGGACGTGATACAGGCCAACATGCGCAAGGCAACAGGGGAGTCGGGCTACAGTCTGGCCAATACCCAGGTTTACTTCCGGCTGAAAGCAAAGCTGAGAGTGGATCCCCTGATGCTGACACTCCCCTATTATACAGACTATGTGGACGATCCCTCCATGAAAGACGACTGGTGTACCTTTGAGGTAGAGACCATAAGGGGCTATTGATATGGGATATGGAGAAACGATGAAAGAGAACAGGGAAAGAGGCGCCGTGGTCGTCGAGGCGGTAATCTCCATGACTGCCTTTATCTTTACAATGCTGATTATACTGTCCATTGCGGACATTGCCTACACCCAGAGCAAGATGGCGGTGGCCCTCAACTCCGCCGCCAAGGAAATATCGCAGTACTGCTTTTTGTACTACAAATTCCAGCTGGATGAAGCCAATTCTGCCTTAGATGAAGGCACGGAGGGAGCCCAGAAGACAGTGGAGGATACGGTGGCCGGGCTGGGACAGATGATGGACTCCTTTGGAGAGGCGGGTTCTGACTTTGAAGAGGGGAAGTTTGACAGCGCGGTGAACAGTCTGATGAACGGAGCGGATTCCGCCCACCAAACCGTATCCAATCTGGCAGGCGATATAGCGGAGGATCCCAAGGCTTTTCTGATCGGTATGGGCAAGCTGGCAGGCCGGGAGGTGACGGAAGCGGCCAAAGTATATCTGGGGCAGATTATGGCCAAGGCATTTATGTCCAAGAATCTGCAATCCTTCGCCGGGGACGATCCGGATGCTTTTCTACGCAGGCTCCATGTGGTGGACGGCATGGACGGGCTGGATTTCCAGTATACTTCCCTGATGGCTTACGGCTCCTCCAATGAGATACAGCTGGTGTGTACCTATCAGGTAAAAGTGGTTCAGCTGCTGAACACGGATTTCACCTTTACCTTCCGCCAGACGGCCAGGACCCTGGCCTGGGGAGACGGGGCATCCCTGGTTACGCCCAGAAGTATATGGACCAGCATGGCGCCTGCCGCCAGGGGGAGGTACATTGTGGGGAAGGAGAAAGAGGGCTATGCCTATACCTCCAGCGGCCAGGGCTTTGACGCCTATGTAAACAGCGGGGGAAAGAATCAGTTTGTGACCATCACCACCATAGATACCACCAGCGGCAGCTATCAGGATGTGGACGGTATCAAGAACCGCCTGAGTAAGAACTTTGACGATATGTACGCAGGAGTGGCAAGGCTGGGCAGTTCTGTCACCGTCACGGGGAGCAGCGGAGAGGTAACGGTGGACTCGGACCCCGCGATCAGATCCTATCAGATCGTGCTGGTGCTGCCGGAGGGAACCGATGATGCCTATAAGGCTATGGTCAATGAGGCGATCTCACAGCTGCAGGCGAAATATCCGGACGCGGATCTTGATGTGAAGGTGAAAGAGGGCTATGGAAGCATTCCGTCCGGGCCGTCGGACAGTGATGACACCAAAAACGAGTAAATCAGGAAAGGCAATTACGAAATGTTCTCTGCAAGTGAC